>Ga0206813_1107_pt1 | contig 18356 bp, 18 predicted proteins | sample Alteio_BWOrgCont_92_FD_152856 | JGI IMG/M metagenome (GOLD analysis project Ga0206813, IMG submission 152856) | Enriched cells from forest soil in Barre Woods Harvard Forest LTER site, Petersham, Massachusetts, United States -... | ecosystem: Environmental > Terrestrial > Soil > Temperate forest >...
ACCTGCATCCAGCGTGGCAACTGCGGTCACAAAATAGAGAATGGATGACAGACGTTTAAGCATCGATACGTCACGGGATTGTAACCGGATACCGAGTTGCTGGCATAGCGTCGCAACCGGAAATTGTATCGGGCACGACAAGGCGCTGCCACCCGTAATGGATTACAATGGATGGATGGGCAAGCAGGAAAAAGCGGCGGAGACGCTGGATCTGCTGAAGCGGGCGATTCAGGGCGGGCTTTCGCGGGCCTACTCGACTGTGCAGATTGATTCGCAGGCTTACCTGCAGCATTTGCGGCGGGCGCATGGCTTGCCGATTCTGGGTTACCGCGACATGTTCCGTTTGCCGGTGGCGGCGCTCGATCATGTGGCGGCGCAGACCATTTCGTCGTCGAAGAAAGTGGCGGCGTTGGAGGGCGCGGGCGTCGGCTTGGGCGGGATGCTAACCGTGTTGCCGGATATCAGCTTGCTGGCCATCATTGCCATGCGCATGTTGCAGAAGCTGAGCCTGATTTATGGATTTGAGTATGCGACCGATGAAGATGTCGTGCACCTGTGGATCGCGGCGGGGACGGCGGCGGGGCTCGATCTGGGGCGCGATATTGTGGAGAAGGAAGTCGTCGAGCGATTTGTGCCGCGCATCATGGAACGCGTGGCCGCGCGCATGGGGGCGGAAGTGGCGGAGAAGTGGGCGGGACGGTTGATTCCGGTGTTGAGCGGCGCAATCGGCGGGACGCTTAATTATTATTTCATTCGCTCTTGGGGGCGGCGGGCACAGGAACATTTTCGGGTGCGGCACTTGATGCAGCGCCAGCTTGAGCTGGTGGAGCCTTCCTATCGCGAGCTGAGATCGGGATCGGGCACTCCGCTCTTGCCGTCATAGTACGTACCGCTGGCGTCTCTGCCGGCTTTTTTGACTTTAATCCTGCTCGTGGCGGTCATCGCGCAGATAGAAAAAACACTAATTCATCGCTATTAATTTTCGAGTTGGTCCGTCCGTGTTCTGCGTCGTTGCCGGATTTTCTGCTCGTCGGAGCCGGCAGGGACGCCAGCGGTACAACGGCGAAACCATACTTCTTAAGCGGCATCGCGCTCCATCCAACTTTAGAGTCCTTGCCGGCTTTATTGCTCGTAAGAGCCGGCGGGGACGCCAGCGCTACAAAAGCGAAACCATCTCCGTCTCGTGACATCGCGCTTCGGCCATGGTCCGGGCCTTCACGGCCTTCTTGCTCGCCGGGTGCCGGCGGGGACGCCGGCGCTACTGAGGCCTAGTCATCGGCCTGAATCGCGACTAGAATCATTTCTTCCCTTCGGCAGACTTATGCTGCCGGGAGCGTGTGTTGGAATCCATACTCAAGACTGAAAACCTGTGGAAGGTCTATCGCCAGGGCAAAGTGGACGTGCCCGCCCTGCGCGGCGTGAGTGTGGATGTGCCTCCGGGCGAATTTCTTTCCATCATGGGCCCGTCTGGCTGCGGGAAATCGACGCTTTTGCATGTGATCGGCGGTTTGGCCAGCCCTACGCGCGGCAAAGTGCTGCTCGATGGCAATGATCTTTCGGCGTTGAGCGATGCCGAGCGCACGCGTTTGCGGCGGCACAAAGTCGGCTTCGTTTTTCAGCGGTTCAATCTGCTGCCCACGCTGAGCGCGCGCGACAATATCGCGCTGGCACAACACATCCACGGCGACGGCTTCGATCCGCACCGTTTCGAAGTCGTCACCTCGATGCTCGGATTGGCCGGACGCCTCACGCACAAACCCTCGGAGCTATCCGGCGGCGAGCAACAACGTGTGGCCATCGCGCGCGCCATCATCAACGAGCCGAAAATCGTGCTGGCCGACGAGCCCACCGGCAATCTCGATTCGAAAAGTTCCGATAACGTGCTGGCCATGCTGCGGCAACTGAATCAGGATTTGGGGCAGACGATCGTGATGATCACCCACAATCCCGATGCCGCGGCGGTCGGCCATCGAGTGATTCACATGCGCGACGGGCTCGTGGTGGACAGCGCAGCGGCGGACTAAATGAACAAGCTGTGGGGCGCGATTCGCGGCACGCTGTTCTGGTCCTACGACCGGGGAAGCTGGCCGTATGACCTGATGGTCGTGGCCATCCTGATTTTCGTGCTGCTCACGCCGCGCAAATGGTTCAACGACGAGCCGCAAACCACCACCGCTGCAGCCGCCGCGCGCATCGAAGCGATGATTCAATTGGTGGCGCAGGATGACACGGCCGGCACGCGCACCTACCGGCTGAGCGCGAATGTGTTGCCCCCCAACAAGCGCGCGCAAAAACCCACGCCTGAACTCGAAGAAGAAACGCATCAGATTCTCGGCCGCACGGTGGAAGATTTGAAAGGGCGCACATTCCAGGTGCGGCAAATTGAGCCGGTACACGCCGAAGATGGCTCCGTCGCGTATTACGACGTGTCCGTTAAGCTATAGATTCGCAGCTAGTTAGCTGCTGTTGTCGCTTCGGTGCGGAACCCTTCCTGCAATCCTCGCGTCCTATTATGTAGTGCGTTATGATGCGTCGGTTTTTGGGGCGATGCGGGCAGATTGGGGTACTCGTGCTGAGACGGTTCTTGTTCACGTGCATGTTCGTGTGTTTGGCGGGCGCGGGAGTTGCGGCGCTGCAAAATCACGGAGGTATGTCGCTCGAAAGCGCGCTCGATCAATTGGATAACCAGGCGCATGGATTTCATAGTCTGGCAGCGGATGTTGAGCGCACCAAAGTGACCGTGGTGGTGAACGATCGCTCCACCGAGACAGGCTCGATTCTGGTGCATGGCGATCACATGCGCATGGAAATCAAGGCGCCCGATCCGCGTACGATTCTGCGCACCGGTGATTCGTTTTTCATTTTCAATCCTAAGCTGAATCGCGTCGAGGAATATAATCTCGGGAAATATAAAGCGTTCGCCGATCAATATCTGCTGCTGGGATTTGGCACGCCGGGGCATGAATTGAAAAAGGGTTATCTGGTGACGATGCGCGGCGAGCCTACGCTCGACGGCAAGAAAACTTGCGAATTGGAATTGACGCCGAAATCGGAAGCCATGCGCAACCAGATTTCGAAGATTCAGTTGTGGTTCGACGAAACGACGTGGCTGCCGCTGCAGCAGCAATTTTTTGAGACTGGCTCGGATGATTACTTCATAATCCGCTATTCAAATCTCGTTCGGAATCCGAGGATTGATGAGAACGAATTCAAGCCGCATTGGCCTAAAGGCGCGGAGAAGATGAAGCCGCAGGGTGAGTAGGTTTTTGTAGCACAGCCACTCCTGGCTGTGTCGGATTTCGGCAAATGGCTGGATGTAACGCGGAAGGATACGAACGGCTACAACCAATCGCGGCTGTATCGGCTAGTGGCTTAATGCAACTTCGAAACGCACGAAGAGCCACAGCCAGGAGTGGCTGTGCTACTGGGATGCGTCCCGCGCGCGCGCCTTATCCAACGACTGAATTAGAGCGGCGATATCTGCTTGAGTCGTCCGGAAATTGGTGATGCAGGCGCGCAGCACCGTCTGATTCGCTCCGATGCGCGTCGTTGAAATCCAGGCTTCGCCTGAGCCGACCACTTCTTGCGCGATTTTCTCGAGACGAGCGGCCGCCTCTGCGTGTGCGCTGCGTCCGTCGGTGAAACAAACAATCGGCAGCGGCGTGTTATTGGCGATCTTCCAATCGGCGGCAGCAAGCGCGCGTCGCAGCTCTTCGCCGACGGCGGTCATTTGGCGCAGCGTTTGCGCATAACCATCCCAGCCCGCCACGGCCAGCGATAAAAATACTTTGAGTCCGATAAATCGCCGGGACCATTGCAACGAATGAGCCAGCCCGTCGGACACGCCTTCCGCCTTCGGCGGCACGTATGCCGCTTCGATGCCGAATGTGCGGCTGAGAATTTCCGGATGGCGCGTGAGATAAATTCCCGCGGCCATCGGCACGGAAAACCATTTGTGCGCGTCAAAGGCGATCGAATCGGCGCGCTCGATGCCATTGAGCAGCGGGCGCAATTCCGGCACGAGTGCCGCGGCGCCGCCCCAAGCGGCATCCACGTGCAGCCATAGATTTTCTTCTGCGGCGATCGCGGCAATTTCCGGGAGCGGATCGATCGCGCCGGCGTTGGTAGTGCCAGCCGTCGCGACTACCAGAAAAGGCGAGTGGCCGGCGAGCCGGTCTTCGCGCAGCGCTGCTTTGAGCCGCGCGACATCCATTTGCAGATCGGCGTTCACCGGAATTTCGCGCACGGCGCTTAGACCCAGCCCGCTCAGCCGCGCAAATTTGTGAATCGAGTGATGCGCTTCGGCGGATGCGTAGAGGACCGGCTGCCGCTTGATTGCGCGCATCCCTTTCGCCTGCCACTCGGGAAATTTCGCGGTGATGGCGGTGAGCAGCGCGGTCTGATTGGCTTCGGAGCCGCCGGATGCAAACGTGCCGTCGGACTCGCGCGGATTGTAGCCAAAGCGCTCGCCGAGCGCGCGAATGAGCAATTGCTCCACTTCCGCCGCAAACGGCGCATGCTTCCATGCCGCAAGCTGCGGATTCATCGCTGCGACGAGCGCGTCCGCGGCAATGCCCATCGTCGATGGCGCCGGATTGAATAATCCAAAATAACGCGGATGCGAAACTTGCACGTGCGTGCGGCTCATGCCATCGGCGGCAAGTCGCAACGCATCGGCCGGCGACATCGGCTTCGAGAAATCGACGCCGACGAGCAGCTCGCGCACCTGCGGCGGCGTCATTTCATCGACGACGGGCTTATGGGGGATCGTCGAAATGAAATTTTCGATGAGGCCTTCGAGCTGCGACCAAAGCTCTCGGCGATCCGCCGCATCAAGCAGCAACGGATCGCGAGCCGATAACGAGAGGGAGTGTTTCGCGCTCATAGAAACTCCAAAGTTGCGGTGTGGCGTTCGCGACGGAGCCAGCCGCAGTTTCGTAGCGCTGGCGTCCCGCCGGCTTCTACGACCTCGATGTTGCCACTGGCTTACGACACTTTCGGACTACAAAATCCAAATACGGCGTCATACTCGAAATCGCGCGCCGTCGATCGTTCCAGCCCTTGCCAGCTTCGTGCTCGTCGGAGCCGGCGGGACGCCAGCGCTACAACTGCCTTTGCAAATTTACTTCTGCGCGCCGTCCATGATTGCTGCCCTTGCCGGATTCATCGCTCGTAAGATGCCGGCGGGGACGCCGGCGCTACTTACGCGCGCGCTTTGCGCGCTGCCGGATTTTTTGCCTCGTGCTCGATCAACGCTTGCTTGCGCGAGAGGCCCCAGCGATAGCCGGCTAGATTGCCGTCTTCGCGGACTACGCGATGGCAGGGGACTACGATCGAAACCGGATTTGTTGCGCAGGCGCGCGCGACCGCGCGTACGGCGGTCGGCCGGCCGATGGCGCGGGCTACTTGTGTGTATGTGCGCGTGGTGCCGTACGGAATCTTGCGCAGCTCTTCCCAGACACGGCGCTGAAACGCCGTCGCTTGCACGTCAGTCGGCAAATCCAAATGCGGGGCGCGGCCGCTCAAATGCTCCACAATTTTCGCGACCCAATCTTCGAGCCACTCGCGATCGCGGCTGATTTCCGCATTGGGATATTCATGGCGCAATTCGGATTCGAGCTTGGCCTCATTCTCGCCCAAATAGATTGCGCTGATACCGCGCGCGGTGGCTGCCACTAGCACGCGTCCAAGCGGGGATGCCGCAATCGTAAAGTGAATTTCCATTCCTGCCCCGCCGCGTCGATAAGTGGCAGGCGTCATGCCCAGTTGTTCCGGTGCGCGTTCATAAAGCCGGCTGCTCGACCCAAATCCTGCGTCATATAGTGCGGTAGTCACGTCATCTCCTTTTTTGAGCCGGGACTTCAATCGCCGCATGCGATGCGCATCCACATACTGCCGCGGCGTAACGCCCGCCACGCGCCGGAACGCCCGCTCGAGCGCATGTGCGCTCAATCCCGAAAGCGCAGCCAGCCCCGCCAATGTCAGCGAAGATTCATCACCGCCGCGATCCGCCAGCGCAGTTTCAATATGACGGCATATTCGCGCCACATCCGCCGCGTGAGGATCGGCCGGCACCGCTTCCTGCGGGCGGCACCGGCGGCAAGGACGAAATCCCTGACGCTCAGCCTGCTCCGGCGCGCGGAAAAATTTCACCTGCGCGCGCCGCGGCTTTCGCGAAGGGCACGATGGCCGGCAATAAACGCCCGTCGAGCGCACGGCGTAAACAAACGCGCCATCCGCCACGCGATTCCGCGATTGCACCGCCAGCCAGCGCGAATCGAGCTCCGTCACTCGATTGCCGCTGCTGCCCCCCGCGATTTGCGTTTGCGTTGCGTTCATGTGCGATGCTTCCCTCTTCCGAGCTGCTGCGATCCTAAGTCCACTCTCAACGCACTCAACATACTCCTAGACGATTCCACCGACTATCCGATTCTTGCGCGCAAACCACACCAGCGCGAGCCAAAATCGGCACCGGCCAAATTCCGTCACCCGCCAATTTGGACACCTAGTTCCAGTACTATCCCCTTTAGAATGTTTACTCTTTGAACCCAAAAATCCGCACGCAAGATTGACCGCATCGCGCGAATCCGGGATATTGCCTGCACCCGATATCACCTATCGGGCGACCTTGGGGGGTCAACTAGAAATGGCAGCAGCGCGCGACCTATTCGGGCAACTCAGTTTCAACACGCCCGGGGAAAAAGCCAGCGATCCCGCCACAGCGCCAAAGCGGCTCGAAGTCGTTCGCCCGCATCGCGTTTTTCTAGTTCCCACGCACGCCGTAGGCCTACCCTTCGAGCGGCGCGATTGCCCCCGCGCAGTCCTGAATCTTCCTTTGCGCCTAATCAAAGTGAATGGGCAGGCCCAGCCCCTCCCCATTACTCTGGTAACGAAAAATATCAGCTCCACCGGCGTATTTTTCCTGGCCCCCTGCGAAATCGATAATGGCTCCGGAATCGAAATGGAAGTAGGCCTGATCGGCCGCCCGCTAGGCCAAGGCAGCGTGCAAATGCGCACAGCCGCGCATGTCGTGCGGGTAGAAGAATGCGACACCCCCGGCTGGCGCGGCTACGCAGCCACCTTCGACGACATAGATTTCCGCCGCGACGACACCCTCCCCCCGCGCTTCGATCAAGCCTAATCCAAACTCGCGGCGCAAGCGCCGCCAAAGCTCCGATCGTAGCGCTGGCGTCCCGCCGGCTCTTACGAGCGCAAACGCCCGCAAACCCCGCAATTACCGACGGCCTCACCAGTAAAATACACGCACAGTTTTTGCTAACATCGCACGCACTGTGCCCCCAAAGCGCCACAAAAGCAAAGCCATCCTCCTAGACTGGGACGGCACCCTACTAAATTCCTACGCCGCCGATTCCCGCGCGTACCTAGAAATGTTCCACGCCCTAGGAATCCCCTGGGGCCTAAGCGAATTAAAAACGCACTATTCCCCCAACTGGCACAAAGTCTACCGCGCCGCCCGCGTCCCAAAACACAAATGGAAAGAAGCCGACGATCTCTGGTACAAGGCGTACAAAAACGAATCGCCCAAGTTACTCGCAGGCGCCCGCGCCACAATTAAATTATTAGCAAAGAATTTCACGCTAGGAATAGTAACCAGCGGCAATCGCGAGCGAGTAAGCAAACAATTGCATGATTTCCGCCTCGAAGAATATTTCGCAGTCCAAATCTGCGCCGAAGACGCCACCCATCGCAAACCGCATCCGGCCCCGCTAAAACTAGCCTTAGCAAAATTAAATCTAAAGCCCGAATCCTGCATTTACGTAGGCGACGCCCCAGAAGACATAGAAATGGCGAGACGCGCGAAAGTCCGAGTCTTCGGCGTCTGCGGCCCATTCCCCACAGCAGCCAGCGTACGCGCAGCAAACCCAGACGAAATGCTGAGCTCGATCGCAGACCTGCCAAAGCGCATTGAGCCTTTGTAGGGAAGGGTGCTTTCTTGTCCGCCAGCTTTTCGGAGGAAGCCCTCCCGTTTTTCGGCCCCGCTGTTTGCCCAGCCGTTTCGTCAGCCCACATCGAAAAAAACATGGCCGACCTGCGGGAGGGCTAAAGCACCCTCCCCTACAAGTACAAAAGCAAATTCGCAATAATCTAATTGGGTTTTGCCGGCGGGGTCGTAGGCGCGGAAGAAACCGCAACCGGATTGGGCTGGAAATTCGTCGAGCGCACGACGAGCTTCAGCGGAATACTCTCACTCTTCGGCGGCGTAACCAAATCCTCCGACGTAATGTAGGTAGGAAACCAATACTGCCCGGCAACATTTTCGCGATACGTATCAAACATGCTGAAAGGCAACTGCACGCCTTCCGCCTCCACCTCGCGCACAAATTTTCCGGAACTCTTCACGATAGTAAAATCGCGCTGATCCACCCAAATCACTCCATCAAAGAGTTTCTTGTTGCGATTCAATAGTTTCGGCTGGACCCGGAAAATAAATGTGTCCAGCTCGTCCATCTTCTCCACGCCCTGATATTTGAATTTGTAATTCCCCACTTCATCCGAGGTGAGATAAAAAAGCGGCAGGCTGGCGATAATTTTCACGTCCTCGAGCGTAAAGGAAGTCTGTTTCAAGGTAGAAACCGGCTGCTTCACAATCCGCTCGTAACGCACCCCGTCCGATCGCACGAAACTATCGCCGCTAACTTGAAATTCGCCGCCGGGGGTCGTCTGCTCCTGCACTTTCACCGATAGCGTGAACGAAAATTGCTCATAAGCTTTTTTCATGCGGTCTTCATTAGCCGCAAATTTGCGAACGATTTCATCGGTAGCCGCAGAATCCAGATGCGCTTCCGGCTGCGCGATAGTCTTCGCCACCTCCGGTTTCGGCGAAGGAACCACTGGCCCCTGCGACTGCGCAAACGCAACCCGCCCCGGAGCAAGAACGAGGATGGCCGCAACAACAAGTATCGAGATTCGCGTCACAAGATAAGCCTCAAAACCTTAGATGCACCCAACGCCGCGGGGGCTGGCAGCCAAGTAGCGCCGGCGTCCCTGCCGGCATCTTACGAAGAAAATGTCGCCAACGGCAAAAAACACTGCCGGATCACCAAGCCCGGCAGTTTCTCGTCGCATGCATCTGAAATTTCAAATCTGAAATTTGAAATCTCTTTCCTTACACCAAGCATCCCGGCGACCCAAATCTACGCCCGCAGAAAATCCCCCTGCCAATCCCGTATCAACAGCTTGATCGCCTTCTGATCCACCAATTTCTCATCCAACACCTTGCGCGCCAACCCCGGCAATTCCGCATCGCTGGCAAACCGCAACGCTACCAACTGCCCCGGCCGGAATTCCCCAAAGCGCGCCTTCAAATCCGCCGGCAATAATTCCATCATCCGCAAACGCATCTCCAAACGGATCACGCGATTCTGCACCGTCAAAGCAAACATCCGCCCAAACAGCGCCCCCAGAACCAACGCCAAAGCCGTGAGCGAGCCAATCACGGTAGTCGCTGAAAAATCCTGCCTCACAAAATGCACCGACCACACAAAATTGGCGGCCAGCACCGGCAAAACAAAAAAATGAAACACGGGCACATAGCGCACATGATTCTTGTAATTTTGCTCCATCAACATTCCTCCTCAATAAATTGCAACTCTCAGCCCGCGGAGCGCCCCCGTAGCGCAGGCGTCCCGCCGGCTCTTACGATCTCACAACCCACAACATGCACTGCTCACGCCCGGACCGCTCATTCCAATGAACGCGATCATTCGGGAGCGAGAACATGAAAATGCAGTGCAACGCGCGTCTCGTCACCAGCCTTCAGCGCCGCCGAATGCAATTCCACAAGCGCCGAATAGCGCTTCGGCTCAATCGTCAATCGCCCCGAATCCCAATCCATCGCCAATCCCGGCCGCCCCGGCGTGCGCACCTCCAAATGATTCGCATCGGCCTGGACTTCGATCGGCGCGCCCCCCGGCGCGAAGTCTTCGCAATGGTCTGCGACGGAGTCTGAATCTTTCGCCGCCAGCGCAGCCGCATCTTTCGCCGGAGCGCTCGACCAGCAAAATTTTGTCAAGCGCCCGCGTTCATCCAGCGCCGGAACCGACTGCGTCGCAACGAACGATTGTGGTTGATCTGCCGGCGCAGCCAGCGAATTGGCTTCGCCAGTGGTTCCAGCCGCATTCGCCGCCTCGAGCGAAACGCGATAGCTGACGCTCACCACGTCGCCGGCAACCTCCACGCGCTTCTCGATATCTGCGCCCGACGGAAAAGCATCCGCGGCGTGATAACGCAGCGTCATCGCCGTATTTTTATCGTCCGGCACCCACGCCGCCTCATAAACCCGATTGAAAAATCCATACCGCCCGCGCGCCCGTTCCGGCGCAATCCCCGGCGGATTCGGCGTAAATGAAAACCCATCGCGAAGCCCGCCCACGCTGCTCAGCACATCAAATCCCGTCGATTTGTCGACCAAAGCCAGCGTCCGCCCGCCGTTCGCCGGCGACATGATCAATCGCAAGTTCGAATTCTCCAGCACCCACTCCAGCGCCCCATCATCATCAAAATCGTATCGGTAAGCCGTCGTCCCGTCCGCACGCAGCGGCACATAAAAAATCGCCGAATGTTTGCGATCGTGGCCTTCACGCGCCTCGATGCTGCCATGCAAGAGCCCATTCTCATCGAGCGCAGGCACGCTTCCACCACGCGATGGATCGTCCGCCGGCGCCGCTTTCAACTTCGCGGTGTCCACGGCAATTTGCCCAGCAAGAATTCGCAGGCTAGCCGCGCCCCTATAAGGTCCGGCAAGGTTCACATCAATGTCGCCGTGAAAATCATGATCCGTATTACTCGCCTCAAAAGTAACGCGCGCCGCCCGCGGATCATCAATCACGATCAAAGGCGGCGAAGTTCCCAGATTCGTAAGTGGCCCCAGCGGCAAACGCAGCGCATTCACCACCGACATTTCCGTCCAGCCGCGCCCGCGATCCGATTCGTGCCTCAGCGCCGCCACGTGCGGCACGTAAGGCAATTGCACTTTGAGCTTGCGTAAATATCCCGGCGCGGCTCCGCGCGATGTTGAGAGCACCACTTCGTGCCGCTCCTGCGACCATTTCGTTTCCGGCGAGGTGTCTTCGACTTCCACATGCGAAGGCGCCTGCTCCAGCCGCAATCGAATTTCCGCGCGCGCCGGCGCGTAGAAAACAATCTCGAGCGTCTTCCCTTCCCGCGCCGCGCTCACCACTTCCGCGCCCGCGATGATGGCCTCATCACTGCAACCGGGCGGCGCGTCCTCCAGGCACAGCGACAATCCCAGCGGCAAGAGCAGCGACTCGCGCGCCGGCACGCTGATATCGATCGTAACGCGCTCCGGATTTTCGTTCAGCGCGGAGGCCCCCGGTGTAAGCACCGACACCGCGGCATCAATCGCATCTTCGGTATTCAAATTCGTCACGCTCAACCAGCCATGCCCGCTCGTGCGCGCTCCGAGCGCGCCGGTTCCTTCATTGCTGATCAACTCGGTCACCACTAAATCGCTGGCCTGCGCCGCATCGCCGATCACGATGATTGCGGGATGAACGCCCGCCTGCGTCACGATTCCGCGAATCGCACGCAAGTTCCACTCCGCGCTTTCCGCCCGGCGATTTTCCTCGAAGCTCTGCTTCAAATTGATCCACGAAAAAAAGTCCTTGGTCGATTCGATCACGTGCCCAGCCCCAAACCCCCGTCGCACGGAAACGATGTCGGCAGCCTCCGCATTCGCCTCCGGAGCATTCTTCCAAAGCTCGGCAATCACGTCGCCGGCCGGCCGCTTCGGAAAAACGAACAGCGTGCCGCCGCCGCGCACGTATTCGACCAGCGCGCGCTGCGATTTTTCCGAAAGCTGCAGCGCAGACGAATCGCCACCGCTCGAATCGCCCGCGGCGCGATCAAACACCGGCAGCAAAATCATCGGATCGCGCAGCAGTTGTTCCACCGGCTGGTATTCAGGATCGAGCAGCTCGCTCGAGAAATGATCCAGTTGCGCCAGCCGCTCGATTTTCTGCACGCCTTCGGAAACGCGGTGTACGTCGTCAGCGGTAAGCGCGTTCTGGTCGTAAGCGCCGAGCGGATAAACGATGCCGAAATCCGCGCGCTTGTGCGACGCCGCAAGCTGCGGCCCCCAACGCATCAAAATATCGCCATTCCGCGCAATCGCATCGGCCCGCCGCCGCAAGCGCCCATTCGGATCGAGCGCCGCATTCCAAAGATAATTTTGATTGGCCCACGGTACCGACCAGCCGGCAGGCGTCACGCTATCCTGCAGCGGAAAATAACTGATGCCGTGCAAGCCGTGAGCAATGAACAGCCGCGAACTATCCAGCGTATTCTCCGCAGCGCTCTCAAGCGGACGATCATCATCGCCCGGCGCGTACCAGCCAGCCTGATATTCGATCAGCGCCGGAGGAAATCCAGGCTGCGTCTTCAATTCCTCAGTGAAAAGCTCGATCGTCGAAGCGTCCTCGGCCGTCAACTGCAAATCTTTCCCCGCGCCAGCGCTCGCAGCCGGATGCAAATACCATTGCCCCATCACTCCAATCGGATCAGCAAGCCCCGAGCCGGCTGCCGCAACTCGCGGATCCGTAGGATTGATGAACACAGGAACGCCAAGCCCGCCGCCGCGCAACGCGTCGCGCAAAGATTCCAGATAACGCCAGACTGCCGTCCCCGCGCGATTCGCGCGCCCGTTCGCCACATCATCCTCAAGCTGCACAAAAAGCAGCGGCTCATTCGGCGGCGCACTCGGCAGACCTTTCGCATCGGCAGTTTTCGCCGCCGCCGCACTGGCCGGCGAAGCTGCAGCATACGGAGCCAGCTCGCGCCCCACAGCCTCCAACCACTTCCGCGAATAATCCGTATGCAAAGGATTTGCGAGCCAAGCCGAAGCCGCGGCCTCCGCATCGCGCGAATTCAATCCCGCGAGCGGCGGATAACGCCCCTCCAACAAATCAATCTCATCCATCCGAAATTCCGCAGGCAGCGCCGCCTGAAAATCCGCCCGCCGCAACAACCACTCCGGATAACCGCCCAAGCGCCACTCATTCAAAATCAAAGGCCCCGGCCGCGCGATCAATTTCAAATTTTTATTAGCCAACAATTTCAAAAGTCCGCGCAAATCCCGCCGCGAATTCGTATGCCCGTCAAAATCAAATTCCCCGTCCGCCAAGTCGTGCCAATTCCAGGGAATGTAAATATCAATCGTATTGATACCAAGTCCGCGATACCGCTCCAGCGAAACCTCCCAAAGATCCCGAGGCACCCGATAATAAAAAAAAGCCGCCGAATGAATAAAAAAAGGCTCCCCGTTAAAGCGCAATTCCGGATACCCGCCGTGCATGATAATTTCAGCTCCGCGTGCGGCAGGAGTGGCAGCCGAAATTTGAGAGGGAGATGAACCGCTATCGAAAGTTTGTGTCGCCGTAGATTGAGCGGCCGCGGAGCTGACCGCTCCAGCCGCGAATAAAATCAGCGCGGAAACAAACCCAGTTCGGCGTGAGCGTGAGGAAAACGTCATGGCATCCTGGACAGCTGGCCAACGCGAGCGGAAAGATTCTGACACGTCCAAGCCATAATGTCAGCGAAACGAAACGGCGCAGCCGCCTCCGAAACGTAGGGCCCGCGCTCTATGCCGGGCCTCTTCATGCAAGATCGCGCCACGAAAGAATCTGTATGCCCCAAGAATCATCGCCCGCCGACTCTGCTAAAATCGCCCGCTTGCGGCGGACGCGCCGCGCATGCCGTGAACGACACGCGAAAAGCAAAACTGTTCCTGATCTCCGGGATGGTACAAGGCGTGGGCTATCGTTACTTCGCGCAACGCGCAGCCGCCGAATTGGGCATCAACGGCTACGCCAAAAATCTAAGCGATGGCCGCGTCGAAGTTTACGCCATAGGCAAGCCCGAAGCGCTCGACTCGTTTCGCAATTCGCTCGAGCGCGGCCCAAAGTTCGCGGAAGTCTCCGGCGTAGAAGCGGTAGATCGCCCGATCGATCAACATTACGCGGGCGATTTCTCAATCGAACACGATTGGTAAGAGCCTTGTCAGGGCACGACTTTAGTCGTGCCGCCAGCATGCAATATATGTCCGGCTTTAGCCGCTGAGGGCATGTTTCGCAAGCGCGCAAAAAAAACGAAAGCCCCGTCGAAAGGATCGCAAAGTGGACAACCTGAAGAAACTAATCCGAGAAATTCCCGATTATCCCAAGCCGGGCATCTTGTTCTACGACATCACCACGCTGCTGCAAGACAAATCCGGCTTCCACGAAATGGTCGACAAACTTTGCAGCCACTACGAAGGCCAAAAAGTGGATAAGGTGGCCGGCATCGAAGCCCGCGGCTTCATCTTCGCCCCCGCCTTAGCCTATCGCCTGAACGCCGGCTTCATCCCCATCCGCAAGCCAAAAAAACTCCCGTGGAAGCGCGCCGAAGTAACCTACCAACTCGAATACGGCACCGACACGCTGGAAATGCATCAAGACGCAGTAAAAGCCGGCGAGCGAGTTCTACTCTGCGATGATCTATTAGCAACGGGAGGGACAGCGGCCGCCGCAATCCAACTCATCCGCCAACTAGGCGGCCACGTAGCAGGCGCCGCCTTCGCCGTAGAACTAAATTTCCTAAACGGCCGCGGAAAGTTACCAGGCGTGGATGTCTTCTCGCTAATGCAATACGACAAATAATTGCGGCAACGATAACAAAATCAAACTTCGCCAGGCCGCTCGGTGACCGCTTTCCCGCCGCCCCCAGGCAAAACCGACTTAGCCCCGCCCTCGCTCTCACCAAGAATCAATTCCGCAATCCCCCGATAAGCATAAATCGTAGGCGCATGAACAGCCATCAACCCGCCAGTATCCGCCGTAGGCCCATAATTACTATGCAAATCGTGACCCAACATCCGCAACATCGCCATCTGCTGCCCACGATGATGCGAAGTATGCGAAATCCTCCGCGTCACAATCCAAGCCCGCGACCGCTGCACATCAAAAAATGTTCCCATCCCCTCCCACCAATCTTCTTTCTTCGAGCGCAAAGCTTCTAAGCGTTTCCCACTATCCTCCGCATAACGCCGGATAAATTCGAGCCGCATCTCCGACTTCGGCAAAGGCGGCGCCCCCACATCAATCCCAATCATGGTGCGAAACCACAAATCCTCGCTCACGCACTGATGCACCATCTGCTCATGCACGCTGCGCCCGCGCGGATCCCCCGCGCGCGGCCGAAACGGTAAGTCCGCATCGCGAAATTCGCTCCACACGCTGAGCACTTTGATCCGCTCCGTCTCATAAGTCTCAACAAGAAAATCGTAAGTCATGAATTCGAATCTCCCGCGCCCGCGTCGCCCGACTCACCACGCTTCTCCGCTCGCGCGCTCTTCCCCCGCTGCCGCACCGCTTCAAACAAAACCACGCCAGCCGCCACCGAAACATTCAAAGATTTCACCGGCCCGGTAGTAGGAATCGACACGACATAATCGCAGCGCTTCCGAGTCAACTCATGCAATCCATGCCCCTCGCCGCCCAATACAATCCCAACCGAAGTTTTGTAATCCGCCTCCGTGTAATTCCGCTCGCCGCGTTCATCAAGCCCAATCAACCAATACCCCGCCTCTTTCATTTGCTCCATCGCCCGCACCAGATTTTTCACCCGCGCCACAGGCAAATGTTCGAGCGCCCCGGCCGAAGCCCGCGAAACGCTATCGGTAAGCCCAGCCGCCCGCCGCTCCGGAATCACCACCCCCGACGCGCCGGCAGCCAGCGATGTCCGCACAATCGCCCCCAAATTCTGCGGATCCTCCACGCCGTCCAGCAACACAATCAGCGAACGATCCGTTTTCAACGCCAGCAAATCCTCCAACTCCACAGCCGCCCGCGAAGCCGCCAGCGCAATCACGCCCTGATGCTCGCGCGACCCAGCAAGCCGGTCGATCTGCGCGCGCTCTTCAAATCGCACGGGCACCCCACGTTCGCGCGCCCGCCGCACAATCGTCTCCATGCGATTGCCATGCCGCCCGCTAGCAATCACAATGCGATCGAGCGGCCGCCCCGCCTCCAACGCCTCTTCCACAGCATGAATTCCCAAAAGGTAGCTCATAATTTCACGCAATCCCTAAGCGTCAGCCACGTAACGAATCGCCGGCATACCAACGTAGCGCTGGCGTCCCGCCGGCTCATACGAGCACAAGTTCAGCCAACGGCACCGCACACGGCCGGACCACTCAAGACAACCAACACCGTGTATTTATCTCCGCGCTCCGCCGAAAAATCTAGAACGTAGCCTGCCTTTGCGCTCGTAAGAGCCGGCAGGGACGCCAGCGGTACAAAAGCAAATTCACTCCAGCGCCGCGCAAAATTCCAGCATGCGCTCGCGAGTCCCTTTCACCGGCACCGTAAATCCCAACCCCTCCGCCGAATCCAGCAACAAAATTACGCGATCCAACTCGCCTTCCCCAACGCGCCCCACCAGCGCCAAACGAATCGGATGAAACAATTCCCGGCTGCGATAGCGCACCCGAGTCTTCAGCGTCTCGATAATCTCCTTGAAACGCTCTGAATCAATCGCCGCGCCATCCAGCACAATCTTTGCCAATTCGCGAATCACCTCGCGCGACCCAGTCCGCATCATCACTGCCTGCGCCTCGCGCGATGCCAAAGTAGCCGCCGCATCAAAGTGGAAAATCAAGCCAAGCAATTCCGCCAGCGCGGTCCGGTCCGCTGCATGAGGCCCCAAAAGCGCAGCCGCGCCAGTTAGCCAAGCTTGAAGCTGCGCCGCGCGTTCGTCCGAGGCAGCCTGCGCGCCAGACGCAAGCCAACCGCGCTCGCGCAAAATCTCTTCCACATCACCAGCCGCAAACGCATTCCCAGCCAACGCGACCGGCGCAACCGATTCCGCAATCTCACTCTGGGGATTTTCATCCATGGAAGAAACCGCGCTCAAGACTCGATGGTAGCCACGGCATGCGCAGCAATGGCCTCGCCGCGCCCAATCGCATCCACGCCTTCGTTAGTCTTGGCCTTGAGATTGATCTGCGAAGCATCAATCCCCAAGGCCCGCGCCAAAACGGCACGCATCCCAGCAAAATGCGGTGTCAATTTCGGCTTCTCAGTGATCGCCACCGCGTCGATATGAGTGATGCGGCAACCGCGCTCGTCGAGCAATTTGCGCGTATGCTCCAGAAAAACCAAACTCGACGCCCCCTTCCACTTCGCATCCGTATCCGGAAAGTGCGTCCCAATATCACCCAAGCCGCCAGCCCCCAAAAGCGCATCGCAAATGGCATGGCTCAAAACATCCCCATCCGAATGTCCAGCCGGCCCCTTCTCAAATTCCAATTCCACGCCGCCGAGAATAAATTTCCGCCCCGCGACCAGCCGGTGGAGATCGTAAGCAATTCCGCAGCGTGAAGTGCGGGTGGTCATAAGCGATACACCTATCGACGCCTCGTCATAAGCACGCAACCAATCACGATCCAAAATCCAGTGATGAGAGTTATTGGAGCTAGGTTGTAGAGCAATGCCTTCGTAACGTGCGGGCCAGGTCTCGACAGGATTCGCCAAAACACAGATGTGAGTGGAACGAACCCGCATAGAAATACCAAGCCGCCCAGCACGCGCACCATTTTCCGCGGCTTTGACGATTCAGGATTCATGTCCGCCGCGCCAATTCCTGCTCCAAGTAAAATCGCGCCAAATCCATATCTGCTGGCCGCGTAATCTTCAAATTCCGCTCCGACCCCAGCACCACATACACATCCTGCCCCAATCGCTCCACCAACGAAGCCTCATCCGAAGCCGTAACCCCATCCGCCTCAGCCCGTGCAAACGCCTCGCGCAAGATCCCATACCGGAAAGCCTGCGGCGTCTGCGCCAACACAATCCTCTCGCGCGGAATCGTCCCGGTAATCCGCGCCACATCCTCCGGCAAACTAGCCCGCTTCACTTCCTTCACCGTATCAATCGCCGGTATCCCCAAAATCACAGACCCGCGTTCCCGCGCCTCAGCAATCAATCGATCGAGCTGCTCCACGGTAACAAACGGCCGCACCGCATCATGCACCATCACGATCTCAGTCTCCGCCGCGACTTGCGCCAAAGCATTCCCCACCGATTGCTGCCGAGTCTCCCCGCCATGCACCACGCGCGCCGGTCGCCCAATCCGCGCCCGCGCCACGCGATCCTCAAGAAATGAAAGCTCCTCCGCCCGAGTAGCCAAAATAAAATCGGTAATCGCAGAACAAGCCGCCAATCGCCGCAATGTAAAAATCACCAGCGGCTCGCCGCCCAATTCCAAGAATTGTTTGGGAGTCTCCGCCCCCATGCGGGTCCCAAGCCCAGCAGCAGGCAAAATAGCAGTTATGCGATTCA
>Ga0206813_1105_pt1 | contig 18336 bp, 17 predicted proteins | sample Alteio_BWOrgCont_92_FD_152856 | JGI IMG/M metagenome (GOLD analysis project Ga0206813, IMG submission 152856) | Enriched cells from forest soil in Barre Woods Harvard Forest LTER site, Petersham, Massachusetts, United States -... | ecosystem: Environmental > Terrestrial > Soil > Temperate forest >...
TCGGAAACATCGCAGAGAAATAGCAATGTTTCGATGCAGAAGTGGGCTTCCTCTTCCATGCCTTCCACTACAAAGCTCCGTAAATATTCCCTCAACTGATTTCTTTGAGGATAGTCTTTTCCTATCCCTCGTTCAGGCGAATGCCTTACGCGCCACATTCCCCCTCCAGGCTCGCAGAGCCAGGCTGCAACGGACACCCGCAAAGCGCCGCTGAACGATGTCCGCTCGCGCCCTTTGGCGGGTGGAATAACTTACGGGAATGTGGTTACGACCAGATGCGTTTCCACCATTTCGCGACGGGATCGACGTCGATGTCGCGGGCTTTCTCCACGGCTTGCTCCACAGCGTCGCGGACCGCTTCGGCGGAATGTTCGTAGGCGGATTTGCCCTTCCGGGCGCCGGAGGCGAGAAGGGAGCGCAGTTCGTCGAGGGCGTCGTGCAGCGGTTCGCGCTTGCGCGCCGGAGGCTCGACGACCCGGGTGAGCAAACCGATCACGATGCCGACGCCCAAGGCGATCAGCACGGCGGGAATGGGGTTGGCGCGAATGGAGTTGTCCGTTTCGCGGAGGAGATCCTGCGCGCGTTCTTTGGCGTCATGCGTGTTCATAAAAAGGCGGGATCAGCGGGAATTGCGTTGTTGGAGTTCCTCACAGAGTTTCACGGCCCCGAGGATTAAAAGGAGCGGGCGAATGAGGACGAAAGAGAGGCGGACGAGCGCCGCCACCAGGCGGCCGATCGGCAGGACGGTGAGGATGATTCCCGCGAGGAAAGCGATGCCCACGGCTTTCGCGGGCTCGGTGCGGACGTACTCCTGGGCGTGGGTTTCAATGTCTTCGACGGTCTTTCGCCAGTCGCAGCAGGTTCTGGATTCTCCGACGGATTCGTGGGGCATTTGCATGGGAAGGGGGTAATGGGTTTGCGCGATGACAGCGGAAAGTCGGACCGAATTCAATTCTTCACGATGTGCATCGCCTGTCACGAAGGAAGCGCGCTCATCGGAATTGCGGATCGCAGATTGCGGATTGCGGATTGGGTTCCGTGGACGGGGTTGACTTTAGGCGGAGATTTAGGTGTGCGGGGGGTGGATGGGACGGATGAAACCGATGCGCCGTTGAGCTGCGGGACAGATGGGATCCCCCTCGATTTTGGAGGACTTGAAAATATCCGTTTGGCAAGCGGCGCGCTTTGGATATGGTTGGCGGCTCGCAAATGGTGGCCGTAGCTCAATGGTAGAGCTCCAGATTGTGGTTCTGGCTGTTGCGGGTTCGAGTCCCGTCGGCCACCCCATTTGCTTTTTTCGCGTTCTGCGAGCTGGGCCGGTCTGGCGGGCATATCACGTGGGACGGCGGTGGCGCCAGCGGTCGAGCACGACCGCGGCGATGATGATTCCCCCGGTGACGATCTCCTGCACCCAATTGGCGAGGTCCAACTTGGTGCAGCCATTGGCCACGACGGTCATGATGAGTGCGCCGATGAGCGAACCGAAGACGGAGCCTTCCCCGCCGTTGAGGCTAGCGCCGCCAATCACGACCGCGGCGATGACGGCGAGCTCGAGGCCCGACGCCGTGGTGGGGTCGCCAACAGTGAGATAGGAAAACTGAAGCACTCCGGCCGCGCCTGCGAACGCGAGCCCCACGACATAGATCAGCAGTTTCGTGCGGCGGATGGAGACGCCGCAGAGCCGGGCGGTCTGCTCGTTCGAACCAATCGCGAAAATGTGGCGGCCAAACCGAGTGAAGCGCAGCAGCGCGGCGGTCAGCCCGGTGAGCAGAAGCATCAGCCACACGCCGGGAGGAAAGATCATCCAGCGCTTGTGAGGTGAAAGATTCTGGAGGAGGTCGTTGAGCCAGGTTTGAGGGGCGGAAACCATCGTTTCCCGCGCGAGCCCCTTGGCCGCGCCCCGCAACGCTCCCCACATTCCCAGCGTGACGATGAAAGGCGTGAGATCGAGCCGGGTAATGAGCAGGCCGATGAGCGCGCCGCACGCGGCGCCTACCGCGATTCCGCCCAGCGCTGCGATGACCGGGGGCACGCCGTTCGCCAGCATGAGAGCGATCGCGACGGTGCAGAGGGCGATGTTGGATCCGATGGAAAGATCGATCCCGCCCGATATGATGATCAACGTCATGCCGAGGGCCGCGATGCCGACGACCGCTGTCTGTTGGAGCATGATCTGAAAATTGTCCGCGGTCAGGAAGGTGCGCGGCCTGAGGAACGCGAAGAGCGCCACGACGAAGAGAAGGCCGGCGACGGGGCCGAGCTTGGTCGGCAGGGAGGACCAGTCGATCCGGCGTGGATCGGCGGATCCGGAAGAGGGGGCAGGAACGTCGCTCATGCGGCCTCCCGGGTGGCGGTGGCTTCCATCATGATTTGGTGTTCGTCGATTTCACCGACCGGCCGCGCGGGTTGAAGGCGGCCTTTGCGCATGACGGCGATGCGATCGCAAACGCCAAGGAGTTCGGGCAGGTAACTGCTGACGATCAGCACGGCTTTTCCTTCGACCGCGAGGGTGTCGATCAAGCGGTAGATCAGCGCTTTCGATCCCACGTCGATCCCGCGCGTGGGCTCGTCCAGGAGCAGGACATCCACGCCGTGTTCCAGGAGACGGGCGATGGCCACTTTCTGCTGATTCCCGCCGGAGAGATTCCCGACGGGTTGCTCCGGTTCGCGGCATCGGATGGCGAGCCTTTCGATCCACTTCCGGCTCGCCGAGGACTGGGATGCGGGGCGCACGAAACGACCGAGGCTGGAGAGCGTGATATTGTCGGCGATGCTGAGAGCGAGCGCGAGGCCTTCCGATTTGCGATCTTCGCTAACCATTCCCATGCCGCGCGCCCAATGCTGCGCGGGAGAAGCCGGACCGGAGTGCGCTTTCACTCGGATCTGGCCGGAACGCACCGGGTCGAGCCCGAAGATGGTCCGCAGAAGCTCCGTGCGTCCCGCGCCGATGAGGCCCGCGATGCCCAGGACTTCTCCGCGGCGCAAGGTGAGCGAGGCGTGTTCGGGTTTGGTCCGGCCCGCCACACCGTTGATTTCCAGGACTACCTCGCCCGCGGCTCGGGCTGAGCGCGGGTAAAGCTCCTCGACGCTCCGGCCCACCATCATCTTCACGATCTCTTCATCGGAAACGTCCGCGGTGGCTCCCGAGCCGACGCTGCGTCCATCCCGCAGCACGGTGAAACGATCGGACAGCGCGCGGACTTCCTCCAGGAAGTGGGAGATATAGATAATGCCGAGCCCCTGCTCCTTGAGCCGCCGCACAAGGGAGAAAAGATGCGCGATGTCGTCGCGCGCCAGGCTGCTGGTGGGCTCGTCCAGCACCAGCACCCGCGCGCCGACCGCGATGGCGCGCGCGATTTCCACGAGTTGCCGTTCGGCGATGGAGAGCCGGCTCACGCGCGTCTCGGGCCGGATGTCCTCGCGCCCGAGCTGCGCCATGGCGGCCACGGCGCAGCGCCGCACTTCGGCCCATTTCACAAAGGGGCCGGCGACCGGCTCCATTCCGAGCACGATATTTTCCATCACACTGAGATGCATCGCCAGCGAAAGCTCCTGGTAGATCATGGACACACCCGAACGGCGGGCATCGAGGGGATGCGCCGGCCGATAGGGCGCTCCGCCGAGCCACATGCGGCCTTCGTCCGGCGAATGCGCGCCGGAAAGCACTTTCATGAGCGTGCTTTTGCCGGCGCCGTTTTCACCGACCAGCGCGAGCACTTCGCCGGGACGCACGGAGAGGTCCACGCCGTCGAGCGCCAGGGTCGCGCCAAAGCGTTTTCGCACGCCTTCCATGCGCAGAAGATCCGCGCTCCCTTCCCGTTGAGGGAATGTCTCAAGCATGGCGTTCAGCGGGCCTGCAGCAGCTCTTGGATTTCCGGCGATCCGATGTTCTCCGGAGTGATCAGCGCCGCGCCGCTGTTCACGGATAGCGGAACCTTTTCTCCGTGCAGATGCGCGATGAGCGTTTTGACGGCTTCATACCCCATCTTCGTGGGGTTCTGCGCGACCAACGCCTGAATCTCCCCTTTCTTGAGGGCCTCTACGAGCGGACCCGAGGCGTCGAAGCCTACGAATTTGGCCTTCCCGGTGAGATTATTCTGCCGGAGCGCCAGCAGCATCCCGAAGGTGAGCGATTCATTGGAGCAAAAGATGCCGTCGGCCTCGCGGACGAGATCGATCATGTTGATCGCCGTCGTCTGCGCTTCGCTGGCGGTCGCGCCGCCGTAACGGTTCTCGGCGAGCATGTGAATCTCGGGGTTCTTTTTCATTTCCTCGAGGAAACCCTCCTCGCGCTCGATGGTGCTGGCGGAGCCTTCCTGGTAGCGAAGCAGCAGGACTTTTCCTTTGCCGCCGAGCAGCTTGATCATTTCTTCGCCCGCCATCTTTCCGCCGAGCCGATTGTTCGTGCCGACGTAGCTCACGAAATCCTTGCCGGCTTCTCCCTTGAGAGCGGAGTCGATGATGACCACCGGGATGCCTTTGGCGTTCGCGGCTTCCACCGGGCGGCGGAGCGCGGTGTCGTCGAGCGGCGCCAGGACGATGCCTTTGACGCCGTCGGAGATGAATTGCTCGACGATGGCGATCTGCTGGGCGCGATCGCTTTCCTTGAGCGGGCCTTTCCAGAGAATCTCGACGCCGGTCTCCGCGCCGCCCTTGCGGGCGCCGGCTTCCACGGATTTCCAGAAGATATGGGTGGTGCCCTTGGGGATGACGGCGATTTTCCACGCGCCCTCAGCGGGCTTGTTTTCAGCGGCGCCTTGTTCGGGGTTTTTTTGGCAACCGGCGAGAAGCATCACGGCGAGCAGCGCCGCTGGGAGCGGAAGGAGGCCTTTCATGGGGAGAATAGCGGACGGTGAGGTAACTGGGGATTTGGGGTGGATTCGGGACGGGGCATTGTTCAATCGCGGGGACGCGATTGGCGAGCGCGAGTTTGCGGTGTGGGGAGGAAAATGGGGAGTCCGGTCGGGAACGCCGAAGGTGTTCAGGCAAAATAGCCCAGGGTTGCTCGCCGCGAGCTACCTTGGGAAAACTCCCCGGCAACACCAACTCCAACGGAGTTGTGGCGAGCGGGGAAAAAGGGCATCGGGTGCTCTCTTTCAATGGGTTCAGGTTCAGACGCGGACTCTGACATGCGTCTGGCAACGGAGCGAAAGGGGCGGGTTTCGGGGAGATCCAATGCGGTCCCGCGCATGAGGGCGTCCATAGTTTCACGTATTCCGCACAACTGTAGATACTTAGAGCATTACTGTGGTTTCGTGGATGCGGAGTAAGGGCTCGTAATCGGAGAAGGGAGAGGCGCGGCGCGCGGGATTTTTTTCGGGCGAATTACAGAGGGGAACGGCCTCCAAAACCCAAAAAGGAACAAAAATAATTCATATTCCGGAGAGTGTGGCACGAATGGCGCTTATGGTTGTTATAGAAAGTATAATAAACCTAGAACCATGAAAACCTCTCTCTTCTCTCTCTCCTTCCTCTTCCTCGCCAAGCTCTCCGCTTCCGCCATCGTCGATCTCGGCTCCTCCACCTCTCACACCCCGTACGACTCCTACATGAGTCCCGTGAAGCAGGTCTTCAACTCCCTCCACTCCGAGAACGTCTCCATGGACAAGGTCAACTCTCTCATGCGCGAAGGCCGCGGCTTCCGCTACGCACACACCGACCCCTACAACCCCGCTCCCCCTCAGCAAACCGCCGCCCGCAAAGTCGGCGATTGCAAAGACAAGGCCCTCTGGCTCTGCAACCAACTCCAGGATTCCAACGCCCGCTTCGTCATCGGCAAAATGAAGCGCAATGCCCGCATCAGCCACGCCTGGGTCATGTGGCAGCACGAAGGCCGCTGGTGGATCCTCGACTGCACCATGAACTCCGCTCCCATCGCCGCCGACAAAGTCGGCAACGACGACTACGTCCCCCTCTACTCCTACAGCAAGGGCGTCGAATACCGCCACACCGGCATCTCCTCCTCGGTCGCTGCAGTGGCCGGCAAGTCCAAGGCCCCGGTCGCAGCTCAGGGCGATCGCCAGTTGGCTGCCAACTAAGCGATCCATACCGCTTCTCCTTTCTTCACAGTTTTTCATGGGCCGCGCGAGCGCCCGGGCCTAGAGAACCCGGGCGCTTCGCCTTTTCTACGAGGGCAACCGCGAATAAACACGAAGAAACGCCAGTAGAGGAGACGGAGGCTCCGCATTTTTGGGACAGTAACCGCGAATGGACGCGAATAGACGCGAATGAAAAACGGGAAAGAGGGGTTGATGGAGACAGAGGTTGGGTGGGTGTGGGGAAGGACACGGGTGAGCCTTCGGCGGTCGTCTCAATGCCCGGCTCCCCGGGTCGCCCTTCCGAGAGGAGGGGTCTTGAGAATGAAAATATCTCCTCTCGAAATGGGAATCAGGAGGGAACTTGAACCCGGTGCGCCATAAGAAGTCGAACCCGGCTCGCCAACCTCAACGCACGGCGAGAAGGCGTTCCACGTATTTGGCCAAGAGATCGAATTCCAGATTCACGCGATCTCCGGCGCAGGCGGCCCGCAGGTTCGTCATCGCCAGCGTGTGCGGGATAATCCAGATCACGAAGCTGGCATCATGCACCTCGGCGACGGTGAGGCTGATGCCATCGATCGCGATGGATCCCTTGAACGCCACATAACGCGCAAATTCACGGGGCAGCGTGATCTCCAGCCGATGATCCGCCCCCACTTTCTCGAAGGAAAGGATCGGACAGGATGCATCCACGTGGCCCTGGACAAAATGGCCGCCCAACCGGGCATGGGCGGAGAGCGCCCGTTCCAGGTTCACAGGCGCGCCAGGCGCCAGGGCACCGAGATTGGTGCGTTGCAACGTCTCCGTGAGCAGATCGAAGGCAAGGCCGCCCTCCTGGTTTTCCGTGACGGTAAGACAACATCCATTTACGGCGATGCTGTCGCCGATTTTGGCATCCTGCGAAACCAGAGGCGCACGCAGGGTCAGGCGGGCGCCTTCCGGGGAATGGCTGAGGGCGATGAATTCGCCGGTTTCTTCAACAAGACCTGTAAACATGGGGGAATCAACGGGAACGGAGCGGGTTCAATGGAGCGGCGAAATGTACACTCGCATCACATTCACGCGGCCTCCCGGAAAATACCACCGCTTCTCGAACTCGAAACTCCGCTCGCTGGCCCGGTAGAAGAGCCAACTGGGTTCGTTCGGATAATTGGGGTCATACACGTGAAATGTCACGTTCCCGCCGGGTTCGCGATCCAGGGAGTAGGGAATGACCACGTGATTCATGCTGGGAAATCGCGCCAGATAAACGGCGCGCGGCTGGCCGTGATCCACCGAATTGCAAAGCCAGCGCGCGGCCGCGGCCTGGCCGGCCCGGAGGTGCCCCATTATCATTCGCCAATTTCCCACCCGCAGATAACACGGCAGCCAATTTCCGAGGTTTTCCTTGAGCAACCCCTCATACGCGACCGAGAAGTCGTGGAGGTCGGCGTAACCCGGAATGATGACCGGGACCGCAGGCCCGCGGCTCCAGACCGGTATTCTGCAGATCTGTTTCACCAATCGCTGGTATTCATCGCGCGAAACCTGCGGCTGCGCGGGCTCAAAGCGCGCAAACTGATAGAATTGGAGGACGGCGCGCGCCAGGACAAAGCATCGGTGCGCGAATTCCGCGGGCTTTTTGCGAAGGTGGATGTGCAGTTTCCCCTGCTCGTCCACTCCATATTCAAACGCCGTGTCATTCGAGAAAGCGAAAGTGTCCCGATGCAGATTGAATTCCCGCGCATGCGCGGTGTGGGCTGCGAATAAAAAAACGAGCGCAATGAGGAAAGAAAACGAGTATCTCACGATGGGAATGAAAACGAGTGGGGTAAAGCGAAGCCCACGTCAACGGGAACCCGCCCGAGTGGCGCCGAAAGATGCCCGTTGAAAAAGTGTGGCAAAATAACGGAGGTCACTTCATTAAAGCTGCGCAACGTTGCTCCTGCATTCATGAATTCGCCGCTTTCCATTGAAACCGCCCAGGGCCAGATCCGGCTGATGCGCCTGGCGGAGCTTCGCGATTGTGATGGCTGGCAAAAGGCGCTGCGCGCCTCCACGAAGGATCACCGCTACTATGAAATAGTGGCGGAGACGCTGGGTTTCGATTGCAGGGCCGCCGTGCTGGAAGACAGCGCCGGGGTGGTGCGCGCCGTGCAGCCGTTCTTCTTCGCGGAGCAGGATCTGGTCGTCACGGCGCCCCGCGCGGTGCAGTTGCCAGTGGCCTGGATTCGAAAGGTTTTCCCGCGCTTCCTCCGCCTGAAAATGCTCATGGTGGGATGCGCGGCTGGAGAAGGCCGCCTCGGAGCGGAGCCGGAGGAACAGGCGCGGACTGTCGAAACCCTGCGCGAACCGCTGCTTCGCCTGGCGCGGGCGGAAGGGGCGTCCATCGTGGTTTGGAAAGATTTTCCCGCGGCGTGCCGGGCGCCGATGGCGGCGCTCACGGAGGGTTCCCGCAAGACCGCTCACGTTCAGATTCCCAGCATGCCCGCGACCTCGTTGACGCTGGATTTCAAAACCTTCGACGAGTATGTCGCGTGCCGTTTGAGCCACGCGATGCGAAAGAATCTGCGGCGCAAATTCAAGGCCCTCGCCAAGGCGCCTCCATTGGAATTTAGCGTTACCACCGATCTCGGAGGTGATGCGGAAGAAGCGCTCGCGCTCTATTTGCAAGTCTTCCAGCGTTCACGGTTGCAGTTCGAAAAGCTTAATGTCCTCTTTCTGCGGCGACTCACGGAGCGCATGCCGGAGCGCATCCGCTATTTCCTCTGGAAACAGGAGGGGCGACTTGTGGCCTTCAGCATCTGCCTCGTGCATGATGGCGCCATTTACGATGAGTACCTGGGACTCGATTACCGCGTGGCGCTGGATCTGCACCTCTACTTCGTCACGTTCCGGGACATCATGTCGTGGGCGCTGGAGCAGGGGCTAAAGACCTATTTCTCCACGCCGTTGAACTACGATCCGAAGTTTCATCTCGATTTCGCGCTGGCGCCGCTCGATCTCTATTTTGCCCTTCCTTGGCCCTGGCTCAATGCTCTGGCCCCTCCCATCATCCGCCGGATGGGGCCGGTGAGCGCGGAGCCGATCCTCGCGCGCTTCGCGAATGCAAAAAGCATGGAGCCCCAAAAAGGCAATCGGGCAGCCCGGGATCCCGTGCTGGAGGAGCAGGAAGAGCAGTTAACTCTGCGGAGACCCGGATAGCCGGCGTGCGCCACCTCCACGGAAGCATGTCCCGCTTTCTTAACCCCTATCTACAACTCGTCCTGACGGTGGCGTTTATCACAGGGGGCGAAGTGTTTTTAAAACGCGGTGCATCGGCCACGCCACCCGGAACGGCAGATTGGCTCGGTTCCGTGGCCCTGGGTTCCCACTTTGTCTGGATCGGCATCGCATTCCTTTGCGGCAGCGCGATCACTTGGGTCTTCGTACTGCGGGCGATGCCGCTCTATCTCGCGTTCACGCTTTGCAGCGCCGTGCATGTCACGATTCCCGTGTGCTGCTGGCTTTTCCTGGGCGAAGCGATCAATATCGGGCGCTGGACGGGCATCGCGCTCGTGATCGCCGGCATCTGGATCATCGCGCGGCCGGCGAGCCAGGTCGAGGAGCGGGTATGAGTTCCGGTCTTCTCGCGCTCCTCATTTTTTCGCAACTCCTGCTCGCGGGGAGCCAGATTTTCCTCAAGCACGGCGTCAACCTGACCAAGCGCCGTCCCATCCCTTGGATGACCGCGGTGATGCACTTTTCGCTTTGGCTGGGCGCCATGATTCTCTGGTTCCGGCTCTGGCTGGGCTTTCTTCAAACGATGCCTCTCAGCAAAGTGCTGCCGTGGGAGGGAATCGGTCCCGTTTTGCTCCTCATCGGCGCCGTCGTGTTTCTGCGGGAAAAAATCAGCCGGGCCGCATGGCTGGGAATGGTCTTGATTTCCGTGGGCGTCTTCCTCGTCTCGCTCAGTTGAGCGGCGGGCGCCGATCAAACCTGCGCGAGATCGGCGGATTCCGGCGAACCATCGGCGGTTTTCTCTGGCTCGGCGGCCGGGGATCCGGCGATTTGGTCCAGCGCGGCGGCGACGCTCGTGGCCTGTTCGTGCAGATTCTGCGCGGACGCGAGGATCTGTTTGTTGGTTTCGAATGGGGCAAAACAATCGTTGCGGCCGCGGACAAATTGATCCCGCAGTTGGCGCAGACCCTCCAGGACAGCCGTCCGGAACTTTGTGACGTAGGCCGCGAGAAGCCGCTCGGAGTAGCTGGTGGGCAACGAAGGAAACTTCTGTCTCACGGCTTCCTCCATCTGCCGGACGATGACTTCGCGGCTTGCCTCCGGCAGCCGCTGCTGTTTTACGGCGGACGGAATCTCCTGATCTAATTGCTCTCCGAACAGGCGGTTCTTCACGGCGATTTGAGACCGCATGAAAATCGTGTCTGCCAATAATCTCCGGATGGGAATAGCGTCCGCTTTGATCGTGGCGCGATAGGGTTGTTCGATCTCATTGGCGTCCAACGCGGAAAGGGCCGTCTGAGCAGCCGCTTGAAAGCTGAAGCCGACGGCATGGAGATCCGTCATCACCGCGGCGGAGGGTTCCGCGCCTCCGAGCGGCGTGGCTACCGCCGAACGCAAATGGGCTGCGGCTTCAACGGCCAATTCCAGGCCGGCGCTAATCAGCAGAGGGTTCCAATAATCATCGACCAGCGCCCGAAGGCTGTCATTTCCGGCATACCAACGCTCCAGGGCGGCGCGCATTTCCTTCCAGAGCAGGACGCCCCTGGCTGGGATCGATTCCTTGCCGCGTCTGTCAGCGTCCACGCGCGCCAATTCAAACGGGGCATCCCAATCCGCCTGGAGCAGTCGATCCACCGTCGTGATCCGATCGTCGAAATCGCGCAATTGCTTTTCCAGTTCCGTCTGCTCCTTGTGCACGCGGCTCATTTCGTCCCCTTCGAAAATATTGCGCGCCTCGGCGCAGAGCGTATGGCCCTGGCGCAGGCTGTCGCGAATGAACTCAGTGGTGTAATCGGTGCTGTTCAGGTAATCGGCCAGATCGCGGAGGAATCCGTCGAAGCCCTCTTTCTGAGGATTCTCCTTCGGCTCATAATGCCCATTCTGGCTGAGAAGGGCGGACGCCGCATTGAGGAGATCCACGGCATGCAGGCGCACCCGCTTCTCCTCATACGCCTTGCGCAAGGGCCCGGCCATCGAGAGCGTCTTGAATGCCTCGATGACTCGATCGGGATGCGAGCTTTCGGCGCTCGGACGCAGGGTTCCATCCGGGAGCAGGTCGCGTTTGCCCGAGTCCACATTGATCACGATGAAAATGCGGCTGAAGATATCGAGCAACTGGTTGAACTCGGCGAAGACCTGCTCAAAAAACAGATTGTCCGTTTTGACCACGAAGACCGCGCACGCGGCGCTGTCGCGAAACTCGCGGGTCATGACGTCGTAGCCAAAATTCATCCGGCTGTAGAGGCCCGGCGTATCCACGAGCACGGTGCCGGATTCTGCCAGCGTCGGCACCGGGAGCTTCACATCCACCCGTCGAATCGCCTCGCTGAAATGCGTGCGCGGATCGAAGACGATTCCGCGATCCTCGGCCTCGCGAATCTGCCGTGCGAGCGCCTGATGGCCGTCGGCGATCACTTCCTTCAGCGCGCGGCCATTGGCGAAAATCGATTCACGGCCATTGTAGCGCGTCGCGGAGAATTGCGGGTTCTCGGAATGCCGGACGAAAACCAGGCACGGATAGCCCGGCAGCGAGGTCACCTCGCTCACGTAGGCGCCGCTGATCGCATTCATCAAAGTGGATTTTCCGCTCTTCAGCGGCCCGAAAATGAGAAGGTAGGCCTGCTGGCTGCCGAGCTTTTCCACCAGAGAGCGGAGGCGCGCTCGCACGTCATTGAGCTTCGTCAGGGGCAATCGGAAAAGAGCGGGATCGCCGCTCTTCTCAAAGTGCCCCGCCGCGGCATCGAGCGCCGGCGGCAGCGATTCGCAGATCTTCAGGCAGTCATCGCAAAATCTCGAAATCTCGGTTTTCATGGGAGGCGAACCACAGTTGAGGACTTTGTCCCCGCGCGGTCAACTCTCGACACTCTCGACACCGCGATGGCAGCCCCGAGCGCTTTCCGATATAAATCCCGGGCAACCAGAAATCTCCTCCATGTCGTGGCTCCAGATCGCATCCATCGCATTCGCCTTCCTCTCGCCGGTCGTGCTGTGGGCCATTCACAGGCGCAAACCCCATCCGGCGTTTGAGCGGTTTTTTGCCCGGTGCTACGCGGGCTTGCTGATCGTGGTTTTTCTCGCCGGGCCGCTGCAAAGGTATCTGGAGGGGCGCCCGGACATCGCCCACATGCTGCCCATGCATCTTTGCGATTGGGCGCTCGTCACGGTCGTCGTGGCGTTGCTCTGGCAATCGCCGGTCTGCTTCGAACTGGCATATTTCTGGGGGCTCTGCGGCACCCTCCAGGCGCTTTTCACGCCCGCGATTGACCCCGGCCTCGAATGGTGGCGGCTCATCGTGTTCTTTGTGGATCACGCGACCATCGTGGCCAGCGTGATCTTCATGATCCTCGTCACCCGGATGCGCCCCCGCACGCTTTGGAACGTCCTTCTCTGGTCGGAAATCTACCTCGTCGCCGCGCTCGCCGTGAATGCAAGGACCGACAGCAACTACGGATTTCTCGCGCACCGGCCCGTGACCGCCTCCATGCTCGATCTCTTTTCCGATACGCACTGGCTCTACGTTGTCGAAATCAACGGCGTGGCGCTGCTCTTTTTCGCCGCCCTCTACGCCCCGTGGCTGATCGCCGATCGCATCGTCGCCCGCCGCGCAGCGATTAATTAACTATTTCCGATTCCCAGCGCGCTGACAATCTCACCCAGGAAACGCGCCCAACTTTCGGCGGCGCCAGCGCCGCGATGCCGAAGGCATCAAGCCGGTCGGTTGAGCGAAGCGACACCACCGGTTCTCGTCGGCAAAATGGATCACCCCGAAGGGCGTGGCAGCCATCCGCCAGTTAATCCTTTAACCACACGCCGTGCAGTTCAACCTTCAGTTCGGGAATGAGTCGCGCGAAGACCTTTTGCGAAGAACGGGAGGATCATTCGAATAAATCCCTGATCGCCGAATTCACCTCTGGCGGCGCCGGCATCTGATAGTCGTAAAAGTATTTTGAGGTGATCCCCATCACTTCGCCATCCAGCTTGGAGACCGTGCCCACCCAGGCGCCATCTGGCAGAGTTCTCGTCTTGCGGCGCACAAACTCCACGTGTGGCAATCCCATGTTCCAGGAATAATGGCTTACCTTCCCATCTTGAACCATCACAAGGATGGCGTCTCCATCATGCATTTGAATCTTCTCGTTCATAAATGAATTGGCGCGGTCAGTTCCTCAATGGTTTCGCTTCGGACCTTCCGTTACTGTGATGCAAAGAATGCGACTCCGAGGAGAATGACCGCTCCTGCCATGAGAACGATGAATGTGCCAAAGACTCCACGCTGCCAGCCCTTGAGGTCATCCCAGCGCCGGGCGAACTGCATAAACGAAATGCCGGTGACCATCTCTACGAAACCGGAAAGCGCATAGGCTCCGGGCAATGCAAAAACTGCCAGCCCGCCCGGACCTAACTGAAGACCCCACCGCGGCAGAACGAGCATCACAAACGCCAGGCCAAGCGCGAACACCGCCAGTCCCGCAGCGAAGCGCAGCAGTCCCTTGCGACGAACGATCGCCGGCGCTAATGCCGAGTCTGGAGGTGGGTGAATCATAAGATGCGGACGGCATCGCCTGACACTGAAGCTAGCGACGACGGAAGCGAAATGCAAAGCAACTAAGCATCCACCAACGCCCGCAACTCTTCCTGCGAAATGAAAGGCGATTGCCCACGTTCGACGCCGCGGCCTCGATCACAAAGAAGGTCGCCACGGCCCAGCAACGCTTCCGCGCCGGGTTGATCGATGATGATGCTGGAGTTCACGGCCGTAGTCACGCGCATGCAAACCTTCAACGGGAGGTTGCTCTTGATAAGACCGGTAACGATTTTTCTGTCCGGCCGCTGGGTGGCAAGCACCAGATGAATTCCCGCTGCCCGGCCCTTCTGTGCAATCCTCGCAACGAGGTTCTCAAAGTGCTCCTTCTCCCGCTTTTCCCGAAGCGCGAGATCTCCAAATTCATCGCAAACGATGACCCGAAACGGGAAAGTCTCACTCGCGCCGCGTTGCGCGAGATTCTCGAATCCTCCGGCGGCGAGCTGTTGATAGCGAGCTTCCATATCGTCCACCGCCCGGTCCAGGCATGCGATCGCCGCGGCGAGATCGGTGATGATAGGACCGGTAAGATGACGCGCGTTTTTCAGCCCTCCGAACGTAACGAGCTTCGGATCGATCAGCGTGAGAGACAATGTTTGTGCAGACTGGCGCGCGATCAAGGAGGCGAGCATGCTTTTTAGGAACTCACTTTTTCCACTCCCGGCTGCGCCAGCCACCAACGCGTGGCAGGTATTCGCGTCCGCCAGATCCGCTACGAGGAGGGAGTTATCGATACCCACTCCGATCGGGAAGGCGACGGGACCGGCTTCCGCCTTCATGCGCACCATCACGTCACGCCAATGGACGATAGTCGCCGCTGGCTTTGGAATATCGATAGTGACGAAACCCGGGCCCGCCTGGATCAGCGGAGCTTGCGTTAGTTTTAGGGCAACCTGAAGGTCCTCACTTCGATTGGCGAGAGAGACAACTTTCACACCGCTTGCCGGCTGGACTCGATAACGGATTAATTGCGGCGCGTCCTCTTGGCCGAGAATCCGCACAGGCAGCTTGAAATGCGCGTAGCAGCTTTCGATCGCCGCGGCCGTTGGATCGGGCAGATAAGATTCGACCACATCCGCGCCGGCGCCCCGCGCTGCAGTAGCATCGGGCGGAGGATTTCCGGCGAGTTCGCGCAGCACCGGTTGCACGACTTCCTCAAACATTGCGTCCAGTTCCGCGGACGAAACCGCGACCGAATGCAAGGCAGGTTCGTAGAACTCAAGCACTCCGTTAAAGACGAGCCCCGGTTTCACGATGCGCAACAACCGCGCGTAAATCGCGAGCTGCACAAGGTCATGTTTTAGATTACTGCCGCGGGAGAGCTTGTAATCGACGACTTCCACCCCGCTCGAGTGCAGGCGCACCGCGTCGGGTCGCCCGGAGACGCATATTACCCGGTCTCCGTGGGCAAAGGGGACTCGGTCGATGCGATATTCGCGAGTGAGATAAATATCCCTCCACGTGGAAAAGTGCGCTGCCTGCTCGCGCATCGTAATGAGACGAGCGCAAAATGCCCGAAGCGCCTGACTCAGATGAGCCGCCGAAGGCACACGCCCCGCCGCAATCAATTCGTCCAACCGATTTTTTGCGAAGTCATCGTAGAGGTGAGCCCAAAGGGAGTTCACGTCGTTGAGGCTTGCGGCAATGTCCGGAGTATTTTCGAGCCATTCCGTGAATTGCTCCGCGAGCTGATGAAAGAGCTGGCCCTGCACGGGAAAGCCGCCCTTTTCCCCAAATCGCATAGTGGGCGGGTTTTCGCCCCGAAGCCAGCGCCGACGCCAGTCGCGATCAAGGCAGGCGCATTTGAGCTGGCTGACAGTGATCAGGAGGTCTGCCATTGCAGCACGATCATATTCGGATGCGAATGAATCCGAATTTCCACACTATACCCGCACGCTTTCAACACGTCGTCTTTGGAAGCCGGGGTGGAAAGTTTCAAGATTACCTCATCGATGCTGAGAAAACGCTCTCTACGCACAATTTCTCGCACCTCGCCCGACAACGGCGAACCGGTGAGTGGCGGCGGCTCGGGAGGTGGAGGCGAAAGCTCGCCAACAGGACCGCGCAGCCTTTCCCACCATGGAGCGAGTTGTTCGCGCAGGAAGATCATCACCTGAGTGGTGCTGAACGAAATATTTTGCTGCGCCGCATCGGCGAATAGCTCCTTCGCCGCATAGAGCGCCGCAATGTCTTCCACTTCCAGGACGATGATGTGCAGGCAGGAAGCCTGGGCCAATCGAAACTGCCCCGCGATCTTCCAAGCGCCAGGAAGGGCGGGCTGTTCCGGTGTGCGAAAGAATACTGACTTTACGGGAGGCGTCGCCAACGCCGCGTTTTGGCTGACCTTCATGATGGTTTGCCATCGTTTCCAGTGAGTCCCTGCTTCGAAGCCGAAGAAACAGATTCTTTCGGGTGTCTGCCATTTTACGCGGAAATAGGTATGCTCCACGCGGCTTACTTCCAGATCGGGCAATCCGCGAGCCGCTTCCTCCACCAGCCACTGAAGTATGTCCGGTTCGAAAAGATGCCGCTTGGGTTCGGCCAGCAGCCGGTCACGATGCTGCTGATACAGTTCGGAAAGCGGCGCGGACGGCGCCGGCTTCCGCGCCCAGCGTTCCTTGCATTTTTGCAGAAAATGCCGCGCTCCCATTTGATTGCTCGCCTCGGGGAAAAGCTCGGCGATCCATGCCTTATCGAGAAACGACGCCACGGCAGCAGGCGGCTTCCTCCACGCCTCCAGCCGCAACCGCACGAGTTCCCGTCCTTGGTCCCGGGTGAGTCCCTCCAGGGTCAGAAACGGCCGGGAGATCCGGTCGGCGTCGGCATCTTCAATATTTGGCTGAATGCGGGCCACCCAAGGTTCCTGATTGGACGTCACAACCGTCAGATGATTTTCCACTTCGTTGACAAGGGCCGCCACCGCCATCCCGAAGCTCTTCGCCAGCTCGGTCTGATGCGCGTAGATCTCCGTCTGATCGAAGCAGAAAACGAGAGGCCGAAAGTAACCTGCAAGCTGGCCTAAATCTGCGAGCCGTTGCCGGCAGAGTTCATTCGCGGCGTGGGCGCTGATTTCGCTATCTGGTGCATCCGCCGCGCGCATTTCAAGTCGCGAATATTCTTCGGGATCCAGGGGTTGTGCGGTGATCCAATCGCGCACATAACGCCGCTTGGCGGCGTCAAATGGAGACCAGGCATAATGGAACAGCGCCCTCAGCCATCCGCGCGGTGAATGCAGGACCACGCCCCGCGTTTCAAAAGCTTCTTCAAAGTAGGGCAGCAACTTTTCGAAATGTTGGCGCATCCAATCGGCCCACAAGTCGCCTTCCGTGCCGCGATTGAACGCGAGGAGAGGATCGCCTCGGAGTTTCGCTGTAGTGTCGGGTGGCGTATCGATTTCGATGCCGACCCGGTTTTCGATCAGATCGGCCAGAAGATGCGCAAATACGTGATGGGCGAGGAGATCGAGCTGCGTCGATTGTTCGCGATCCAACGGCCCGGTGGCGCTTCGGGGCGGGAAATGAAGTTCCCGGACGATAGCCTGCATCAGGGATTGAAAGACAGTCGCAGGATTTTGTATCGCCAGGATATATACGAAAATAGCCCTTCCCCGGATCTCCCGATAGAGACGCCCGATGAGATGCGACTTCCCGTAGCCTGGCTGCGGAGAAGAAACGAGATGGGCATACGGAAGCCGCCGCTTGCACCGTGGCGCTGGCCCGTCCGCGAGCCGCGCGAATTCCGCGAGCAGTATTTCCAATGGCCGGTCATTCAATCCGTCCACTACCGCTTCCAGCCGTTGCGGTTCGTTGATGATTTGATCGGCGAACGGATTGATTTCGTTCGCGTTCATTGGAGAAGCTTGACGAGGAGATAGCGTTCGCCGTGAAGTTCGATTGCGGCTGCGCGCGTCTCTTCATCCGAAAGCGACCAATCTCCGAAGCTGAGAACCGCACGCCCTTGCTGATACTCGTCCAGCAGCCATCGATGCAAGCTGGCGAGCGATGCCCCGGATTCACGCCGCAAGGCGCCAATCTTCACCGACGGAAAGCCGCTATGTTCGGCCAGCAAGCGATACGTCTTACGAAGCCTTTCGGCATCGATGTCTTCGGACGAAGCAATCGGCTCGGTAGTAACGGAGGACTTCGGAAACGAATCTGCTACGGGAATCTCCGCGGATTCCCCACCCAGCGAATTGCGCAACCCGCGAGCGGAAGTGAAGAAAATGGCCTTACCGTGTCGCAGCCGAACGATCTCCCGTTGATTTTCCAACCAATAAAGAGCGCGTCCCAGCAGAACCGCTTCTTTCGCCCCTAGTTCCTTTTCCAAATCAGTCTCATGGAAAATCTCCGGGTATTTCGCTGTCGCGAACTCCTCCAAACGCGTGCAAACCTCCTCCAAATTCGGCAACTCCGGCGCGAACTCCTTCAGATAATATTTCGGCTTGGTGCCATTCCGATCAACCACGATCGCCCCTTCGCTTTCGAGCGCTGCCGCATCTTTCTCGATCGCCGCCCGGGC
>Ga0206813_1059_pt1 | contig 18296 bp, 22 predicted proteins | sample Alteio_BWOrgCont_92_FD_152856 | JGI IMG/M metagenome (GOLD analysis project Ga0206813, IMG submission 152856) | Enriched cells from forest soil in Barre Woods Harvard Forest LTER site, Petersham, Massachusetts, United States -... | ecosystem: Environmental > Terrestrial > Soil > Temperate forest >...
CCTGCGCTGTCGTTGACACTAATCGGCACACGAATTGTGCGATCGAATCCACTGGGCGCACTCGCCGCATTTTTCCCTGGGATCAGAATTGTAACAGAGGTCGGTGTCCCTCCATTTCCATCGAGCGGTTGCGCCCCCCCGGAAGACGCGGTAAGCGTCTCAACAAGACCAGTGCTACTACCAGCACTACCAGACACCACTGAAAACGACTGGGCAATGTCGACCGCATCGTTACACGTCATGATGTTCACGGAAGCGTAAGTCTCGACTCCGGCAACATCTGGTTGGGTTTCGTCACCGGAGGCTTGGAACCATAAGGCGACCCCTTGGAAAACGATATATTGCCCGGCTGCAAACGTCTGAAAATCTGAAACGCTTACCGAAGTGAAATCGACGGTCATTACCTCCGGTACTGCCCCAGCATCCATGTATATCCCCACGCTGCCGTTCGCATCGTAGATCTCGAAATATGCCCCGCTCAGGCTGCCGCCTGAGTCCGCCACGATGGCCACACTCGTCATCTCAAACACTCCCGTGTTGATCACGTGCAAGTCAACGGTATAAGTCCTTTGTGTCACGCCGTTACCCGCGGTCACCGTGACCGTGAGGGAATTGTCGCCCGCCGAAAGCCCTGAGTCGCCGGTAATGACTGCGCTGGCCGCAGGATCGGCGGGAGTCGCCACTACGGTGACATCGGTTGTCCCATTGACGAGACTCACCGTGCCGCCGTCGGCCACCGGAGACCCGTTGACGGTGAATACCGAGAGGCTCGTATTCGTCTTGCCGGCCGGTCGGCCGAGTCCGCGATCGAACCCGAATCCAAGCCCCAGCGTCATGATACAGCGGGAGTTGCCGCCACCGGAGGCGTGGGCGCGAGTTTGTAGGCGAGCAGGGTTCCGCTCGTCAGGGTGATGTCGTGCATGCCGGCGAGGACGATGGAATCGCCGTTGCTGATCGTCAGGCCGTTGAGGTTGCCGGTCCAGCCGCTCGGAAGGGCGCCCGTGGCGATCACGGCGTCGCCGCCCTGGGCTTTGAGGATGTGATACGGCCCCTTGTGGTTGCTCGTGTCGCCGATGACATCGCCGCCGCCGGCGCCAAACGTCGCGGGTTCGTTTCTGATCTGGTCTGCTGTTTTCATGTGGGTGTCTGGAGTTGCGCGAAGAGGCCATAGGCGCGGGCCTTGATGAGCACCTCCGCATTGTCGGGGTTGAGTTCGGAGCCAAAAGCCGAGTCGGGGAAGGCAAACGTGAGCACGTCCTGGTCGATGCTGACGTCGTGGATGCGCTTGCAGGAGCCATCGGGACTGCGCAGGCACGGATCGGGCGCATCGGGAATAAAGGCCTCATGCACGCGGATCGACGCCTCGCCGATCTTATGCACCGGGCCGATGTCGCCGCAGATGGCGGCCGTGATGCGGTTGCGATAGATGACCGCGGCCACATCCCCCAGTTTCAGCCCGGTCAGGGCGCGAAATTCGCCGCCTGGCAGGACGACAAATGGGTGGCGCTCGCTCGAAAGCGCGCTGCCGTCGGTGAAGTGGAAACTTGTGTCGTTCTGGCCGTCCGCCGGATCGAGTTGCGTGCCGCTGAGATGCTGCGCATCCTCCGCCTTCCCATCGGCATCGACCGCCAGTTTGGAAGACCAAAACACGCAGGGGAATTGCGGATTGCGAATTTCGGATTGGCTCGCCTGTGTCCCGGTCCCCGCCAGCACCTCTCCTTGAAGGCTCGGCGGATTGTCGGAGGTTTCCACTTCCTCGGGCTCGTCTTCAGACAGCGCACTCGACGAAGAAGCACCGACCGCTGCGGATTCCCCAATCCGCAATTGGACGAGCGCTTTGCAACGGCTGGGATCGCGGGAGCCCTGGGCTAAATCATAGGCGTCGAAGAGCGACTTACATGCGGCGGCGACGGGAGTCGCTTTCGAAAAGTCGATCCGTGAGAGAATGGGCGCGGAGAGAGGTGGTGGAATAAACATAAGAGTGCCTGACTTTATGGCTTAGTTAAGCGTTGGTGTCAGTGGCGAAAGCGCGGACCGTCCCGCCAGGAGCGGGGCATGTTCGTAGCTTCTAATGACGCGAATCAGCGGGACTGGCTTGCGCGGCTTGGGCGCTGGGACGATGCGAAGTCTCGACCGCAGGATGACGCGGTCGAGCGATGGCTCCCAATCGGGGTGCAATGGATTACCGCCAGGCCACAAAGAGCGCGAGGCCTGCGTGCCGTGCGCCGTGCCGGGCGCTATGAGTTGGACCGTGGCCGCGTCGAGCTGCTCGGCCACCTGTTCATTGGCGTCGTCCGGTTTTGCGCCGGCGTTCGTCAGCGTTACGATCGCGGCGGCGACTTGCGAAGCGATCGGGGCAGCGCCGCCGGACCTGACAGCCGCCGCGACGGTGGTCGGATTTGCAGCGCCCGGAGTCGATTGCAAGCTGCGAACAAAATAGGAGGCGGCGTGGATTCCATCGACCGCGGCGCCCACGTCGTTTCCAGTGGCGTACTGCACGGCGCCAGTCAGCACAGAGTTCAGGGCGGATTGCGTATTGGGATTGCTGAGATAGCTCGCGCAGCCGAAGAGGAGTAACGAAGCGAGAATTGCGCCCGCCCGCAGTGACACACGAAGCGAGGCAATGGCAGCGGATTGAGGGTAGATTTTCATTGGTGTTTGGATTTCTTGTGCTTTGACTTTTTGGACCGCCTTCCGAAGTGTTCGTCGAGTTTCTCGAAGAGGATTCGCGCCTGCTCGCATGTGATGGAAAGCGCGCTCGCCTCGGTGGAGATGAGGAAGTTTCGCTTGCTCATGTCGGGGTGGGTTTGGGCGCGGAATCACCGGGGATGGCGGCGGTCTTCCCCGGCTCCGCATCGGGCGCGGCCAGTCCGTTTGCGAGGGCGTCCAGTTGCCCTTTGTGCGCGTCCAGCCGCGCGATAAGGCCGCGCTGCTGGAGCCAGAGATAGATGCTAGCCAGCCCGGTCGCGATGACGACCAACTTGCCGCCAAAGTGGACAAGCACGGTCGTGACTGCATCGATCCATTGGTCGGCGCCGGTGGTGAATTGTTCAGGTGTCATTGGGGTTCGTGTTGAGGTTCGGGAACGATGAGCTTGATTCCGGCTTCCGTGTTGGCGCGTTGCAGCGCGACCGCCCAGTGCCAGACCTCGGTGAAGGTGATCCTGTCTCGCGCGCGGTCCATCATGTCCCGCGAGAGATTGGCGATCTGCACCTTCAGCTCGGCGTTCGCTTTCGCGTTCTCCGCGGACTCCTTGATGCGCGCCACCTCGTTGTCACGCTGGCCATCCTTGATGTAACAGCAGCCGAGGATGATCGTAATCAGAAGCCCGATGGAAATGTAGCTGTTGACGTTCAGCCCATTCGCGCCCGGCTTTCCCTGCTCTTCGCATTCGTCACTCATAGCGCGCGATTCAGGCGGTGCGGACCCAGGTGGACGCCGCCACCTTCTTCCAGGTGTATGGCGTATTGACCGCCATGGCCGTGAGGGCGGTCCCGATGAGCGTCAGACTGGAGCTCGTGATCGTAAGCGCCGTGACGATGTGCGTGGAAAAAAGCGTGATGCTCTGGCCGATGCGCGAGTTGGCATCGGTCGGGAAAACATAAGTCAGCGCCGCGATCGTGCCGGCCGGCGCGATGTATTGAATCTCGTTCTGTCCATTGGCGTTCGCGCTGAGGGAAGCGCCCGTCAGCGGCGCGCTGGCGTTCACATAGTCGATGGCGCCGCCGAGCGGGCGCGTCCAGTTGACGAGCGCCGCTGAGGCATTGAGCGTCAGCGTCGGGGCCTGTCCCTTGGCCACGGTGGATTGCAGGATGACATTGCCGACGCGGTCAATGAGCGCGTGAGAGAAGATCGAGCCCCACGCGGGCATCTCCAGATTGAGGTCGCGGATGAAGGTGGAAGCTTTTTGGAGGAGTGTTTGTTGCATAAGATTGATGGCGGCGTGTTAGATTGGTTCTTTGATTGTTGGTGCCCATGCCGAAACCGATTTCCAAGTCGAGAACTTTCTTTCATTTATTTGCACTTATTCTCTCCTGGGCCGCCTCCCCCCTCGGAGAACCTCATTCCAGGAGAGCCGTCTTTGTATGTTCGTCCTACCCCTCCCCTTCCTCACAATCCTCCGGAGGCATCTCCAGTTCCGCTGTGAGCGTCTTGACCCGGCCCTCTACAAAGCCCACCAACTCATCCGCATCCTCGCCTGCTTGCAGGTATTCATCGCGCTTCTCACGGGTCGTATGCCGGTTGCGAAGCCCCGCGAAGGCGTTGCCCTGATGACGCTTAAACACCACGAACATCTCCGCGTAAGCGGGGCTTTTGAGCAATAACTCGTAGGCCTGCAGGAGATGCTTTTTCCGTGTGAATTCTTCGAGGTTCATATCAATTGCGGATTACGGTTAGTGTTCGTATTCCGAGGCGCCGCGGGGCGGGACATTCGCTCTTACCCACTCACCCACTCACCCATTCGCGCCGGTATCAGAGGGGTCAACGAAGGGTTGCCGGCTTGGGATCGGCGCGGCATCGGGCGCGCCGGAGCCGCCGCCCCCTCTCCTTATTCGCGTCCATTCGTGTTTATTCGCGGTTCCAACCGCCGGGCCGCTGTCCGGTATGACGTTAGACGGAAGCGGACCGGGAGCCGCTGCCGGGCCATCCGCCGGCGCCGGTTGCCGGCCCTGCGTCTCCTGTGGCGTGGCCGCGGGAAGCCCAAACTGCTGGGCGAGCGCATCTTTCTGAGACGGCGTGAGGTCCGCGCCCTTCAGCGCGATCGCTTCCGCAGCCTTCGGCGCCGGAGGCGACGGTGGCGGCGTATTCAAATCCGGCATCGGGAAGAAATCCTCCGGCTCATCGAAGCCGAGCGCCCGGAAGAGTTGCACGAAACAATCTCGCATCCGCGCCTGGTCCTTCGGCGGGAGCGACCCGTATTGCACGCCGATCGGTATGGCGGCCATCGCAGCCTCGCGCTGCTCCTGCCGCTTCGCGCGCGTCAGCAGAAACTCCACCTTCATCGCCAGCCCGTTGAGCTTCTTCGCGTCCGCCAGCTCCATGATCGCCTCAATCGTTCTCTGCGCCGGCGTAGCCGCCGTTCCACTGTCACCTTGTCCCCCATTCACCTTGTCACCTTGTCCTCCTGCATTACCCTGCGCTCCGTTCGCATCGACACTCCCCGTCCCAGGCAAATCTTGCGCAAGATAGTCGAACGTCTCGTTCCGATCCTGCATCTTGTAAATCAGCTCGATCGCATAGCCGAGGTGCGGCGTGAGCGAGTCGCGGATCTCCTCCAGCACGTATTGATGCAGCACCGAAGAACTCTCCAGCATGGAGTTCACGCCGGTCGCCGTGGTATTGCTCGGCAGATCGGTCATGTCTCCCTGGTTCGCGTTCGTGACCCCGCTGTCCACCTGGATCAGTTTCATGAAAAGCTCCATGAGCTTCCATGTGCGGTCATCCAGGTCCGGGATCTCCACGCACGCCAGGATGTCCTTCGGCCCCCACTGGGAGCCCTTGATCGAGTAAGTGCGGCCCGGCTCGATGACGAGAGTTGGATTCGCCGCGCCTTCATTCGTCCTGTCCGGATTCCAGATCTTCGTGGGATCGCTGTTGATCTTGTTCTTGTAAAGAATCGCGCAGAGAAGCCCATCGGCCACATTGGCCATCTTCTCGTAAGTCTCGTGCAACCCCTTGCCGTAAGCGCGATGCTTCACCTGGTTCACCGTGACGAGATGAATCGGCTTCGCGGCGCGCGGAGAGATGTTCGCGCGAAAGTCCGCAAACAGGCACTGATCGCAATCAGGCAGCAGCACCAGCCACAGCCGCCGCACGATGCCATCCTCGAAACAGTCGTAGTCATAGGACACCTCGCTCACCTTGATGATCGGATCTTCAGTTTCGCCCCCGAGCACTTCGGCCTCGCCAGGCCGGGGCTGGCTCTCATGGCTCTTCGGCGCGCGGCTGCTGACTTTCAGCGAATCCAGGATCGCCATGATCTCGGCATCGCCGGCCATACTGCCCGCATTGGGAACCGGTGAATCGGTGAATGGGTGAGTGGGTGAAGTTTCCCCACCCTGCGTTCCAGCGTCATCTGAAAGCGGACCCGAACCCTGCGATCGCGTGGACTGTGAACCCGTGCTCTCACCTTGTCCCCCATTCACCTTGTCACCTTGTCCTGCTCCGTAGGAGCTCGGCGCATACTTCGCGCGCAGCGCCGACCACCGGCAGTCAAACGTATGACTTACAAAATCCGCTTTCGCCAGGCTCGGCGCATTGATCGGCCAATGCACATCCCGCCAGTAGCACGCGGAGATATTGAGCCCCTGATACAGCACCGTCTGCTCTTCCACAAAGTGCTCCCGCCACTCATGCTTTGCCGGGTCGAGTTGGATTTCCGGCGCCTTCACAAACGAGATCGGATTCATCACGGGCTGGCCATCCTCGCCCATCACTGGATTCCCCTGCTCATCCGTAGCCTGATCCCCGCCTGTAGTTTCGTCGCTGTCCTCGATCGTATCCCCATCCGCCGTGAGAACCGGCTGCCCAGCGAGACTCCCCGGCGCAGCCGCCATTCCAGTGTCACCTTGTCCCCCATTCACGTTGTCCCCATTGCGCCATGGACGTCTCGCAGGGCCTCGGCTGTCACCTTGTCCTCCCTTATGCGTCAGCAGGGTCGCCAGCCGCTCCGAGACATCGGTTTCCTTTTCCCACGTCGTCTTGATCGGGCATTCGCCCAGGTCGAGCGCGATGCCCACCGCCTCTTTCATTCGGGTGGTGTAATCCGCCAGGCGCAGTTTCCAATCCGCATGGTCTTGAAGCTTGAGCGCCAGATCCTGGTCCACCGCCCCCTCGGGTTGCACATAGAAATACGGCCTGCTCCCGAAGAGATCCTTGCACACCCGCGCTACGAGAAAGCGTCGCACGCTCTGAATGATCCCGAGCGTCTCATTGATTCTGTCGAAAATTTGCGGGATGCCTCCCCCGCCGGGAACCGCGCCGGCGTAGCCATTCGCGGACAGCCGATACCAGTGGTCCCCCGCGGCGATGCGCTCATAGCGCTCCCGGCGCGTGGTCCATTCCTGGCAATCCTGCGCAGCGATTATCTCTTTTCGCCGCGCGCACGCTGCTGCGATCAGCTTTTCATATTGTTCCGTAGTGAGTCGTCGGCCAAGGGCGGTATTCATGGTGACGCGGGGCCATGCCGACATGCCGAACCAGGTCAAGAATATTGCGAAGATTTTTTCGACGCCGCGAAAATGACCCTTAACCACCCTGCCGTTCGACGGGGTTTTAAACCTTTGCGTTTGAGGCTCCGGCCTCTATGCAGTTGGCGCTCCGCGTCGTCGTGGTCGCTGCCGCGCAGTGCATTCTGCGTCTCTGCGTTTTTTCGAGTGATCGGAGTTTAAACGCAGAGCCGTTTCGGCGCGCTTCGCTTGCTCAAGGTCCTGAGCCCGTCGAAGGAACGCGGAGACGCAGAGGCCGGAAGGGAGGAAGCGTACGCGAACGGAAAAACAACAATTTGCAGATTGGCAGCGAAGATAATCCCGCGGCGCGGGAACAGCGCGGCGAGACTCGAGAGGGTGCCTTCCTCTAGCCCGCGCCGAGCGCGGATAATACCGCGACAGCAACGACCGCCAGCCCCAGGGAGGCGACGGCCGCGATTTCGATTCGATTTTTTGTTTTCACACTCATTGTCACCTCATGCATCGCCGCTGCCATCGCAAGCGCGTGTGTGTGACCGCCTCGCAACAGCCCCTCCGCCCAGGAAGATGGCAACTCCCCGGAGCCTCAATCCGAAATCCGAAATCCGAAATCCGAAATTTCCTCCTACCGTCCTGCCGCACCGTTGACCGTGCTCAAGAGTTTGTAGCCTTGTTTGGCGTAAGGATAATCGGGGTAGATCGCGAGGATCGTCTGGAACTGGAATAAAGGATCCTGCTTGTCGCCGGTATAATATTCCGCCCAGGCCAGGCCGCTCCTGGCGTCCACGTCATCCGGATAGGGGACGAGAATGCGCCGGTAAATGAAAGCGGCGCCCCGATAATCATGATTCGCGAAATCGCTGCCGGCTACCACCATGCTGGCGCGATAGTTCGAGGGGTCCACCTTGAGCACCGCGTCCGCGGCCCAGCGGATCTTGCTCTTATCCTTCATCGCCTCGGCCACATTTAAAAGACCCAGCACGGGATTCAGCGCGGCGGCGTGCAACTTGTTCGCATTCATGTAAGCGCGTTCGGCCTCGGGATAAGACCCTTTCAGATAGTAGAGCCATCCTGCCCGCTCCGAAGCCACAAAGGGATCTCCGCCCGATTGCTCGTAAGTCAGCACGGCATGCAGCGCTTCATCGTATTTCTTATTCGTCTCCGCCTGGATCGAACCGGAGAGAGGCCCGGTCAGCGCGTAATTGACCGGCGCCACGGCAGGCTTCTCCTGGATCCCCATTGAAGCGGCGGCGCTCCGCACGGACGCGGGCGCTTTCGGCAGCACACGGGTAAATAGTGATTCGCCGAGGAGGCCCAAAACCGCGCCGGCGACCAAAGTAAGAAGGAAACGCATCATGGACGAAATAGGTTACGGGATGTGTGGGCGCCGGAAATTTGAGCAAAACCGGGGGATTTCATGCGGCCATCCTAGCCGATTGGACATTAAGCCACGATGAATCCGCGCAATTTATTTGCGGATTTCGCGCTGCTTCGCGGGATGGTCTCTTTGCCCCTCGCGCCAAAGTTTTCTTGCCCTCGTGCCGGAGCTTGGGAACGAGGGCGTGCGCGCAAACACACTCGCCTTCCGCCCCGCTACGCAAAGCGCGGCTGCTTCCTGCGCCCATCCCAATTCTCCCCCATCCTCGGTGGCTGCGCGCACAGATGATAGCACAGCACCGTCGGCAGATGAATGCGCTTCGCCTGCGGCCACAGCGCCGCGAATTGCACGTCATCGTGCGCCGCCGTGCCCAGCGAGTAAGGATACTCCTTCTGCGCGCTCGCGTTCCAGAGCTGGAAGAAACCGATCGGGCAATACCCGAAGAGCGGATCCACATACCGCGCTGAGATCGGCGCCGGATGCTGCGGCGCCACGAGGAAACGATGAATATGCTGCGGGCTCTTCACCAGCTTCTGCCGCAGTCCCCCGAGCGCCGCGGAACCGATCACATCCATCCGGTCCGCGCCGTAGAGACAGCTCGGGTCCAGGTGCGTGTGGTTGAAGATCATCCGCCGGAAGTTATCCGGCAGCGCGATATCCGCATCCAGATGCATGCGCCATCCGTGATATTGAAAGCGGTTAAACCCCGCATTGATCGCCGCGCCCTTGTTCATCTGGCGGCCATTCTTCGCGAAGAGATCCGTCGGCACACAGATCACCCCGTGCTTGGCCGCCACCTTTTGCGTCGCGCGATCCTCCTGCGAGGTCACGACGATGGCGGTATCCACGTGCGGATGATTCATCCCCAGCGTGTGGTCGAGGAGATCATCGAAGCCCACGCAAGTGGTGACATATTCCAGCCGCAGCGCCTCAGCGCTCTGCGACGACGAAAGAGAAGGATGCGAGTAGTTCATAAGTATAGGTGAAGTCAATCGCGCAGGCCCATGCCGACAAGGCAACGCGGGTCAAGACAAAAACGCTGTCATCCTGAGCTTGTCGAAGGATCTCCAACTGCGGTCTTTCCTCTAACGCTTCGACTCAGATGAACACATGATATTGGAGATCCTTCGACAAGCTCAGGATGACAGCAATTACGAAAGGCGCTCACGCTCACGCTCACGCGTCTGCGTCCACCGTCACCTGCCATCCCGTCTTCCGCCGGAGCAAACACCTCATCCAAAAGGGATGGCAGCTATTCGGTGTAATCTCTTCCGATCCTGCACCACATTGAACCACACTCCGCCTCCCCTCAATGATCCTTACTCCCCCACTCCGGCATCCGCCTCCCCCGACCCCGCGCTCTGGCCGTCCGTCGCTGCGTCCTTCTCCGGCTCCGCCACCGCCTCGGACTCGGCATCCACCGGCGGAGCCGGCCGCCGCTTGGGGCGGCGCATGCCCGCAAAAACCGCTTCTCCAAAAAACACTTCCCCGCTTCGTGGCGACCAGGAGAGCGAGAATGGCGGTTTCAGCCCCTTTCCAAGCCGGTTGTCCCGGCCCGGACAATACTGCCGGATTCCGCGAATCGGTTGAATCCCTTTGATTGGGGTGTTCGGGCCGCCCTTGGATTCCTTCGTGAAAAAGACGCGCGTCCCATCGAAATCGATCACCCATCCATCCAGATACCATCCCAGGATCCGTCCCTGAAAGTTGAAGATAGCGTCCTCGAAGATATATCCCACGGGACGTCCGCCATAAGTATAAAGCGTCTCGCCGTCGTCCAGCGTGTAAGCGGTCGCCGCCCCAGTCCGGCTATAGAGGATGATCGTATCGGAGGGCATGGTTCGTCTTGCAAGGGTGTCTCTGCATTATGGGTCGCCAAAGCGCGGAAGCAAGCCGCGGCGCGATCGGCTCCGCGTGTGATTGGAGAATCGTGCTCGTCCTCGTTCTCGTCCTCGTCCTCGGAGCGAAGCGATCTCCGAAAAGTTTGTTCGGAGCGATTGGATTTCGAGAAGACTCGCCCCTTTCCTGGACCACCGCCAGCACCTACCCCGGAAGGCTCGGAGGACGACGCGCCGCCAATCCGCAATGCACTGCGCGGAAGCGCTCCTTGAACCGTCGCGGAATGCACCGCGCGACAGCGCACCTTCAAGGGCGCGGAGCGCTTTCTGCATAGCGGCAGGAGCCGCAACGCTAACCGCATAGAGGCCGGAGCCTCAATCCGCAATCCTCAATCCGCAATCTCCTCTCACATCTCGCTCCACAGATGATCATCCACCGGCTTCGTATTCACGATCTCCTTCCGCACGGGATGGGCCGTGGCCTGCGGCAGACACGCGAGCCCGATCGCCAGGCTCATCACGTCGTCGTCATGCGAACCGGCGGCGGCCTCGGCGCGGCCTTGGGAGTTAAAGACAAAGGTCTTCAACTCCGCGATCACATTCGGGCAGAGGATCTCGATGCGTTGTTCGCGGATGTATTCCTGGAGCGTGGACACCGCGTGCCGCCGCGTGCTCGCGTCCGTGTTCCATCCGTAAGTCTTCGACTTCATATGATTCACGGCGTCCAGGTGTTCCCGCCCATAGAGATCGCAGCGATGCTCATCCCGCAGCCGCGTGATCAGGCCCGAGCCGAGGTTGGATTCCACCACGATGAGCGCCCCGCCATAGTGCCCCGCCAGCGCCGCCACCAACCGCGCGAGCGGAGCGTCCTCCCATTGATTCGGCGGACGCACGCGCGCCACCAGCTTCAGCACATGCCAGCGCCCCCGCGTGTCCATAAACCCATCGCGCAGCACCAGCACGGAATTCCGATCCCGCTCGCCAGTGCCCATCACAATCTCCGCTGTCTTCGTCGGATCCACGGACACGATATAGCGGCAGCCGGGAATCGGCGCTTCCCATCGCTGAACCTGCGCCTCCGCCTCCGACGTGTGCCGAAACCGGAAACCGGAAACCGGAGACCGGAAAGGGAAGAATCCCGTAGCGACGCCTTCGCCCGAAGGGCCAAATTCCTCTCTCCGGTCCCCTTCGACGGGCTCAGGGCCTTGAGCTTGTCGAAACGGTCCGCTCTCCGGTCTCCGGTCTTGCTCAATGACTCCATTTTCCATCTTCCATTTTCCATTTTCCATCCCCTCCCCCTCCGTCCGCAGCCCTTCATCCAGGACCATGATTCCTTCGTAATCAAACACCGGCGCGCCCGATGCCCGGAACGCCTCCAGCGGGTTCGCGGGATACTCCTGCGCAAACTCATCCAGCCCGCGCCGCGAACATACATTCCTGATGATCCCGCGCCGCCACGCGAGTTGCTCCCACACCGTCGCCGCCACCTCGCCCCCCAGCCGCGTCCCCATCGGCCCCGGCTCCCCGTAGCGCGCGATCAGTTCCCTCTCCCCGAAATACCACGACTCCGCATCCAGCGTCTCCTCTACACGGCGCGCCAGCCCCGCGTTGCGCTCCGCCGCCAGCGCCTCCGCCTGCGCGCGCGAAAGGCCGAGATCATTCGCCAGCGCGCGTTCCGCCGTCTCCCTCTCGAAATGCCGCTCGTCCTCGAACCACGCCGCAAAGATAAATACAAACTGTAACTCCCGCCCATACTCGCTCTCCGCCAGCGGCCAGCAGCTCCGGTGCATCCGGGGCCAGTCCGCATACTCCGGCCAGCGCGCGTTCCTGCATGTATCGTAAAACGCCCCCTGCGCGCCATTGGCCGTGCTTTCCTCGATCGCGAGATGAAAGCCCGCCTTGGGCAGCGTATTGCGCATGGAAGTCAGCGTCTCCACCGCGTCCCATTGCCCTCCCGCGGGCCAGCGCCCCACCTCCGTGGCGTGGAATCCATTCAACCCCGCCGAACGCGCGGACTCCGGATTCGTCGCCGTATAAAGCTCCACCGAAGACCCGTGCGACCACGCGATCTTCGTCGCCAGCGCCTTATCGATCCTCTCCTCCCAAGGCGCCGCGTCCAGCCCCGGCCCCGCCTCGCCATCCTTCCCCGCCGGTCCGCTTCCCACCGCCTGCGCGCGCCTGCCCGACCATCCCGGAAAATCATCGTGCTCCCCAAAGAACGCCAGCATCTGGAGCATATTGGAAGACGCCTTATAGTCCGTGCCAATCACACCCAGCCGCGCATTATAGTTTTGCGCGTGCGTATAGATCAGCGCCTGACTCCCCGTCGATGACCCCGCGCGGCGATACTTCAGCACCACCATCCTGCACGGCTGCCCCGCCCTCTGACAGCGCCGGTAATGCTCAAACATGCGCCGTTGCAAGACATTCGGCCGCCCGCGCATCGCCATCCGCGTCCGCTCATCACGAAACCTCCCAAAACCCCGAAACCAAAGCCCCGGATCATCCCGAACCTCCAATAACTCCTCATCCATTGCTAAGTCAAAAGCCATCATAAATATCGTCGGCTTAAGTAACTCATTGGAACATAAAATCCCCGCGCTTTAGATGAAGTATCATCGGAGAAATCTTTTCTCTCCGGTTTCCGGTCTCCGCTCTCCGGTCTCCGCCCTTGCCTCCTCCACGCGCTTGCGAAACTCCTCCAGCGTCATATGCACCGGCCCCTGGTCTTTCGCCTCTTCCTTGTCTTCAAACATCCCGGGACGCCGCGCCTTGAGCAGCATCGCCCTCATGGCATGCGAGTATTCCACCGTCCAGCCCTTGATCTCGCCCTGATGATACACCGGCTTCTCCTCCCCGTACACCGCGCTGCGAAACGCCGCCGCCTCCAGTTCATCCACCCCCTCCTCCATGGCCTCCTCCCAGCGCCGCGCAAAACCCGCATCCGCCGCGCGCGCCTCCAGCGCCCGCGCCCTCGAGACGCCTGCGATCCTCGCCGCCACCGTCACGATCGGCGCCCTCGCCAGCGCCTGGAGAAAGACCTCCCTCCACTCCCCCACAAACGCCGGCGCGCCGTTCAGCCCGCGCATCAGATGTTTCACCAGGATATCCGTCGCCGAGAAGACCTCGCACTTCGGCGGCTCCTTGCTCTCCCCGTCTCCCTCTTCCTCCCTCGCCTCTGGCCTTCCTGGTCGCGCCGCTTTCCCAGACCTTCTCGCCGTTGACGCCTTCCCCCGCGCTCCCTCCGAGGCCAGCCTGTGCGCTGCGCCCAGGTCATCTCCGTCCATCCCCGCCCGCGACACGCTCCCACCCTCCGGAGTAACTTCATCCCCGACATTCGCCTGAGTATTCTTTGAGTTCATACCCGCGCCCCATGCCGACAACCCCAATCATGTCGAGCATAAACTTATATAAAATGTCCCGCGGAGGCGAAAATCCTACTATCCTCCGCATCCATTAAAAGCGCACACCGACGGCGATTCCAATGGCGAGGCGACTCCGCCGCCTCGATGCCGAAGGCATCAAAGCTTGTAGCCGGTGGTCGAGCGAGAAACGAGCGACACCACCGGTCACCATCGCCACAATGAATCGCCCCGAAGGCGGTGACAGCGCTACGGCAGCAAACTCGCGCCACACGGCCACGCAACCCATGCACGGATTTTGATCGCAGATTGCGCTCGCCCCTTTCCTGGACCTCCACCAGCCGTTTCGACGCGCTTCTCTTGCTCAAGGCCCTGAGCCTGTCGAAGGGCACCTATCCCGGAAGGCTCGATGGGCGCGGATCACGGAGGTCTTCATCTGCGCCGATCTGCGTTATCTGCGGTTCCCCTCTTAACTATGATGGCATTCGGAGTTGACCCTGGCTATCGACTGGCCAATCGTGGCAATTTCACCATATCCCCCCGGATGAAAACCACCGCTTCCTTCCTCCTCCTGTTCATCGCGCTGATTGCGCCAGTGAATGCCGAAGATGCCTCTCCAAAAAGCGTGCTGACGCGTTCATATTTTACGAATTCGCTCCGCATGAGCTTCGTGCCGATCGAAATCACCGGAGGTCCCACGAATGGGCAGGGCGTCTGGTTCAGCATCTGGGTCACTCGCGTGCGGGATTACGCCGAGTATGCCAAAGCCAATGGGATCGCGGCAAAGTGGAACTCGAACCAGGACCCGAATTATCCTGCCATCATGGTGAGCTGGCAGGATGCCACAGCGTTTTGCGCGTGGCTGACCAACAAGGAACGCGCGTCCGGGACCCTCGGAGCGCTCGATGCCTATCGCCTGCCCACTGATCATGAGTGGAGCTGCGCGGTGGGAATCGGGCGGAAAGAAAACGCTGAAGCCACGCCCGAATCGAAGAGTGATAAGATCCCCAACCTCTACCCTTGGGGCGTGCAATGGCCGCCGCCTCGCAATTTCGGCAATTTTACCACTATATATAACCGTCCAATCTCCCTCTCAGAGCTGCCATCGCCGGTCAGCATAACGCCGGTGGGACGCTATTCCTTCCATCGGAACGGCCTCTGCGATATGGTCGGGAATGTCTATCAATGGTGTGAGGATTGGTATAACGAGAAACATCAAATCCGCACGCTCCGCGGTTCGTGGAACGAAGACAGCCGCACGGGGCTCCTTTCCTCACATCGCATCGCTTATGACCCTTCCGCCCGATTTGTCTGCAATGGTTTTCGCTGCGTATTGGCGAACACCGCCCCTTCTTCAGCAAAAGTTCCCGGCAGCCCGTAACCCGCGATTGTGCGCGATGATAACGCCCCCTGAGATGCCTCTTCGGCGCGCCAGCAGCATCCCCTGCGCCAAGCGGTGCGGACTTGCCCCGACACCGTTCCTGCCTCCCGCATTAAAAACCGTGCCGCTTTTCATCGGGCCCCTATGTCCTCCCCCTTCGAAATCTGATTGTGCGGCGGAGATGATGCGTTCATGCTGGTCTCATGACTCATCCATTTCGCATCCTGCTTGGGTTGATCCTCACGCTCACCTACTGCGCGGCCAGCCAGGCCGGGGAGGGTGTGAACGGCCTCCTTCTGCCGGGAAAGAAAGCGGCGCAAGCGGCTGAAGCCACCGCTTCCAAAGACGGAAAAACGATCACCTTCGATGGTGAGGAATATCTTCTGAAGAACAACCAGAGCTCGCCCGGACAATCCACCAGCGAGCTGCGCGAGTATCTCCGGGAGGGAGAGGATTGGGATGGCTATCGGAAAATGGTGGCTCTTCGCATGATGTCCAAGGAAATCAAAGCGGAAGCCTCCGCGCTGGCGAACACCATCCTGGAGCAAACCAAGAAGCAATACCCCGGCTCTTATACAAAGGAGATTTTCGCGGAACCGGATCACGCGGTGATCCTCTATATCGTCGTTTCCGGCGAGAACGTGGAGTTTAACTTCTGGGACTTCCGCAGAACGCCCGAGGGATACCCTTCCGTGCAGTTCGTCCTCCGCAACAAAGCGCCGTACGAGACCGCCGCCAAGTTCAAAGCGGAACAGGACGCGCGCTACGACACGTGGATGGCCGATCTCGCGACCCTCTGCGACCGAGCGGAGAAGATCCTCGCGGCGACCAGTGGCGCCGCGCCCAGCGGAAAGTGACGGCGGGGTGGTGGTCAGAAGAGAAGGGGTGACAAGGTGACCCGGAGGCTCCGCACCCTCACCCTCTCACCCGCCCGACGCGCTCCGCGACCCGCAAATCTGCTCGGTGAGCAAAAGGAGTCGAAGCTTATGATGCGCCTCATAGAACGATCGCATCTGCAAAAGAAGAATGAAAAGCGTAATCACAAGCCCAAACAGTTCCGACGAATCAGATTCGGGAACCGGGCTATGTGATAAGTCGTGCTTGAGAATCCATGCCGACCGCGCAACCGAGTGCACGCAATAGCCTGCCGTCAGAACAATGAACAGCAGACTTAGAAGAGCGGCATAGACAAAATTCATTTGGCGATAGCGCGTCAACCGGGCTATCTCCCGCTTGCGCAATTCAGGATCGCCTGCTTGCAATAGAAAGTTCCTGTCGGCGGTTTCGAGTCTGGATGCAATGCTCATAGGTCGATGGGAACGCGGCCAGTATGCATGCAAGAATTGGAATAACGAAGCCCTTTTCGCCCTTGGTGATTGCCCCGATCTTGCCTTGGTTGCTTGCCCTGGTTCCCAAGTTGCACTTGGGAACGAGAGGCGAAAAACGAGAGGCGAATGAGGAAAGCAAGAAACCAGGAAGACGGAAATCCAGACCGCCTCCTCCATTTTCCACGCCGTCCCTGCTTTCCCCTTCGGCGGGCTCAGGGCCTTGAGCTTGTCGAAACGGCTGCTTTCCTCATGAAAACAACGAGGTTGCTGTCGCGAGGAGCGCAAATCTTCCTGCTTGGCTCCGCGCGATGACCTGATATTTTCAAGGGCATGCGCAAGTATCTTTTCCCCCTCGTTGCATTTCTCGCCCTGGCCGGCGCCGCCTTCGCCGCTGATCTCGCCCCCGAAGAAGCCAAGGATCACGCCGGTGATTCCGTGACGGTTCGCGGCACGGTCCTGCAGGTCATCGTTGCGAGGACCGGCAATGTTTTCGTGAACTTTGGCGGCGAATATCCGAACCAGACCTTTTCCGCCGTGGTGCTCGCGAAGAGAACCCCGGCCCTGGCCGAAGGCGGCAAAACATGGCTCACGGATTTGAAAGGCAAGAATGTCTCCGTGAAGGGCAAGATCGAGATGAACGAGGGCAAACCCGAGATCGTGCTCACCGCGCGCGAAGACATCCACGCCAACTAACAATTGCTAGTCCGGCACATTCACCGGCAATTGCCGGTCGGCTGGAACTCGGTGGACCTGCGCGCTTTTCCCGATCCCGAGGAATAACATCGCCAGGAAAAACGCAAACACCAGCACCACCCCGCCGATGAGGCCTATGATAACCAGCGGGTTGTAACACTTCTCGACTGGTAAATGAGGGGGCTCGACCGGTGTCATGCCTTCCACATTACGAAACGGACATGGAAAAACAAGCCCAATCGTTTTGCGCGCCCGCGCCAAACCAGGCATTGCGCGGCGACCGAATCGGGAGTCGAAATGCCAGAGAATCGCGGATCGTCGGAAGGTTTCCGCCCTTCGCGGAGCCTCAATTTCTTCCTATTCTCTATGCCACCGCTTTTCGAGCCACTCCGAGAAAATCCCCGTCTTCTCCGCCTCTCTCTCCACGCCGCCCTTTCGGCCTTCGCTGCGCAGCGCCGCCTCCCGATCCGATGACGACGCCAGATAATGGATCAGCGCCGAATTCGGACTCGACGACCGCAGGGCTCGGCCCAACCCAACTTTTTGAGCCGGCCCCGTGGCATCTCTCAGAGCATTTAACTCCGAGTAGATTCTGTCGGAACGTGCGCTACTCATCGAATACTTTCTTCACGTCGCCGACCTTTTTCTGGACTTTTCCGGCGAGGTTCTCCGCCGTGCCGCGATCCTGAAGATCAGGGTTGCCCATGGCCTTGCCGGCCTGCTCCTTCACCTTGCCTTTGACTTCTTTGATCGTGCCTTCGATTTTGTCTGTGGTGCTTGATTTCATATAACCCAGTCTCGCGCCTGCGGCCAGGAGTGGACGTATGAAGAGATTGCAGATTGCGGATTGCGGATTGCGGATTGGATTGCCGCAGTCGGATCGCCAGACATTCAAACGGAGTCTCTTCGGTGAATCGGAAAAATTGCAGATCGAAACGTCGTCGCGCTATGTCTTCGACGAACTTGCGGCGGTATTATGGAACCCGCGACGCGCGTAACCAATCCGCAATCCGCAATCCGCAATGCACTGCGCGGAAGCGCTCCTTGAACCGTCGCGGAATGCACCGCGCGACAGCGCACCTTCAAGGGCGCGGAGCGCTTTCTGCATAGCGGCAGGAGCCGCAACGCT
>Ga0206813_1110_pt1 | contig 18157 bp, 10 predicted proteins | sample Alteio_BWOrgCont_92_FD_152856 | JGI IMG/M metagenome (GOLD analysis project Ga0206813, IMG submission 152856) | Enriched cells from forest soil in Barre Woods Harvard Forest LTER site, Petersham, Massachusetts, United States -... | ecosystem: Environmental > Terrestrial > Soil > Temperate forest >...
GCGTCTGGCCGCGGAACTGACGTCCCAAGGACACCCGGTCGGGCCTTCCACCGTGCGCTTCCTGCTGAAGGAGGCGGGCTATAGTTTGCAAGCCAACCGTAAGACACAGGAGGGCCAGTCGCACCCGGATCGTGACGCTCAGTTTCGGCACATTCAGCGTCGCGTGACGGCGCAGCAGGGCCAGGGTCAGCCGGCAATCTCGGTCGATACGAAGAAGAAGGAAACGCTGGGGAACCTGAAGAATCCGGGACAGACATGGCGTCCCAAGGGTCGGCCGCTCCAAGTCGAAACCCACGACTTCCCCGATCCACGCAAGGGCAAGGCAGTGCCGTACGGCGTCTACGATTTGCGACACAACGAAGCTTGGGTGAGCGTGGGCATCAGCAGCGATACAGCCGAGTTTGCGGTGGAGTCGATCCGTTGCTGGTGGAAGCGACTGGGCCGACGGCGTCATCCGGAGGCGCGGCGGTTGTTGATTACGGCCGACAGCGGTGGCAGCAACAGCAATCGGAACCGGCTGTGGAAGGTGGAGTTGCAAGGGCTGAGCGATGAAACGGGCCTGGAGATCGAGGTGTGCCACTATCCACCAGGCACCAGCAAGTGGAACAAGATCGAGCACCGATTGTTTTGCCATGTGACGCGGAACTGGCGAGGCCAACCGCTGGAGAGTTACGAAGTCGTCGTGAACCTGATCGGCTCGACGACGACGGAGACCGGCCTAACGGTTCATGCGAAGCTGGACGCAACATCGTATGAAAAAGGCCGCAAAGTCGATGATGAGGAGATGGCCGCCGTGAACCTCAAGCCGAGCCGGTTCCATGGCGAATGGAACTACGTGATCCGGCCAAATACCTAATGCCGGTATTCGAGCATTAAATCACGCGCGGTTCCTTAATACGTCCTTGGCGTGTTAAGTAACCTTAGTAGTGCTCCTGCGGAGTCCCTATGCCGCTTGCCCAAGTAATCGCACAGAACTTGCAACCGATTGGCGGAGCCCTTGCTGTTCTGCCGGTAATTGGGGTTCACCCGGCTCATCACATTCCCGGTTTCCACGTTCCGCGTCAGGAGCAGACGAATTGGTGCTGGGCTGCCGTGGCAGCTGGTGTCGCTGCCCATTACGGTGCAGTGTGGCAACAGTGCGACATAGCCGGTCTCGAACTCGGTCAGCATTGCTGTACTGCGGGAAAAAACTCTGGCGTTTGTAACGTCCCGTATTTCCTCGATCTCGCGCTTACGCGAGTTGGCCACTTTGAGACTATGAAAGACACGGCGGTTCCGCTCAGTCCGTATGTGATCGCCGAGATCAGCGCAGATCGACCACTCGGAGTACGGGTCGGATGGGGGGGAGCGGGTGACGACGGTCATTTCCTCGCAATCGCCGGATACTCCACAATTGGTGAGCAATTTGTTGATGTAGAAGACCCTTGGTGGTCTGCATCGACTGTGCCCTATGCTGTCCTTCGAAGCGCCTACCAAGGCGATGGAAGTTGGACCCATACCTACTGGACTAACTGACGAGAGGTATCGCAATGACCGTCGAGTTCGCAAAGGAACCCAAAGGATGTCGGGCGGCATTGGAGAAGGGGCTGCAAGCCTTGGCGGCCGGTCCAACACCTGCTACCCAAAATTATCTTGCGGCCGTATCGGGCGCTGACGCTCCTCCTCCTTTGCCTGTGTATGTCTTACCGCTCGATCAAGTTGCTGCTGGCAACTTCCGTAGCAAACAAAAGCCGATCGCTTGGCAATACTTGCTCGTGAAAGAAGGTCGGTCAGTGGGCGCGGCTGAGGTCCAAACGGACTTGGCCAAACAGCGAAAAGGCTTTATCTTTGCAGCTATATCGACAGCCCCAGCTGCCGGGATCGCAAACGCAATCGAGCTGGCGGAGAAGGATCACAATATCGTCGCCGGTCGGTACGAGATGCGATTAGTCCGGATTCCTGCGATTTATGTCGCCGCGCTTTGGTTGATGGATTTAAGCGGGAATAAGGACATGTATGTGGCAACTCCTCCCTCGCCAAACGGACTCCAGGCGCTTGCCGCAATCCCTGGACCGGAGTTTTTCAAGCTTCTCCGGGCTATGGCAACGGTTCGGCTGCAAGCTGCCTCCCGCCGCTCACGCGGTTCGGCCACAAATTAACCTTACGAGTCAACTCATAGCGGGCCGCCCGTTCGGCATGAAAACCCGCGGCTGTACCAACAGTTTTCGGCCAGATAATGAAACTCCAAACGATTTTTCTGCTCGCAAGCGGACGACGTTGTGCGAACATATCAAGTCACTGGCCGAACGCAAATCGGCCAGGAAATGACTGATCTCTTTCCGGGCCTGCTTTCGCAGCCGAACGCATGGAAAGAAGTCCGCGATTCGAGTCCAGCTCCACCAAAGGTCGCGCCATTGCGGTTATCCCTTGCGGGAGTGACTGAGCACCAGACGAAAAACATGCGGACGCCGACGCCCTTCGGTCGTGACGATCGCCGCACCACGGCCGAAATCGACCTGCATCTCCTCGCCCGGGCCGACCTCCAACCTTCGCATCGGCAGTGGCGAGGCGTGCTCGAATCGACGCACGAAGCGCCGCACACTGTAGTAGCTGCCGGCAAAGCCGTGGTCCTGGACCAAATCCTGGCAAATGCGTTGGGCGCTGAGCCCTTGGCCAAGCCAGCTCAGGATGGCAACTCGATGTGGTTCACAGTCGCTCGGCCGGCCGATACTCGGCGGTGCCTTGGCGACCGTTTCGGTCGCTTCCGACCCGATGGGCGCATTGGCTGGTTTTGAACTGCTTTCCGAGACCGTAGACCCGATGGGCGCTATGGCTGGTTTTGACCCTTGGCCCTGCCTCAGGTAGCGGGCCACCGTCTCGCGGTCCAGGCCCAGCTCCCGGGCAATGCGCCGCTGCGACCAGCCCCGCTGGTGCAGTGTGAAAATGCTGTCGCTGATGGCCATCTTGAGTTGGTTCGCCATGATCAGTCTCCCAGGGTGCGAATCGCACTTGGAAGCTTATTTGGCGTACCAAAGTCTCCTCAAAATGGCTGGTTTTCAAGCGCCCATAAGTGGCTGGTTTTGAGCGCCCGCTGACACGCAAGCGCGTTTTCGATACGAGAAGGGCCTTTCCGTCATTCCAGTCAGCGAGTGGTCGGCATCGGGCAGTCGGCGGACGTAGACACTCGGCGTCAGCGCGACGGCCGAGCGACCGAGGCGCTGGCCAAGCGCATAGCGCCTCGGCCGAACGCTCGGGCAGCAAGTCGATCGGGGCGATCGTCTGAACCACAAAGCTCACAATACCATCATCGAGGATGACTTGCCGAAGCCCGAGTTCAGTGGCGGAGGGGAAAAGACCGAGCGGATTGAGTGTCAGCACAGGATCAGGACTACCTTGTCAATTAGGGAATTCATTTTCCAGCTGCTGAATTCTACGCCCGAAGTCATCGAAAGTGCGGGAGAACCGGTTGGTTTAAAGCGCCCGGTGACAATCACATCAAAATGAATTGCATTGGGCCGACAGCTATCAACTGATCGCGGGGTTGAGGGAATAAGCCTGACCTGACGATCCCGTTACTGTGAAATAAGATCGCTGACGCGTGCCGACCGAGACACGGCGGATTTCCCACTTCCCAGTTACTGCCAGGAAGGCCCAGGTTTCTAGGCAATTTATGCAACGATCGGTTTTTGAGAGGTTACCATGACAGGCCATGCGGCCAGAATTCTGGGTTTTCCGAGCGACAGGTACCTTTGGCAGAATTGGGACATATCTCAAGTTGAAAAGTGTTGACGGCGGAGCAACAGTGAGGCGCTGGCTGGGTGGCGACCGAATAGTGATGCGCACAGCTGGATGGGCAACAAATACGTGGCTCAGACTGGAGCGAAAAATGGTCGACCATTCAATCGCTTGTAAGATCGTTTCTTGAAATTTCTTCCGAAATTTCCTTGACATTCGTGCCAACGGATCGGTAATCTCGACGTTGCACTTTTTGAACGCAGTTTTGCTGGCGAGTTCGCCGTTTCTCCGATCTGATCGCCTCGTCTGATTTGCTCCTTGCGAGGATGCTGCCATGACGACGCCATGCGATTGCCCGTCCTGTGTGAACGGCTGCCCGCAGGAATGGACGCTTCCCTTCAATACCAGCAACCATCTGTGCACGCTTTGCGCGAGTCTCGTGGCAACGTATCACCTCAGCTTGACCGGTCCGTGTGCTTGGGGAGTTTCGTTTGGTGGGCCTACCTGCATAACGCCATTTGAAACCAACTACACCACGTGGAACTTGATGTTTTCTGGCGCTTGCCGCGACATCAGCGCGGAGTTGCATTTAGGTGGCCTGGTCAATTTCGATCCTCCCATTTGGAATGCATCGGGCATCGTAGATTGCCGGCAATCGCCGATCACGCTGACAATAAATCGGCTGGTGAATTCGGACTGCTTTTGGCCGTCGGAGGTGGTTATCACTCCGACGATGCCGGCAACATCTAGTTGGGCCAGTTACAGTTGCATGCCCGCGATGAATCAGGGCTGCGCGTTCGGGTCCAACCTGAGTTGTGTTTGCGTGCCGTCCTTAGGCAAAGCGACGGCGGCTGCGCTGACGGCTGGCGGACTGTGTCAGACATGCGGCTGTGGCGGCGGTTGCGGTTCGAGTTCGGGATGCGGCTGCTCGGGTTCGTGCGGGACGGACGAGACAAGCATGATGACATTGTCGTCCTGTTGCAGCAGTTGCCTGGTGGCGTGTGAATGCTCGGCGGTATCGGAAGGCGAGTTCTGCGACGCGACGGCGGTGTCGGCGACGGTCGCAGGAGCGATGGTCCCGGGTATTCTCGCAGGTTTGCCGTCGCTTTTGGCGCCGAATATTCCCGGTATGCTCACGGGAGCGGTGAAGTTGAACCTGAGCAATGGCAACGTGGTGATGGCCATTGCTCATCCCTCCGGCGGCCCGTTTGATCCCAAGCCGACGTTCATTTACAACTCGCTGACTCCAGCCAGTTCCTCCTACGGCACCGGCTGGAGCGAACTGCATCGCTTGGTTCTTTCTCAACCCGGCGGCGCCGATAGCAACGTCTCCATCACCGATGGCACCGGGGCCACGACGCAGTACGGCTATATGAGCGGTTCAGGTACGTTCTGTGCCGCGGGCACGTGCAACTCGTTGGAAGCGAGCGCAGCGTTCATCGAGACTCAGCCCGACGGGTTCAAGCGGATCTTTGAGAGCACCGGTCCTGTAAGTAAGTTCGAGGATACGTCGGGCAACGCCTGGACGGTTACCTACGATGGCTCGGACCGGACCCAAGCAATCATCAACCCGTTCGGCCAGCGGACGACGTTTGCCTATGACGGCTCGGGGAACATCAAGCGGGTGCAGGACCGGTCGGGCCGGATCACGACGCTGACGGTGAACGGCTCGGGCGACCTGGTGCGGGTCGTGAGTCCGGAATTGTGCCAGACGAGCTTCATTTACAACGGCTCGCATCAGTTGACGACGGTGATCGATCCGGAGCTGCGACGGACAACGATCAGCTATGACGCGACGTTGGGTTGGGCGACGCAGTTTGAGGTACCAGGCGGCGGGATCACGACGATCAACTATCTGGACTGGGGGACGACGACGGTCGTAAACCCGCGAGGGAATACGACGACGGTGTTGTACAATTTTGCCCGCAACATTACGGGGGTGATCGATCCGCTGGGGAACGCTCGGGCATGGAATTGGAGCAACGATCTGCCGACGTCGTACACGGATGCAAATGGGAACACGACGGCATTGAACTGGGTGGAGTTGTCCAACAACACATTGCAGTTGGGATCAGTGGTTCAGCCCAACGGGGCTGTGTACAGCATTGCGTACGATGACGACTATCGCGTGTCGAGTGTCAGCGCGCCATTGGTCGGCAGCACGACGTTACTGTGGGATTCGAACAACAACCGGAAGGCGTTCATCAACACGCTGGGACAGCGAGTGAGTTTTGCGTGGACGGACAATGGCCAATTGGCGTCGAGCATCAGTCCATTGGGCCAGCGGAACACGGTGCTCTATAATTCGACGGGCGAGGCGACGGGGCAGCTGAATCCGTTGGGCAACCGCACAACGCTGGTTTACGACAGCTATGGCAATGTCGAAGCCGTAGTCAACCCGTTGGGGGCAAGAACTACGTATGTGCGGAACTTGGTGAATCAGGTGGTAGCGACAATTGATCCGCTGGATCGACGGACGAGCTACACCTACCAGAGTGGTTGCGGCCAAGTCGTCGAGACGATCAATCCGCTGGGGAACCGAACGACGAACGTTTATGACGGCGCCGGCGATCTTACTGCAACGGTCGACCCGCTGGGCAACCGAACCTCAATGGCTCACGACTCAAACGGGAACCCAATTCGGGTGGAAAACGCACTGAGTCATATAACAACTTGGGTATTCGATGTCGCCGATCGTCGGATAGCGATCGTTGATCCGTTGTTGAATCGTACTACCGTAGCTTATGACGCGGCGAACAACCCAATTCGACAAACGAACGCGCTCAATCAAATCACAACAAGCGTCTTCGACGCAGACGATCGCAAAATAGGCAAAATTGACGCAATAGGCAACCGATCAACAACAGTGTATGACGTCGCAGGTCGGGCGCTTGCGTCGATCGATCCCTTGCTGAATCGTGTGACACTGATTCACGACGATTTGAATCGGCGGATCGCGAGCGTGAGCCCCCTCGGTAACAGGAAAACAATCGTATTCGACAGCGGCGGGCGAGAAGTTGCGTCGATCAACTCACTGTTGAACCGTTGGACATCGATTTATGACAAAGCCGATCGTCAGGTGACTGGAGTCGATCCCCTATTAAACCGCTCGACAATGGTATACGATGCCGCCAATCGACAAGTTGCATTAGTGAATCCGATATCCAATCGCTGGACCGCAGTATTCGATGTCGCTAGCCAAGGCATTGGAAGTATCGATCCATTGTCGAACCGGTCTACAAACGTTTACGACGCGGCCAGCCGCCGGGTGTCGTCGATTGACCCACTGAACCGCCGCAATACCACAATATTTGATGCTGCTAATCGCACCATCGCCACCGTAAACCCGTTGCTGTCAAGAGCGACTTCGCTGTACGATGCGGCGTCGAATCAGATCGCATCGATCAATGCCTTGGGCAATCGCGTTACAACAATCTATAACATCGCTGACCGCGCCATTTCTTATGCAAACTCTCTGGGCTACCGGACCAGTTTAGTTCTGGACGCCCTCGGCCGCCAAGTTGGCTTGATCAACTCCATGCTACAACGGGCCACGACGGTGTACGACGTTGTGGGCCGCGTCAATGCGACGATCGATCCATTAGGGAATCGGACTTCGGCCGCGTTCGATAACACGGGGCAACGAATCGGCTCAATCAACGCAATCGGATACCGGACGACAACGACATTCGATGCCGATGGGCGAATCACGTCGATCGTTGATCCGCTTTCCAACCGGAACAGTTTCGTTTTCGACACTGTGAATCGCCAGCTGGCAGTAATCAATCCCCTTCTAGGCCGCACCACCACGGTATACGACGCCGCAAATCGGACGACGGGTGAAATTAACCCGCTCTTGAATAGGACTACCTTTTTCTACGATGCGGCAAGTCGACAGATAAACGTATTAGACGCAAATAATAATATTACAACCACGGTTTTCGACTCCGCTAACAGAGTGACAGCAAACATCAATGCGCTCGGATTCCAAACGACGCAGGTGTATGACGCCGCAAGCCAACGCATTGGCGTGATAGACGCACTCTCGAATAGGACAACATTTATTTTTGATGTAAGTGGAAGACAAATCCGCGTGACGGACCCGCTGGATCGGTCGCTGACCTATGCCTACGATGCTGCGAACCGCCGCAGGCTGCGATTAGATGCCAAAGGGCAGCGAGTCAGTTATGTCTACGACGTGGCCGATGAACTGATCGGTCGTCAGTACAGTGATGGAAGTCGTGTGACGCTCGCCTACGATGCAGTCGGTCGTCGCGTTGTTCTCGATGATTCGACCGGACGGACCTCGTCGACCTACGATGCGGCGAGCCGATTGATCGGGGTGATGAGCCCGACCGGAAAACGGCTGACGTATAACTATGACGGCGTCAATCAGCGAACCCGATTGGAAGATCAGGACGGCGGGCGCACTACCTACACTTGGAACCACGCAGGACTAATCGGTAGCCTGACGAATCCTTGGGAAGAGCGAACGACGTGGCTTTATGATAAGGCGAACAGGCGAACTTTGCAATTGCAGGCTAATGGCACGCGTGCCAGTTACACTTACGATGCAGCTGACCAACTAACGCGATTGTCCAATCTTAGCGCTGCAAATACGACTCTGTCGAATTATGCTTTCGAATTGGACGACGTAGGCAATAGACTTTCCGTCCAACTTGCGACAAATGACAGGATCACGTGGACGTACGACCAGGGATATCGACTTCTCCACGAGCTGCGATCGGGAACCCTCGCTTACGACATAACCCACATATACGACCGTGTAGGCAATAGGATCGCCGTAAATTCTAATGGCATGCGAACATCTTATACTTACGACAACGCCAATCAACTTGCCGTGCAAAGCGACGCAGGCGGTATCACTACGATTTCATACGACGAAAATGGGAACCAATCGTTGCAAACGTCGCCAATCGGGAGCCGAACGACAAATTCCTGGGATGTCCGGAATTTGATCGTCGCAACGCTCGCTCCAAACGGCGATTTAACTACAATGCTCTATGATGGTGACGGAATGAGAGTGCAAAAAAATGGTCCTGCCGGTTTGACAAATTACATTTGGGATAGGTCGCACATTTTGGCTGAGACTAATTCAAGTGGTGTCACGCAGGTAATTTACTCGGCCGAGCCGACGCACTATGGGAGATTAATATCCCAAAGACGAGGGTCCACATCGGCGTTTTACCATTTCGACGCAATTGGATCGACAGATCATCTCTCGAACAATTCCGGCGTCATTTCCGATGCATATGCGTACGACGCCTTCGGAAATTTGATTCTCGCGACTGGGGTCACGACGAATCCATTTACCTACGTCGGACAAAGCGGTTACTATTTTGATGCGGAAACAAACTCAAATTACACTCGCGCGCGTTACTATTCACAATCGTTGGGTCGATTTTTGTCTCGCGATCCAATCGCATCGGACGCTTGCGATTATACATATGCGCACGGAAATCCGATTCTCAATATTGATCCGTCTGGATTGCTAACCCTTTCGTTTCCCCCGGAAACGCAAATGATTTTCTGTGGTGCTTATAAGACTCGGTATAAGATCGATATTGACGCAAGTGATGTCGCCGGCAAACCTCATCTGTTCTGGTTTCAGTTCGTCTTTAACCAGTGGGACTTTCGTTATTGCTTTGACGACCCAAAAAAAGAAAAAGGCTGCTGTAAGCCACCTGAAGACAATCAACACGACGAATGCTGTTTTCTTGAAGCCACAGATCTGTCGGATCCTAACGATGCTGGTAAGGGTGCGGCCGCGGAGATTTTCGATAGACAGTTTGCGTGCGGCTGGGGAAGCAATTGTTGCCGAGGCAAATCCACGAAAATAGTCCACACGCGTTTTTGGGTTCTTCTCGACAACGGGGCGGGGAACTTCCGTGACTGGCTCCATAGTTTAAAGACACAATCACCGTGCGGGAAAAAACTTCAAGAGATCAACCCAAAAGATTGCGAGTTTGGCGAGTGGCCTTCATTGGTCGTCAATTGCGACAAATACGCGAGCTGGCTTACGAAAGACAAAGCCCCAGGTACTCCGGGCTCATTTACGGATACAAAAATGACTGGCACTTTCGATATACTCTCCAAGTCCGATTGCTGCGTAGACTACAGAAAGTGGCAATATCTGCAGGTGAAGCTGAATGGAAAAGTGGAATTTAGTGATGAAAAAACCAGGAAATGCCATGAAGAATGACAAATTGGCCCGTAGGTCGTGGGCGCAGTATACAGTGGTCCTAGCTTTTGTTTTGATAGTCCGCGGGGCAGCGGCCGATGAGACGGCTGAGGCTTATGGCACATTTAGAATCCTAGATGGCCATCGAGGTGCTATCGTGTCACTGGCCTTTTGTAATGAGGGCGAGCTGGTCTCCGCAGACGATGCCGGAAAGATTTTCGTATGGCAACTTCGTAGTGGCAAGATAGTCCAGCGGATTAAGGCGTTCGATAGACAAACTGATTCCGGAGTTTCATTCGACCCGAAAAGTCGACATCTGTTTGCTTTCTCGTTGAGCAAGATTGTAGAGTTCGGCCGAAGAAAAGAGGATGACTCGGAGAGTTTTGAGAAATTGCCGCCAACGCGATTTTCCGGCATGCAGGAATTCTGGGAATGTAGGTCTGTACTTTTTTCAAACGACGGAAAAATGATGGTAGGAGGATTTTCGAGGTATGGCCCCCGTGTTCAGAATGTGGGCGAAATACGAAACGACGTTCCGCCGCTTCTAATAATCAAAAATGGAGAATCAAATGTGAGAGTTAATAAAAAAGTATTAGAGTTTTTGCACGGGTGCCTTGTGCAGGGCTTGGCAATGTCGCGGACGGGGGATTTGCTGGCAATTTGCGGCATTAGGCCTAATCGCGCGAGGGCGGGATTTGTTATTGAATTGGACCTCGGTCATGACGACGTAACGTTCATTGGGGAGCCTTCAGAATTTGTGACTCCGGCTAATTGCGTTGCATTTTCACCTGATGGCAACCGATTCGCGGTCGGATTTGGTAGTGAGCGAAGTGAAAACAACAAGGATTCAGCGAACGTTATGGTTTTTTCGTCTCGCTCGTGCATGAGAGAGTATAGTGGTTTCGGAGGTCGGGGGGTGGTGTTCGCGATGGCATTTTCGGCCGATTCAAATCGACTTTATGTTGGCGGGAGCGAGCCGACATTGCAAGTACTAACGGCGCCGAATTGGCGTACTGAAACTAGATTAATTGCGCACAAGAGCTCTATTAAGGCAATGGCAGTGTCGGAGCATGACGGTGTTTTAGCGACTGGGGCGTCAGATGGATCTATAATTATTTGGACGCTGAAGAAGTGACAACGTTCTTTGGAATGATCGCCGGTTTTCGTTTCACGAATGTGGTTGTTAGCTCTTCCGGTTAGTCCAGCGATCGGATGTTGTCTATATAATGGCGAGGTGGCGCGGACGACCGGAGTTCGAAGGTCGCCGAATTTCGAATCGGAGGTATCGAGTCCGTCATTTCGTAGTGAATTCTGAGGTTGAGTTAGAATTTCTCGTGCCCGAAAGTATTTGGCCAGCAAAAATGCTGCGGTCCGAGCTTGGTGTTGCATTGATGCATTCCTCGCCTTGCGTAAATGCCGTTTTTCCATCCGTTCGCGCTTAGAGTCTGTCCGATAAGGATCCTCACGCGGCCTTTCGGTAATGAAATGCAGTTTGATTCTCTTTGGGGTGAAGTCGGTTGAGCATCAGATGAATCATCGCCACTCGAATCATCGCTTCCGCCGATTCCGTGGTCCGCTCGCGGTCCACGCTCAAGCACCGGCATTGGTTCAGCCAGCCAAACGTCCGCTCCACCGTCCAGCGGATTGGCAACTTCACCCAGCCCTTCGCGTTTTCCGGTCGTCGCACAATGTCCAACTCGTAAAAGCCGTTTTGGGTCACCCAACCGTACAGGACGTGGTTGTGATACTTGTTGTCCGCGTAGACGCGACGCAAATGAGTCAAGGGCTGGTATTTTCCGTCGAAAACGGGCCCACTTTTGCGTCGAAAGCGGACCCACCCGGGGTTGTCAGTAGGGCCGCGGGTTCCCGCGGCGCGCTGCTGATGGTTCGTTCACTTGCTCGCCTTGGTTGACTTCTTGGCCTTCATCGACTCGCGGAAGCGATAACTTTCGCCGTTCATCTCGAAGATGTGGCACTTGTGGGTCAGCCGGTCCAGCAAGGCCGCTGTCATCCGTTCGCCGTGAAAGACCTGCACCCAGTCGCCGAAGGGCAAGTTGCTGGTGATCAGCAGGCTCTGACGTTCGTAGCGGTCGGCGAACACCTGGAAGAGCAACTCGGCCCCCACACGGCTGAACGACAAGTAGCCCAACTCGTCGCAGATCAACAGGTCGGCTCGTTCGAGTTGGCCCAGGAAGCGCTCCAGTTGATACTGCTTCTGCGCTTCCTCCAAGTGATTGACCAGCGCTGCGGCCGTGAAGAAACGCACGCGCTTGCCCTGCCGACACGCCGCCAGCCCCAGGGCAATCGCCAAATGCGTCTTGCCCGTTCCCGAATTGCCGACCAGACAGCAATTGAAGTGCTGCTCGATCCACTCGCCGTTCGCCAACTCCAAAATCTTCGGCTTGTTCAAGGACGGCTGGGCAGTGAAGTCGTACGTGTCGAAGTCCTTGGTCGCCGGGAAGGTTGCTTGTTTGATGCGGGCTTTCAGGACATTGGCCGAGCGAGCGGAGACTTCCAGTTCCGTCAGGCGCAGCAGGTACTGCTGGTAGTTCTCGTTGGCACTGGCCGCCTGGCGGGCCAAGGTCTCGAACTCGGCGTGCATGGTCGGCAGACGCAACTGCTTCAGGTTCATTTTCAGCAGCAGCGTGTTGGCATCGGTCATGGCGGGAATCTCCGAGGGACAGGAATTGGTTGAACTGGTTCAAGTTCGGCGGCGGGACCTGAATGCTGCGGACGGCTTCGGGCTGACGCGAACGCTCAAGCGGCGCGGCCGGTTCGGTCGAGCTTCGGCGGCGGACGCGCAGCAGGATGGCTTCGACGTCATAGCCAGCCGCGTCGCGGCTCATTTCAATCGCCCGCTGGACGTCGGGGATCGCATGTTCGTCCAGCAAGTGCAAGACGCGAACGTAGTGCTTGGCGCCGCGCCTGGGTCCGTGTTGTTTTTCCAAAGCGGCGCGGAGTTCGCCGAACAAAGGCGGCAGTTGCCAGCGGCGAAAAACGTTGGCATGGTCCAGCGCGGCGGGACGGCGTTGCAGCGTGTCCAGGTAATGACGCGGATCGAGAATCTGCTCGTGTTGGCCGTAGGAACGTGGATGGGTGGCGATCACCTGGCTGCCCAGCACGACCTCGACTCGATCGACGTAGCCCTTGACCGTCACCGCCTGAAAGGCGGCACAGCGCGGCACGCTGTAGCGGTTGTTGTCGAAGCGCGCCATTTGGTACTTGTCGACCTTGGCCGGCTGCACGATGCAGGCATCGAAGGGATGCTCCGGCAACGACAGGGCGCGCTCGCGTTCCTGGAGGAAGCGCTCGCCAATGGTCTGGGCCTGACCGGCTTGGACCCGCTGGCGCTCGCGCCGGCAGCAGTCGCGCAGGTGGGTGTTGAGTTCGGCACGGTCGTGGACCTTGGGAACGGGCGTGGCCCAATCGCGTTGCAAATAGCGGACCCGGCCCTCGACGCGGGGCTTCTCTTGGGGCTGGCGCACCATGCAGAAGAGCGGCTCGAAGGCGTAGTGGCTGGCCAGGGCCTGATAGCGTTCGTTCAAACCGCGCTGGCGGCCGGCGAACAGGTGGGGCGCGACGGTGCGGGGATTGTCCCACCAGACTTCATGAGGCACGGCCTCGAAGAAGGCGAAGGCTTCGACCAAACCGTGCAAGATCGCCTCGGTGCGTTCGCTGGGCAAGGCGATGGCGAAGGGACAATTAGAGTAAGCCCAGGTCGTCACCAAGACCGGCACCAGCCGGCGGCCATCGGGGAAATCGACGTGGATGTGACCGAAGTCGCACTCCAGACGCTGACCCGGATCGTGGTCCAGTGGGATGAATGTCTCCGGTGACTTCCGTTGTTGGGACAAGACATAATGGCGGACGCGGCCGTAGCCGCCGCCGTAGCCGTGTTCGTCGCGTAGGCGGCGATAGATTTTGGCAACGGTATGGCGTTGTTTGCGCGGCGCGTCGTCGTCGGAGCGCAGGATGCCGTCGATCACCGGCTTGAACGGATCGACAATCGAGGGCATGGCTTGGCGCTGATACTTCTTGGGCTCTGGCTGAGCCAGAATCTCGCGGATTTTGCGCCGCGAATGATGAAAGCGGCGGGCCAACTCGCGGATGCTCATCTTGTCCTGGCGATGCGCCTGGCGAATGCGGGCATATTCGTCCACCTTGACCATCCTCCACCTCCTGCGGCTGGTTCCAGCTGGGGAACCAGTCTACAGGAGATCACTGAGAGTGGGTCCGTTTTCGACGGAAAACTTCGTCTCAAGGTGGGCCCGCTTTCGACGGAAAGTACCAAAGGGCTGAGTTTCCAATTGCACCAAGGCCTCGGGAGCCGCGGCGGCATCATCGACGTTGGCCGCCGTGACCACCACGGCCAGCAGCAAGCCCAGGCTATCGACGATGATATGACGCTTGCGGCCGTTGACTTTCTTGGCGTTGTCGCGGCCGACGGCTTCGCCGCCGCTGCTGGTTTTGACCGACTGGCTGTCGATGCTCGCCGTATGGCGGGGATGGCCGGGCTTCTCCTGACGGCGGACGCGTTCGCGCAGTCGGTCGTGGATTTTCTCCCAAGTGCCGTCGTCGCGCCAGCGACCGAAGTATTCCCAGACGGTACTCTCGGGCGGGAAATCCTCGGGCAGGAAGCGCCACTGGCAACCAGTGCGTAGGACATAGAAGATGGCGTCAATGACGTCGCGAATCGAGGCCTTGCGCGGTCGGCCGCCGGTGGCGAGAGGAATCAACGGTTTGATGCGTGCCCACTGCTCGTCGGTGAGGTCGCTCGGATAATGTTGGGTTCTCATAACCCATTTTACGGTGATCGAGAACCCTTATCGGACAGACTCTTATTCCACGTGGAACCTTTAATATGGGCTCACCGGCAAACGAATTGACGCTAGAAGAAGATGACAAAGCTAATGGCGATGAGACTCCGCAGCACACCGTGACTATCAGTAAACCGTTTTATTTGGGCAAATACCCTGTGACTCAGGCGGAATACGTACAATTGACAAGCCGCGAGAATCCGAGTTGGTTTAGGGATCGCGGTGCAGGAGCGGATGAAGTGAAAGGAATGAATACGAATCGATATCCGGTTGAAACAATAAGTTGGGTGGATGCGGCGTCTTGCGCTGAAGCACTTCAAAAAAAACTGCCATCGCATTGGGGCAAAGTACGATTGCCGAGCGAAGCGATGTGGGAGTACGCATGTCGGGCGGGAACGATAACAAGATGGCACGTTGGAAACAGGCTAACGGATGCCGAGGCAAATTTCCACTGTGGATTGAACCGAACATGCGCGGTAGGATGCGGGGCATCCAATGCGTTCGGGCTGTTTGACATGCACGGGAATGTATGGCAATGGTGTAGTGATTGGTATGGGAAATATACGAACGATTCTCGGACCGATCCGGAAGGGCCAAATGCGGGTACCACGCGTGCTGCGCGCGGAGGTGCTTGGCTGAGCCTAGCCGGTGACTGTCGATCAGCGACTCGAGAATCCGCCCCCCCGTCTTCACACTACACGGGCCTTGGTCTCCGCCTCGCCCTGGTTGTTCCTGCTGAAAATCGAAAGTAACGAGCGATCAGCGATATGGCAATACGCGACTAGTCCAGCCGAAACAACGCGCCTGCTTCTTGAATGCCGCACTTTGCGACGAATGACGGGCGGCTTCACAGAACTCCAGATCATCAATTATCCATGAGGCGTCGGAGGAATAATCACTGTACGCCGGTTCGGTCGAGCAATGCGAGCAACTGGAAGGGGTGAAAAGCGAGATCCACCATTTGTGAGTGGCTTATCCGAGATTTCGGCAACGTGTCGATGCCGCGAACTACAAGTGATTTCGTTGGCTCGCTGCCAAAGGCGGTGAGGCCGTAGAATGACGGTATAGATTTCTTTGTGCGGTGGTGTGATTGGAATAGTGGCCAGAGCGACATGTTGAGTAATTTCATCAGACGCGTGCGCAATCGCTAATCGGGATTGCAGCTCGATTTCAAAGGCAGGTGGCTCATGCTGGCTGCCCGCGTTGCAATCGTGTTCGACAACAAAATGCGCCCGGAAACGACAGGGACGTATTGCCTCCGCGCTTTGCGCGAGTTGCTGGAAGTCCATCATTTTTTGCCAAGCCAGGCAGATTCAATTTCACGTTCCCCTTTTGACCTTTACCTTCGGATTGACGATGGCCTGGAGCTTTCGCTTCCACAGGACTGCCGGCCTGCCGCCTTTTGGGCGATCGATACGCATCTACAATTCGATCGCTGCTTTGCTCAAGGCCTTGGTTGTGAATTGACGTTTGCCGCGCAAAGCGATGGGGCAGCGGAATTACGTCGGGCCGGAGCTGCAAGCGCCACTTGGCTTCCGCTGGCCTGCGATCCGACCATCCATCGCAAACACATTCTATCCAAACAGTATGACATATCGTTCGTCGGCAACATCTTTCCGGGTCCACGCTCCGAACTTTTGGAGATGGTTAGGCATCGGTATAAGAATGTCTTCGTTGGCAACCGCTATTTCGAGGAAATGGCCAGGACATTTTCTGCCTCGAAAATCGTATTCAATCGCTCCATTCGCAACGACGTCAACATGCGCGTCTTCGAGGCATTGGCCTGCGGTTCGTTGCTGTTGACAAATGATCTCAGCGAGAATGGCCAGAACGAACTATTTCAAGATAGCATTCACTTGGCGACTTACGGCGATGCGGCAGAGATGCTCGACAAAATTGCCTTCTATCTCGTTCACCCTGAGTCTCGTGCAAAGATCGAACAAGCTGGGATGCGTGAAGTCATCGAGAAGCACACCTACCGACACCGCATGGAGACGATCATGACTGCATTCGAGCGGCTGCCTACGACCTTAGCCGTCGCGTCCGATAATTCGGTGCCGAACGGTTACGATCCGAGCTATTTTGAATTCGATCGGCCGGAACTTGTAGACCGTGTCTCGACGACGGCGCAAGACATCCTCGACGTTGGCTGCGGTGGTGGCCGCCTTGGAGCAACACTCAAATCCCGGCAGCGATGTCGAGTGACCGGCCTGGAAATCGACGCTTCCGCTGCGGCAGCCGCGCGTCAGCGTCTCGATGAGATCCACGAAGGTGACGTCGAAGCCAGTCCGCCGCCATTCGTCAAAGGCTCGTTTGACGCGGTCGTCTGCGGCGACGTGGTCGAACACATGCGCGATCCGCTTGCTTTCTTGCGTCGAGTGAGCGACTGGCTTCGTCAGGACGGTCGCTTGGTAGCCAGCATTCCCAATGTCCGGCACCACACGGTGATTCAAGCATTGCTCGCGGGCAACTGGACCTACGAGCCCGCCGGGCTGCTTGATCGCACGCATCTTAGGTTTTTCACCCGTCGTGAAATTGAAAAGCTATTCTTTCGGGCCGGCTTCGAAATCGAATCGCTTTCCATCGTGCCGACTCCGGATCACGCCGATTGGGTGGCCCGTGGCCGGCCAGGCGAAGTGCATGTTGGCCGGTTGCACATCGGAGGCATGCCGCCCGAGGAGGCCGAGGAATTTCACGTCTACCAGTATCTTGTTGTAGCCAAGCCCGCTTCCACGCCCGATTACGGTCTTACTTCGATTGTCATCTTGACGCATAACCAACTCGAGTACACGCGTCGCTGCGTGGACAGCATTCGGCTTGTCACCGATGAACCGTTCGAATTGATCTTCGTGGACAATGCGTCAACCGATGGCACACCGGGTTATTTGCAAGCACTCGGTGCAACCGATTCGCGTGTGAAGGTCATCGCCAATGCTAAGAATCGTGGCTTTCCGGCAGGCTGCAATCAAGGCATTGCCGTCGCCGATGGCCAGCAAGTGCTGTTGCTCAACAACGATACTGTCGTCACGACGGGCTGGCTAAGTCGGATGCTCCGAGCGATGCGCTCCGATCCCAAGATTGGGCTAGTCGGCGCGTACTCCGACAATGTCAGCGGCGAACAGCATATTGAGTCCGCGTTCGACGGACCGGCGCAACTTGACGGCTTCGCCTGGGACATCGCCAAGCGCCATTCCGGACAGGTCATGGACAATGACCGCCTCGTCGGCTTTTGTCTGCTTATTCGCCGCGAGGTGATCGAGAAAATTGGCGTGTTGGATGAGCAATTTGGCGTCGGCTGCTTCGAGGACGATGACTATTCCCGGCGCGCCTTGCAAGGCGGGTTCCGGGCGGTTATCGCGCGTGATGTATTCATTCACCATGTCGGCGGCGCCACTTTCCTAGCTTCTGGCATCAACTTTTCCGC
>Ga0206813_1111_pt1 | contig 17748 bp, 13 predicted proteins | sample Alteio_BWOrgCont_92_FD_152856 | JGI IMG/M metagenome (GOLD analysis project Ga0206813, IMG submission 152856) | Enriched cells from forest soil in Barre Woods Harvard Forest LTER site, Petersham, Massachusetts, United States -... | ecosystem: Environmental > Terrestrial > Soil > Temperate forest >...
TTGATTGGTATTCTGTATAGGCTTCCTGAGATTCTCGTCACCAGACCGGTTGCCGTCCCGGACGCGGTGCCGGTGCCCGCCGTGTCGCGAGGATTCGTCGAACAGTTCGTGCCGTAAAGGAGCGATTGCTATTGTGCGGGATTGACGGGATTGCCGCTCGTTCCCTGACTCCAGCGCAAATTTCCGCCTGCTGCGCGATGACTGCGCGATTGGCTCATCGCGGACCCGACAGCAGCGGCGTGGAGGCGATCGGGAATTGCGTTCTGGGCAATACGCGGCTGGCAATTCTGGATTTAAGCGAGCGCGGCCGGCAACCCATGGCCAATGCCGATCGCTCGTCGTGGATTGCTTACAACGGCGAATGCTACAACGCCCATGAATTGCGCGAGTGGCTCACGGCGCGGGGACGCAGTTTTCATTCGGGCACCGATACCGAAGTCGTGCTTCAGCTGTACGATGAGATGGGCGATGCTTGCGTCGAGCGGTTGCGCGGCATGTTTGCTTTTGCGATTTGGGATGCTGCGAAGAATCGACTGCTTCTTGCGCGCGACCGGCTGGGCATCAAACCGCTGTATTACGCGCTAACTGCTGATGCGATTGTCTTTGCCTCGGAAATCAAAGCGCTTCTTGCTTCCGGAGTTGTCTCTCCGCGTATTGCGCCGCATGGTGTTCGAGCGTTCTTGCAGCTTGGCCATATTCCTGCCCCGTGGACTGCGATTGACGGCGTTCAGCCGCTTGAGCCGGGCCATTGCGCCGTTTGGCAGGATGGCAAGTTTAAAAAGAGCGGCTATTGGGAATTGAAGGCACACGCGAACGGATCGGGCGTAACGAGTACAGACGAACCACAGAGCCAGTCCAAAGACCCCCATTTCGACCACGATAGATCCCCACCCTGATTCCACAGCAACTTCCGGCTTCTTCTGTTTGAAGATTTTCGCGACGTATTGAGCGCCGAGGGATGCGGTGCCGGTGCCGTAACCCATCGCCCAGTGGGGCGTCGAGAACGCCAGCAGGAAATTGTGGATGGGATAGTCCAAAGTGCGATTAGCCAACTCGGAAGTAGTGCTGCGCGGATCGAGGGTCTCCGAGTAATAATCCCAACGGGAGCCGATTTCTTTAGGAAATACGAGCGCGAGGATGGCCAAGGCCATGGCCATAATGATCGCGCTACGGCGGATGGCCTTCAACATTCGATAGACCTGTCTCGTTCTCCACGGCGCGCCCCAGAGAAACATCACGCTCATGCAAACCGCGCTGCCCGAGCTCAGCATCAGAGTGCCTCGCGAGCCACAGAGCCCGATGGCCGCCGCAATCACACCGAGCCCCGCGAATACGATCCAACGCCTTCTAGCGCCGCGCAACAGAAAGTAACCTGCAGTTCCCATCCCGAGCACCGACACGGAGAAAAGATATCCGCTGAAGCGCCCCGCGCTGACGAACACCGACGAGGGTAGATGAATTAACTGGTGAGTGATGGGCGTAAATTTGGTCAAATCACCCAGTTCGCGGATTTCAGAAGCCAGCGTTGCGGGATTCAAAAACTGCGGCCCGACGATCGACTGAATCACTCCCAATCCCGCGACCGCTCCGGCCAAAATCACGCTGAACATGAGAAATTCCCGCAGATCTTCATCCGTCCGAATCAACGCATATCCCACGAGCATCAGCGGCGCGTAGAAGAAATCAATCTTGAGCCCGAGCATGCCATACAGATAGCTGGGCGAATTCGGGTTAAGGACTTGGATTACCGCCCACCAGAGAAACAGGCTTAGCGGCACCAGAAACGGAGGACGAAAAATTCGATCCCTTTTGTTTCGCACGGAAATGTATAGGGAGAAGTAAATCAGCAGCACCAGGAAGTCTTTGGCAAAGTAAATCAGCATGTTGTTGCCGAGATACTTGCGAATGAGGTCTTCGGATACCACCCAAACGAGGAAAATGTAAAAACCGGTGCGCCAATTGCGCAGAATCGCCACGCTGGCGACCGCGACGGCGGCCGCTACGAAGAGATACTCGACTTGTTTGAGATCTTCCCCGACGATCCAACCGCCAATTTCGTAGGCGAGAAGCAGGCTAAGAGCTACCAGGCCCAGACCGACGACGGTCTGCTGATTGATGGATGTGGCGCGCAGATTCAACAGTGCACCGATTTAAAGGGCCGAATTGAGAACACCATTTCCGACGCTTGATTATCACCGACTGCCGCTGCGCGCCGCAAGCGCCATCCGGAGAGCGACTTCAACCGGCACGCTTGTGCCGGGAGGTGAGGCCGAAGCCCGAGCGCGCGCGCACTGGCGGACGAACGCGTTCCGGCGTCTCCAAAATCCTACAATAAAGTTCGATGTGTTCATCTACCATGCGCTGGGATGTGAAATGCTCGAGAGCGCGGGTTCGAGCGGCCCGGCCGAGCCGTACGCGCAATTCCGTGTCGCTCAGCACGCGCCGCAAGCAGTTTGTAAGTGCAGCGACGTCGCCAGGAGGGAATTTCAGGCCTGCTTCGCCAACGATTTCGCCCAGTCCGCCGATATCTGCGGCGATGACGAGCCTCCCGAGCATCATTTGCTCTATGGCCACCTGCCCGGCAGTTTCCTCTGCCACGGATGGCAGGACAACAGCCGCGGCGCCCGATACCGCAGCTTCGAGCGCGGCGCCTTTCAATGTGCCCGTGAACTCGAGCTGTTCCCTCAGATGCAGAGCCCACGCAAGAATGGCGAGCCTTGCTCGCTCCGGACCGTCACCGATGATCCGCACACGAAAGTAGATATCCTCGGCCGCGAGTTCTGCGGCTGCGTGAAGCAGCGTCGCGACGCCTTTTTCGCTGGTGAGCCGGCCCACGAACACGAAGAGCGGCGCATCTGGGCGCGAGTCTGACGATGCATATAAGTACGATCGCGGGATATCGACGTCCATTGGGATCGAGCTTTCCTGCGGCGCACTGTAAATCGTCGTAGTCCGCGGCAGTTCGAGGCGCTCCTTTACGTGCTCACTAACCGCGACGTTGGCAGCGACGCGCCGGCATAGCCATAGCCGCGGATATGCGACCGCCACGCTAATCAGTCCTCGCAGCAACCCTGATTTCGCCGCGCGGCACCGCACGCAATCACTTGCGTCTCCAGATGCGAATGAATTGCAGCAAACGCGTTGATCCACGAAATGAACAAGCGACCCGTCCGGACAGACGGACTGATAGCCGTGATGAACAATCACGGCTTTCTTGTGCAGGAGCCAGGCCAATGTGAGGGGAAGCAGCGCCGGGCCAGCCAAATGTACGATGTCAGAGTTCCAGACCAGACGCAGCAGCTCGAGAAAGCCGACATTGCCGACGACGCGAAACGAAGTGTCTGCGCCGGGGTCTTCGCTCGCCGGCGTGGGTGTGGCGACGGTCACCTCGATTTCGTCATCACGGCTCCGACTTGATTCTTCAGCCAGGCCGCGAGCCAGTGTATTCGTGACGCTCTGTACGCCTCCAACCGACGCAGTCCACAGACTTGAATAAATAAGGATGTTCATGTGACGCACCTTTAGCAAACAGGGATTTACAAAACGTTTGAGAGACAATCGAAAACCGGCGCATCGCGCAGGCAAGAAACGCTGTCGGCAAAAATGCCAGGGGCAGGAACTCTGATGTAAATAGGGCGAGAGCGGCGACACTCGTCCGCAAACACACACGCACGCTTTCCGGCATTTTGTGGACTCCTAACGGGCTTGCCGGCCACGTATCTGAAGTAAGAGCGAGTGTTCTACTCTGAGCCGCTACGGTTGTAAACATGCGAAACTACTATCGGTATTTACCGCGGGATTTAAACTTTTCTTGCTAGTACTACGATGTCGGCTGGGCTGAAATCACCCTTCTGCCGGCGATGCGAATCTAGGAGCAGATCGAAATAGCTGACCCAGGCGACCAGAAACGGCGCGGGAATATGCAGCGTGTTCCGCCACCAGCGAATGAGTTGATCCGCGAGGCGCGAAAATTTAAATTGCGCGTAAGCGGTGCACTGCACTTTGAACCCCGCGTCTGTCAGGAGACTTTGTAGTTCGGGAAGCGTATAACCCTCGCGCTTATGGCCGAATTCATCGGCGTCGATCTCGCCCGGTGGCACGGGCACGGAAAGAACCAGCTTTCCGCCCGGCCTCAAAATTCGCCCGATGTCACGCAGTGCCGCGGAATCATCGGACAGATGTTCCAGGACTTCCAAAAACAAAACCGTATCGAGAGAAGCATCGCGAAAAGGAAGCTGGTCAACACGCATCACCACGGGTGCCAGGTTCTTTTCCCCGGCGTGACGCGCGTAGGTTCGGCGCAGCGACTCGCGATCCACATCGGCGGCAAATACGAACCTCGCATGTCGGCAGGCGTACCGGATAAAGACGCCCGGGCCGCACCCGATGTCCGCGATCCGGCCGAGATCGCTGCCCAGAAATTCGTACACGAACTTGAATTTTGTCGCGCGCTGCTCGGCTACCACGTCCGCGATGAAGAAATGATAGAGCCGCCAGGTCCAATAGCGGTTTGAAAGAGGCGAAGGTACCCTTCGTCGTGCCGAAGGAAGTGCAGTCGCGGCCGTTCCAGCAATTTTCGCCCACCGAACGCCAGCCATAACCACCGCGCATACTTCTAGTGTTGTCTTGAGGCGCCAGACGCGAAACCTTCGCTACGCGAAGACGCAGCAGCGTCCGGCATTTTGTGGGCTCACTCCGAAGTTTTGCCGCCCAACTTGCGAAAATGCGCAGTGTTCTCTACTACGAGGCGGGGGCGAGCGTAAATCCGAACAAATACTTACGAATTAACAGTCACATGCGGAGAATGCGGAGACGCCGCGACGCGAAGCTAGCCGGATGGCAACATCTGGCGAGGCAGCTTGCAGGCCAGCGTGCAAATCAATTCCGCTCCGGCCATTCAGCCAAGAAGCGGGAAGTTAGCCGTTCGTCATCGAGCTGTTCAAGCTGGTAGCCAAGCTCGCGCAGAGTTGCGGGTGTCACAATTCAGTCTTTGCACTTCATTCACGAGCGGCTCCCGTCTCGTGTACGAGCCGACCGTAAAGGTGAAGGTGCTGCTCCGTCATATTTTCTTTCCGGAAGACTTTCGTGGCCCGTTGCCGGGCCACCTCTCCTACGGAATTGATTAAATCCGGGTTCTCAATCACGCGCCGCATGCAGTCGGCCAGCGCATCCGTATCGTCAGGAGGAAACTTTAGCCCCACATTTCCGACCATCTCTCCGAGTCCGCCAATATCGGCCGCGATCACAAGTCCACCTCGCATCATTGGCTCGATCGCCGCAAGACCCGCGGCTTCCTCCCATCGCGAGGGGATCACACTGACCGAGACGTCTGCGAGCAAATCGCGAAGGTCGCCAGCCTGGCGATAACCGAGAAACTCGATCCAGTCTCCGAAATGCAATTCCTCGGCGATATGTTCAAGCGCTTTTCTCTCTGGCCCGTCGCCGATAACCTTCAGGCGAAAGGCATGGCCGCTTTGTTTTAGCTTTCCAGCGGCGTGCAGCAAAAGATCAACGCCCTTTTCCGGGACCAAGCGCCCGAGATAAGCGAAGCAGAGGGGTTTCCGGGAGACCTGATGCACGGGCGCAGGCGCAAGTGGGTCCTCGATGCCGTGGTAAATCGTGTGTGTTCGTGGCAGCGCGATGCGGCGCCCCGTGTAATTGCTTGGACCGATGTTCGCCGTGACGCGCTTTGCAAGCCAGCGCCTCGGGAACATTAAAAGAAGGTTCCGCAAGCTTCTCGAGTTACTCAGTTCTGCTGCCTGGCAGTGGAAGCACTTGCGGTAGTCACCACTTTCGAAGTATCCGGGGCAAAGACCGCCAACGGGCTGATGGAGATAAACACCGCTCGGGCAAATCGCTTGATAGCCGTGATGCTCTACCACCACTGGTTTCCGCAGCAACAGGCCCATCGCCATCGGCAGAATCGCGGGGCCGGAGATATGAAGGATGTCGGCTCTGCGAATCAGCTGGTAGAGGTGTGCCGTGCTGGGGAAGCGCACCACGCGATATGCCAGGTGCTCATCGTCCATCGTGCCAGCCGGCGTTCGTGTGACGACCGTGACGTCATTCGCCTGCGCGGGCCGGCCATTCGCCGGACTGTTGGCATCAGCGAGCCCCTGCGCAAGTATTGTGGTGATCGTCTGGACACCGCCAATCGAAGGCGCGAAATCGTGCGTGTAGATGAGAATATTCATTCTCGATTGGCTCGCGTTCGATTGTCCCGAATCCCAAGCTCCGGAGCTGGACGTCCGGCCGTATCGCATCACAAGACCGCGTACATCAATGGTTCCGCAGCGTGATGTCTGCGCCTAGTGTACCTTCTTTTCCACCGAGGAGTTACGCTTGACTGCCAATTCGACAGTCTCGACAAACGACTCCACAGCCATTTCGGGCGTCCACGATTTTAAGCGTTCCCTCGCGGCGGCGCTCATGCGCGCCAGACGCGTACGATCCGTGAGCAATGCGCGAATCTTGGCGGCGAGCGCGTCGACATCGCCACAGGGGAACACGCTGCCAGTTACATCTTCGCGGACGAGATCGTATTTTGCGCCGACGCGGTCACTGACTACCGCGGGACAGCCGCAGATCATCGCTTCGTTCACCACCAAGCCAAACGGCTCGTAATCCGAAGGCAAAACCAGCACATCGGAAGCGAAATAAACCGCTGGCAGGCCGGATTGATTCACAAATCCTAAAAAGTGAACGCGATTCGCGAGACCGAAGGAGCGGGCGCGTTGCTCAAGCTCCCCGCGCAGCGGACCGTCCCCGGCGAACACCAGATGGCTTCCCGCAACATTCGCGTGGGCGAACGCATCGAGGAGATCGCCGGGTCGCTTCCAGGATTGCAACTTGGCGCAAAAAAGCACGACTGGCGCATCGGAGGGAATGTTCCACGCGCGGCGGATCGCAGGGCGGTCAACTTCAGCGGCGCGCGCGGCCCACCAATCGTTGTCCACGGTGTTGCGCGCGAGAATGATGCGGTCCGCGGGCACGCCGAGCGATTGGATGTAAGCGGTAGCGCCGCTCGAGCCGGTGGTTACGGCTCCCGCCATTCGAAAGATGCGTCCTACAATGGCCTTTTTGATCGCGCGCGTAATTGGATTTCGCGCGCGGCGGCTTTCGAGCGCATGAACATCAGTGGAGAGGATATACGGAATTCCCAAACGCTTGGCAGCCAGCAGCACGCGCCACGCCTCTGGAAAGTAATAGCCGCCGACATAAATCACGTCGAATCCGCCGTCGCGCACCAACCGCGAAAGTTCCTTCGAGAAAAATCCCGGACGCCCTCTGCCATTTTCGCGAGCTTTCGCCGGCGGAATCAGTTTCCAGGGATAGCCCTCAAGCAGCGGAACGTCCCATTTCACGTCGACACCGAACTCTGTGTGGATCGCGGCCTGCGCACCACGCAAGCTGCAATATGCTACGAGAATGTCGAGCTTCGGATGCCGCGCCTGCAAACTCCAAAGAATCGTGTTGTATTGCACCGGATGCTCGCAGAGAAGCAAGACGCGGTATTTGCCGTCCTTCACGACGTTGCTCCTTCGAGACCGAGCGCGTCCACATAGCGATTAGCCACCGCCGTCCACGAAAAAAAGTCTCGCTGCGCTTTCACGCTGCGCTGATGCAGCTCCTGCCAGAGATTCCGATCACTCAGAACACGAACCAGGGAATCGGCGAGCGCTGCAGCGTTGCACCAGGGGGAAAGCGCGACGCCCGCGGCATCGATCGCTGGATCGCTACCGGGTTCGCCATAGCCGATCACCGGTAAGCCGCAAGCAACCCCGGCGATCGCCGTGCCGCGCCGCGAAGTGGAGTGGCCACGTACACACAGCAGCGCATCGCAGGACGCCAGGGTGCGCGTGATTTCCGCCGCGGGCAGAATTCCGCGCACGCGCAGCGCGACGCCACTGCCTTCCAGCGCGTATTCGAGTCGCTTTTGCGCGTTTTCGGCGCCACGTCCGAAAAGTTCCAGGCGCACCGCTCCCAACATTTCCTTCACTGCCTTCGCTGCCAAGCTGATGTCGCGCACTTCCGCGTCGGCCGCGGCACCGCCCGTCACACTGAATATGCCTATCGTATGAGGCGTGCTCTGCGGATCGTAAGCGCGCGGCTTGAGCGATTCAGGAATGTTTGCACCGATGGGAATGTACGCCGCGCGCGTCGGTTTTGACGGTAACCATGCAATTGTTTCGGGCGGCACGGTCACGATGCTCTTAGCGGCGCGATCGTAGAGATGGCGCATAATCATCTCTTGGATGCGGTAGCGCGCGCGATCCAGCAGCCGCGGGCTATACATGCTGGTCGCATCGTGAAACACGACGCCGAGGCGCGCGCCATTGCCTTCGAGCACTCGCGCGACGCGCATCACGTGCAGCGGCAGGCCGCGTCGCGACCACGCCAGCGCGGTATATTGCAGGAGCGCCCACTCGCCCTGCCAATCCTTGCTCTCGCGTTGCAGTTCGGCCAACGCGTGCGGCCAGCCGTGCTCAAACCAGGGAACGCGGGTAATTTCGAGGCGCGTATTTCGGCGAGCCAGAGCCTCGGCGAGAAACTGGCAATAATCGGTGACGCCGTCGGTGGGCTCATCGCGGCGGCCGAGCAGCACGTGAATTCTCTTGGGCGGACCTGCTTCCGCGGGCATTGATTCCATTGTAGCCATACCGGGTGTCCGGCGTTATTTTTCTACCAGCCGGTCGCCGAGCACAAGCGCATCAAGCCCGGAACTATAAAACGTGCGGATCGCGTCGGTCGGCGTGCAAACGATCGGCTCGCCGCGCAGATTGAAAGAAGTGTTCATCACTACGGGCACGCCGGTGCGCCGGCCAAATTCCTGAATCAGCCGGTAATATAGCGGATTCACGTCCTGCTCCACCGTCTGCGGCCTAGCGCTGCCATCCACATGCGTCACCGACGGAATCACGTCGCGTTTGTCGGCGCGCACTTGCGCAGTGACGATCATGAACGGCGAGTCGGGCGTAGTCTCAAGATATTCGGACGCGACTTCAGCAAGCATCGACGGCGCAAACGGGCGCCACCACTCCCGGAATTTCACCGCATTGTTTACGCGCGCGTTCATTTCCGGATCGCGCGGATCAGCCAGAATCGAGCGGCTCCCCAACGCTCGCGGCCCGAACTCCATGCGGCCCTGATACCAGCCCACAATTTTTCCGCCTGCGAGCAACTCAGCCGTAGCCGCGGCGGGATCCCTCAAGCGAGTGTTGCGGATCTTGTAGGTCTCCAAAGCCCGAGTGATTTCGGATTCGGATGCCGCCGGGCCTAGATAAGCATGCCGCATGCGATGAACCGGCAATTTCCCGCCGCCGTCAAGATAAGGCGCCAACGCAGCACCCAAACAAACGCCGTCATCTCCAGCCGCAGGCTGAACAAAAAGTTGATCGACCATGCCTGAGGCGAGAATTTTTCCATTGGCTTTGGAATTCAGAGCTACGCCGCCTGCTAGGCATAAATTTCGCGATTTCGTTTTTTCGACCGCCGAGCGAACCAGAGTGAACATGGCAACTTCGCAAGCGTCCTGAATCGCGTAAGCCACATTCTTATGACGATCGCCGATCTCGCTTTCTGGCAAGCGCGACGGACCGAGCAGCGCTTCAATTCCTGCCGTAGGCGCCGAATCACGTCCCAACAGGCGCTTCGTATTCACGCGATAAGGCGTGTCGTTCGGATTTACAAATCCCGCGAGATTCACACCCGGCTCGCCATATGGCGCCAGGCCCATCACTTTCCACTCATCGCTATATGGAGCAAATCCGAGGTATTGCGTAAATTGCGCGTAGAGCAATCCAAGAGAATTTGGCCACGGAATCGTGAACACATGCTCGAGCCGGCCGCCGCTCCCGCGCCAAAGCGAAGTGGCTTCCCAGGCTCCGCGCCCGTCAATCACCAGAACGGCGGCATCGTCAAAGCCCGAAAACGCATAAGCGCTAATGGCATGGGCGAGGTGATGATCCACGAATCGAAACTGCGCTCGCGTTACACCAAAGTTCCGAAGAAACGGTATCTGCCCGCCCTGCTGACGCCACACGCTGGCAAGGTAGCGCGTTGAGTTGACCAGATTGAGAAATGTGAAAGGTGGGCTGCCCTGCGCGAAGCATCTTAGGTCGTGGCGGAAGAGAGCGCCGCGCTCCTGCCAGCCGAAACACACGAAATCCAGATCTGTGGCCTTGACACCCGCGAAATCGAGGCAGGCCTGGATCGCGCGAACGGGAAAGCGTGCATCGTGCTTGACGCGCGAGAGGCGTTCTTCGGCAACCGCAAATAGTGTTTCTCCATCGCGCGTGATACACGCCGAGGAATCATGCATTTGCGAATAGTTAATTCCGAGTGAAATCACGAGTCCACTCGCACGCCACAGACCCCGGAGCACCACGCCATCGGCGTAGCCTCCCCGGTGAGGCGCAACGATTTCGCGCCGGCGGATTCGAGAATCCTTCGGATGTCCGCGGACTCGATGGCGATGCCGTGCCAGCTTTTGCCAACCATTTCGGGGTCGAGGGCAAGGGCCGAGGCGGCCATTCGTGCCGCTCGTTGAAGTCCTGCGCTCCACAAGGCATTGACCATGCCCCAGGCAGTGCGGCCTTTCCAATTCATGGTGGGTCTGCGGGCGCTATTGAATTGCAAAAGGAAAACGCCCCCGGGCTTTAGCGCACGTAGGATTTCGCGCAACAGCGTGTTCGCGATGGCGTGCGACGGCAGGTGTTGAATCACTAGATAGCTGAAGACGAAATCTGCGCTTTCAGCTGTGACGCCGCTGAGCGTCGCGCCATCCGCAAGAATCCAGCGAATATTTGGAAAATCCTGAAGGTACTCTTTGGCCCGGCGCTGCATCTCGTCCGAAATATCGATGGCGTCCACATGTGCGAATTCCCTGGCGAAAACACGAGTCATTCTTCCTGCTCCGCATCCGATCTCCACCATGCACTTGTCGCGCGGCTCGAAATTCATTTCGGTCAAAATCGGTTTGACCAGCCGCCGGTAATCTTCCTCACCGGATTCGAAAAATGCGCGCGCGTCCCAATCTGTCCGCCAGCTCGCGATATAGTGAAATGCGTTCTTGCGGGCGCGTTCGTCCCAGTCGCGCTTCATCGCGTCGATGACTCTCATGGCCCCGCCTTCGGATGTGCACTCAATGCGGTGTAGAAATTCTCCTGGGCTCTACAGGCTTCGCAGCGATGGGACTAGTGGCCAGAGGCTCGCCTAGGACGCTGCGAAACCGCCTCAGATTTCGCGCCGAATACCAGTCGCGTAAGCGGTAGAACCAGCGCGGCGGCATGCAGAGTGTGACCGCCAGCGCGAATTCCTTCCACACGCGATAGCCCCGCGTCGTTTTTCTGTATGCCAGCCGAAACTGTGCGCGCTCGGTTCGATAAGTTTCCCAGGGCATGCCGCCATCGAGAATCAATTTCATTTGCGCCGCCGACGTGTGAATCGGTTTGATTACGATATTTATTGCGGCAGCCGGAACTCCGGCGGCCTTGAGGCGCGCAGGCAATTCCTGTACGAGTGCGGCGAGCGCGTTCATCTTCCGGCGCATGCGCGACCTGTCGCCGGCGCGAAATTGATACTGATTCTGGTCGTGGAGGCGGTAATACGTCAGCGGTTCGGCGAGAAGATAGGCGCCGCCATGAGCGATCGCCACGGCGGCCATGAATTCGTCCGCCTCGATTACGAGCGCTTCGGGAATCGGCAAAACCATTTCAAGCAGGCTTCGGCGGATCGCCACGCGGCTCGTTCCGAAGAAGCACATAAAATCTCGGAATTTCTGCGCGCCTTCATCACTGCGCAAATCAAAGTATCCGGGGTGCTGCGGCGAGAGCGCGGACCCACTTCCGGTGGCATCTTCGATTTCGAAGATGCCGTGCCCAACGACCCCCGCCTGCGGATTGTTCTCAAATGCCGCAACGACCTTGCTGAGCTTGTCGCTCTGCCACCAGTCGTCACCGTCCAGAAACGCGATGATTTCGCTGCGGGCTCGAGGGATACCGAGATTGAACGCGCTCGCCTGGCCGCCATTATCTTTGCGGATATATGTCACGCGCGGAGCGAATCGCTTTACGATAGCCGGCGTTGCATCCGTCGAGCCGTCGTCCACCACCAGAATTTCTACCTCGCTCGAAGGAAAATCCTGCTCGATCACGCTGGTAATCGCGCGCTCCACGAAACGTTCGTGGTTGTAAGTGTCGATTAGAGCCGTGACTTTCGGATGCGGCATCGCTGCTCTGTCTCCCAAGATTGTGCGTCGCAAGCTGAACGCCGGGCACCGCGAATTCCTGCCGCGTCAGTTCGTGGTACCTGCGGAGGGCGCATGCTGCCGTTCGGCGGCTACCATTTCTTTGAGAATGTCGTCGAGACTGCGGGTGATCCGCCAGCCGGGGAAATGGGATTCAAGCTTGCGCAAATCACTGATGTAACAAATGTGATCACCTTTGCGCGCTTGCTCGCTGTACACCCATTTAATCTTCTGCCCGGTCAGCTCCTCGATGCGCGCGATCGCCTCGAGAACGGAAACGCTATTGGCCCGCCCGCCGCCAAGATTATAAACTTCGCCAGGGCGCGGATTTTTCGCAAACGCCTCGAACGCGGCGATCACGTCGTGGCTGTGAATATTGTCGCGAACCTGCTTTCCCTTGTAGCCAAATAGAGTATAGGTCTGCCCAGTGAACGCCACCTTCACGAGATACGAAAGAAAGCCGTGAAGTTCAACGCCGGTGTGATTCGGGCCGGTCAGGCATCCACCGCGAAAAATACCGACCGGCAAGCCAAAGTAGCGCCCGTATTCCTGGGCCATCACGTCCGCGGCAACTTTCGAAGCGCCAAAAATTGAATGTAGGCAGCGATCAATTCTGCAAGTTTCAGCGATGCCTTCGTAATCGCCGGGTTCGGCATAGTCGTAGCGCGTCGGCAGTTCGTTGAGCGGCAACTCATTCGGAGCATCGCCATAAACTTTATTCGTGCTCATGAATAGAAACACCGCGTCGGGGCAAAATTGCCGCGCCGCCTCCAGTAAATTCAGCGTCCCGCCCGCATTCACATCGAAGTCTACCAACGGAATTTCGCCGGCCTTGTCGTGCGAAGGCTGCGCGGCGCAATGAATGATGCGGTCGAATCGATTCTCGCGAAAAAGTCCAAAAATGCGCTCGCGGTCGCGTATGTCAATATCGTGATGCGTGAAATCCTTTGTAGTCCTCTGTAGACGTGAGAGATTCCAGCGCGTATCTCCCGGCGGCCCGAAAAATTCCCGGCGCATATTGTTATCCACGCCGATTACCGTGTGGCCTTCGCGGTCGAAATGCTCCACAGCTTCCGAGCCAATTAGGCCGCTGCTGCCTGTCACCAGAATCTTCACCGGACGCTTGCCGCCTTTTCTTCGCTGCCATAAAGGACGCGCAGCGATTCTTCGTTTTCGCGAATCCAAGTCAAAATCCGGTCGTAGCCTTCCGAAATACCGATCTTCGGCTTCCACCCAAGCACTTGCTCGATTTTGCGATTGTCGGTCATGTAAATCGACTGGTCCGCTTTGCGCGGCTTATTCTCGTATGTAATCGGGATATCGCGCCCAAACTTCTCTCGAAGCAAATTAGTAGCTTCCACCAACGAAAGAGAGTTCCCGGCCCCGCCACCGACGTTGAAAACTTGCCCGGAAAGCTTGTCGAGATTCTCCATCTGCACTTCCACCAGCCGGCAAACATCCTCGATAAATAAAATGTCGCGCACCTGCTTGCCGTCCCAGCCGATATATTTCAGCGGCAAGCCAAAGTGAAACGCAACCGCCCACCAAGCCACCCAACCTTGATCCGTTTTTCCAAACTGTCCCTCGCCGCTGATCACTCCAAAACGATTGATCACCGTCTTCACGCCAAATGCGCCGGCATATTCCTGGCAGGCCAGGTCGGCCATCAGTTTGCTCAAGCCATAAATACTGCGTTCGTTTCCGTCCAGCGTAAATTCCTCAGAAACGCCTTGATCCGCATCGAATCCCGGAATCAGCTTCGCAGCATAGTCGCGAAGGTATTTTTCCTTGTCCCACACCAAGCGAGTCGCAGTAGCACGGCGCGGAGGAGCGTTCGTCTTGTCCGCACTGTATACGCGATTCGAACTCCAAAAGATCAGCGGACACCCGCGAACTCGCGCAAACTCGAGAACGTGAATCAAGCCCAACGCGTTGTTCGTAATATCGAAAATCGGATTTGCATAACCGGTGACCACGGAGGGCTGCGCGCTGGCATCGCAAATTAAATCAATGTCCGCCGGCAGCGCTGCTAGATCCTCCGCGTTGCGCACATCCACATGAAAGAACTCAATCCCATGGCGCTTGAACCGCGGCAAATTTAATTCGCTGCCGCGGCGCACTAAATTATCCGCCGCGATCACGCGATGCCCGCGCTGCTGTAGATGCACGGCCAGCTGCGCACCAACGAATCCGCATCCGCCGGTGATCAATATCTTCAATCGGTCCTCATTTCGGCTGGTCTAAGGTGATATTCGCCGGCACTGAGCGATCGGTCTTCGTGCTGGCAGTGCGCCGGCCTTGAGTCCAAAGTTTTACGCGACCGATGACCTGTTTAGCCCATCCACGAGCCAGGAGACGTGCACCTGCGATCGAGTCCACAAAACTATGCCGCGCAATCCATCGAAATTCCTGGTATGCGCAGTCCATACTCGACGTCCCGGCATAATAATCAAGATAAGTGAGCCGGACTTTCGATTCCGGCCAGCCGCGCGCCGGGGCGCTCAACTTCGATCCATTCGCGGCAACAAATTCGAGGAGAGAATTCACCCGCGCGTCATAAGTATGCCGCGCCATCACCAATTCGCGCGCGGCCGAAGTGATGCGCGCACGCCCGGCCTCGTCCGCAAGCCACCGCCGCACCGCAGGAACAATTTCTGACTCATCCCGATAACCGATGAAATGTTCGCCTTCCAGAAATCCGACGCTCGAAAGATCCGCCGGCATCCGCGTAATCAGCAACGCCCCGGCCGCCATCGTCTCGTAAACGCGCATATTCGCGTCCTGGGGATAATCATCACGGCTGATATTCACGATAATTTTCGACCGGCGGTAGATCTCAGCAGTCTCTTCCGTCGTATACGTACGTTCCCAATCATTCATCTGAAAACGGCTCGCAAGCCCAGGAAGGACTCGCCGCCGCGCGTGGTACGGCGCTCCGTTCAAGCGCCCGACCCATCCCACTTCGTACCTGCGTTCGTACTCCTCCAGATTTCGCGCGCTGTAAAGATCGATCGGCGCCGCATGCGCCAGCGTCAAGGGATTCGGATGTCCTGCCCGGCGATATTCCTCCTTAAAATGCGGATGAAACACCACCGGAATATCGTAAATCATCGACCAACGAATTCTTCGTTCTGTCGCTTGATACGTATCGAAATGAAAGCACACCGTGGGCACATCCACGTCCGTCAAGTTCGTCGGCATGAACGTAATTCCCGACTCCGGATTCAAAATAAAATCCGGGCGCACAGGGCAATTTCGAAGCAGGTCGCGCACATCCACATTCACCTGCGTGCCCCAATCGAAGCAATGCAGGACTACTCCCTGGCGCTCGAACGCGCGCGCGTAGCCCCACAATTCCTTGCACAAATTATCTTTGCGGCAGAGCGTTAAAACGTTCATTTCTCGAAGGCGCGCTGTTTTCCGGCAACGCCAGGTCCCGTTTATTCATAATTTGCGGCCGCGTCCAATAGAGTGCTCGAATTCCGCAGGAACGCGAACTCACATAACCACAATACTCCGAATTTGGGACTGCGGTTCAGATCGGTGATGTCGATGAAGCGATAACCGGCATCCGCCATTTTTTGGATCACGGCCAAAGCCGTCGTCTCGAAATCCCGCTGGCCGAGCGAAACTTCCGCTAGAAATACGTCCGTCTTCCCGAATAAATCTGCCGCTCCGTCAATGACCTTTAGGTCGAATCCCTCCGCGTCAATCTTGACCATCTCTGGAATGGGCAATGACGACGATGCGACAATCTCATTCACAGTTTTCACCGGCACATCCACGCGCCGAATCGCCCGGTCCACAGTCCGCGAAACCTCCATGAATGTGCTGCTCTGATCCCGGCGATCAACGTGAAGGGTCAGCACTCCTGACCGATCGCTGGCCCCTGCATTAATCCATCGAATGTCGATGCCTCGGTCGACCAGGTCCTGTACGTAGATTTTCAAGTTGTCCTGAGGCTCGACCAGCGTGTAGTGTGCCTTCGGGAAGTACTTCGCCGCCGCTCGAGTCCAGTTGCCGTGATTTGCGCCGACGTCAATCACATGCGCCGGATCGAATCCGTAGCGCTTCAGCAAAGGGAAAAAAGCATCCAGGCCATATGCGGGTGGTGCATTCGAATCCAGCCGCGCCAAACGGACGCCAAATACGCTAAGAGTCGACTGCACCAGACGCTTCAGCAATTAAGATCCCCTTTTGGCTCTCAAAAATTGAACCGCTTCTGCTCTCGAGACAAAAGCGCCATACACGGGTACTCGCTTATTGGTTTTCTTTCTGCGGCGGCGGCTCTTGGTGCTTGAGTTGGTCCACGTCAATCGTCTCGATATGCTTCATCAAATTCTTCCGATGCGAGAAATATTGGCCGATGTCTGTGACGATCCGTTCGGGCACGACGGCGAACTGGTTATAAGCCATTTGATGCCAGGAAATTGGCCCACGCGCCGGCACGAGATGCATTCCCCACTGATAAATAAACGCCAAATTCCAAACAATTAGCGCACCAGTCACGCCGTACGCTAGAGCTCGCGCGCGCCAGACGCTCAACGCCTGCCCGAGCAGATCAATTGCGCCCGCGAGACCGAGTACAAAAATGGCCGTAAGTGAAACGAAGAAGCGATTTCCGTAGGACGAGAGACCGTCCCAGGTGGGATATGCGCCGATGAAATATTCGAAGGCGGCCACCACGCACAACAAAATTATTCCGAGCTCTTTGTCGCGCCGCACCACAGCGAAAAGGCCCAGCACCGCGAGCGGAACAATCGGCGTCCAGCTCAACACGCCGTGATCGGATGAAAACATCACTGAGAGCAAGTGCGGATGTAGCCAAGACCAGTTCCACACGGAAACATAACCCGTTTCGACTCCGCTGCCGTAAATAATCCGGCGGGTGATCAGCGTGGGCAAAAAGCCTACAAACAAAGCCACGGCATAGGTGACATTTCCAATCGCAAATCGCCCGCGCATGCCAGGAACTTGGTGCGGCGAGATTCCCCCATAAACCGCCGCGGATTCCAGGCCCGGAAGCAGAATAATCATAAAGTTAGGATAATAGACATCAATAGCCAAGCCGGTGAGCAGTCCCAGCGCGATCCATTGCAGTAGCGATCTTTTCTCGCGCGTTCGGTTCCAGAACCACAAAAACAGGGCCACGACAAAAGCCGAATGCGCATGCGACCACGAAGGATTGAAATACATATACACCGGCAGGGAACTCGCAAACCAAATCCCAAAGGTCGCAATCGCCGCCGAGGACTCGCTGAAATACCGCCGCGCGATTCGGAATGAAATCCATAGTCCCAGGAATCCATAGACCGCCGTTCCAATCGCCATCGCATAGAGATAAGGCCATGAGAAGCCGTCGGGCGGAATATGCGCTCCGAGCGCGTCCACCAACAGCACCGCCGCATGCGCTCCGATCAAAAACGGAGCCCACAGAATCGCCGGACCAACCGTGAAGTGATTCTCAATGTGCCCCGTCACCGTGTAATCTTCCGGCAGAA
>Ga0206813_1112_pt1 | contig 17630 bp, 11 predicted proteins | sample Alteio_BWOrgCont_92_FD_152856 | JGI IMG/M metagenome (GOLD analysis project Ga0206813, IMG submission 152856) | Enriched cells from forest soil in Barre Woods Harvard Forest LTER site, Petersham, Massachusetts, United States -... | ecosystem: Environmental > Terrestrial > Soil > Temperate forest >...
AGGCAGGCTTCGGCGATAAGGCGCGTCGGTTCGACGTCGTTTTTGAGATAATCGTCCCAGCGGTTGGCATGGGCGCGGGCCAAGTGAAATACAAACTCAATGCCTTCCATGAGCGGTTTGAGATCATCTGGTGAAGCCATATCAGCTTTGCAGCGATCGGAGTTCGCACGCGAGGAGGGAGAGGATTAGGAGCAGGGAGAGCCGCGGCTTCTATGACTTTCTCACAGCCATCAATGACCTCACGGCCTCTCGCGCCGTCGATCCGGCTGTCGAGCGGCTTTTGTGTCCTTACACTGTCGTAGAAAGATTTTACGCTGTCATGAAAGCTTGCTTGGTAAGGACCGCCGCGGTTCCGCAGTTTAAGCGTGGTCAATAGATAGTCGGCGAGAGTGGACCGAGCCTGCGATAGGACCTGATGGGCTTGCGTGCGAGAGCGACTGTATCGATCGAAGTCTAGGCTATAAGTCGTAAACCGATCTACCACGCAGGTGTTGGCGTCAAAGTCGAGTAATGCGGTTCCATTCTTGCCGCGAACACTGATGGTCCTCTGCGGAAATCCCGGGCCAAAATTGACGTTAATATCAACCGACGTCTGATCAACGTCAGCGCGGATCCGCCATCGTCGGAATGCAATCGCGCCGCCGGGCAATGTCACATCGTGATCAACTTCGACGGAAAGCCGTCCCGGCGCTCCGACAAGATCGAGCAGGGCCGAAAGCAGGTGAGGGCCAACTTCCAGGAAGGAATTACCCGGTGCACGCAGCATCCATGTTTCAAAGGGGCCGAACCGGATCTGCGGCAATTCGAAGAAATGCGTAATCGCCACATGATCGATGCGTCCCAGTTTCCCTGAATGGACCACGTCCCTCAAACGTTCAAAAGCAGACGAATAGAGGAAATTGTGGTTGACCCCCAATTTCAGATTGTTCGATGCGGCGGCAGCGATTAACTCGTCAGCCTCGGCCGTCGAGGTGCACATCGGTTTTTCGAGGAAGACGTGGCACCCCGATTGAAGGGCCAAAAGCGCGAGTGGGTGATGTTGATCGGGCGGAGTGAGGATGTGAACGGCATCGATTCGCCGTTCATGGAGAAGCGCCTCTAGCGACTGTGATACGGTCGGAACCTTCCAAGCTGACGCAAAGGACTGGACGCTTCGCAGATTGGCGTCGCAAACGGCAGCAAGCTCGACGTTTCCCGCTCCCTTTATGGCTCGCGCATGAAAGCTGGCGATATAGCCAGTCCCGATAATCGCCGCCTGAAGCTTTGCCATCTAAATTCCGGGAGCCGGCACCTAATACGGTGATCGAGTGCCGCGCCAAACGCCAATGACCATGGCGGCTAATAAGCGGATCAAGCAAAACGCGTCAAGATTCAGCATAGTTTGGATTGGAATAGTGCTAATTTCGCCGCGTGGGATATTAGTGTAGCAGAACGTGGCGCCAAGCGACCGTTGATTGACGAGATCGAAGATTTACCATTAAAGCCCGTGCAAGGATGGTACCGCCAAAACCGGTCCACTGAAGGCGTTTCGATAGAAGTTGTCTGACGGCGCGGCTTGGGCGGCTATAGAAAACGGCATAGACTGTGAAGTTATCGCGCGTAGGCCTCGTTGCTATCGGTAGAAACGAAGGCGCCCGGCTTGATAGGTGCCTTGCTTCTGTCATTGGCAGTTGTGAGCAGCAGGTTTATGTTGACTCCGGTTCCAGAGATGGCTCGGTGCCCAAAGCTCGTCGCTTGGGTATTGAAGCCATCGAGCTTGATCCCAAAAAGCGATTCACTGCCGCGCGCGCTCGCAACGCGGGCTTTGAGCGCGTCTGCCAAGCAGATTCAGCGTTAAAGTACGTTCAGTTCGTGGACGGTGATTGCGAGTTGAATCCAGCTTGGCTCGAAACGGGGTTTCGATTCCTAGAGGATCGCGACGACGTTGCAATTGTTTATGGGCGGCGCCGGGAGCGAACTCCAAACCTTAGCATTTATAACACGCTCTGTGACATGGAGTGGGACACGGCTCTTGGCGAGAGCAAATCGTGTGCCGGAGATTTTTTGGTCCGCATCGACGCTTTCAGAAAGGTCGGTGGGTTCCGCCAAGATGTGATAGCGGCAGAAGATACAGAGCTATGCTGCAGGCTTCGCAACGCGGGCTGGAAAATCTTGCGAATTGAGGCGGAGATGAGTGTCCACGACGCGTCAATGTTTCATTTTCAGCAGTGGTGGACGCGGTGTTTGCGAGCGGGCTACGCTTTTGCGTTAGGAGCCGGTCTTCACGGGGCAGCGCCGGAGCGTCTTTTTGTCTGGGAATCACGACGGGCGCTCCTTTGGGGGCTTGGATTGCCGTTGGTGTGCCTTGCGGCAGGCATCGCGGCCCCTCCTTGGGGATGGCTAACCTGGTTGGTCTACCCGCTGCAAATGATGCGCTTGGCAATACGAAACAGCGGATCGCTGCGGCGGCGAATGCTGCTGGGAGCTTTTCAAGTCATGGCACGATTTCCTGAAGCGTTGGGGCAGCTCAAATATCTGCGTGATCGTGTTTTATCTCGTCAGGCAATGATTATCGAATACAAGTAACTTGCATTATGCGTGTCGCGTATCTCATCAACCAATATCCCAAAGTAAGCCATAGTTTTATTCGGCGTGAAATTCAGGCGCTCGAGCGGCAGGGCATTGAAATTCTTCGTTTCGCGCTCCGCGGATGGAACGACGAGATCGTCGACCGCGATGATCTGCTCGAGCGCGATCGAACACGCTACGTGCTTAAGGATGGTATTCGGCCTCTCGCGACGGCTCTTGTTCGCGCATTTGTGACGGCACCTCGCAGATTCTTGAAGGCACTAACGCTTACAATAAGAATGTCTCGGAAAGCGGAGCGGCCGCTCCTCGTTCATTTGATTTACCTTGCAGAGGCGTGCCGCGTATTGAGCTGGATGCAGCGGCTCGGCGCTAAGCACGTGCATGCACATTTCGGAACCAATTCGGCCGAAGTCGCGATGCTCGCGAGTTTATTGGGAGATCTGACTTGGAGCTTCACTGTTCATGGGCCCGAGGAGTTTGACAAGGCGCCAGTGATAGGTCTGTCAGAAAAACTTCGATCTTGCGCCTTCGTGGTGGCCATAAGTTCTTACGGTCGCAGTCAGCTCTATCGTTTGGTTGAGCAGGATCGCTGGCACAAAGTTCATGTCGTTCATTGCGGTGTTGATGACTCGTTTATGAAAGCGGAAGCGCCATACGTAGAGAGTCGTAAGTTTGTATGTGTAGGGCGGATATGCGAGCAAAAAGGACAATTCTTGTTGGTGGAAGCTGCTGCTCAGCTTGCGAAAGAAGGAGTGGAATTTCAACTGACGCTAGCGGGCGATGGGGAGCTGCGGCATCGCTTGGAAGAATTAGTCGCCAGGCGCGGGCTCCAAGATCGAATTTCAATTACCGGATGGATTGATGCCGAAAGGGTGCGTGCTGAAATCATTAGTTCACGCGCGCTTGTGCTGCCCAGCTTTGCGGAAGGACTTCCTGTCGTTCTGATGGAGGCAATGGCGCTTCTGCGTCCTGTTGTCAGCACTTATGTCGCCGGGATTCCGGAGCTTGTCATAGATGGTAAGAATGGCTGGCTCGTCCCGGCGGGCGATATCGATGGTTTATGCATTGCGCTGCGCGCTTGTCTGGACGCTGCGCCGGCTATTCTAGAAGAAATGGGCAAACACGGCAGGGCGTGCGTTGCAAGCGCTCATGATATAACCAAGGAGGCTGAACGGTTAGCAACGCTATTCAGTATCGTTGCAAATAATAAATCGAAAGATCCTGATATGCACGGCGTTCAGAGCGAATAGTTGCAACGATCGAGTGATCGCGGCGGCTATGGAATTTAAGATGTTGCTTCTTGCGCTTGAGATGTTTGATTAAGGTCGAGTAAAACGGGGTTTAATATGAGCACAGCCAGCATACCTGAAACCGAGTTCGCGATCGCTGGCTCCGCCATGTTTACTTATCCGACCCGCCTCGCCGACTCATGGACTGCGGCGATCCTGCAGATCGCTGTACCCTCATTCAAAATGAAACGTCCTGCAGTCCCCGTCACACTGACCAACGGCCTAGCGGCAACACTCCGAGCTTCTGATCCCAGAGCACATGTTCTTTTGAAAAGTTTTATGCGCGGACTGCCGCCGATAGAAGACAGAGACAGCTATTTGTTAGATGCGAGGCACGATACCGACGGCAACATTGCACATATTTTGGCGAATGTCGTATCTCCGTACCTTGCGCTTCGAGAGATGTTTCCAGGCTTAAAAGTGGTTTTGCGGAGGAACGCGACATCGATGGCGCAGCACGTGTACCGGCTGCTGGACATACCGATCATGTGTACAGATCGTAGTGTTGCCGGCAAGGTTGTCAGTGTCTTAGCGCCCTCGCCCGAGGGCTTTCGCGGTCTCGGTCTCTATGCGGACTATTTTGCACAAATCGATTTTAAAAATTATGTTTCCGATACCCCAGAGAAAGTATTTATTTCCCGCAAAGGAACGCGGGCACTTCTCAATGAAGATGAGGTCGAAAATGTTCTCGTCAGTCGCGGTTTCAAGAAATTCTATTTTGAGGACATTCCGATAAACCTTCAGTGGTCAATCGGACGGAATGCAAAAGTCGTGGTGGGTGTACACGGTGCCGCACTATCGAGCATCACTTTCAATCGATCGGAGATTAAGCTCATCGAGTTATTCCATCCCGGCTATATTGTTAGGATGTACCGATTTATTGCAAATATCGTTGGTGGAACATGGTGCGGTGTTACGGGGGAGTATCCGCCAGACATTATTCGCCGCTTGGATTATGAAAAAATGGGCCGCTACTTTGCACTAAAACCCACACGCATCTCAATTGACAGTTTGAAGATGGCTCTCGATCATGCAGGTGTCGATTAAGCCGCAAGCTGCTCAGCAATTTTGCTCCGGGTTTGACGCAAATAAAACTTTGAATAATTTTTGAATGGTGAAACATTATTTCATTCCCGCTAGAGCTAGAGCTAAATCGGCAGTTGATGCGAAAAAACCGCCACTACGTCATTATTTAAGCAAGCCGATATGTGTCATATTGTGAGACAGGGCATTTCTTTTCTTTTGGCGCGGGCGTTCTCCAAAGCGCGTTCAAGAAGGACGGTGCTCGCCTCCCATGAACTTTTTGCGACTGTCTCATAGGCATTAGCCGATAACTCTCTCCATCGCTCATTCGTTTGGGACAAAGACCAGCTAATTCCATCTCTTAGACCTTGGTAGTCGCCCACATCAACAAGTACGCCGTTCTTTCCCGTAACGATGGCCTCCGCTGGCCATCCTGTTTTCGTTGAAACTACGGGAGTACGGCAAGCCATGGCTTCCATCGCCGGAAGGTTAAAGCCCTCAGACCGGCTAGCCGTCACCCAAACATCGCAGCGCGAGTAAAGCGTCCGGATCAGCTCTTGGGCAGGGTGAAAAATGAATTCAGCATTACTAGGTAGCGACAAATGCGGCTTAATCTTCTCAGTACCGAAAGAGATGACCCGCAAATCGGGGAAGTTCTTCCTGACATCCTCCAAAGCTGCTAGCGCGATATCCAGGCCCTTGAAGGGGGTAGAAGCGTAGAGTAGGCCGGCGGTGGGAACTGACTGCTTGTTTCTGGAGTCCGCGAAAAATTGGGCATGATCTACGCTATTTGGAACAAGATCTGCGCTCGGGTCGCCGTATTCGTCAGCCATCACTTTCTTGAGCCAACGAGCAATAACGATTTTGTGTAAGGGCAGCCGATACGTCGCCTGGCACCGTTCTATGGGTAAGTGCGGAAAGACCTCATGATGTTGAATGAGATACGCCTTGGCACCTTTGGCGGGGCTTAGCGCATAGACCCATTCCGCCGTCTCCCACCATGTTGCCACCACTACATCGGCGTCCGGAACGTCGGTATCGGTTACGGGTCGATAGCGATCGAGAATTGTGTGATCAACTTTTATTCCATCGAAAAACGAGGGTGGGCTTCTACTGTCATTGTCGATGTCCCTTCTTAGAAGCCATGCTTTAAGTTTTCTCCGTAGGGCGACGCTTGGTGGTGGCGGCGATACGACCCGAACTATATGTCCTCGGTGTTGCAATTGTTCAGCGTAAATTGCGACAACCTTTGTGCCGCCTCGCATGTTGACGGGTGGCAAGACGAACGTGATGCGCATGGGTTCTCGTAAAAAGCATTAAACGCATTTCAAGAGCCACAAATTTATTTTGCAGTCCACTCAATTTTTTCGATCAGCGGAGACAAAGCGTCTTTCGCAACGTGATTTCCACGGTGAACAAGTGTAATCTCCGGAAACTTTGGCGAGCGATAACGACCAATCGTAGGGTTAGAGAAAAACTGATAGCGTCTTGCTCAGCGTCCAGCCAAGAGCCATACCGGCCGGGAGTACAAATAGGAGAAGGAGTTCGCGCTTGCCGTCGAAAAGGCCATTTTTAACCTGATAGAAAAGCGTGATTGCAACGCTAGACAATTGACCAACGACAAAACCCCACATCGCCCCTGATAGGTTTAAAATCGAGAAGCCGACAGGAATCGCGATGATCGTACAGATAACTTGTACGGCAATAACGCTAGTGAAGAGCTTTGGCTGGCCGCGTGCGAGGAGTGCGTACTGCGATAGATTCACGGGAACGGCCAATAACGATACAGCGAGTATCTGCAACATCCATCCCGCGTCGTGATAACGATGGTCATACAACAAGTCGACGAGGGCTGGACCGCTTACAATTAGAATGCCACTGCACAGGTAAGTGAAAGAGGCTGTTGCGTTGTGAAATCGGTATAGGACTCGCTTCATGTCTTGAGGTCGTTCTCGTGCAACCTCGCTGAGGGCAGAATAGGAAATGTCGGCTATTATCGTATTAAGAAGGCCGGTAACTGCGCCGACAATTGTGACTGCGATGCTGTAGATACCTAGAGTCGAGCTTCCTACCAGCCCGCCTAACATAAGTCTGTCAGCGTTATTAGCTACAAAACCCATTACCGAAGAGGGAAAAATCCACTTTCCAAAATGAAACAATTCATGGATTGCGGTTCGATCCCACGCCCAACGATTTCTTACTCCGGGTAAATAGGTGTGGCTTAAAACCGTCGTCGCTAACGATGAGCAAAGGCCACCAGCGGTAAGCGCCCAGATTGATGGATCGGTCCACGCCCAGAGCGCTATACATAACAAACTTAAGAGCTGAGATGTGATCTGAATTTGTGTAACGCGTGCTAATGCTAGGCGGCGGCTGGCTTCGTACAGCTTGGTTGACTGAAAGCCAGTAATAATTATGGAGAAAGTGACGACTGAAATTACCGGTGCGAGTTCTGGATCTGAATAAACGCTTGACCTTAGAACAAACCCTTTCGCCTGAATTATCCAAATGGCCGAAGAAGACAGAAGAGCGATTATCCAGAGGAGCAGTGAGCGTGATATCTGTACAGCCCACGCTGTGTTAAGAAATATTGGGTCATCGCCCCTTTTGCTTCGAATAATGTTCTGCTTGACGCCAAGATCAGAAAGCATCGCCAGCCCTGTCGTCACTAAGGCCGCGATAGACATGACGCCAAACATTCGAGGTGCCAATAGACGTGTGAGGATTAGGCTGCCGCCTAATCGCACAGAATAGCTTACGAGTAATCCGATAACACTCCATGAGCCCGCACCGATGATGCGCTTCGTCAGCGTTCCGGGTGAAAAAATGCTAGTCATTTGCTCTCGCCGTATATTTAGTGCAAAAAAACAGGAAGTTGCTGCTAAGAGCAGGCGTTGCGCCGTTGAGAATCAAAAGTGTAAACCTCCGACGTATTTTGATGCGAAACTTTGTTTCGCCGGCATGCCAAATACGTCATTCTTAAGTTTGAACCGTTGACTAGATCACGGATCGGCCAAGAACAGGTTTGCCGATTTCTGCAATCCGGGGCCGATTGGCTGATTTCGCGGCGATGCGCGACGCTTCTCCTCTGCCAACCAATCCACCTGCCAAAAGCCAAGTCCACGAGCTCAAGGAGGCATTTGGAATGAGGTCAATCGTGTTGATAGCTACAATTAAGGCCAGGGCACCAATCAGTATAGCATCCGATTGCCAATGACCCTGACGCAGTGCGTATGCGGCCGAAAAAACGGACGCCGCAAGCAAGCCGAACTCAGCAAAAAATCCTACTAAACCGAATTGGCCAAGGGTGATGATCCATCGGCCGTCCGTGATGCTTATGTCTTTGCCCGACTCATCGAATATTCGGCTTCGACCAAACCGACCCCAGCCGAACATTGGGCGTTCCATCGCGCGATCTGATAATGCTTTCTCTTGGCTGAAGCGAACCTTCAAAGACTCAGCTCGGTCCTTATTTTGATACTCTGCGAGCTGGATTAAGGAATCAGTCGGCACTAGATCAGCGATCCGTAGAATCGGATAGCAAAGGGCAAGCGTTGCCAACAACATCGCAAATCGAATTTGGAGCTTGGGCTTGCAAAAATAGATAATAGGCGCAAGCACAACCCCATATATAAGGCTGCCGAGGCTTTTACATAAAATAAGAACCATGCCGAGGTATGCGCTCAGAAGCGGCGCCTTGATCCGAACGCCAGCTGGGGACTTTGAACGCCAAATAGCAACTGAGGCAACGAAGGCGCTCATTAAAAAGAAGGATGTGACCAAGCCGTTATCAAGGAAGACGACTGGTCTAAAGCCACCTTCCCGTATTTGAGTTTCAAAGCCAAATTGGTAATAGCCGTAGATAATACGATTAAGTTGCGGGCTCATCCGAAGTTCATAAAGCATAGGCAACGTGTAGATGGCGCCCGCAATCGTCAAAGCCTTGAGAGAATATTCGGTATCTTCTGGACTGCGGAGGAATCTTCGACCAAGCCAAAAAGGCACTATAAAGATAGCCTGACCGATGACGGCCGAGATGCCGTCGTAGAAGCCTGCGCCAGGCAATAATACTGAGCCGTCAAAAACTGGGTCGGAGTTAAAAAGCGATGACGCCAGTGGACTCATGACATAGACAACCACAAAAATATTAATCCAGCTGAAGCCCGAGCCAAATCTAGTCTGACGCTTGGTAAAGAATAAAACCCCAAGTAGCGCTGTAAATGTAGGTATCGAAACCTTGTCTAATTGCGGAATGCCCGGAGCGAGCTTTATTCCGGCGCCTGCGGGTAAAATGAGAAATCCCCCAAGAATAATCCACAGAATAGCTTGATTTGCTGGCCGGTATTTAAAAAGGGCAATTCCAAGTATTGGCCACAGCAATATTACAATCACTGCGAACGCATTTTGCGCGACGGCCGCTTGAATCATCTAAGCTTTTCTTCCATGTGCGTGGCATAAATGGACATGTGCCGCTCCGTCCTGTCTGCATTCTTTTATCGTTAGGTCGAAGGATGCTCGTGCCTTATAGCACCGAGGCCGTAATGCGTTCCAGACGGGCCTCGACTTGCGCGTTCTATGGCCGCGCCGGTGGCCCGAATTGAGTGCGGCAGATACCCGAAAGCCCTCGAGAACCATTTCGCGATTCGCGGCATCCCGATAGGCTTTTTCCCTTTTGCATGTATACTTCACTGTTCAAAGAAGCAGGGGCAAGAATGTGTGGCGGCTGTTTTTGCTTGTCTTGCTTTGTGGTTCAGCGGTTGCACAAACCTCTGACATTTCCGGCTGGAATGGTCGGGTCGCGCAAGTCAATTTGTCGCCAGGTTTTCCTGTCGGTGGCCAGATGTATGCGCCAGTCAATAAGGTCAATGATTGTCAGGACTGGAGCTACGGTGACAATAGCGGCCCGGTAAACATCTCCGAGGAAAACCAATTCGGCTTCCCAACCAACAATACTAGCCTGGCAGCGCACAGCGGCTGGAATAACGCCTGTGGGACTGAGAGTATCACTCAACGACCAGGCAATAGAATTGTTGATTGGGTGGGAGCCAACGCAAAAATTACATTCGTAGGGCTTGGCGCCGTAGTATCTGTTTCTGGAGCTGGCTGCTCGCATTCGGGCACGATCATCGCCGGAACGAATTGCAGCGTCACGTTTACTGGTCCGACAGCTAATACATTTCGTTTCATTATCCAGCAGGTGGGTATCCCGCAACTTACGCAGCTTCGAGTGTATCATGCTGATGATACGACGGCGATTAACAACTGCACGAAGGGTCTTAATGGTGGTGCGGCTTATCTGCTGGAAAGTTGTTTCGCGTCACAATTCTTGCAAGCCGTTTCGGATTTTGGAGTTGTGCGCGACCTCAATGTCGAGAACGCCAACGCGACGATTATCGCTAAATGGATTGACCGTACACCATTGAATTTTTGGAGCTGGGGCGCTGCATATTATCCATCGAGTGTGACGACGACAAACAAAGTTACCTTGTCTTCGGGTGCGAGCTATACACTCAGCTTCCCGGAGTTTGTCCTTTCCGACAAAGTTCACATCATTGCGCAGAATGCGTCGACGATTCCGCCTGTGACGGTAAACACAAGTGGCTCCACTGGTGCAGGCGCATGCACGCTGAATTTTGGCGCGTTGCCACCGTCAGTTGTTGCCGGAATGCTCGTCTACGACAACAACTCAAGCAACGCCATCAATAAGACCACGACGGTGCAGTCAGTCGGCCCTACGACGGTGACGATTAGCCCGTGCGTGCAAGCTCGTAATGGAGTTGGCTCTGGCGATACGATTTATTTCTCGCCCATGTTGAGCGTGAACGGCGGGAAAAATATCCCAATCGCGAACACCTCGGGATCGCTCAATACGGCTACGCTATCGGCACTTTGGACAACCTTCACCTACGACGTCGCGTTGAATGTGTGGATGGCGGAAAATGCTAGCAATCGCAATTCAGGACTTAATGGAGGGTGGCCGCCAGAGATCATGGTGGCGCTGGCAAACGTGAACCATTCCCACCCATGGAATGTGCCGCCCCCTTATTCGTTAGATCCGCCCACCGACTACGCGGTTCAGCAGGCACAATATCAGAAGCGCAATCTCGCTGCTGGTCTTATTCCGCGATTTGAGTGCGGCCCTAACGAGCTTTGGAATTACGCATTCTATGCGACCACTTATGCGGATAATCGCGAATATCTCCGCGACGGAAAATCTTTCGATCACGACAACTGGTATGGGCAAATATGCTCAGAGATGGCTGCCAACCTAGGTGGTTCAGACGGCGTTTGGCCTAACAAGCAAAACACAAAGTATTGGCTTGTGACGGGCATGACCAGTGCCGCAGCAGAAAAGCCTCCCATTAAGGGGACGTGCACAAGCAGTCTTTGCCAAGACAACAAGATCGCCGCTCCTACGTATGTTACCGAAGGCGGTGTCCCTGCCTATACCTACGGGCCCGTGCAAGTAGCTTACGCGGGGTACTGGAACACAACCTTTTACGGGACGCTCAGCGAACTTGAATGGGCGTGGTGCTATGCGAACCAAGCAAATTGCTCTGTGATTCAAAGTACATTGTTGACGAACTATGCCGGCACCGGCGGGAGCGCCGGTCACACGATCTCCTCTCTTTTAGTGACCATGCGAGCCTTCCAGAATTATTTTAAGTCTTATAGCGGCACCGCGACCTTGAGCGCGACGCAATACGAAGGGGGCAACGTACAAACCTTTTCATCAAGTACGCAGAAAGCGATGGTTGCTTCAGTCACAATAGGGAATCCGACCGTTCTCACGTTGAGCGGTACGGTGGCTGGTGGATGGGACTGGATTTACAACACAAACACTGGCTGTTCTTCTTGTACGACGACGCTTATTGCCGGTGTTTGCTCTGAGCTCGACGGCGAGCGATTAATAACGGCGGCCACTGCGACCACGATCACGCTGAACGTCGCCACGGATGGCCGTTGTATGTACAGCGGCGGCGGAACCGCTGCTTATGATGGTTCAGGTACGTTTGTTACGGCGTTTAAGTTGGCCTTCCAGCGAAGCTCAGTGCTTACCCTGCTAGAGCTCCAAAACCTGCAAAATTTCTATTCGGTCGGTGGTACGTTCCCGTCAGAATTTGACCTTGCTGATGCTGGATCGTGGGGAAAATATAATCCCGACGTCTACGCTACGCAGATTCCGGCGATTCAGGCGCTGCGGCAACTTCAAACAAATCCGTGAGTTGCTTACTCTGCAACGGCTATTATATCGCCGAACGGGTGGTCTTTCGTCAGGATTTCCAACTGCGTTGAAAATTCATCAGCCGGCATCCAGCTCGATATCAAGTCGTAATCTTCCATGCCGGTGAGGTTCATTCGCATCTTTTGTTTTTGCGACACGTGCGCAACGCATTCGCTGGCCAATCGCAATCTCACGGGGTCATGATGATATTCAAATGACATGCCTCGAACGAGATGCGAAAGGCCCTTCAGCGCCTCTAATTCGTGGCCTTCAATATCGATCTTTATAAAATCAGGACGCCCGTAGCTCTCGATAAGCTGGTCAAGCGTGCGTAGCTCTATCTGAATTGAGCCGTTATCGTTTTTAGACCAATCGTTAGACAAGCTCGCCATTCCGTCGTGGTCGCCAAAATGAAGCGCAGCGACATCCGGCTCGGCTCCAACACCGATTCGAAGAGCGGTAACGCGCGGGCCATATTTTCTGGTGCGAGCTTCTAAGATTTTGAACATCTTTGGCTGCGGCTCGATAGCTACGACTTGTGCGCCCAGCTTGCAGAACAGCTCAGTCTTGCCCCCAACATTGGCTCCAATATCAAAAACAAGGTCGCCACTCTTGATGAACTGGCCATAGAAGCGCAGGCCTTTCTCAGTATTTGCGGCGCTCTCTTTGTTAAATGAATTTCGAAGAGACCTGATCGGTTCGTAGAGGCCCGTTGCGATTGCCAGCTGCTTCAACCCGTATAGTCGCATCACCAAACCCCTTCTCAGCCCCTTCTATCACTCAAGGTGTTGAATTACGAGAGACTGACTTCTAAGTCGCGGATCCGATCGGCCAAGCATCGATAAATGGAATTTCAATGATCAAGATTGCTTCGTTGAGAAAGTCTGCCGCCCGCAACTGCAGCTTAGAATAATTTGGGTGTACACAGCACCCTCGAACTTTCTATTCTTGGCGGTGCTTCCTGTTAGGCTTTGCGCCAATTTCAGCAGGCGCCTTATCTTCTGGGGCGCGACCTATCTGGCATCGAACGACAATAGTCTAAAGTTTGTTGCTGGGGCTGCTAGATTTTATCCAGATAAATATCTCTGTTCCAATGATCGGAAGTCCAAGCCGGAACCGGCATCTTGCTTCGGGTGTAGGCTTCGGCGATTTGTCGTTGGCTATTAACGATCCCTTTTCTTACAAGCCGCAGCCCTTGATATGAAACAGGTGACCACATTGTTGGCTCACGCGTAAGAAATCCGCAGTCGAAAAGATCAGTATTGGTTGAACACGCTTCGCGGACCGCCGCATCAATTCCCTGGTGGTAAGTATCGTGCAGAAGAACGTGAGCACCATCTTCGAGAAATGGAATGATGCCGCCAAGATCCTTGGAAACGGCATCGTAGGTGTGCAGGCCGTCGATGAATGCAAAATCCAACTTATCATCAAGATGCTTCATCGCTTCTGGGATGGCATCGGGCGAGTAGCCAGTCACAAGCACGTAGCGACCATGAAGTGCTGATTGTGGAGCGCGGAATGCCTCTGGGGCTGGATCAATACCGACCAGTTTGCCTGTTCCGTTCTCCTGCATTGAGTTCGTGATGATTGTCGCTGAGCCACCCCATCGAGCTCCGATTTCTAACGCGCGTTGAGGTCGTAGACCTCTGACGAGCGCGTACAGCATGATTCGATCGGTGAGGCACATATCGCTCGGCTCTCGATAGATGGAACCGATTCTCTCGGGCGTCTGGAGATTGAATAAGCGAGGGCGAAGCAGCGAGTTTTTCGCGGCGTAAGTAATTTCTCGCCGCAGTTGAGCGAACTTGGCGCGAAGCCCTAAACCCAATGCCATGAATAAATTGCAACCCATGCGAGATCGCAAGTCAACAGGGTGGATGAGCGATTGACCTCGCTAATCCGTATCGCACGGTCCGCCTTCTTGCGATTGGCTATCTAGCCTCTGAAATAAGGTGTGTCTACCAACTCCAGCGCCTCTGGTCGTTCAAAAATATCAAGAAAACTTCCGGCACTAATCCGCCTTGCGATCAGAAATATAGAAACTGAGAGGGATGGGACGATTTTCGATAGCGGCCGGGAGATGCTGGGAGGAAAGGGATAGAAATTCCCACCTAGCATCCTCTCAATTTTGAGAATCCCGCCTCTTTCTAAAAAGTTCTTCAAACCTGGTGCTGTAAAGCCGCGCACATGTGGGCCGAACACGTGAATTGCTGGCGGCTGATGGCCAAAAACAAGCGAAACGCGATTGTGGAGCGATCCGAGATTGGGAACACCGATAATAAGTGTACCGCCAACTTTGGTGACGCGGCACAGTTCCGAGACGACCCAAAAGAGCTCTTTGACGTGCTCAAGGACCTGATTGCAGAGAACTAAATCGAAAGTCCGTTCTGCGAAGGGAAGTCTCTCCCGTTCAATATCTGTGGTGCAAACAGACACGCCTGACTTTCGCAAGAATTCGACAGAGAGTGGAAACGTCTCCACCGCGAACAGCTCTGGTTCTCGCTGCTGAGAACGCCTGCCGATTGCGAGAAGGTCTTCTCCGCGTCCTGCTCCAACGTCAAGAATTCTGGGTGCTGAAATACCGGCAATGACATCCCCGCCAACGCGAGGAATGATATGTCTTCCGTTGGTTTCGCGTTCTGTGCCAGCCTTTAGCGATCGCAATTTTTCGTAGAAAGTCATTGGGTTGACCTAGGTGCTAGCCAAACCCCACCTCAGCCCCTTCTCTCAGTCAAGCCCTTGCGGCAAGCCGCTTCGCAACCGTGGTTGACCAACAACGGTGGTCGAATATCGACGATGACTAATAATTGATCGCCGCCTCGTCCCTTAAGGACAGAGCACTCTCGGTTACAGCAGGAATCGCTGTGCTTCTAACTGCTCAAAGGGCGCGCGGATCGGAATTATGCATAAAATACGGCTTGCTTTGAAATCGGTGTAAAAGCTGGTAAATCCAGCGTCAGAGCATCCACCGGTCACGAAACTCGGAAACTGCACTTCAGCGTAATTCGATCTGCGCGTCTTCTCCAAGGGATACCATGTCTTTTTTAAGTGTTCATAAGGTTGCGGGTGCGGAAAAGTCGCCGCAGCGGATCTCGCGATTTGAGCTGCCACTTTTCTGGAATTACGTCCTAGCATCAGCATGCGTAGTGATTTTGTGTTTTGCAGCTCGAGATGGGCTCGAGAACCTTTATTTTCGATGGACGCATGAGGATGAGTACGGTTATGGCTTTCTGATTGCGGCGTTGGTTCCATTCCTCCTCTGGCGGCAATGGCCCGCTTTAATCAACGGATCTCAGAACCGAGCTTGGGTCGGTGTGCTTATTACTTTCGCGGGACTGGCCTGCTCCATTCTTGGGGTCGCGGGCGAGTCGTTCCTCCTGGAACAGATCGGTCTGATAGTAAGCTTATTCGGGCTGGGGCTTGTTTTCTTTGGAATTCATGCTGCCCGCGCATTGCTCCCGATTGCCCTGTTGCTGCTTCTTACGCTGCCCTTGCCGTTTACCCTGCAGGCCATGCTGACGATCAAACTGCAGCTGATCTCCACGGATCTAGGCGTGGCCATGATTCAGCTGCTCGACATCCCGGTTTACGTCGAAGGCAACATTATCGATCTCGGCACTTATAAGCTGCAAGTCGCCGAAGCCTGTAGCGGCCTGCGGTATTTGCTGCCGTTAACGTGCATCAGCGTTTTGGTCGCTTATCTGTACAAGGCGCCATTTTGGAAGAAGGCTGTTCTGGTTGTTTCGGCGGCTCCTCTAACGGTGTTGATCAACAGCTTCCGCATTGCCGTCACTGCCGTCCTTGTCGATAACTTCGGTATCTCGATGGCCGAGGGATTTCTGCACGAATTTGAAGGCTGGCTGGTTTTCCTTGTCGGCGTGGTGTGCCTGGCGTTGGAAATCCTGGCGTTGGAGCGTTTCCGCTGGTCGAATGTTGAAATTGAGCCGCTGATGGAGCGGGCGCAGCCCAATGTCGGCCAACCGGTTGCCCAGCCCAGTGCTGGATCATTGGCTTTGGTTGTCGCGGCATGTCTGGCAACGTTTGCATTCACAAGTTACGCCGCCGCCGACTACGGCTCCGCTGCGCTTCCGAACCGTCAACCGCTTTCGGGATTGCAGACCGCCGTCGGTGGATGGGATGGTCGAACAGAGTCTCTGGACCAAGGCACTGTCGATATTCTCAAGGCGACCGATTTTTATTCCGGAGATTTTTCTGAGAAAGCGGGTGTCTCACCCGTCAATCTCTTCGTCGCCTATTACGACTCGCTGAGTAAAAACGCCGCGATCCATTCGCCGCGTGTCTGCTTGCCTGGATCTGGCTGGGAGTTTGCTTCGTTTGAAGAAAAGCCTTTTTCAGAATTGGCGCCGGGACAGAGCGGGACTTATAACCATGTGATCATCCAGAAGGGTGAGCAGAAGATCCTGATGTATTACTGGTATCAGCAGCGCGAACGGACCACCGCTAACGAGTTCGCGATGAAGTATTATCTGCTGATCGACGGATTTTCTAGAAAGCGTAAGGATGGCGCGCTGGTGCGCGTTCTTACTCCAATCCTGGACAACCACGTGGCCGCAGCTGAGGTGAGGCTGCAGGCCTTTGTTGGCGCGATGTCGCCGAAGATGTCGGCTTTTGTGCCCCGCTGACGCGACTATCGGTCGTCGTGCAAACAGCCGGTGCTTTTGGTCCGTAGACCACCAGAGTTAGACCGTCATGAAGGTTCTTATCGTAGCCGAGCACGCTTCTGAGGTGTTCGGAGGCGAAGCCCTCATTCCGTTTCAATATTTTCGTCAGCTTCGATTACTGAATATCGACGCCCATCTCCTGGTTCACGAGCGGACCCAGAATGAATTGCTTGCTGCATTTCCGGGCGAGATCGATCGGCTGCACTTCGTTCCGGACAGTCGACTGAACATTTGGTGCCACGAACTAGGGCAGCATCTCCCGGATCGCCTTTCATATTTTACCTTGGGCACGCTGAGCCATTTTGACACCCAGATGCGGCAACGGAAAATTGCTCTCAAGCTGATACAGACCCAACGATTTGATGTTCTGCACGAGCCAATTCCGGTGTCTCCAAAGCTCCCTTCAATGATGTTTGATCTGCCGATACCAGTGATTATCGGCCCGATGAATGGCGGCATGGATTATCCGCCAGGTTACAAGAAATCATCGGGAAGTCTCGAGCGTTCCATCATCGCGATGATGCGAGCTGCATCCAGTTTGTTCAACCGCCTCATCCGCGGCAAGCGACAGGCCGCGCTCCTTCTGGTGGCGAACAGACGGACCGCCGACGCATTACCATCATCATTGAAACAGCAAAAAATTGTTGAGCTGGTCGAAAACGGGGTCGATTTAGACAGGTTTCAGGCAACGGCTCACAGTGCACCGAGCGACACTCTCCAGCTCATCTATGTGGGTCGGCTGGTCGATTGGAAACGCGTCGACCTTTTGCTCGATGCCTGTGCGCTACTGATCGGAAAAATAAAATTTCAGCTCAATATCGTCGGCGACGGGCCTCTACGAGC
>Ga0206813_1108_pt2 | contig 17406 bp, 13 predicted proteins | sample Alteio_BWOrgCont_92_FD_152856 | JGI IMG/M metagenome (GOLD analysis project Ga0206813, IMG submission 152856) | Enriched cells from forest soil in Barre Woods Harvard Forest LTER site, Petersham, Massachusetts, United States -... | ecosystem: Environmental > Terrestrial > Soil > Temperate forest >...
GCCTGGACGGATTGCCTCGCCATCCTGGAATCCGATTGGCTCAGCGCAGGCCTTGGCGGAATTCTGCACTGCTTCACCGGCACGTTCGAAGATGAAGTCGGGGACTGCGAGCAACGCCCGCAGGAATTGCGAGTCAGGCCAACCACTCAAACAGGATTTTGCGCGGCGGACGTAATCGCGGGCCAGATCGCGCGTGCGATCGAGCGCCCCGGATTCGTTTACCAAACGCGTGATGTCCTCGGCCGAGACGCTATGAAATCCTTTTTCTTCCAGGACAGTGGCGACCATGCGATGGGCCGCAGCGTGGCCGTCAGCGCCTCCGCCCAAGCCATTCTGCATGGCGAAAATCAGAGGCAGCGTCACCTTTCCTTCTTTCAGATCGCTTAGCACCGGCTTGCCGATTTGTTCTGACGACGCGGTGAAATCCAGCAAGTCATCTACTAGCTGAAATGCTAGGCCGGCGTAACGGCCATAATCCGCCAGCGATTCTTCGGTCGATTTATCCAGGCGGCCAAGCACCGCGCCCAGGCGAGTGCAGCCACTGAATAGGCAGGCAGTTTTTCGATAGGCGAGATCGGAAGTTTCGGCTTCGGTCACGTCGATGCGCCCGATGTGGGTGAGCTGCAGCAGTTCGCCTTCAACCATGTTTTGCGTGAGATCAATCAGGATATCGAGAATTTCGAAGCTGCGCTCGGCCAGCGCCATCTCGAAAGATTGCATGTAAAGCCAGTCGCCGGCCAGCACGCTCATGTGATTGCCCCAGCGGACATTGGCGCTGGGACGGCCGCGGCGTGTATTGGCGCCGTCAATGACGTCATCGTGGATTAGCGTGGCGCTGTGGATTAGTTCGACCACTGCGCCAAGCCGTACGGCGCCAGGGCCGCGATATCCGGCCGCGCCCGCAGCCAGAAGCAACAAAGCTGGGCGGAGACGCTTGCCGCCTCCTTCGCGCAGATAGCTGGTGATCTCGACTACCGGCTCGATGGTCGAGCTGCTTTGCGCGGCGATTTCGCGCTCCACCAGCACGAGATCATCCCTTACGAGATCGAAGATCTCTCGCGCCGATAGCGTTGAAATGGGATTCCTCCGAGGCTGGGCGGCCGACGACATCACGCGTCTCCCAAGCGAAAGAAACGGCAGAAATTGGCCGCCGTCGCTGCGGCTACTTCTTCTGTGGTTGATTTTCTCACATTCGCGAGCGCCTGCGCCACTTCCGCAACATAGGCGGGCTCGTTGCGCTTTCCGCGGACTCGTTGCGGGGCAAGATAGGGAGAATCGGTTTCTGTGAGCATGCGGTCCAGTGGCAGCTGGCCGGCGGTCTCGCGGAGCGCGTTGTTTTTAGGATAGGTGATGTTTGCGGCGAAGGAAACCAGGAAGCCGAGCTCGATTCCCTTTTGAGCTTCTTCGAGCGTGCCGGTGAAGCAGTGCAGAATTCCGCCAAGGCCTGCGCTGAGCCAATCGGATTCCAGGATGGCGAGGCAATCCGTCCAGGCATCGCGACAGTGGATCACGATGGGCTTTTTCGCCGCGCGGGCGATTTCCAGTTGGCGGCGGAAAACTGCGGCTTGAATTTCGCGCGGCGAGTGATTGTGGAAATAATCCAGGCCGATTTCGCCCACCGCCAAAAATCGCGGGTGATGCGTAAGTTTTTCGAGATGCACGAAGTGCGAATCGGTGGCTAGATTGGCTTCGTGCGGATGGATTCCGGCGGTGGCGTAAATCCAATCGTGCGCTTCCGCGAAGGGGACTGCCGAGGCTAGATGATCGGGGCCCGCCGCGCCTCCGATGGCGAGGATGGTGGCGACGCCGGCTTGGCGCGCTCGCTCCAGCATGGCGTCACGGTCTTCATCGAACTGCGGATATTCGAGGTGCGCGTGGGAGTCGATGATTTGCAAGGTTGGGTCCAGCACCCCGGTTTATCCTGACTGTCGTCGAACCGCGTCTCCGCCGGAATCTTATGATTGCAAAAACTTCAATACTTGCTCTGCCGCGCGGCCTTTAACGGTGAACCGGCACCGTCGGTACCTCCGATGCTAAAGGTGTTGTATCTGTTCTCAGTACTATAGGAATCCGCGCGGCTTCGTCCCATATTTCCGCTTCTTACGAATCTCGTCGAATGGATCAACCAGGTACTGAATCGCTGCAAGCGCGATCAAGAGAATGGGACATCCGTACGATGCCAGTTCCAGGATATCCAGTTCCGAGCGGTTCATATATGTGTAACGACCATGGTTATTCAACGGGTAAATACGGCCTTCCTCGGGCCGAGGCGAAGATGGAATATTTGGCCACCAAAACAAAGAGAAGGCGAGCACTCCGGACGCGATATAGGTCGCCATCAAGACGATCATGAAAAACTTCCAGAATCTAAGCATATCGCTCTAGTGTTTCCAATTGCTCCGCGCATGATCTTGCTTCTTGCCGGCGTTTGCGATCGTAAGATGCCGGCGGGGACGCCCTTCGAAGCTCAGGACAAACGGGCGCTACTTTAGTTTCGCGCCTGGCGGTACATCTTCGGCGAACGTGCAGATTACTGGCTTGCCTTCCGGGCCTACCGCGGCGGCTACGATCATGCCGTTCGATTCTACGCCGCGTAGTTTGCGCGGAGCCAGATTGGCCACCACAACTACTTTTTTGCCGACCAATTCTTCCGGCGTGTACGAGACTGCCAGGCCGGCTACGATTTGGCGGGTTTCTTCGCCGATGTCCACCATTAGCTTTAAGATTTTGTCGGCGCCGGGAATTCGCTCGGCAGATTTCACTAGGCCTACTCGCAATTCGACCTTGGAGAAATCTTCGATGCCGATTTTGGCGTTGGCGGCCGGAGCTGTGGCTGCTCCTGCGGCCGGTGCGCCCGCTGCTGGCGTTGCTGCAGGTGGGGCGGTTGATGGAGTGCCTGCTGGGTTGCGGATTTCATCTTCCATGGCTTCTATCCTCTCTGATGTTTCTTTTTTATCGGCGCGGGGAAACAGTTGTTCCGCCTCGCCGACGTGCGTCCCTGGGCGTAATGCACCCCAGGCCAGGTGCTTCGGATCCTGCGATGCGATATCCGTTCTTTCCCCGAGCTGCTTCCAAATTTTGGTGCTGGCGTGCGGCAATACAGGATGCGCAAGCGCGACGATGTGGCGAAGGCTCTGAGCCGCGGCAAAGAGCACCTCGCCCAGCTCGGCCTGTTTTGCAGGATCCTTCGCCAAAGCCCACGGCTTTTTCTCGGTAAGAAATTGATCCGTCGCGGCTACCAGTTCCCAGATGGATTCGAGAGCGTCCGAGAATTTGAATTCCTCGTAGTACTGCACCGCTACATCTTGAACTTCGGCGGCCTTGCTCGCTAGAGCCACTGCGATTTGCGAAAGCGATGCCTCTGGGACTGGCGGCGGCAATACGCCACCGAAATATTGATGAATCATTGCGACGATGCGGCTAGCTAAATTGCCCAGACCATTGGCTAGATCGGCGTTGTAACGCGTTAGCAGCGCATCACGGCTGAAATTGCCATCTTGACCGAAGACCATTTCGCGCAGCAGGAAATAACGCAGCGCGTCGATGCCTAGCGTGCGCGCGATGGGTTGCGGGTATTGCATGTTGCCGCGCGACTTGGACATTTTTTCGTCGGCGAAGAGCCACCAGCCGTGGGCAAAGATTTTCTTCGGCAGCGGTTCTTCGGCGGCCATTAGGAATGCGGGCCAATATACGGCGTGGAATCGGAGAATCTCTTTGCCGATTAGATGTAGCTCGGCGGGCCAATATTTTTCCCACTGCACTTCGTCGTCGCCGTAGCCTATGCCGGTCATGTAGCTGGTGAGCGCGTCGTACCAGACATAAATGACGTGCTTCTCGTCATCGGGCCAGGGAATACCCCACTTGATCGTGGTGCGGCTCACGGAAAGATCGCGCAGGCCGCCGCGAACAAAGGCCATCACTTCGTTGCGGCGCGTTTCGGGCTGGATGAAATCCGGCTGCTCTTCGTAAAGTTTCAGCAGTCGATCTTGAAATTCCGAGAGCTTGAAATAATAATTTTCTTCGCGCACTTTTTCCGTCGGGCGCTTGCACTCGGGACAGAGGCCGCCCGGCAACGGTTCATCGACATACATCTCATCGAAGACGCAGTATTGGCCTTCATAGAAGCCTTTGTAGATGTAGCCTTTGTCCTTGGCTTGCAGCAGCAAGCGATGGACGGCGCGTTCCTGGCGTGGCTCGGTAGTGCGGATGAAGCGATCGATGCTGAGATCGAGCTCCTTCCAGAGCTGCTCGTACTCGCCGGCGATGCGATCGGCATAGGCTTGCGGCGTCACGCCCGCGGCTTTCGCGGCGCGCTCAACTTTTTGGCCGTGCTCATCAGTGCCCGTCAGCAAAACCACATCGTAGCCGCACATGCGCATGAAGCGCGCGATGGTATCGGCGACGACCGTGGTGTACGTGTGGCCGAGGTGCGGCCGGGCGTTCACGTAATAGATGGGAGTGGTGAGGTAATACTTGGGCTTGGTCTCGGGCATTAGCTATTTTTGCGGTTCGCGCTGCTTTTGATAGTGAAAGTTGGCCAGCGCCAGAACTTCTTTTAGCGGAATTCCCTTCTGCGCGGCCAGGCGCTGGCAATCTTCGTATTCGGGCGCGGCGTTCAGCATTGTGCCGTTTAGCCGCGAAATTTTCATGCGAATTTCGCCAAGTGGAGTTTCGACCGCGACGATTTCGCGCTTAAGCGTGCGGCGGCGCACTTCGTGGGTGCGCACGCCGATGGTGGTGGTCTCCCGAAAGACCAGATCGATCAGGCGATTCAAATTTTCGGGCTCGGCGAGCAGCGTGACCAGCAGGCCGGGTCGATTTTTTTTCATCTGCACTGACGACGAAAAAACATCCAGCGCGCCTGCCGCCAGTGCTTGTTCCACGAAATATCCGTAAATTTGCGGGCTCATGTCGTCGAGATTCGCTTCGATCACGATGACTGGCGGATCCCATTGCTCGCCTTTTTCCGTCGCGGTGGCAACGCCTACGAGCAAGCGCATCACGTTTGGTCGATCGGGCAGATCGGTGCTGCCCGCGCCGTAGCCCACGGATTCGATTTTCATCGGCGGCATTTCCGCAAAGCGCGAGGCTAGCGTGGTGGCTATGGCCGCACCGGTGGGCGTGACTAGCTCGCATTGAACGCCGCTCGAAAAACTTGGTGCGCCGCGCAACAGCTCAGCCGTGGCTGGCGCCGGAACTGGGAGAATACCGTGAGCGGTCTTGACTGTGCCGGCGCCCACGTCGAACGCGGAACAGGAAAATTCATCCACGCCAAGAAGCTCGAAACCGATCGCGGCGCCTACAATGTCGATGATGGCGTCCACTGCGCCTACTTCGTGGAAATGGACTTTTTCGATTTCTACTTGATGCACTTTGGCTTCGGCTTCGCCTAGGCGGCGGAATATCTTCGTCGAGCGTTCTTTGATTCTGGGAGCTAGCTCGGCGCCATCAATTATTTCGAGGATCTTGCTTAAGCCACGGTGATGGTGCTTTTCGGTGGTTTCTACTTTTACGTTGGTGGCGAAGAGCGCGCCGCGTTTTACTCGTTCGGCGGAGATTTGCCAGCCTTTTAGATCCAGCCGGCGGAGTTCGGATTTTATGGTGGCAAGATCCGCGCCGGCGTCTACTAGCGCGCCCAGGGTCATGTCCCCGCTGATGCCTGAGAAGCAGTCAAAGTGGGCTTGTTTCATGGAATTGACGCCGGACGATTCATTGCGGCGCGAAAAACTTGAAAAACGATAGTAGTCTGGGCTTTGCGGGGTGTCAAATCGAGCGCCAATATGAGTCAGCGCGCTTCTTAGCCCCGGGCGTAATCCACACAAATCAAATGCTACTCTTGGTTCCTACGGCCCGCGCCCCACGGCCCGAAATTGATACCGCCGTACTATTGACCCCCGTTACTCTTAGGATAAGTATGGGCAAGGAACCTGGCCATAAGTCCGGCTCGGACCCGCCGCGTCTGGACAGTTGACCCACACCGGCAGAAAGGAACCCACTCGGTAACACCATCGCCAAAACAATCGGTACACTGAAATATTGTTTTGTCCGTAAGTCATTGAAAATAAGGAGAGGATCTTCAAACAATCGGGACACAGGGGGGGTGCACTGAGCGCGGCTGTTGTCATCCCGAGCGCAGCTAAGGAAAGCAAGCAGTACAACAATCGTCAAAACAATCGGGACACCGAAATATTGTTTTTCCCGTAAACCATTGAAAACAAGGAGCGACTCTTCAAACAATCGGGACACAGGGGGGTACCAGGAGCGCAGCCGTTGTCATCCTGAGCGCAGCTAAGGATCCCAGCGTCCACGCACGCGCGACATTGACGGACACACAGTTCGCCAACCCGCCCCCGCTCGCATAGCCTATAATCGCTGGATTCTGTTGGGGCTAGGAGGACTGTGTACCTCGAGATTGTGAACCGGATTCGCACGGCGATTGCGTCGCATATACGTCTCGCCTACGGCGTCGAAGTGAAAGTTTTGACCGAGCGGCCTCCGCGCCTCGAGATGGGCGAAGTGGCGTCGCCAGTTTGTTTTGAGCTGGCGAAGCGATTGAAGAAGGCGCCGCGGGTGATTGCCCAAGAAATAGTCGGATCGATTGGGATGATCGACGGCGTCGCGCGGCTTGAAGTTGCCGGCGGCGGCTATTTGAATGCGTTTTTGGATCGCGGATTATTTTTTGTAGCGGCATTGCTGGCGGCTGGACGCGAAGAGCGCGCCATTGGGGCCGATTCGGCTAAGACGATCGTCGAGCACACCGCGATTAATCCGAATAAGGCTGCGCATATTGGACATCTGCGGAATGCCGTGCTGGGCGATTCGTTTTCGCGGATTTTGCGCTACGCCGGCGAGCGCGTTGAGGTGCAGAACTATATCGATAACACCGGCGTGCAGGTCGCCGACGTAGTTCTGGGCTTTTTGCATCTGGAAAAGAAATCGATTGAGGAAGTTCGGCGACTGAGCGAGGCGGAGAAATTCGATTATTACTGCTGGGATCTTTATGCGCGCGTGACTGTGTTTCTTGAAGAAGACAAGAAACGGCTGGATCTGCGCGCGGATGTTTTGAAGAAAATGGAGGAGGGGCACGGGATTGAAGCCGAAATGGCGGAATTGATTTCTGTGGCCATCGTGCGCTGCCATTTGCGGACTATGGATCGTCTGGGGATTGATTACGATCTTTTGCCGCGGGAGAGCGAGATTCTGCATTTGAAGTTTTGGGATGCCGCGTTCGCGATGTTGAAGGAACGCGAGGCAATTCGATTGGCAACCAGCGGAAAGAACGCTGGTTGTTGGGTGATGCCTTTGACGGAAGCGGCGAGCGGCGGAGAAGCTGCGGCAGATGCCAGCGAAGATCGTGATGGCGAGCAGGATGTGAAGATTATTGTGCGGTCTACGGGAACCGTCACGTATGTGGGAAAAGATATCGCCTTTCATCTCTGGAAATTCGGTCTGCTTGAGCGGGATTTTTATTATCGGCCTTTTTACAAGCACCCTTCAGGACGAGAAGCGTGGATTACATCCGGCACGTCGGGCGATGCGCACAGTTCCGGCAATACTCCGGAGTTTGGGCACGCGAGCAGCGTCTATAACGTGATTGATGTGCGCCAAGCTTATCCGCAGCAAGTTGTTGCGGCTGGTTTGCGGGCCGGGGGATTTGATTCGCAAGCGGACCACTTGAAGCATTTGGCTTACGACAGGGTGGTGCTTACGCCTCGGTGCGCAGCGGAACTTGGATATGAAATTCCGGCCGAGGACGCTAAGAAGCAATATGTGGAAATCAGCGGAAGAAAGGGACAAGGCGTCAAGGCTGATGATTTGATCGATAAATTGATGGAGGCCACCCGGCGCGAAGTGGATTCGCGGCACCCGGAATCTTCGGCGGTGGAACGCGAGGAGAACGCGCGGCGGATCGCGGTGGGAGCACTGCGGTATTTTTTGCTGAAATTTACGCGCGGGACGATTATCGCGTTCGATTTCGAAGATGCGCTGAGTTTTGAGGGCGAGACTGGACCTTATTGTTTGTACGCGATTGTGCGGGCGCGGAGTATTTGGCGGAAGGAGTTCGAGCGATCAGGCGAAGCCGAATCGGCGGGAGCGGAAATTTCGGCCGAAACGGCCAATCGGTTTCTAAGTTCGCCTGATGGCGACTCTATCTGGGATTTGATTTTGACGGCTGGTTCTTTGGGCTCACAGATTGAAACTGCGATCGCAGTGCAGGAACCAGCCTTTTTGGCCAAGTACGCGTTTCAGTTGGCACAGGCTTTTAATTTGTTTTATCACAAGCACCGGATTCTTTCGGAAGAGGATGCCGCGAAGAAGGCGTTTTTGCTTTTGGTCACCTCGCTTGTTGAGAGGCAGTTAGTCGCGGCTTTGCAGCTCTTAGGGATTGAGGCGCCGAAGGAGATGTAATTCCGGAAGCTGGAGGCCAGGGACTGGGCACTGGAAAGCCTAACGAGAAACGAACGTGCCGTAGATTGCGCGGCTCGGAGAAAGCGAGCCTAAAGTTGATGCGAATCCTTATTTCAGTGCTCGTGACGATTGGCTTGTGTGGCGCGGCGTGTGTGGCGCTGGCGCAACACGAGAAGCCGGTGGAAATTGTGGCCGGGCAGTATTTTTCGTTGAATACGCCGCAGGGAAGCGGCGACATGCCGTTTGACGTCTCGCGCGATTGGAATAAGCCGCAGCCGCAGGTGACTTGGGCGGTGGTGATGTTTCATGGAAAGGGCCGCGATGTGGACGGGTATTACCGAGCGACGCTTCGCGCTGCCGAACGCGCCGGCGGAGACGCCGCCGCCACTTCGATCGTGGTCGCGCCGCAATTTCTGAACGAAGAAGACGCGCGAGCTCACCGGCTCGCGGGTAACGTGTTGCGCTGGCGTCAGGGTACGTGGGAAGCCGGTACCGAAGCTGCCGGACCGATCTCGGTGAGCGCTTATGAAGTGATTGACGCGATGGTGACGCATCTCGCTGATCGCCGGCTCTTCCCGAATCTTAAGACCATCACGCTGGCCGGACACTCTGGGGGCGGCCAGGCCATGCAACGGTATGCTGTGGTGGGACAGGCCGAGGTCATTGCGGGGTCCGGCATTCACGTGCGTTACGTGGTGGCCAATCCTTCTTCGTATCTTTATTTCTCGGATGAACGCCCACGGTTTGATGGCCAATCCGTACGATTCGAACCGGCGAACGGCGATGGATGCCACAACTTCAATCACTGGAAATATGGGCCGCTCGAGCTCAAGGCGGAGTACGTGCGGCAGAGCGCCGCGAAAGGATGGCAGGCGCTCGAAGATGAATATACGCGAAAGGAAGTGTTGTATCTGCTCGGGACCGCCGATGTAGATCCGCACGAAGAAGATCTGGACGTCAGTTGTGCCGGCGAGCTCGAAGGTCCCAGCCGGTTTTTGCGCGGACAGGCCTACTTCGCGTGGCTGCACAAACGGCACGCTACGAATTGGAACCAGAGAATGTGGTTCGTGCCGGGCGTGGCGCACTCGGCGACCAAAATGTTTACAGCCGATTGTGGCATTGCCGCGTTATTTCAGAAAGCTTCCTGCCCCGATCATTGAAGGTGCCGCGACGACGCGCCAGCCGGCGTTACGTGATCACGATAACTTAGTCGCGAAATCCACGATCGAGCGGATCGCTATTCCTGTGGGGCCTTTTGCTAGCCAGGGTTTGTTGTCGTCGTTCCAGGCGGTGCCTGCTATGTCCAGATGGATCCACGGCGTGTCCTCTGCGAATTCTTTGATGAACCAGGCTGCTGTGATCGCGCCGCCGCCTTTGCCGCTGCCGGTGTTGCGGATATCCGCGATATTGCTCTTGATCATCTCCTGATATTCGTCGTCAATCGGCATGGGCCACATTTTTTCGCCTGCGGATTTTGCGCTGTCGAGGAAGCGATCCAAATATTCGCGCGGAGTGCCGAAGGCGCCCACGTGAACGTTGGCGAGCGCGATCATGATTGCGCCGGTCAGCGTCGCGGCATCGATCAAATGTGTGGCGCCTAGTTTTTTCGCGTAGGCGATGCCGTCGGCCAGGATCAGGCGGCCTTCGGCGTCGGTGTTGATGATTTCGATGGTCTTCCCGGACATGGCGACCTGGACGTCTCCGGGCTTTTGCGCGCGGCCGCCCGGCATATTTTCGGTGGCCGGGACTACTGCGATTACTTTGATTGCCGGCTTGAGGCTGGCTATCGCGCGAATCGCGCCCAGCATCGTGGCGCCGCCGCCCATATCGTATTTCATTTTTTCCATGCCGTCGGCGGGCTTGATGGAAATGCCGCCGGTGTCGAAGGTGACGGCCTTTCCTACGAGGGCCAGCACCGGAGCGCCTGCTTTTACGATTGCGGGTGTGTAAGTGAGCACGATCACGCGTGGCGGCTCGACGCTGCCTTGCGCCACGCCGAGTAGCGCGCCCATCTTCAGTTCTTCGATGCGCTTTTCGTCGAGAATATCTACCGCCAGGCCTGCTTCTTTGCCCATGGCTTCGGCGCGCTCGGCTAGGATGCGCGGCGTGAGTTTGTTGGAAGGCTCGTTGATCAGCGTGCGCGCCCAGTTTTGGGAATCGCCGAGGAGTTTGCCGCGCTCGAGAGCTGCGGCTAGATCGTTGCCTTGAAAGCCTGCCAGGCTTACCGAGTCGATGTTCTTGGTGTTTTCTTTTTTGCTGCGATAGGTGTCGGATTCGAAATCGGCGGCGACCAGACCTTCGGCGACGGTTTGCAGGGAGGCCGCGTTATTTTCTTTCTCGCGGGCTAGCCAGACGAATTTTTTGACGCCGCGCGATTTCAGATAGCGTAACGAAGCGCCTGCGAGACGGCGGAGTTCGGCGTGCGTAAATTTATCGGACTTCCCTGCTCCGATTAGTAAGAGGCGCCGTGCGGCGAGGCCTTGCGGGTAATGGAGCAGCACCATTTCGAATGGTTTGCCGTTGAGTTCGCCGCTTTTCGCTAGCGGAGCGATTTTTCCGCCGGTCTGTTTATCGAGATCGGCTACTGCTCCTTCGATGCGATCGTCCTTATCGAAAACGTAAGTCACGAGTGCGTCGGTATTGATTGATGCGAACGGCTGGGACTCGATTTGAATCTGCATTTTTCCTTTTCACCTTTCGAATTCGGCTTGAGAGTCTATTTAGCGATCTTGAGAACAGGCCCTCAGCGGCTAAAGCCTTACTGATTTTGCGGCAATTGCGGCATGACTAAAGTCATGCCCTGACAAAGCGCCGAAACGACTGCGGTCTTAACGGCGGCGGAAGCGCGCGATGGCTTCCTTGGCTTCCCGTTTGGCTTCTTTATCCCGCTCGGCTTCGCGGCGGTCGTGAAACTTTTTGCCCTGCGCTAATGCCAATTCGACTTTAGCACGGCTCTCGCGAAAATAAATTTTCAGCGGGACTAATGTGAGTCCCTTGGCCTGTACTTTGCCGGCGAATTTATCGATTTCGCGGCGGTGCAGTAGCAATTTCCGCGAGCGCAGCGGATCGTGATTCCAAGGGCCGCCGGCGCGGTATTCGGGAATGTGGCAATTCTGAAGCCAGAGCTCGCCTTTGCGGACTTCGGCGTAGGCTTCGCGAAGTGAGCCTTTGCCTTCGCGCAGCGATTTCACCTCCGTGCCCACCAGCACGATGCCGGTTTCAATTCGATCAATGATCGTGTAGTTGTAGGAGGCGGCGCGATTTTGGGCGACGATTTTTACGCCGTCGGCTTGTTTTTTCGAGGCGGCTGTCACAACGAACTATGATAGCTGCGGCTTGTGCGGAGTCGCAAGGCGACTTGTCGCTCGGTGCTGCCCTAGTTTGGTCTCGCGCGGAATGCGCTACGGGCTTAGCGATCCGAGATCGGTGCTCGAAAAGCAGCGTTATTTTCCCGATTAGACTTGGCTCCTCTCCTTTATTTCGTGTGAGTTACGTCGATTTCTAATCGTAGGGCTTCCCGATTAGAATTTTGGGGGGTGGAGGATCCGCGCATTTCAAGCGAATACGAACCTGCACCCAAAGCTAAAACGGGAGGGTGGTGAACCCCCTCCCCTACTGGTGAAACTGCTTCTTTTTCCCGATTAGACTTTGATTCCATCGTTTGTTTTCATTGAGTTACGCTGATTTCTAATCGTATTCATTCCCGATTAGAATTCGATTCGCGATGGGCCCCTTTTGTTGATTTTATTGGAGTTGCGCGAAGCTCCCGTCGTAATCGTGTCGATTAGTTTTCGATTAGGATTTTTAGATGGCCGGTGGATGGTCACGATCTTTCAGCTCCTTCTGGTCACCGATCTGGAATCCCGGGAGGATTTCCAGAGAATGGCGCGGGGCTATGGCAGACTCCGCGCTTTGAGACCGCTTACCGCTGTGGGATTGTATCGTTGGAGTCAACATTAGACGATGGTACTAATTGCGGAAATCGCGGGGGTGTGGCCTTAGGCTTCGAGGGCTGGCCTTGGCGGCTGAAGTGGATGGATCATTGCTCGCGGCGCAAATGCCGCAACGGGTGCCCAGTGCTTCCCGATCTAAAGCATCGGGACGCAGAAGGCGCGAAAGCGCATGTAGAGCGAAGGCTCGTTTTCGGAACGCTGAAGCGTTCCTCCCCCGCATGAATGCGGAGGCCCCCACCGAAAACCGTTGACTCGGCGGCTGAAGAGATTGCGAAAAAAGTCGAGCTGCACGCAAGTAATCTTAGACACACCAAAGGCGCAGGAGATTCCAAATTTCAGATTTGAAATTTGAGATTAAAGAAACGGCCAATTCCAATGCAGTTGGGAGCTCCCAGCGCTTATTGCTGCACTAAAATCGAGATCGTGTTATCGAACAGATTTGCGACCGCGAGGCCGAGCCGACCGCTGCTGTTGAAGTCTCCGATAGCTACGGCAATGGGGGCAGAGCCTACGGTGATGGGCGAGCTTGGCGCGGGGGTGAAGGTGCCATCGCCATTGCCAAGGAGGATCGTCACCGTGTTTTCGCCGGTGTTGGCTATGGCTAGATCTAGATGGCCATCGCTATTTAGGTCGCCTACGGCGATGGCGTCTGGGCCGGATCCTACTGTGATTGGCGAACCTGGGGCGAGGGCGAATGAGCCGTCCCCGTTGCCTAGAAGGATGGATACGGTGTTGTCTTCTTCGTTTACTACGGCTAGATCGAGCACGCCATCGCCATTGAAATCCGCAGCTACGAGCGCGGTTGGACCGCCGCCGGCGGTGAATGGGGAATTCGGGGCGAGGGTGAAGGTGCCATCGCCGTTGCCTAGATAAACCAGGACTAGGCTCTGGTTAATATTCGCGGTAATGGCTAGGTCCAGCTTGCCATCGTTGTTGAAATCGCCGACCACCACCGAAGCAACTCCATTCAGATCATCTTCCGGGGCTGGCAAGGAATTGAAAGCGCCATCTCCGTAGCCCTGTTGGACGTTCAGAACGCCGAGAGCGTTTGCGATAGCTAGATCGCTGTTTCCATTGCCCAGGAAATCTCCGACGCCGACAGTTCCGGGAGAATCGCCGGTGAAAACGGACGCCGTGGATTGCGTGAAGCGGCCGTGGCCATCGCCTTGAAAAGTCGAAACGGAAAAAGTGCCGTAATCCGTGACAGCCAATCCGAGGTTGCCGCTGGGATCAAAATAGCCCAGCGCTACGTAGTCGGGATATTGCGAGGGGAAAGTGTTGTACGGCGGCTTTTGCACCAGAATTGGAGAGCCAGGAGCAAGCGTGAAAGTTCCGTCACCTTGAGCGAGCAAGATGTCAAAGGTGTCGGTGTAGCTGACCGCGGCTAAATCGGGCTTCCCTTGTCCGGTGAAATCGCCAACCGCCAATGAAATTGGCGAAGGAATCCCGGTGATCGGCGATCCGTTAGCGTTTGAGAAATTCACGCCGGCGGTGGGAGTCGAGACGGGAAAGAAGACTACGTTGGAGCGGCCGCCTCCGGGAGCTGGATTCACGATCGAAATCGAAGCAGTTGTGGCCGTGGCGATATTCGCGGACGGAACCAACGCGGTGAGTTGTCGGGAGTTCACGAATGTCGTTGCCAACGCGCTGCTATTGAAATTCACCGTGGCGCCTTGCACGAAGCCGGTTCCGTTGACCGCGAGCGTGAACGCGGAACCGCCGGGCGCGGCCGCCGTCGGAACTAACGCTTGGTTCAGGAACGGCACGGGATTGCCGGGCGCGTTATTCGAAGTGATTGAAATGCTCAGGAAACCCTGCTCCGCAATAGCGCCGACGGCGTCGACTAGCTGCACGTCGAAATACCAGGTGCCGCCTCCGGTGGGAGTTCCGCTGATGGTGCCCGAGGCGATATTCAGGCCAAAAGGCAGCCCGCCACCCGCGATGGCCCAAGTGAAGGGCTGCGTGCCGCCGGTTTCGCTTACGGTCTGGCTGTAGGCAGAGCCCAAGTTCCCGCCGGCTAAATTGAGCGTGGTGATTTGCGGCAACGGGTTGACGGTGATTTGTGTTACGGCAGTCTTTGTTGTGTCGGCGACGGAGGTGGCGGTGATCGTCGCGGACTGCGGGCTGGCGGAATTTGAGGGCTGCGGAGCGTTGTAGGTCACTCCGGCATTGGTCTGGTTTGAGAGCGAGCCTGGACCGCTGAGAGTCCAAGCAAGCCCTAAGTTCTTGGAATCATTCACGAGCGTCGCATTAATGCTGACGGTGAAGCCTTGGTCCGTTTGTGCGGACGATGGAGACACAGTGACAGAAATTGGCGGGGCGGAGCTCGACGAACATCCGGCGAGCAATGCGGCGGCTGTCAAAGCGATGGAGACGAATCTGAGAGAAAGAGCTGGGCGCATGATCCTCTGAGCCTCGGTGGTGGTCTAGTAGTGCCGAGCGATCGTTAAAGTTGCGGTCGAATCTCCGCTACGGCACGTTTAGGGAAGCAAACATGTAATCATCCGGGCCGCGAGCCTTCAAGTAGAATCGTTTCAGCACACAGAGCTAGACGTTTGAAACTGACGGGCGTGAGCAAGCGCGCACTTTCGGCGATTGTTGCGGAATAGTAACGATTTGGGCGGGAATTGTTGAGGCACCGGCAACACGGGCTTTCCTTGTGGCATCCTACCCTCGATGCTAAACTCGCATAGAATAGCTAGCCCTTATTCTGCGGAGGTCTGAATTGCGCCGTTTTCTCTTGTGGTCCACGCTGGGGTGCGCCTCAGTGCTCTTGATGGGCTGTCCGAAAGGCGATCCCAATTTCCACGAGGGAGTGAAAGCCGAGCAGATTCAGGACTACGATACGGCGCTGGTGCAGTATCAGCGGGCGCTGCGAGCCGATCCCACCAACCTGGAATACAAGGTAAAAGTCTCCCATTTGAAATTCGTGGATGCGCAGTACCACGTCGATCAGGGCAAAAAGGCGCTGGATCGCGGGGATTTGGCTACGGCGCTGGCGGAATATCAGAAGGCGCAGGCGGTCGATCCTTCGAATGCGACTTCGGCGCAGCAAGTAAGGCATGTGATGGAAATGCTGGCGGCCAAGAGCGAGGCTGAGGCGCCGACGCCTGCCACGCCGCCGGAAGAGACGGAAGTGCTGGCAGGCCCGCCGCAATTGAAACCGATTTCGCGCGAGTTGATCAATTTGACGATGACGAACGACGCGAAAGTGATTTTCGAGACCATCGGAAAATTGGCGGGATTGAGCGTGATTTTCGATCCGGATTTCTCTTCGCGGCGCGTTACCGCGGAATTGCCAAACGTGACGCTGGAGCAGGCGCTCGATGCGGTTTCGCTCGAGAGCAAGGCTTTCTGGAAACCGATTTCGAGCAATATTATTTTCGTGGCGCCGGATCAGCCGCAGAAGCGCAAGGACGTGGAAGACGAAGTGATTCGTACTTTCTACCTTTCGAACACACTTACGCCGCAGGACATCACCGAAATCATTACCGGATTGCGGCAGACGCTGAACTTGACGCGCGTGCAGCAAATCAACGCGCAGAACGCGATCATCATTCGCGATACGCCGGATAAAGTGATGCTGGCGGGAAGAATTCTGCATACCATCGATAAGGCCAAACCGGAAGTACTGCTGCACTTGCAAGTGCTCGAGACGCGGCTGGACCGCTTGCACGATTTGGGAATTTTGCCGGGGCAAAGCGTGGCCGTGCAGTTTGCGCCGCGCACGAATTTACAGCCCGGCACGACGGCTACCACGAGCACGACTTCCACGACTGCGACGACCACTACGCCGGCATCCGACGAGCGATAATTTTCGCAAGGGCGTGACTCGACGACGGACTCAAACTGCAATTGGCTCGATTGGAATTACGCTCCCGTCGACGACATCAGCCGCCGGGACGAACGATGCAGACTTTCGTAGGTTTCACACGCGCGGGCTCCGCAAGCGGCACCCCCACAAGGAAAAATCCGTAAAGCATTTCGAGGGAGTCGCTGTCCGAGGAATTACCAGCTCGAGTAAGGAGTGCCTTCAAACGGGGAACTTCCCGGCGCGATCGAATGCACATCGCAAATCCCGGTAGTAGTCTGATCCGGGCTCATCAAAGTATCGCAAGTATCGGTAGCCCAATCGCTCGAATGAGTAAACGGATCCTTCGGAATCCCCTTGAGGTAACCAGCCTGCTGCATATCATCCAGGCTCTGCGGCGCGGCATTCTTATCCATCGTAAATTGATCGATGGCCTCGCGCATCACGAACAAATCCTGCCGCAAAACAGTCTCGCGCGTATGCAGCAACGACTTCTGATACTGTCCCACAGCAATGGTAGCCAGAATCATGATGATCGTAATCACGATCATCAGTTCCAAAATCGTAAAGCCGCGCTCAGCGGCATTTCGTCCCGATTTCCATCCGTTCATCAACTGAGCCCAATCCTCGCCCGCCGCAATCGCGAGCTTCTACCAGTCGCTATATTTCGTGCCATCCAGCGCCGTGCCCGTCGATTTCGAAAACACATCGAACACATCCTGCCCGCCCCAACTGTTCGAATCCGCATCATCCTGCACCGAACGCATTCCCCATTCTTTCTTGCCGGTCATCGGGTCAATGGGCACCGCGCGCAAAAATCGAATCTTACGGTCCGGCGCCCCCATCATGTTCACGCCTTTCACCAAAGTTTCCATGTCCGGCGGATAACCTTCAGTCCCAATCTTCACCTGAATCATATTCTTGTCCGCCACGTCCTTATAGCGGTCAATGGCATCGCGCATCTGCCGCAAGTCGTAACGCAGGATGGCTTCCTTCTGCCGCGTCACCGTAAACCGCGCCACCGGCAACGCCGCCGTCGAAAGCGCAATCAAAATCGCGCAAGTAATCACCAGCTCGATCAACGTCAATCCAGCTTCAGCCGCCCGCGCTCGCGCGCAAACTCTATGATTTTCCTGCCCAGCAAGTCTGCCGTTCATCTAGCTGTTCCTCAGTGCACAGTAATGTTCGCTTCGTTCGACACCATCTGAATCACATGCTGCTGCGAATCCTTCG
>Ga0206813_1113_pt1 | contig 17149 bp, 18 predicted proteins | sample Alteio_BWOrgCont_92_FD_152856 | JGI IMG/M metagenome (GOLD analysis project Ga0206813, IMG submission 152856) | Enriched cells from forest soil in Barre Woods Harvard Forest LTER site, Petersham, Massachusetts, United States -... | ecosystem: Environmental > Terrestrial > Soil > Temperate forest >...
AGCGCGAAGTGGTCGTCAAGCAATCGGTCGATCTCCAGACCAAGCTTCAGGATTTGATCATGGATCTGCTGATCCTGTCCAAGACGGACGAGGACGCCAAGCAGATCGTCGGCAAATACAATATCCAGCAGAACGGGCAGGCTCCCGCTCCCGCCGAAGCGCCCGCCAAGTAGCGGTTTCGCCGCCCCCGCTCCCTCGGCGAAAACGCGCCGCGGGTGAGGATTGATACCTTGGTATGGCTCGGTTGGGAAGCGCTTGCGATTGATTTGGCCGATTCCGAGAGCGACGCCATGCTCATTCCCAATCCTCTTCCCCCGACGTTCGCGGTTTCACGCTGGATCTTCGCTCGCGCATTGGGAGTCATTTTCTTTTGCGCCTTCGGCTCCCTCGCCCTTCAGATCCGCGGATTGATGGGCAGGCGCGGCGTCGTGCCGGCCCGGGAGTTTCTGGACGCAGCCCACGCGCAATTGGGCGCAGCCGCCTACTGGAAAGTTCCGACGCTGTGCTGGCTTTCCGCCAGCGATGGTTTTCTCGTGACGCTTTCGGCGCTCGGCATCATCCTTTCCGCGGTTTTGGCCGCGGGTTTTTATCCGAGAATCTGCGCTTTTCTCTTGTGGCTGCTCTACCTTTCGCTGGCCTCCGTGGGAAGCCCGTTTCTTGCTTTCCAATGGGACGGCCTCCTTCTGGAAGCCGGGTTGCTCGCCATCTTCTTTTTCCCACGTGGACGGCAGCCGAATTGGCGAAGGATGAATGCCGTCCCGCGCGTTGCCCACATCCTTTTGTGGTGGCTCCTTTTCCGGCTGATGTTCGAGTCCGCCGTTGTGAAACTGGCCAGCCGTGATCCCACCTGGTGGAGCCTCGGCGCCCTCGATTACCATTTCGAAACGCAGCCTCTTCCCATCTGGACGTCGTGGTTTCTGAATCAGACGCCGCATTGGATCCTCGCCTTCGCCACCCTGTTCGTGTTCGTCATCGAATTCGCCGCGCCCTGCATGCTCGTGGCGCCCCGCCGCATTCGTCATTGGGCGGCATGGGTGATGATCGCCTTTCAGATCCTCATATTCGTGAGCGGAAATTACGCGTTTTTCAATCTCCTCACCATCGCGCTCTGCATCCTGCTGTTTGACGACGAAGCGTGGCCCCGGCGCTGGCGCGAATTGATTCGCCTGAGTTCGACCTTCAACGTCCGGAGGCGCTCCGTCTGGACTACCGGCATCGCCTGCGCAGCCGCTTCCTTTGTCGCGGCGCTCACCGCCGTTCCGCTTGTGACGGGGATCGCTTCGCTCCCGCTCTTTCCATCGCCGAATTGGTTCCAAAGCGCCCCGGGTTGGGTCGAGTCCACGGAACGCTTCCTGGCGCCCCTAAGGAGTTTCAATGGCTACGGACTCTTCGCGGTCATGACCACTTCGCGCCGCGAAATCGTCATCGAGGGCTCGGACGATGGCGTCATCTGGCGCGAATACGAATTCCCATGGAAACCCGGTGACCTGGATGAGCGGCCCGGACTCGTGGCTCCCCATCAGCCGAGGCTCGATTGGCAAATGTGGTTCGCCGCCTTGGGCAACCGTGAACAGAATCCCTGGTTTGGCCGCCTCTTGGAAAGGCTCCTCGAAGGTTCGCCTGAGGTGCTCGGCCTTTTTCGCCGCAATCCTTTTTCCGGCCATCCGCCCCGCGCCATCCGGGCGGTGATCTATGATTATCATTTCACGCGTTTCGGCGACCCCGGCTCCGCGTGGTGGAAGCGAGAACTTCTGGGATTGTACTACCCCGCAGTATCCATGAAACCGCCGGAATAGTTGCGGTCCTTTCGATTAAACCGCGAATGGACGCCAATCATTGAAGCCAGTGGAAGCAGGTCTTCCCCTATTCGCGTCTATTCGCGTTCATTCGCGGTTGTTAATCCGGTTTTGCCAATTGTGGATTCGAATAAAACTCGCCCTCGAAGCGTCTTCACCTTCGAACATTCCACACCATGAAACACGTCACTTCCATCCACGCCTTGCTCGCCGCGCTGTGTGTGGCGGCTCCCGTCTCCGGTTTGAGTTCTCCCGGCGATCAGGGTGGTTTCCGTGGACGACATCTCACCTCAGGATTTCATAGGCGCTTTTTCCATCGCGGCCCCAGGTTTTTCTATGGAGGCGCCCCGGTGTTCTGGGGTCCCGCGATCGGCTTCAGCTTTTACGGCTCTCCGGGCTATTATTATCCCGGCTACTACAATGAGGACGGCCCGGACAGGCCCACGTATCGGGGCATCCCGCGCACGGAAACGGATGCCAGAGACGCGAAGGACGATCTGGGCGTGGACGTGCAGCGCTCGCTTGCGCACCAAGGATACTATCATGGCCCCCTCGACGGTGAAATCGGCTCCGGCAGCAGAGCCGCGATTCGCGCCTACCAAAGCGACCATGGCCTCGAACCCACCGGGCGCATCGATAGCGCGCTTCTGCGCTCGCTGCACATCGACTGAGCCCTTCGGCTGGCCCTTAACGCTTCTCTCAGCCTTCTTCGACAAATTCGCCCACCCGGCGGAATTTCGCGTAGCGCTGTTCGAGAAGTTCCTTGGCGGGAATCGCCCGCAGTTCGTCAAGCTGGCGGCCGACGGCGTTTTTTAGATTCGCGATTGCCGCGGTGTGGTTCCGGTGCGCCCCGCCCATCGGTTCCGGTATCACTCCGTCGATCAGCTTCATTTCGAGCAAATCGCCTGCCGTCAGTTTCAGAGCGGCGGCGGCTTCCGGAGCGTGCTTCCGGTGTTTCCAGAGAATCGCCGCGCAACCTTCCGGACTGATCACCGAATAATAGGAGTGCTCCAGCATTAACACGCGGTCGGCAACAGCGATGCCAAGGGCGCCCCCGCTACCGCCCTCCCCGATCACCACGGCGACAATCGGTGTCTTCAAGACCATCATCTCACGAAGATTAACGGCGATCGCCTCAGAGATATGGCGTTCCTCCGCCCCCACGCCCGGGTATGCGCCGGGGGTGTCGATGAGCGAAACAAAGGGCAGCCCGAACTTTTCGGCGAGCCGCATCAGCCGCAAGGCCTTGCGATAGCCTTCCGGGTTCGCGCTCCCGAAATTCCGCTTCAGATTCTCTTTCAGGTCCCGCCCCTTTTGATGGCCGATGACCACGCATCGGTGGTCATCCATCGTCGCAAACCCGCCCGGCATCGCGCGATCTTCGCCAAAAAGCCGGTCGCCATGGATTTCGAGAAAGTTTGTGAATGAAAGCTGGATATAGTCGAGCGCAAATGGACGCGCCGCGTGCCTGGCGATTTGCACCCGCTGCCACGGAGTGAGGTTTTCGTAAATCACACGCTTGGTTTCCTCGATCTTCGCCTCCATTCGATGCACTTCCGAGTCGAAATTAATGTCGTTCGCGCGCGAGTGCTTCTTGAGATCGGCGAGCTTGTCCTCCAGTTCGAGGATCGGTTTTTCAAATTCCAGCGGCTGCAGTTTCATGGGAGTTATTCGAGGGTCACGGGCGCGCCTTTGCTCAGCAGGGCGGCGAGTTCGGCCGGGGCGTCGGGCGGAAGCATAATCCCGCCGCTCGGCGGCTTGGCGTTTGGCGCGTCCGCATTCGCCACGGGATCGCCATAGAGCGTGCATCCCGGAATATTGATCTGAATCCAGTGTGTCGCGTTGATGTAACCCTTGTCGGAATAAAGCACACGCGCCCCGTTGAGCCACGCGAGCTTGTCGATGACCTTGCCCATCTGCTTGGGCAAAGGCGGCGACGCTTTGTGGGCAGCGGCCGCTTTCTTCGCATGGATCGGAGGCCACGAACGGACGGCGTATTGCTTGAAAAAGCGGCCCTTGTTCAGCAGGACCACCTTATCAGTCTTGCGGCTGATCACCAGTGAGAATTCCCCCGGGGAGACGCTCAGCTTCTGACCGATGCGGAGCATCGAACTCTGGAGATTGTTCGCCCGCATCAGCAACTCCGCGCTGGTGTGCATCCGCAGCGCCACACGGCCGATCACATCGTTCTTCTGCACGATATAAACTTCCTTCTCCGGCGCCGCGATAGGCGAAAGAAAAATGGCCGTATTGACGTCCCCCAGCAGGTCCCTCGCATCGTCGATCTTACTCGATTGCGGGTTATGCTCGACGAAAGCCGACAGCGCCTCGCGGGCTTCGAGCAGCGTGCCGTTTTGGCGCACGGCAGCCGCCTTTTCGAAGTCGGGCACCGAGGGATCGGGCGGAGGCGGAGGCGGAGGCAATTCCTTCTCCCGTTCGAGCGCCACCTTCGGATGGATGAACATCTCGTACGTAAAATACCCGCCGGCGCCGAAAATCATGGCGGCGAGGACGAGGATGATCAGAGCTTTCACGATAGGGCGGCAGCAGGTGTCGAATGGAAACGGCTCATGGATTAATCCATTCCGAAAAGAATGGGAAACACGAACGAGGGTTCCATAGCATGCAGCAACGCGCAGGCGCCCGCAATTCTTGCGCGGAAAAATGCCGCCCGGCTTTGCTGCGATCCCACTTTCGCTTTTTCACCGTTACAGCAATCCCCGCCCGCGGAAATCCCCAAGGTTCCCGCCCGAAGATTCCTGAATGAGGTCGGATGCGAATTTCAGGAGACAGATCTCCCACCCCGAATCCACGCCCTGAATGACGGCGCTCAAGGGGTCTTCGGATTGTTCGACCTGGATCCGGAGACTCTCAATGACGTCCTCGAGCGAACTCGAAATCAGCCGATCCGAGACATCGGTCTTGCGAAACTGAAAGCCGTACTTCAGCACCGCCAATTGCGGCGCATGCTCCTTGAGCCATCCCATGAAATCCTCCGCATGCTCGCTGAAACCTTCCACCAGCATGCGCTGAATCTGCCCCGGCGTGATGATCTGGGGACGCTCCGCATGAAGACGACCGTCCCGCACCCGCACCTTGTTCACGCTATCCATCAGCTCGGTCACGAGGAAAAAGCGAAAGCTGGTGTCGCCAAATGTCGCTATCCGCCGCTGCGGAGCGACGATCACCTGCGTATTCTCGATCGCATACTGGATCGTATCCTCATTGAGCATAAGAGGGGAAACTTACGGACAGCAGCGGGCGGCGCAATGAATCTTTTCCGCCCAAGAATCTCCCCATCTTTACAAGAGGACGCCCGTCCTCCTAGATTCTGCGGCCTTGGAAATCCCGAACACATTAGCGATCATCGCAGGCAGCGGCGTTTACCCCCTCGCCATGGCCCGCGCCGCGCGCGCCGCCGGCGTCCCGCGGATCGTGGCCGCCGCTTTCCAGAATGAAACGGACCCGGCCCTGGCCCCCTTGGTGGAGGAAATCGAGTGGATGCGCGTGGGGCAGCTCGGGCGCATGCTGGGCTTTCTCAAGAATTCCGGGGCCACCCATGCGGTCATGTCCGGGCAGATCCATCCGCGCAATCTTTTCGACCTCCGGCCGGATATCAAGGCGCTCGTCGTTCTGGCGCGCCTCCGCCGGCGCAATGCGGAATCCATCTTCGGCGCCATCGCGGAGGAAATGGCCTCGTTCGGCATCCGGTTGCTGCTGGCGACCGCTTATATGGAAGAGCACCTTGCGCCCGCGGGCCTGATCGCCGGCCCGAAGCTCAAGCCGCGGGAGGAAGAGGATCTGCGCTATGGCTTCCACATCGCCAAGGAAACCAGCAAGCTCGACATCGGGCAGACCGTGGTGGTGAAAAACGGCTCCATCCTCGCCGTGGAAGCGTTCGAAGGCACGAACTCCGCCATCAAGCGCGGCGGCGAGCTCGGACGCAAGGACGCGATCATGGTAAAAGTATCGAAGCCCAATCAGGACTTTCGATTCGATGTGCCCGTCATCGGGCCCCTCACCTTGGAAGCCGCCCGGGGAGCGCGGCTCCGCGCCATCGGCGTGGAGGCTGGCAAGACGCTCCTGCTCGAACGGGAAAAGCTTTGCGAACTCGCCAATTCCTGGAAGATCTCGATTTTCGGCTGCCAGGCGCAAAGTGAAACGCCACTCCCGCCTACGCCATAATGCGCCCGCAGGTTCCAAGACTCTCGAAAATGGATGCTTCTCATCCGTTGCTCCCCACCCGCTGTTTCCCATGCTGAATCCCTCTTCCGCGCCGACGCCAGCCGGGCTCCCCTCCGATTCTCGCGCGTTTCGCGTGGGCGTCATCGGCGCCGGCAGCATGGGCAAAAACCACGCCCGAATATTTGGGGAGCTGCCAGAGGTGCAATTCGCGGCTGTCCTGGATGAACGGACGGATGTGGCCGGTGAAATCGCCGCCAAGTACGGCGCCCGGGCCGTCTCCAGCATTGACGCCTTGATTGACAGCATCGACGCCGCCACCATCGCTACACCCACGGTCACCCACTTCGCCATCGCGAAAAAACTGCTGGAATCCGGCAAACACGTCCTTGTCGAAAAACCCTTCACCGAAACCCCTCTCCAGGCGCGGGAACTCTGCGACCTCGCCCAGCAGCGTGGTCTGGTGCTCCAGGTCGGTCACATCGAGCGTTTCAATCCCGTTCTCTCCGCTCTCGAATCGCGGCTCACCCATCCCCGTTTCATCGAAGCCACGCGTCTTTCCCCTTATCCCGGGCGCAGCCTCGATGTGGGCGTCGTCCTGGATGTCATGATCCACGACCTGGAAATCATCCTTCACCTGGTCCGCTCGCCGTGGGTTCAGGTGGATGCCGTCGGCGTATCCGTCCTGAGCAAGCGGGAGGACATCGCGAATGTGCGCATTCGGTTCGAAAATGGCTGCGTGGCCAATATCACCGCGAGCCGCATCAGCCAGGACAAGCTGCGAAAAATACGGGTTTTTCAGCAGGACGCCTACCTCTCGCTCGATTACCAAAACCAATCCGGCTATCTGCTCCGGCTCGCCCGCGATGGCGAAAAGGAAAGCTCCTTGCTCGGCAAGCTCCTCGGGGTCGCCACGGATTCCACGATCGTCACGGCATTCGCGGGCCGAAAAATCGTGCGCGAACCGGTGGAGGTAGACAAAGGCGAACCTCTGAAGCGCGAACTGGCGGATTTCGTGGCCTGCGCAAAAGCAGGGTCTCAACCGAAAGTCGGCGGGCGGGAAGCCACCGCCGCGCTCGAACTCGCCCTCGAAATCACACGGCAGATCGAGCATTCCGAAAAACAAGGCCCACCGGGTTCCGAAGGATGACCCGGCGCCATCCAAATCGTTCCCACGAGTTTCCGAGTCATCATGTGTGCCCGTTGCGCCATAGATGTCTCGCAAAGCCTCGGCTGTCATTCTGGCCTGAAGCCTCGCACCACCTGTCATTGAAGGAGGAAGGCATTTGGCCTCAAAAGGCGCAAAGAACCGGAGGGATCAATGAGGAAAGCAGGAAAGCAGGAAAGGCTTTGCGCCTCCGTCATCCGCTTTTCCTGCTTTCCCGCTTTCCTCATTCACATTCGTTGTCCCGTGGCTAAAAAGCTGTATATGATCGCGGGCGAAGCCAGCGGCGACTCCCGGGGCGCGGAACTCATGCGGGCTCTGCGCAAACATGATCCCGAACTCGAATTCTTTGGCGCGGGAGGCCGCGAAATGCGGACGCTCGGCGGCGCGCACTTCACCGACTGGGCCGATGAAGCCGTGGTGGGCCTCTGGGACGTGCTGAAAAAGTACGGTTATTTCAAGGCGCAGTTCGATCGGATGCTCGCGGACATCACGCTCATCCGGCCCGATGCGCTGATCCTCATCGATTATCCGGGGTTCAATCTCCGGTTCGCGAAAGCGGTGAAGGCGAAGCTGCCTCACATCCGGACCATCGACTACATCAGCCCCCAAGTCTGGGCATGGAACCGCGGACGCATCCCGAAGATGGCCCGCTACCTCGATCTGATGCTGTGCATTTTTCCTTTCGAAAAGCCGCTTTACGAGAAGAGCGGTCTGCGCACCGTGTTTGTCGGGCATCCGATCCTCGATTCCCTCGTGACAAAACGCATCGACGACCCGCGGGACCCGAGTCTCATCGGCCTTTTCCCCGGCAGCCGGGACAAGGAAGTGCGAAGAATATTTCCCGTGATGGTGGAGGCGGCGCAGCGCATGCGAGACGAACAGCCCAGCCTGCGCTTTGAAGCCTCGGCGGCTTCCCATCAACTCGCCGACCAGATGCTCGCGATTCTCCAACAGAGCGGCGAAAACGAGGAATTTTGCGCCGTCTCCGTCCGATCATCGCACGAACTCATGCAGCGCGCCACCGTCGGGATGGTTTGCTCGGGAACCGCCACCCTGGAAGCGGCTTTCTTCGGACTGCCATTTTCGGTTGTTTATAAAATTGCGTGGCTGACGTGGATCGTCGGCAAGCGACTGGTGAAAGTGCCTTTTCTGGGAATGCCGAATGTTCTCGCCGGCAGGGAAATCGCGCGCGAATTGCTGCAGGACGCCGCCACCCCCGCTGCCCTCGCGGCGGAGACGCTGCGCCTCCTCCGGGACGATCACGCTCGCGAAATCCTTCAACGCGACCTGGAAGCCGTCATCAAAAATCTCGGCGCGCCCGGAGCGGCGCGCCACGCCGCCGCGGCGATTGTCGAGGAGTTGAACCGTTTTTAGTCGCGACAATTGGCGCCATGAACCCCTGCGGGAACGACACAACGCCGTTGGCCTAGGCGGCAGATCGGCGAGAAATCATGCCGGGAATGACGCTGTTTTTAGACGCGCGGCAATCCCGTAACGCTCGCTGTCGTGCTTGTCAGCCTGTTATTCGGCGGCTTCTTCTTCGTCGCCTTCTCCGGCTGCGTCACTCTCTTCGAGCGAAGGCAAATCGTGATCGCTCTGGAAATGGCGCTTCCGCTTGTTGGAAGGGAGCGGGGCGAGGGTCATGGTCACGCTCTTGCCCATGAGCTTCGGCTCCATTTCCACGTTGGCCATCGTGACGAGGTCGGTCTTCACCCGCACCATGATTTTCATGCCCAAGTCCTGATGCGCCATTTCACGTCCGCGAAATTGCAGTTGCACGCGGACCTTGTTCCCCTTGTCGAGAAAATCCTCGGCGTGGCGCATCTTCGTCACGTAATCGTGCTCATCGATATTCACCCGGAATTTGATTTCCTTGAGCTTGCTCGATGAACCCTTTTTTTCCTTGTCGTGCTTGGCCGCCTCGTACTTGAACTTGCCGAAATCCACGATTCGGCACACGGGTGGGTTGGCATTGGCCGCGACCTCCACAAGATCGAGACCCATCTCCTGCGCCTTGCGCAGGGCGTCGGACAGCTTCATCACTCCAAGCTGCTGGCCGGTGGACGCAAGAATTACTCGCACCTCTCGGGCGCGAATCCGGCCATTAACACGGTTCTGTATAAGAATAGGGAGACTCTCCTTTCTGTTCGGGCGGGGAGCGACGCACAAACAGTGTTTTTCTGGGTTCGCAGTTACAGGGATTTCGCGGGCTTTGGTTCCGCGAGCCCTGGCTCCAGCATCGCCACGCTTGCGAGGGCGCTCTGGCGATGCGGGTTTGCGGCTTGCGCCGCCCACCGGGAGGGAAGGTTTAGTCGATCCCACTTTTCCCCGCAAGGCGAATCTCCAAGAGGTCGTGAAAAAGTATACGTGAATTCTTTCTCCCCAAACCCTGCTCGCAACGCCACCATGCCCGCCGATGGACAAATCCGCCAAAACCTTCCTTTTCGACCTTCTTGATACTCCCAGCCCCACCGGCTTCGAATTGCCCGGCCAGCGGAAATGGGCCGCGTACGCCAAACAATTCGCCGACCGCGTCGAAAATGACGCCTACGGCACCGCCTGGGCCACGATCGATGGGCGTTCGAAAAAGCCGCGCCGCGTGATGATCGAAGCGCACGCGGACGAAATCGGCTTCATCGTGAAACACATCACGAAGGAAGGCTGGCTGCGGATCGATAGAATCGGCGGCTCCGACACCGCCACCGCAAGAGGCCGCCGCCTTCACCTCCTGGGCGACAAAGGCGTCGTCCACGGGATCATCGGCAATACCGCGATCCATCTTCGCCGGGACGGATTGAGCGACGAGAAGGCTCCGAAGATTCACGAACTCTACGTGGACGTCGGCGTCTCCTCGGCGAAAGAGGTGGGCCAGCTTGGCCTGCGCGTCGGCCACCCGGCCGTCTATGCCGATGCCGCCGAGGCGTTTGGAAAGAAGCGGATCGTTGGCCGCGCCTTGGACAACCGGATGGGCGGATTCATCCTCACGCAGGTCCTCGCCAATCTGCATGGCGCAAAGAAAAAGCCCGCCTCGACGATCATTGCCGTGAACGCGGTGCAGGAGGAGATTGGCGGCCATGGAGCAAGGATGGCGGCCCACCGGCTGAAACCGGACGTGTGCGTGGTCCTTGACGTCACCCACGCCACGGAAACACCGGGAATCGATGCCGCCATCCACGGGGAGGTAAAGCTCGGCGGCGGCCCGAGCGTCACTCACGGGACGTGCAACCACCCCAACGTCGTTCGTCGCATCATGGACTGCGCCGACCGCCTCAAGATTCCGATCCAGCATGAGTCCTCCTCCCGCTATAGCGGCACGGATACCGACGTCATCTTCGAGGTCCGCGAAGGCATCCCCAGCGGCCTCATCTCGCTTCCGCTGCGCTACATGCACAGCGTCGTGGAAATGGCCGACCTCGGAGACGTGAAGCAGGTCATCGCGCTCCTCACGGAATTCGTGCAATCCGTCACGGAAACCGACGATTTTGCGGTGAAGCTGTAGAGACGGCAATTCGGCGCCGGCCTGACCGCGCCGCGGCAATATCGTCACTCGTCATTCCGTCACATGCCGGCAGATACTCTCCCGCCCCCAAAGCCCTCCGCGGCGCTGCGACCCAGGCGTTATTTGGAGATTTATTGGTTGATGATCCGCAATTCGCTCATCCGCGAAATGAATTTCAAGGCGAACTTCATCCTCTGGATGGTGGTGGAACTCCTTTGGTTTCTGGGGCAGATCGTCTTCCTGGAAGTCCTCTTCAGTCACGTGGACAAAATCGGCGATTGGTCGAAGTGGCAATGCGTCCTCCTCGTGGGGACGCACCAGCTCACTTCTCAAATTTTTCAGGCCTTCTTTTACGTCAATCTTTCCGAGCTACCGGAGCTCATACGCACCGGACGGCTCGATCTGATGCTCCTTTTGCCCGTGGATCCTCAATTCGCGGTTTCCACGCGAAAATTTGGGATGGACAATATCGTGAATGCGATCGTTGGCGCCGCAATCGTAATTTTCTCGCTATTTCAACTGCGCGTCGTCCCAAATGCTTCGCAAATAGCCCTTTATATCGTCGCCGTGGCTTTTGGCGCCACGGTCCACTATTCGGTGATGTTCGGTCTGGCAACAGTTGCCTTCTGGATCGTCCGCGCCCAGGGATTGATCTACGGCTACTTCAATGTTTTCAACATCGCGAGGTATCCCGACGTTGTCTTTCGCGGCGTCTTCAAGATGATTTTCAGCTATCTCATTCCGGTGATCATCGTCGCCAATGTTCCGACCAGGATTCTCTCGAGAGCGTTGGAATCACCCTGGAACGGCCTTGCCCAACTCGCCGGCGCCTCGCTCTTCATCTTCTTCGGCACGCGCACTTTCTGGCATTTCGCCTTGCGCAGGTATTCGAGCGCAAGTTCCTAGAAACGGGCCGCGAACCCGGCGGGGCAGGCCCATTTTCGCCCTTCGAAAAAGGCGCCTTTTCCCCTTGCGCGGCAGATTGAAAGCCCTTATGTAACGCGCCTCAATTTTTCCTGCAGCGCTACAAATCCAGATTCCCTTCCCCTCCGAATTTAAAAAACAAGTTATGGCCAAAGATAAACCAGCCAAGCCCTCCGGAAAGACGAAGGCTTCCGCGCCTGCGAAACCTGTAAAGGTCGCTCCCAAGGCAGCCAAACCTGTGAAGATGGCGAAGGCGGTGAAGGGGAATGGTTCGCGCGAGGCGGCCAAGGAAAAGGCGGCAAAACACCATGCGCACTCTGCTCCGATGAGCGCGCCGAATGGCAAACCTGCGCGCCCCGTGGAACTGACACCCTTCCTGGTGCGCCAAAAAGAGCGTCTCCTTCAGCTCCGAGACTCCATGCTCGACTCCATGATGGGCGTGGCAAAGGACAACCTGCGGACTCGCGCCGAGGGCAGCGAAGCCAGCGCCTTCGGGATGCATCAGGCCGATGCGGGCAGCGATGCCTATGACCGCGATTTTGCCCTCAGCCTCCTCTCCCAGGAGCAGGACGCCCTTTACGAAATCGAAGAAGCGCTCAAGCGCATCGATCTGGGCGCCTATGGCGTCTGTGAAATGAGCGGCAAGCCCATCAACCACGCACGCCTCGAGGCCCTCCCCTTCGCCCGTTACACCGTGGAATGCCAATCACAGATCGAGAAGCAGGGCAAAGTCACCCGCGCCCGCGTCCCTGTCACCTCGCTCTTCGGCTTTACCGACGAAGAGCCGACGGAAAACGAAGAAGAAGAACCGGTCTCTGATAATAAGGAATAAGCTGTTATGGCCCGCGATTTCATCATCCTCGAATGCACGGAGGCGAAAGCCGAAGGAAAACCCGTTTCCCGATACATCTCCACGCGCAACAAAAAGAGCCCGAACACCCCAAATCGGCTCGAAAAGAAGAAATACAATCCGAACCTGAAGCGGCATACGCTTCACCGCGAAACCAAGTAATCCCGGGAGATCACCGAATATGCAGCCCAAGACTCCGCAACGCCGCTCCAATTTCCGCCGCGCCAACCGCATCATGCCGCGGCGCCGTATCGATATCGCCATCGAGGCCATCGACTATAAGAACCCGGACATCCTGAAGAAATTCGTGACTGAAAGCGGCAAGATCCTTCCCCGCCGCGTCACCGGGATGCCCGCGCATTTTCATCGCAAGATCACCCGGGAGATCAAGCGCTCCCGCGCGATGCTTCTGATGCGCTGACGCCTTCCCGGCTTTCTCCACGCCTCCATTTCTCCTTTTAAAACGCGCTCCCCGGAGCGCGTTTTTTATTGACGCTCATCACTTTCCGTTTGCTTCGCCCGATGGCCGGACCTTGACGTATCTCCCGGGCTCCACCTTTAGCAGGTAGGTGTTCCCTTGTTCTTTCGCGGGCAGGGCCCTGAGATCCTCCGTCTGATAAATGGCGAGCCCTTTCGCCGAATCGACCGCCACCCGGCGCGCGTCCGAATCACGAAGCTCGACGGTGTTCGGGCTCACCAAAAAGAGCGAACGACCGCCCAGCCGGACGGCAGCCGCCGAACGCCCGGCGTCATTCGCGGGGATCGAATAATACGTCTTGTCCTCGACGGCGGTCACTTGCACAACCGTCTCGAGACTGCCGCGCCGGCCGCGGTCGATCGAAGCGCACACAACAATGATCAAAAAGCCGGCCAGCAGGACGCCCCCCAGGGCCAGCGCCCATCGGGCCCCAGGCAAAGGAGGATGGCCGGAAGCGGCGGAAAACTCGGATTCAGCAGTCACCTGGCTGAATTAAAGGCCGCCCGCCTCCACTGCAAGCGCGGCTTCCATTTCTGGCGAGAAAGCTTGTCTCCGGCAAAGGGCAAAACGGTCATCACTTGACGGCTCCCGCGACCATGCTTAGCGTTCGCGCCTTATGTCAAAGTTCGCCTTTGTTTTCACGCTTACGCTGATAGCGGCGTTGACGCCATTGCATTGGAGCGAAGGCGCCGTCGTCTATCGTTCCAACGAGGGGTGGTCGGTGGAAGGCGACGACAGCCAGATCGCGGGAAATGCCATCGAACAAATGCACAAGGCCGAGGCCATGGAGGCGAAGGGGGACGATGCCGGCGCTTACAAGGCATACAAGGCGCTCGTCAAAAAATTCGGCCTCTCCCTCCTGGCCCCGAAGGCGCAGCGCAAGGTGGGAATCCTCCTGGAGAAACATCGCGATTACGACAAAGCCTACGACGCTTATAACGTCTATCTCAGCAAATATCCCCACGGGCAGGATTTCGACTCCGTGGTCGAGTCGATGTTCAACATCGCCAAGCTCTTTCTCAACGGTGAAAAGAAAAAGGTCTTCGGGGTGAAGGTGGCCGCGTCCATGGAGCGCGCGCAACAGATGTTCGAAGGCATCGTGAAGAGCGCTCCGTTCAGCAAGTGGGCGCCGCTGGCGCAATTCAATGTGGGCGAAACCTTGGAAAAGCAGAGCAAATATCCGGAGGCCATCCAAGCGTATCAGACCGCGGTGAACAAGTATCCCAACGACGCGATCGCGGAAAATGCGCTCTACCAGGCCGGATACGTCCGTCTCCGGCAATTGCGCGAAGGCTCCTACGACAAGGCGTCCGCCCAAAAGGCGCGCGAAGCGTTCGAGGATTTTATCTACCGTTATCCCCAGAGCGAAAAAGTCGCGCAAGCGAGGGAAAACATGAAGTCGCTCGATACCGGCGTCACCAAGGGAGCGCTTGAAGTCGCCAAATATTACGACCGCATGAAGCAGCACAAGGCGGCTGTGATCTACTACAATGACGTGATCAAGCAGCAGCCGGGCACTCCCGATGCGGCCTACGCCAAGACGCGCATCGACGCGCTGAAGGCGGAATTCGGCGAGGACGCCCTCCGGAGCGGCCCCGAACTCACCGAAAATGGCGCCCGTGTTCAGCAGCACCGCAAGCTTCAGGCGAAGGTGGATACCGTCTCTCGCCCAGACTACGTCGGTCCGCCCGTCGTCATTGCCGAAGAAAAGGTGGATACCGCTCCGGCCAAACCCAAGCTTCGCACTTCCCCGGACAACATCCCGGCAGTCGAACCTGCGCTTCCGACGGCTCCGGATGCAGGGGCCCCAGCCAAGCCCGCTCCCGCTCCCGCTCCTGCTCCTGGCCTGCCGACGAAGGACACCGGACTGCCGCAGCCACCTCCATGAGATTCGCCTTTTTCCTCCCCCTGGCAGCCTTGTTTGTTTCGGGGTGCATGGGTTACCATCTCGGCCCCGTAAAGCCGAGATACATGACCGGCGTCACTTCGGTCGCCGTTCCCTCCTTCAAAAATAATACCTTGAGGGCCCGAGTGGAAGTGATGCTCGCCGATTCGCTTATCAAACAGATCCAGCAGGACGGAACCTACCAGGTAAAGGATGGAAATGACGCTGACGTGATCGTGAAGGGCACCCTCGTGAACGTCGGTCGCGCGCCTTCCCGCTCCGTATTCGGCAACGTGCTCCTCACCCAGGAGTACAACCTCTTCGTCGTTTGCCGTTTTGATGTCGTTAAACGCTCCACCGGCCAAGTGCTCGACACCCGCCAGCTCCAGGGCCAGACCACCTTTTTCGTAAACGGTTCCGAGAGCATCGCCGCGGACGTCAACTCTCAGGATCGCCAGGCTTTGCCGCTCGCCGCTGAAGACCTGATGGTCCGCTACGTCAGCCTCCTGACCGAGGGCTGGTAAAGCGCCCCGCAACGATCCGACGTCGGGAAGAACCGGGGTTAATCGTGGGTGCGATCCCGGCCCATTGGGCCGGGCTTCCAGATTGTGCGCCTTTGGCCGACGGTTTCACGACCACTCCATTTGCCATGCTTTACCTCGTCGCTACTCCCATAGGAAATCTGGGTGATATCACTCTGCGGGCATTGGAAGTCCTGAAGAGCGTCGATCTCATCGCCGCCGAGGATACGCGTCATTCCGGGCATCTCCTGAAACATTTCGAAATCTCCAAACCGCTCGTCAGCTACCACGAGCACAATGAAGCGCGGCGCACCGAGGAACTCGTCGCGCGGCTGGAATCCGGCCAAAGCGTGGCATTAATCTCCGATGCGGGACTCCCGGGCGTTTCCGATCCCGGACACCGCCTCTTGCGCGCCTGCCGGGAACGCGGAATCCCCTGCACCGTTCTCCCGGGTCCGAGCGCGGTATTGACCGCGCTCGTCGGCTCGGGATTCTCATGCGAACCCTTTTACTTTGGAGGATTCCTTCCGCCAAAAAGCGGCGGCCGCGAGCGTGACCTGATCGCCGCGGCGGCGCGCGACGAAACCTCCGTCTTCTTCGAATCCCCTCATCGCCTCCTCAGAACGCTGGAAGTATGCGCCCGCCATTTCCCTGAGCGCCGGGTATGCGTGGCGCGGGAGTTGACAAAACAATTCGAGGAATTCCGCATCGGCTTCCCACCGGAAATCCTCGCCCACTACTCGGCGAAACCGGTCAGGGGCGAGATCGTATTTCTCGTCAGCCAGCGCGAGCGCCAGCGCCCCGCCCCGGCCTCGCCCGACGCCTGGCCCTGATCAAAAAAACATGGCCGGCGCCTCAACTCGAGGCGCCGGCCACCCAACCAAGGAAATCTTTTCGACCCGCGCTACTTTTCGGAATGCAGCACGACAAACGTGCGTTTTCCTTTACGGTCGATATTCAGGATCACGCCTTTGCTGCCTTTCGCATCCATGGCGGCGATAATCGAGGCCGCGCAAGTGGAGGAGTCCAACATCGGTTTCGTTTCCACGTTAGTAATCACATCGTCGGCAGTGATCTCGGCCTTCGCCGCCGGGCTGTTCGGAACCACTTCCGTGACCAGCACTCCCCCTCCGTTCGTATCCCGCAGCCGGAGCCCCAGTCCTTCCAATCTCGCGCCCTCGGCGAGGGCCGGAGCGAGATTGGCCACTTTCGTCACCGGGACCGGCAATTCCTCCGTGGCCACCGCGATCTTCATAGCGTTCCCTCCGCGCCAGACAGACAATTGCACCGTCTGGCCGACCTTCTTCTTCAAAATCTCCTTCTGCAAATCGTGCGCGGTAGCCACTTTCACCCCATCCACATCGGTGATGACGTCCGCGGGTCGCAGATCGCTCTTGTACGCCGGGGCGTTCGCCTCGATGGTGTCCACGACCACTCCTTTGTCCACGCCCGTGATGTGCTCCCGCAGCGTCTCGTTTTCCCCCAGCGTCTCGATTCTGATGCCCAGCCAGGAACGCTGCACCTTGCCCGTGGCCATCAATTGATCTCCCACATCTCTCAGCATGCTGGAGGGAATGGCAAACGCCAGTCCGCGTCCCAAGCCATGGATGAGCGTGGTCATTCCCACCACTCGCCCCTCCACGTCGAAGAGAGGCCCGCCACTGTTGCCCGGATTGATAAAAGCGTCCGTCTGGATGTAATCCTCGTAGAGAATTGTGGAGGAAGTCGGGCTCAGCAGGTTCGAACGGTCTTTCCCGCTTACAAACCCAGCCGTGAAACTGAAATCCTGGCTAAACGGCGTCCCAATCGCGCACACCATCTGCCCGACGCGCAAGGCGTCGCTGTC
>Ga0206813_1114_pt1 | contig 17075 bp, 1 predicted proteins | sample Alteio_BWOrgCont_92_FD_152856 | JGI IMG/M metagenome (GOLD analysis project Ga0206813, IMG submission 152856) | Enriched cells from forest soil in Barre Woods Harvard Forest LTER site, Petersham, Massachusetts, United States -... | ecosystem: Environmental > Terrestrial > Soil > Temperate forest > O...
CGCGGCCTGCATCAGGCGCTCCGGGGTGGCCTCGGCGCGGGTGAACTCGCCGCCGATGCGCCCTTCGTGCAGCATGATGATCCGGTCGCTCATGCCCAGCAACTCCGGGAGTTCGCTCGAGACGAGGATCACCGCTTTGCCGGCGTCGGTGAGTTGATTGATGATTTCGTAGATCTCCAGCTTGGCGCCTACGTCGATTCCGCGTGTCGGTTCATCGAGGAGGACGACGTTTGGATCTGTCATGAGCGCCTTTCCAAGGACGATCTTTTGCTGGTTGCCGCCGGAGAGCCGGCCGGCGACGGCTTCGAGGTTCGGCGCCTTGATGCGAAACGCGCGGAATGCGCGCTCGTTTTCCTCGAATTCGTGTCCAGCTTCGATGAAGCCCAGGCAAGTGAGCCGATGGAGCGATGAAAGGGAAAGATTGAAGCCGATCGATTGATCGAGCACGAGCCCGAAGCGGCGGCGGTCTTCGGTCACGAGCGCGAGGCCGCGCCGGAAAACTTCCGCGGGTGGCAGCGGCAAAAGTTCGCGCCCGTTCAGTTCCACCCGGCCGTGATGACGCTCTCCCCATGCGCCGCAGAGATGCATGAGCAATTCCGTGCGGCCCGCGCCCATCAGGCCTCCGATCCCGAGGACTTCGCCGGGGGCGAGGGAAAGCGTGATGTTTCGGAGGCGCAACCTGCCGGTATGAGGATCGGCGATGGAAAGATCCTCGGTGCGCAGCGCGCACTTCGGGGCGGGGGAGGCGGCGGGTTTTGAAGCGCGGCGCGGAAACAGATCGGCGATTTCCCGGCCCACCATGTGCCGGATGATTTCATTTCTCGTGGTTTCTTTCGTGGCGACGGTGGTGATCGTCGCGCCGTCCCGGAGCACCGTGATGCGGTCGGCGATGGAAAAGACTTCCTCGAGTTTGTGCGAGATGTAGATGCACGAGATCCCGCGCATGCGTAGGTCGCGAAGAATGGCGAGAAGCGCCTGGGCTTCGTGTTCGGCCAGCGCCGCGGTGGGCTCGTCGAGAATGAGAATGCGCGAGTTTTTTGCCAGAGCCTTCACAATTTCCACAAGTTGCTTGTGCCCCACTCCGAGCCTTTCCACCGGAAGCGCCGGATCGATGGGGACCTGGAAACGTTCCAAAAGCGCGCGAGCTTCCTGATGAATGCGCGGCCAGTCGATGAGGCCAAATCGGCGCGGCTCGGCGCCGAGGAAGATGTTCTCCGCGACTGACATCGGTTCCACGAGCGCCAGTTCCTGGCAGATGACTGCCAGACCCGCGCGGCTGGCATCCGCCACACTATGAAATTGGGCCGGGGCGCCCCCCACTTCCAACGAGCCATCGTAACTGCCAAAGGGATGGATGCCGCCCAGGAGCTTGATGAGGGTGGATTTTCCCGCCCCATTTTCTCCGCAAAGCGCGTGGATTTCGCCTTCCTCCAGATCGAAGGAGACGTTTTTGAGGGCGGTGACGCCGGCAAATCGCTTCGTAATTCCCTTGGCGGAAAGCGCGGGAATAATAAGATTAGTTTGCGATTCCACCGTAGATCTCCCGCTCGGAGTGGAAGCCGTCTTTGACCACCGTTTCCTTCATGTTGTCTTTCGTAACCGCGATGACATCCACCTGCACCGTGGGTACGGAGCGTATACCATTATCAATACTGGCGGCGGCGACCACCGGTTTGTGGTGAGCCATTTTGACGGCATATTCGGCAGCGGTTTCGGCGAGTTGCTTGAGCGGCTTATAAATCGTCATGCTTTGGGTTCCTGCCACAATGCGTTGGCAGGCAGCGAGATCCGCATCCTGGCCCGTGACGGGTACCTTCCCCGCGAGCCCTTCTTCGATAAGCGCTTGAATAGAACCGCCTGCGATTCCGTCATTAGATGCTAGGATCCCGTCAATGGAGTGTCCCGCCTTGTTGATCCCGGCGTTGGTAATTTTTTTTCCATTTTCGGGTTTCCAATCATCCGCCCAATCTTCATGCACCACCTCGATTTGACCGCTCCGCAGAAAAGGAGCGAGCGCTTGATCCTGCCCTTGTTTGAAGAGCGCTGCATTGTTGTCGGTTTTAGCGCCATAAATCCGGAGGATGCGCTTCTTTCCGCCCCCCGCCTTCGTCAGCGTTTCGGCGAGAAAACGCCCTTGCAACTCGCCCACGCGGACGTTGTCGAAGGTCATGTAAAGATCGAGGTCGCAATTGCGGATGAGCCGGTCGTACGCGATGACGGGAATGCCCGCTTCAGCGGCCAGATTGACGGCCTTCGCCATGGCATCGCCGTTGTGCGGCGAGATCACGATGACATCCACGTCCTTGGTGATGAGGTCTTGCACGTCAGCCAGTTGCCTCACGTCGTCGCTGTTGGCGCTTTGGACCTGGACATCGGCGCCGAGCTCCGTGGCCCGTCGCACGAAGGTGTCGCGATCCCGCTGCCAGCGTTCTTCCTTCAGGGTGTCGAGCGAAAGGCCGATCAGCGGTTTTGCGCGGCGGGCGGCCACGGATTTGGGCGACCCGCTGCGAGACAGGACAAGCCCTGTGATTGCGCTGAGAAGGCAGGAGAGGACGACGAGCGAGAGGCGAAATTTCATCCCGAGAGAAGGAAACGAAGACAGCTAGCCCGTATGCGCGTGGTTGCCAAGGCAATTGGCCACAGGTTTCGAGCGGTTTGGCGGGTGTCGCGTTTTTCCCAATTGGGACGTGCCGGACGCGTCGCTGCAAGCTTCTTTGACGTAGCGGAAAACACTACACATAAAACCCGACAACCGCCACTCGAATTTGCCCACGAATATACCCAGAAATATTTTGACCTGAACGACATGAGGGCACATCGTAAGGCCCACTAGTTCCGCCACGCCGCCCCCGCGCTTTTTCGCCCCACTTCCCCCCTTGAATTCCCCGTCGCCTTCGTCAGGTCAGCCTCCTCGCAATCCTATGCGCACATCCAACCGCCGCTCCCGCAAGAAAAGGGCACGTCTTTCACCGCATTTTATCCGCCGCCTTTCGTCGTGGCTCGTGATGTCCACCGCCTTTACAGTGGGTGTGGCAAGTATCACGCGCGCGGCGACTTTGTATTGGAATTCGGCTGCCCCTGCCACCAACGGAGCGATCGACGGTAGCGGCACATGGGCTTCCGGTGGCGCCATGTTTTTTAATCCGATAGGGGGGGTGGACCAAGCTGCAGGGAGCGGCGATACTGCCACCTTCGGAAATGGCGGGTTCCTGGGTTCGCCAGCCACGGTCAATTTGACCGGAGCGCAGAGTGTTGGGGGCCTGGTATTCGGTGTGACGGGTTCAAATGGCTACACTCTCTCGTCGAGCAACGGTTCTGGTCTGACGATTGGCACAAGCGGACTCACGATGAACGCTGGCGCGCAGAATTCGACGCTGGCATCCAGTCTTGCCGTGACCTTGGGCGGCACGCAGACATGGGCGAACAATTCGGGCAGTCTCCTGACCGTCAGTGGCAGCATTACCGATTCCGGCAATTTCCAACTGACCTTGAACGCGGGATCCACCGGCAACATCAATCTTTCGGGCGCCATCGCTGCCAACAGCGGGGGCGTGACGGTGGCCAGCACCGGGACGGGCGTCGTGATTCTTGGCGGGGCGAATCTCTACACGGGCGCGACGACCGTCAGTTCCGGCGCGCTGACCCTCACGGGGTCGGTCAGCGCCAGCAGCCCATTGGTTCTGGGCGGGGGGACGCTGAACTATGCGCCCACCACGACCGGCAGCACCCAGACATTTGCCAGCACGACCTTGAATGCCGGATTCTCCACGGTGAACAATCCCGTGGCGGGCAACACTCTCATCCTCGGCTCCATCACTGAAACCCCCGGGAGCGGCGGCCTGTTAAACATCCCCACGCTTACCGGCACGACAAAGGTCACCAATGCGGTGGGTGGTTCCGGCATTATTGGCACATGGGCCACGGTCAACAGCGGAACGACGCTGGCCTATGCGGCGGGGGGCGGCGGAAACGCCGTGAGCGCTTATGTCGGCGGCATTGCGTTTGTAACGACGGGGGGTGTTTCGACTACCAATTACACCCTTGCCGCTACCTCTACATTAACGGGCCCCGTCACTGTCAATACCCTGCAATACACCGGAGCGGTGGCCAGTTTGAATACCGTGACCGGCGATACGCTGACCCTGAACGGTCTGATGAACTCGGGCACCGGACTTCTCACGGTCACCGGAGCGGGGAACGTGATTATCGGCGCCAATGGCGAACTGGATATCATCAGCAACACGCAGGGCGTCACGATCGCTTCGGCCATTTCGGCCGGGACTGGCGCATTGGCGTATGGCGGACCCAGCGCCGGCACGTTGACGCTCACAGGAGCGGACCTCTACACCGGCGCCACGGTTGTCGGTTCCGGCACCCTCCAGATTGGCAATGGGACCACCGGATCGATCCAAGGCAGCAGTGCGGTGACGGTTTCGGCTGGGGCCACCCTGGCGGTGGACTTGGTGACGGCTGGGACGCTGAGCAACACCATCACCGACAACGGAACCGTTGCCGGGATTCTAGCCACTGGCAACAATACCCTGTCCGGCGTCATCAGCGGCGTGGGCGGGTTTAACCAGACGGGTGCGGGCACTACGATCCTGACGAACACCAACACCTACACCGGGGCCACGAATGTCAACGCTGGCACCCTCCAGATTGGCAATGGGACCCTCGGATCAATCTCCGGCAGCAGTGCGGTGACGATCGCGTCCGGCGCCACGCTGGCGGTGGATCTGGCGACGACCGGGACGCTCAGCAATAACATTCTCAACAACGGAACCATCACCGGAATTCTGGCCACTGGCAACAACACTCTGTCCGGCGTCATCAGCGGAACCGGGGCCTTCACCCAAAGCGGGGCCGGAACCACGATCTTCTCGGGCGCCAACACTTTTACCGGCGTCACCACCATCACTGCCGGCGTGGTGCAACTCGCCAACGCGCTCGCACTCCAGAACAGCACGGTGACGATCAACGTTGCCAATGGTCTTACCCTGGCCTCGGGCAATGATTCGCCCATCATCGGCGGTCTGGCAGGGACGGCCGTCGCTGAAGCGCTTTCCGACGGCGCTAACACCGTTGTGTTGACGGTTGGAAACAACGGCCTGGCCGCTTCCTACTCCGGGGCGCTCAGCGGCGCCAACACCAGCTTGATCAAAACCGGTTTGGGCATTCAGACCCTCACCGGGCTCAATACCTTCGCTGGTGGCTCCGTTACGGTCAATGGCGGCACGCTGGCGCTGACGGAAGGATCGACAACCAACCCCGTCATTCCCATCGGTTCCGCCCTCACGCTCTCCAATGGTGGATTCACGGTCACCGGCGGCGTTTCGGGAACCGATGCCCAGACTGTCGCTGGCGTCACCCTCAGTGGCGGATTCGACACTGTGGGCGCCACCCAAGGCTCGGCCACCACCTTGAACGTGACGCTGGGCACGCTGACGCGCCCCAACAGCGCGATGCTCAATTTCTCTTCGCTCCCCACAACTGGAACGGTGACGGTGTCGAATTCCCCTTCGAACGGGCTGCTTGGCCCCTGGGCCAGCGTTGGCTCCGGGGCTTCTCTGGCGTATGCGGCGGACAACGCCGGCGCCATCACATCTTATACGGGAGCCACTGTGGACAACACGGGAAGCCTTTCCACCGTACTCAGCGCCACGACCAACTACACCACTTCCGTGGCGGCCACGCTGACGACCGCTCAGACGGGCAATACCCTTCAGTACACCGGCCCCGCCAATACCATCGCCCTGGGGACGAATGGCCTCACGCTCAATGGCCTGATGAACTCCGGCACGGGCTTGCTGACCGTCACCGGCACGGCCGGATCGCCGGGCCTGGTGATCGGCGCCAATGGTGAACTGGACATCACCAGCAACACCCAGGGCGTCTCCATTTCCGCTCCGATCACCGGCACGGGTAATGTGGTTTATGGCGGTCCCAGCGCCGGCACCCTCACTTTGACAGGGGCGAACACCTACAACGGGACGACAGTGATCGACGCAGGCACGCTGCAACTCGGCAGCGGCGGCACGACCGGCTCGCTGTTGGGCGCCGGCGGCGCCATCACGGACAACGCCAGCCTCGTATTCAACCGCTCCAACAATGTCGTCCAAGGCACGGACTTCTCCAGCAGCGCCATTGCGGGCAGCGGCTCGGTGACGCAGGCGGGCAGCGGCATCCTGATTTTCACAGCGGCGAACGCATACACTGGCGCTACCACCATCAATGTGGGCGGCACGTTGCAGCTTGGCAACGCCGGCGCGACGGGCGGAACCTCACCCAGCGGCAGCATCCTCGACAACGGGACCCTGGCCTTCAATCAGACCGGTTCCGTGACCCAGGGCACGAACTTCTCCGGCAGCGCCATCAATGGGAGCGGCGGGTTGACGCAGTTGGGCAGCGGCACGGTCGTGTTGAACGCCGCCAATGGCTACACGGGACCCACCATGATCAGCGCGGGTTCGGTGCAGTTGGTGAATCCGCTAGCGGCGCAGAGTAGCACCGTGGCCATCTACACGGCCAATGGCCTCCAGTTCTCGGCGGGTAACGACATCGTTACCATCGGCGCGCTGGCCGGCTCCGGCAACGAGGCGCTCACCGATCTCACGTCCCCGACCGCTCTCCCGGTCACCCTCGTGGCGGGCAACAACAACACCAATTCGGTTTACTCGGGCATCCTTAGCGGAACCGGCAGCGGATTGACCAAAATCGGAACCGGCGCCCTGACGCTCACCGGCGCAAACGCCTACACGGGCGCCACGACCGTGAACACCGGCACGCTCATTCTGGATGGCTCCCTCAGCGCCAGCAGCCCCCTGGTTTTAGGCGGAGGCGCGCTGACCTATACGCCGGTCGTCCTGGCAAGCACGCTGAACTTCACCACGGGCGGCACGACGCTCAAGGCAGGCTTCTCCACCATCAACAACGCCACCGCCACCAACGTGGTCACATTAGGGACCATCACCCGCAACGTGGGCGGCATGATCAACTTCTCCTCCCTCACCGGCACGAACAACGTCACCAACGCTCCCACCAATGGCATTTTGGGGCCTTGGGCGACGGTGAATTCCGCCACTACGCTCGCTTACGCTTTAACCCCGGGTTCTGGCGGCGTCGTAACCGCCTACTCCTCCGGCACCGCGGGCACGGCTGGCACCCTGGCGAATGTCACGTCGGCCACGACCAACTACACCTTCGGCGCCAACGCGACGCTGGGAGCGCCCATTACCGGCAACACGCTGCAATTGACCAGCGGCGTTGTTGCAGGCGTCACTCTCACGGAAACCGCCGCGAATTCTGTTACTCTGAACGGCATCTTGAACTCTTCAGGGGCGGCTGGGGCGCTGACTATCACGGGGGGCACCCTTATCACGGGCTCAAGCGGCGAACTCGATATCATCAGCAATGCCGAGGCCACCACCATCTCGTCAGTGATCGCCGGGGGGACCTTGGCTTTTGGCAGCACCAATGCAGGCACCCTTACGCTTTCAGGCGCGAACACCTACACCGGCGCCACCATCGTGGGGGGCGGCACGCTGTCTTTGACCGGCTCCATCTCGAGCGCCAGCCAGGTCATCGTGACCGGCGGCGGTACGTTCACCTTGGGCGTCCTCGCGGGAGCGACCTTGCCGAACGCCATCTCCAACGCGGGTACGGTTACAAGTATAAACACCACCAACACCAACACATTTTCCGGCATCATCAGTGGCGCCGGCGGATTCACGGAAAATGGCTCGGGTGGAACCACCCTTTTGACGGCGGCCGACACCTATGCCGGCCCCACCACCATCACTGCCGGCACGTTGCAGATCGGCAATGGCCTGATCGGTTCCATCAGCGCGACCACGCCCATCACCATGACGGGTGGCGCCTTGAGCCTGGACATGCCGAACGGCGGATCGCTCAGCGCCGCCAATACGATTTTCACAACCGGAGGCACGGTGACGGGAGCTGAAACCGCGGGCCTGATCAATACGATCAACGGCGTCATCACCGGCACGGCCGCTTTCACCCAGAGCGGAGTGGGCACGACGATCCTGAACGGGGCGGACAGCTTCTTTGGCGCGACCACCGCCGGTGGCGCCGCAGGCTCTTTGCGACTCGGCAATGCCCTGGCCTTGCAGGATAGCGCCGTCACGATCACCGTGGCCAACGCCCTGGCGTTCAGCGCAGGCACGGATGCCGTGACCGTGTTCAGTTTGGCCGGCGCCGTGAACGAAGCTCTTACGGATGTGGGTGGAAATGGCGTCGTCGTGACCTCCGGCGGCAACAATACGACCACGACGTTTTCCGGCATCCTGAGCGGGACCGGCGGCGGCCTGGTGAAGGTCGGCGGGGGCACTTTGATTCTGACGGGCGCGAACACTTATACCGGCCCCACGACCATCAGCGCCGGCGCCTTGCAATTAGGCACGGGAGGAGCGCTCTCCCCCAGCAGCGCCATTGTGGACAATGGCATCCTGGCTTTCAATTCCACCGCCACCCTCACCCAGGGCACGAATTTCTCCACCAGCCCCATTGTCGGCAGCGGCGGTTTGATTGTGGAGAATACCGGCGCCGTGGTCCTGACCGCCGCCAACACCTATACAGGGCCGACCACCGTCCTGGCGGGGACCCTGCAACTTGGCAATGGAACCCTCGCAGGCGCTCTCTCCACCAGCAGCGCCATCCTGGATAACGGAACCCTGACCTTCAACGAGCCCGCGGGCACGGTAACCCAGGGCACGAATTTCTCCGGCAGCGCAATCACCGGACTTGGCGGGCTGACTCAGGCTGGCAACGGCAGCAGCATCGTGGTCCTGACCGCGGCCAACACCTTCACGGGCGCGACCACGATCACGACGGGCAAATTGCAGCTCAGTAATGCGCTGGCTTTGCAAAACAGCACTGTTACCATCACCGCCACCAACGGACTTACGTTCACCAGTGGAAATGACGCGGTCACCATCGGAGGCTTGTCCGGCGCCGGCGGCGAAGCGCTCCAGGATTTGGCGGGCACGCCCAATGCCGTCGCCTTGACGGTGGGTGGCAACAACGCCTCCACTACGTATTCCGGCGCATTGAGCGCCGCTGGCAGCCTGGTCAAGGTTGGCGCCGGCGTTCTGACCCTTTCCGGCGCGAACAGTTACACTGGACCGACGACGGTCAATGCCGGTTCACTTCTTCTCACTGGCGCCACCTTTTCCGGCGGCGGCAATGTGACCATCGCCAGCGGCGCCATCCTCTCGGTGGGACTGAGCACGGCCACAACTTTCAGCCCGGCGATTCTCGACAACGGAACCTTATTGGGAGCGTCCACCGCCACCGCGGAGACGTTCTCCGGCGCTATCAGCGGCAATGGCGGCTTCATTCAGACGGGAGCAGGCACTTCGATCCTTACCAATAATAGCAATAACTACACTGGAGCGACGACCATTTTGGCGGGGACGTTGACGCTTGGTAATGGAGGCGCCACCGGGTCGCTCCCTGCCAGCAGCAGCATTGTGGACAATGGCACTCTGGCTTTCAATCAGAGCGGCACGGTTACCCAGGGCACGAATTTCTCCGGCAACCCGATCATCGGAACCGGCGGCCTGACGCAGGGCGGGGGAGCCGGCAGCATCGTGGTCCTGACCGCCGCGAACACCTTTACAGGCGCCACGACGATCACGACGGGCAAAGTGCAGCTCAGTAATGCGCTCGCCCTGCAGAACAGCACTGTCACCATCAGCGCCGCCAACGGACTTACCTTCACCAGCGGAAATGACGCCGTCACCATCGGAGGCTTGTCCGGCGCCCTCGGTGAAGCGCTTCAGGATTTGGCGGGCACCCCCAATCCCGTCGCCTTGACGGTGGGTGGCAACAACGCCTCCACTACGTATTCCGGCGCATTGAGCGCCGCCGGCAGCTTGATCAAGGTAGGCTCCGGCACCCTCATCCTCTCGTCCGCCACGAACAGCTACGGCGGCGGGACGACGATCAATGGCGGGACGATCTCCCTCACCGGCCTCCTCCAGAGCGGCAGCTCCTTGACCCTTGGCGGGGGCACGCTTTCTTTTGCCAATGGCACGGCGCAAACTTTGGGCGGTGTCACGCTGAACTCGGGATTCTCCACTCTCAACTCGGCTGCGGGCGATACCCTGACCGTAGGCGCCATCACTCCAGGCGCTGCCGGGCTGCTGAACTTCAACAATGGCACGACCGGTACCGTCAATATCGGCAACGCCGTCGATGCCACCGGCATGATCGGCACGTGGGCCAGTTTTGGTTCGGGCACTTCGCTGGCCTATGTGCAGAATACCGGCGTCGGAACGGCGGTGGCTGCTTATACGGGGGGGACTCCGGATGGCACCGGCAGCCTTTCGAATGTTACCAGCCCCGGCGTCAACTACACCACTGCCGCTGGCGCCACGCTGACGGGCTCTCAGACGGGCAACACCCTCCAATACATTGGCGCCGCCGGCGCCATCGCGTTGGGCGCCAACAGCCTGACCTTGAACGGCTTGATGAACTCCGGCACGGGTCTGCTCACCATTACAGGAAATGTGGGCTCGCAGGGCCTGGCGATTGGCGCCAACGGCGAGCTGGACATCGTCTCCAACACTCAGGGCGTCACCATTTCGGCGCCCATTAGCGGCTCCGGCTCACTGGCCTACGGCGGCCCCAGCGCGGGCGTCCTCACCCTCACTGGCGCCCTGAGCTACACGGGTGGCACCTACGTCGATTCCGGCACACTTCTTTTGGGCAGCGGAGTGAGCCTGCCCACCGGAGGCGCTCTGGTGGACAACGGGAACGTCACCTTCAACGAGGCCAATGCGGTCGCCCAAGGCACGAATTTCTCCAGCGCCGCCATTGCCGGAAACGGATCCATTACGCAGGCGGGTTCCGGCACGCTGACCCTCAATCAGGCGAACACCTACACCGGCGGCACGAACATCACTGGCGGAACCTTGATCGTCACCAACACAGGCGCGCTGGGAGCTTCCGGCTCGAGCGTCACCATCAGCGGGGGCGGCATTCTGGATCTGCAAACCAACGCCTCCGTCAACGCCTGGAACGTGACGATGGCTGGCTCGGGAACCATCGAATCGGACGTGGCTTCCGGCGCCGGGATCACCCAGACGCTGGGCACTCTGACCATTGGAGGTGTGGACCTCAATGTGATCGGTGGAGGCAATGTCACCGGCGGTGTCGCTGGATTAACCTTTGGTGGCGTCACGACGCTGACCGCCAACAGCCCCTACATCGCCGTCATGAACCCGGCGGCTGCCGGCGCCACGACGCTGCTCACCCTGGGTCCGGTGGTGGGCGCCTTCACACCGACCTTTGTTGGCACGGGTAACATCGCCCAGACGGGTGTGTGGGCCACAGGCGCCGGCGGGATCACCTACAGCGGCGTCGGAACGCTGACCCTGAACCAGAACAATACCTTCACGGGGGTCTTGACCGTTAACAGCGGCGAGGTGGAGGGCGCCGCATCCCCCGCCGCGCTGGGCGCCGGCACGATCTCCTTGAACCCGAATGCCGGCATCGGCGGCGTTCTCTATCTCACCAATCCCTCCGGAACGCCTCTGGGCTTCCTGCGCAACACCACCGCGGGTGGGAACGCCTTGATCGAAAGTGATGTCACCTCCTTGGGATCGGGCAATACCTACACCTTCGGAACACTCACCATCGGCGCCGTCGGCGTCACGCAAAACCTCATCGTCGCCGGCGGTCCCAACGTCAACGGCGGCGTCGCGGGCGTCACCTTCGGCGCAGTGGGGACACTGGGCGGCAACACCACCTTCACGGTGGCTAATCCTGTGAACGGCGGCTCCACGCTCTTGACGCTGGGCGCCATGAGCACCGGGGCGAACATCATCACGTTCAATGGCAATGGCGCCGCCACGTTCTCCGGTTCCGCTTTCACGGTCAGCGCCAGTTCCACCGTGGCCAATGACGGCTACGGAGCCACGGCGCTGAATCTGGGGAATCTCTCCATTGGCGCCTTTACCCTCACCGACGCCAGTCCGGCAGCGGTTTCCGTGGGAGGGATCACGACGCTGACGGGCAATGCGGTTTTCGCGAGCACCGGCCTCGGCACGCTGACCATTGGTCCTGGAATCATCACGGACGGCACGAACACTCTGACGTTGCAAGCCAATGCCATCGGCAATATCGTCGTGAGCGGGAATATCACCGGAAACACCGCCGGCCCGGTGACGGTGAGCAGCACTGGACTGGGGGTCGTCATTCTTTCCGGCGCCAATACCCAATCCGGCGCCCTGACTTTGAGCTCGGGCGTCTTGCGCGCCACCAACGCCAGCGCGTTGGGGTCCAGTGCTTTAGCGCTGAACGGCGGCACATTGCAGTTGGCCACGGCCACCGGTGTCGGCCTCGCCTACAACAATTTCGTCACGATCGGCGGCGCCATTACGATTCAGAGCGACTTGAGCGCGGCGGGAGCGGGGAATACCTACGTGCTGGGGCCATTGACCCTCTCGAACGCCCTCACCGTTACCGCGGGCGAGTTCGTCAACAGCGGCCCGGCGGGCGTCACCTTTGGGTTCACCAACATGACGGCGGCCGAAACCCTCACCACCAACAACAGTTTCTTCACCGCCAATCCCTTCTCCAGCACCCCCACGGTGGCCGTGACCACGACCCTGGGAGGCATCACAAGCACGAATTTCGCCTTAACCGCGAGCGGCACCGGCAATTTGGTCACCGGCCCCATTACCATTGGCACTGGCACGCTGACGAAGAACGGCATTGGCGCGCTGACGATGAGCGGCCTCAGCACATTCACCGGAGCCATCACCATCAATGCGGGCAGTGTGGTGCTGGCGGAGGGCGGCGCCATGTCCGGAACGAACGCGGTCACCTTCGGCGCGGCGAACATCGGTGGCGGCAACCTGATTATCAATGCCCTGCCCACGGGCGGCCTGACGACCCTGGGAGCGTTGACCTTCACCGGTGGCAGCAACACGGTTCAGTCCACCTACGGCGGCAGCGGCGTCGCTGCGCTGACGTTCACTTCCCTGGGAGCTTTTACGGCGGGCGCCACCGCCAACTTTGTCACGTCTGGCGGCGTCAATGGGACGACCAATGCCATCTATCTTACGGGCGTGCCGGCTGGCCTGGTGGGCAGCGGCTTGTTGGGCGGCGGCGCCTCATTCTATAACGGGACGAATTTTGCCTTTCTGAACTCCGCCAGCGGTTTCGTTCGCGCCCCCATTTATGGCACGGATGCGGCCACTTACACGGTGGGTTCCGGTATCTCGGGCTGGAACACGAGCGGCGCCAATGGCGTCGTCGCGCAGAATGGGTTGCTGCTCAGCGCCACACTGGATTCCGAGCAGATCATTAACACCGGCCTCGCTAGTACCAGCAGTGGCTCCTTGATCACCACCGGCGTGTTTAACGGCGGCAGCGCCGTTTCCCAAGGGGTGGCGCAAAATGCGGGGGTCACCATCGGCACGCTCCTCATGAACGGCGGCGTCACGCTGGCCGACGGGGCTGCTGTGACCATCCAGACGGTGGCCAACGGCATGGGCGGCATCATCGCCACCGGCGGCGCCAACACCATCTTTGGCGCCGGCGGCGTCACATCCGGCGGCAGCGGCACTCTTGTCATCAACGTGCCGTTGAGCGGCGATTCGCTGACTGTCAACGGGCAGGTCGGCACCACGGGCGGTATCGCCATCGCCGGCCAGGGCGTCGTGAAGCTGAACAACCCCAGCTACTTCACGGTGGCCCCCAATAGCGGCTTCACCGGCAATATTTTCCTCAACGGCGGCGTTCTGTCCACCATGGGCTCGGGCGCCTCGGATCCGCTCACCCTGGGCACCTCGGCGGCCAGAACCATCTTTTTCAACGGCGGCGCCCTTCAGCTTACCGGCAACGACGGATGGTTCGACGGAATTATCGACAACGACAAGACCTTCCAGATCAACCAGGCGGGTGGCACTCTGGATGTGGGCAGCAGCGCGCTCACCGTCTCCATTATCGGTCAGACAGCCGAGAGTCTCCTGACGGGTCTGGGCAACCTGACCATCGGCGGCAGCACGACGAACGCGGGCCTTGTGTTCCTGAACTTCGGCAGCACCGCGAGCACCTTTTCCGGTAACATTTATGTCAATGCCGGCACCCTGCGCGTGGGCGGCGGCTTTGGCTCCTCTATTAGTACGGCCTTGGGAACCGGCACCGTCATCGTAGGCAGCGGCGCCACTTTGGATGTGGCCGTTCCGGGCATCGTCAACACCTCGGGTTTCACCACCGCCGTCACCAACGCCCTTATTCTCAACGGCGCTGGCATCAATGGCAGCGGGGCTTTGCAGAACAGTTCACCGTACACGAACATCCTGACCGGCAATATCACCCTCGCCGGCAATACCACCATCGGCACGAATGGCGCCGGCAATCTTTTCCTGACCGGTAACATCACGGATAACTTGGTGGGCTACGGCCTCACGAAGGGAGGCTCCGGCACGCTGTACCTCGCCGGCAACAGCAACTATTCCGGAGGCACCACGATCTCCGCCGGCACTCTGCAAATCGGCTACGGGGCCGAGTCAGGCAACATTGGGGGGAACATCCTGAACAACAGCGCCCTCGTCTTCGACCGGACTGACCCCAACTCCGCCGCTTTCTATTTTCCGGGAGCGATCTCCGGCAGCGGTTCGGTGACCCAACTCGGCCAGGGCACCCTCGTCCTGACAGGGGCCAATTCCTACTTCGGCGCCACCGCCGTCAACAACGGCGGCATTCTGAGCGTGGTTCCGGGCGCGTTGGGCAATACGACGTCGATCACTGTGGGCACGAACGTCTCCTCACAGTTGGACTTCTTTGCGTCGGGCGTGGGCGGCGTCATCAACCTCGCGCCGGGGACGAGTGTCACGTTGAGCGGCAGTAGTTCCATTGGACGCTTGGGGATGTTCGTGGGCGGCGGCTCCAATTATGACAGCCTGGTGCTGTCAGGAAGTGGGTCCGTGACAGTTGGCGGCGCGGGAGCCTTGATCAACATCACGACCCTGCCGGGATTTAGCCCCGGGTCGTACACCCTCATCAACGCTCCGGGAGGAATCACCGGGACCATCGGCCTGAGCCCGGCGACCACAGGCACTCTGGCCACGGGTTTTCAGGAAACCCTGATCAACAATGGCACGACCGTGACGCTGACGGTCACCGCCGCGCCCGCCGGCAACTTCTACTGGTTGGGTGGCGACACCTCCAACCCCACGAGCTGGTATGCCAATACCTCGACATCGGCGACTGGGACGCCGATCAACACCATCACCAACTGGTCGCTCAGCCCAGGCGGCTTGGGCATCGGCTTCACTCCGGGGGCGTCCAACACGGTAATCTTCAATCCCTCGACGCCACTCACCACCACGCTGGATCAAAACTATTCCATTGCCGGTTTGGCGGTTAATGCCGGAAGCGTTGGCACGGTAACGGTCAACCAGGGAAACTTCGGCGCCATTAATCTGGGTTCCGGTGGCATCGCCATCGGGGCGGGAGCAGCCACGACCACGATCAACGCGCCCATTGCTCTTGTCGGTTCACAGACCTGGTCGATCGGGACTGGCTCGGTGCTCAATGTGATGGGCAGTTCCGCAGTGATCCCCGCTGCTTCCGTTCCTCCCGTCAATGGCGTGCTCTCGGGCGCTTTCGGCATCACGCAGACCGGCAGTGGAACGCTCACGCTGGGCGGCTTCAATACTTTCACCGGCGGGCTCACCACCAGCGGCACGGGGACCCTGAACATCAACAATGGCGGCTCGACCACGACCAACTCGGCGATTGGGACCGGCACGCTTACCGTCGCGGCCGGGACAACGCTCAACAACACCAGCGGGGTGTCGCAGGCAATTCTCACCGCCACGGCGGAAACCTGGGCGGGAAGCTTCACCTTTACGGGCTCCAATTCGTTGAGTCTGGGCACGGGCACGGTGACGATGACGGCCAGCCCCACCATCACCGTGAGTAGCGGAACCTTGCAGTTGGGCGGCGTGCTGGCGGGAGCCTTTAGTCCCATCAAAGCCGGCAATGGAGCCCTGACTTTGGCTGGCGCCACGAGCACGTTCTCCGGCGGCAGCTTCACCTTGAATGCCGGCGCCTTGAACATCAACCAGTCCACTCAACCTCTCGGTCCGATTGGGAACACATTGATCATCAATGGCGGCACGCTGGACAGCACCTTGGGAACCGCGGTGACCAATTCAATCGCCAACCCGCAGACGTGGAACGCCGGGTTCACCTTCGGTGGCGACGGCCCCCTGAACATAGGAGCGGGCGCCGTGGCGGCGGGCGCAGTCAATCGCACCATCGCCGTCAATGGTCCTGGACTTGGAGTCAATATCAACGCCCTGACGGAAGGCGGCGTGATCACGAGCAGCGGCGGTCTGACGAAAGCCGGCCCCGGCGCGCTCATTTTGACGGGCGCGAACACTACGTCCTTGTCGGCGGGCAACGTGACCGTGAACGCCGGCACGCTGGTGATCGGCAACGCCAACGCCCTGGGCGTTGTGACCAACCAGTTGATCATCAACGGCGGCGCCATCGATACCGTGGCCGCTGGCATCACCGAGGCCCTTGCCAACCCGCAGCAGTGGACCAGTAATTTCGCGTTCCTCGGCAGCGGCAATCTGATCATGGCGGGTGGCAACATCACCCTGTCCGGAACAACCGTGGTGACGGCTTTGGCCAACACATTGACGCTCGGCGGCGCCATCCAAAACACCAATACGCCCGGCTTCACGGTGAACGGGCCGGGAACGGTGGCCTTGACGGGCACGGACCTTTATATCGGCGCCACCACGGTCAACCCCGGCAGCACACTGAACCTAGGCGCGGCGGGCGCCAACGGCTCCATTACTGGTACGGGCGGCCTCGCGCTCGACGGCGGCACGTTCGCCTACACCAGAACGGGCACTGTGACGCAGGCTTTCGCCGGCACGACCATCGGCGGCACGATTGTCAGCGGAATAAATGTTGGGGGCGCCGCCTTGATCACGGAAAGCGTCGCAGCGTCGCAAACACTGAACCTCGGCGCCATTACGCGCAATCCGGGCGCCACGGTCAACTTTACCCTCACCGGCACGCCG
>Ga0206813_1115_pt1 | contig 17016 bp, 15 predicted proteins | sample Alteio_BWOrgCont_92_FD_152856 | JGI IMG/M metagenome (GOLD analysis project Ga0206813, IMG submission 152856) | Enriched cells from forest soil in Barre Woods Harvard Forest LTER site, Petersham, Massachusetts, United States -... | ecosystem: Environmental > Terrestrial > Soil > Temperate forest >...
TGGCCAACGCAGAAGCGGCCGCAAAGGCAAAGCCTTCGGCCTCTTCTCCGCGATTCTGGGCGGAGGCTTGCTCGTCGCAGGCAGTTGGTTTGGCCTAACTCATCGCAAGCCCGAAGTAGAAGTAGCCACGGCCCAAAAAGTAGGCAGCGATCGGCCCGCGTTACTAAATGCCAGCGGCTACGTCACGCCGCGCCGCCGCGCCACAGTCGCCTCAAAAATCACTGGCCGAGTCACCGGCGTATTTTTCGACGAAGGCATGCACGTGCCCCAAGGCTTCGTACTGGCCACCCTCGATGATTCCGATGTGCGCCGCGCACTCGATTCCGCCAAAGCCGACCGCGACACGGCGCAAGCTTCCATCAGCGATTTTCAAGTGCAACTAAAGTTCGCCCAAATCGAATTGCATCGCGCGCAAGAACTCCAGGCCTCCGGTGTGCAAACTCAGGAAGCCCTCGACACCGCCAGCACCAATGTCGACAGCCTCAAAGCAAAAATCGATCTCGCCAAAGTAACGGTTCTCGGTGCCGTAGCCCGCATCGCCGAAGCCCAGCAAGCCGTCGACAATTGCATCATTCGCGCCCCCTTCGACGGCATCATCGTCTCCAAAGACGCCCAAGTCGGCGAAATGGTCTCTCCGATTTCAGCGGGCGGCGGCTTCACCCGCACCGGCATAGCCACCATAGTGGACATGAACTCCAACGAAATCGAAGTAGACGTCAACGAAGCCTATATCGCTAGAGTCCTCCCCGAACAACCGGTCACCGCAATTCTCGACGCATATCCAGACTGGCAAATTCCCTCGAAAGTGCGCACGGTAATCCCGACCGCCGATCGCCAGAAAGCCACGGTCAAAGTCCGCATCTCGTTCCTAAAGCTCGATCCGCGCATCCTGCCGGATATGGGCGTAAAGGTAGCGTTCCTTGGCGATGAGCCGGAACACAAAACTGGCGCGGCCTCGACCATCGTCTCGATTCCGAAAGAAGCCGTGCGTGACGAAAATGGCTCGAAAACCGTTTACCTGGTTAAGGAAGACCATGTCGAGCGCCGCGCCGTAAAGCTCGGCGTGGTGCAGGGAAACGATCAGCAAATCGTAGCCGGCTTAATCGCCGGCGATTCAGTGGTAGTAAAAGGTCCAGCCGATCTTCACGATGGCCAGACCGTAGAAATTAAAAAATAGGAGCTAGCCAGATGGTACGAGTGGATGGCAGTGGCAGCGGCGGCGCCCTAATTCAAGTTCGCGGCGTGGACAAAAATTATTCCCGCGCAGGCGAAGAGATCCACGTCCTGCAATCGCTGAATCTCGATGTCGACAAAGGCGAATTCGTAGCCTTCATGGGCCCGAGCGGCTCGGGCAAGACCACGCTGCTGAATCTCTTGGGCGGCCTCGACGTCCCCACCCACGGTAGTATCACGGTAGACGGCGACGAAATCACTCACATGTCCGCCGGCAAGCTAACCCAATGGCGCGCCCGTCACGTAGGTTTCATCTTTCAAATGTACAACCTGATTCCAGTCCTAAATGCGTTCCAAAACGTGGAGCTCCCGTTGCTCCTCACCAAGCTCTCAAAGTCCGAACGCCGCCAGCACGTAGAAGCCGCGCTAACAATAGTCGGCCTAGCCGAGCGCATGAATCACTATCCGCGCCAACTCTCGGGCGGACAAGAACAGCGCGTAGCCATAGCCCGCGCCATCGTAGCCGATCCCACGTTCCTACTCTGCGACGAGCCCACCGGCGACCTCGATCGCAAAAGCGCCGACGAAATCCTCGACCTACTAACGCGCCTCTCCACCGAATATCACAAAACTATTCTGATGGTGACGCACGATCCCGCAGCAGCCGAGCGAGCCCACACTCTGCTTCACCTCAATAAAGGTGTACTGGTAGAAGGCGCGCACCTCGATCAAGTCGCGGGAGGCGTAGCATGAAATACAGCAGCCTGCTTTTCGCCAATCTATTCCGCAAGAAAGTGCGGCTCATGCTGACCATCGGCTCTTTCGCCGCCGCGCTCTTTCTGTTCACGTTCCTTGCAGTAGTCAAAAGCGCCTTCAGCCGCGGGGTAGAAGTCGCCGGCGCCGACCGCCTCGTCGTCATCAATCGCACATCGATCATCCAGCCGCTGCCAATCGCCGACCGCGACAAAATCCTCACCATCCCCGGCATCAAAGCGATCACCCACAACAACTGGTTCGGCGGTGTCTATCAGGACGAAAAAAACTTCTTCCCGCAATTCGCCATCGACATCGAAAACCAGCGAATGGTTTTCCCCGAAATGGTAGTCCCCGACGATCAATGGAAAACCTTCCTAAACGATCGCCAAGGCGCCATCGCCGGCGCCCGCACCGCCAAGCGTTTCGGCTGGAAAGTAGGCGATCGCATCCCCATCAAAACGACTCTGTTCGGCGGCCCCGGCGCGTGGGAATTCAATCTCGATGGCATCTATCACAACGATCGCCCCGGAGGCGACGAAAGCCAATTCTGGCTGCAATACAAATATTTCGACGAGAGCATGCCCGCAGATCAAAAGGGCCTAATCGGCTGGTACGTAATTCGCCTCGATAATCCAGAAGACGCCGCCCGGGTAGCAGGCGCGGTGGATGCGGTGTTTGCCAACTCGACTTACGAAACCAAAACCGAAACCGAGTCAGCCTTCGCCGCAAGCTGGGTGAAGCAATTCGGCAACATCGAATTCCTGATCCTGACCATCGGCAGCGTAGTCTTCTTCACCCTGCTCCTCGTCACCGGAAACACCATGGCTATCGCAGTCCGCGAGCGCACCGCCGAACTCGCCGTCCTGAAAGCGGTAGGCTTTTCCGATCGCGCGGTCCTTTTCATGGTTCTCGGCGAATCGATTTTGATTGCCGCGATCGGCGGCACACTGGGGTTAGTCTTCGCGGCCGCCGCGGTCCCCGTGCTCGCGAACGCCCTCAACGGTCTACTCCCAGTTCTAGTCGTCTCCCCAGTCACGCTGCTCACTGGAGTCGGCTTCGCTCTCGCCGTCGGCGCGTTAAGCGGCCTCATCCCAGCCTTCGGCGCAATGCGCCTGCGCGTGGTTGACGCGCTGCGGAGGGTCTGAAAATGCCCATCCCCGTCGTTTACAATTTCCGCAGCGTGCGCGCCCGCTGGCCCTCCGCCATCGTCGCCGTTCTCGGCATCGCCGGAACCGTCGGCGTCTTCATCGCCATGCTTTCTTTGGCCATGGGCTTCAAAGCCACCCTCGTTTCCTCCGGCACCGCCGACAACGCGCTAGTCATCCGCGCCGGCGCAACTTCAGAAATGATGGGCGCAGTAACTCTCGACGAAGTGAAAATTATCCAGGATGCCCCGGGCGTCGCGCGCAACGGCTCAGCTCCACTAGTCAGCCCAGAGGTAGTAGTAATCGCTCCATTCCCGTTGCGCGCCACCGGCACCGACGCCAATGTTCAAGTCCGCGGCGTCTCCGGCAACGCGCTCTTGGTGCGCGATAAAATCAAAATCGTCCAAGGCCGTTTCTTTCAGCCGGGCCTGAGCGAGTTAGTAGTCGGCAGAAATGTCCCGGACACCTATAACGGCCTCAATCTAGGCAATACCGTCACCTTCGGCGGCGGCAAATGGACAGTCGTAGGAATTTTCGACGCCGGCGGGTCAGCCTTCGATTCCGAAGTCTGGTGCGACTCGCGCGTCCTCGACCAAGTCTATAAATATCCCGAAAATATTTTTCAATCCGCCACCGCGCACCTGACGTCTCCGGCAGCCCTGCAGGAATTCAAAGACTCCATCACCGCCGATCCGCGTATGAACGTAGACGTAAGCCGCGAAATCGACTACTACGCGAAACAATCCACACGCATGACCACGCTAATCACCATACTCGGTGGCGTAGTAGCGAGCATCATGGCCTTCGGCGCAATCTTCGGCGCGCTAAACACCATGTACTCCGCAGTAGCCGAACGCAGCCGCGAAATCGCCACCATGCGCGCGATCGGCTTCGGCGCGCCAAGCGTAATCATCTCGTTCCTGATTGAAGCGCTGCTAATTTCATTCATCGGCGGCCTGCTGGGTTGCCTAGCGGTCCTTCCGCTCAACGGCCTGACCACCGGCGCCATGAACTGGCAAACGTTTTCGCATCTCGCCTTCGCCTTCCGCGTCACGCCGCTGCTTCTAGCTATGGGAATAATTTTTGCCCTAGCCATGGGCCTGATCGGCGGCGTACCGCCGGCGGTACGCGCAGCCAGCCGTCCAGTCGCGCAATCCCTGCGCGAATTGTGAACCAGGCCGTTCGGCGCTAGCATTGGCTCGACCGGGAGTGGAGATCCAAGGCAACACATCGCGCTCGCACCGAATCCATCCTGTCAGTAGATTCGTTGAGCGGACTAGGTTGTTTTATCACGGCGTGGCTTCTTGCGCTGAGAGACGTCGAAGGGCAGTCATGCCGTGAGCGCAGAAAAAAAAGTCGGCTTTAGCCGCTGAGGCCTGCATCCCGACGCTCCAAGCCGACCCCTCAACCCTCCGGCATCGCGCAGACCGGGAGAGAATTCATGTTCCTCACCCGCCGAGCCGCTTCATCAATTTTCCTAATACTGTTCGCGACAATCGCTCGCGCCCAACAGCCGGTCTCTCCCCCAAGCGAGCTGCCGGCAGAGACCTCGCAAGATTCATCCCCCAAACTAGACCATCGACCGTCACCACGCTCTAATCCTTCAGCAGTACAAGCCTCCATCCCTCTCGCCGTTCCCGCCGGCACCGCCGTTCAAGTCGCACTCGATAAAGAAATCCGCGTTCGCAATGTAGACCAGCCGATTCACGGCCGAGTAGTCGAGCCCGTTTATGCCTTCGACAAACTCGTAATCCCCGTCGGCGCGCAAGCCACCGGACACATCACCAAAATCGAATCTCTCTCTGCACTCCGTCGCACCACCGCCGCGCTCGACACCGATTTTTCGCCCACGCGAAAATTGGAAGTCACTTTTGACGATCTGACTCTCGCGGACGGCAAGCACATACCCATACGCACAATCGTCGCTCCAGGCTCAGGCCAAGTGGTCCAATTTGTAACTGCCGACGACAAGGGAACCAAAAAAACCGCCAAAGACGAAGCCTCCGAAAAAGCCAAGCAAGCCAAGGCGCAGGCCCGCGATGCCTGGAACAATGCTATGAAGGAAATTCAATCTCCGGGCAAAATGCATCGTCTCGAGAGATACGCCATCGCCCGCTTCCCCGTTCACCCGCAGTACATCGACGCAGGCACCGTCTACTTCGCCGAACTTCAGGACCCGCTCGACTTCGGCAGTGAACCGCTCACTCCGGAAAAAGCGTCAAGTCTGGGTGTCCTGCGCCAAACCAATTTCGTTCGCGCCCGTCTCGTGACATCTCTAAATTCCGCTACCACTCCCAAGGGCGCAGAAGTCCAAGCCGTCCTCTCGCAACCGCTCTTCGACGGCGATCATTTGATCCTCCCGCAAGGCAGCCACCTGAAAGGCTCAGTAGTGCAAGCCGCGCCAGCTCGCTATCTGAGCCGTAATGGCCAGCTACGAATCGTATTTCACGAACTCGATCTGCCCGATGGCGTTCAGCAAAAAGTGGACACCAGCCTAGAAGGAATTCAAGCCGGCAAGAATCAGGATGTGAAGCTCGATTCCGAAGGAGGAGCGCAAGCCACCTCGTCTAAATCCCGCTATGCGCTCACGGCAGTTTCCGTAGGACTCGCTGCTTTTTCATTCGGCGGTGATCGCGATGCACCCGGAGGCGGCAACCCCGCCGGGAATACCAGCAATCGCGTGGCAGGCGGCGCCGGCGGATTCAAGCTGATCGGAATTGTTCTCGGACTCACTGTCCATTCACGCGCATTCGGTGCCGCGATGGGAGCTTATGGCGCGAGCATGTCGATCTATTCGCATTTCATCGCTCGCGGCCACGAGGTCGTCTTCCCCAAGAACACCGCCATGCAAATCGGCGTCGCTTCCGTTCCCGCCGCGCCGGAGCATCAAGCTGTGCCTAGTTCACCGTGAGACGGAAATCCCGGCGCGCATGGTGCGAAGCGCTAGCGCGTCAGAACCACTGGGATTAGAATTCTCTGGAATGGCAATACCTCGCAAGTTCACGAAGTGGTTCGTGGCAATCGTACTTCTGGCCACGGGTCTTACCTACATCTGCGATTCGCTCTACGTCGGCCACAAAATGTCGAGCGGAAATTCTGCGGACGCTTTAGGCAGCGTGCAGTTCTACCCAGCAACACAACTAAAAAACGGCAAGCTCGATATCTACATCGAGTCCCCGCAAACCGAAACCTGCGTTCACGCGCTGTTCCCCCACTACGGCTACAACCCCTGCTGGTACGCAAAACGAAATCAAGTCCACGTAGTAGCCCAAGTAGCGCCGGCGTCTCTGCCGGCATCTCACGATGACTAATGCGGTCAATGGCGAAACTAAACTACGGCGCGCATATTCAAATAAGGTGACGATGATCTCGAATCCGAAGCAACAGGAGAACAAATGAAAAACTACATAGCCACTATCGCACTAGCTGCAATCGCCCTAACCCTATCCGCCATTCCAACCTCGGCCCAACAAGACAAAGCCAAGCGCCCCAGCCCGCCGGAATCCGTAACTTGCACGCTGGCCAGCGGCAAAACCATCAAAGTCGATTATTCCAGCCCGCGCATGAAAGGCCGCAAAATTTACGGCAGCCTGGTCCCCTACGGCCTGGTCTGGCGCGCGGGTGCAAACGAAGCCACCACGTTCCACACAGATGTCGAACTAACCGCAGGCGGCAAGAAAATCCCGGCAGGCGATTACACGATTTTCACGATTCCCAATGCCGACAAATGGACGCTAGTCATCAGCAAAAAAACCGGCGAATGGGGCACCGACTACCCTGGCGAATCTAATGACCTGGCCCGCATCGACATGAAAGTCTCCGCCCTCTCGGCACCCATGGAAGATTTCACCATCTCCTTCGTGCAATCCGGAAAATCCTGCACCATGCAAATGGATTGGGAGAACACGCGCGCCTCCATCGATTTGGACGCCAAATAGCCGCCTTGTAAGCCGCAAGGCCCTGCGATAAAGTACCCGCCTTCTCGCAACGAAGGCGGAGAGGAATGGCCGATAAGGGACGCACGCACCTGAAAACGCTGATTCGCCGCTCCGCCATTCAAAAGCGGGTCCGCGAAGTCGCGCAACAAATCACCAAAGATTTCAAAGGTGAACGCGTCCATCTCGTAGGCGTCCTAAAAGGCGCGTGCATTTTTCTTTCAGATTTAATCCGCGAAATCGATCTAGAAGTCTCGCTCGATTTCATCGCCGTCTCGAGTTACGGCAAGGACAAGCAGTCCTCTGGCCAAGTCCGCGTCCTCAAAGATCTCGACAGCAGCATCGAAGGCCTAAACGTGATTCTAGTCGAAGACATTCTCGACACCGGCCTAACTCTCAGCTACCTCCAGCGAATTCTGCTGCAGCGCCGCCCCCGCGTACTAAAAGTCGCGGCGTTACTCGACAAGCCGTCCCGCCGCCTAATCAAAGATATCAGGGGCGATTACATTGGCTTCCCAATCCCTAACGAATTCGTAGTGGGCTACGGCCTCGATTACGCCGAGCGCTATCGCAATCTAAAAGACGTCTGCATCCTCTCACTCCCACCGGAGTAAAACGTGCCACGCCCGGTCCTAACCGCCCAGGATCTAGAAAAAATCGCCGACAACGGCGAAATCGCCATCGCTCCGGACACGCTAATCACTCCGCTAGCCCGCGACGCAGCTGCCGAGCGCGGAATCACAATCCGAGTCGAACAACCGAAATCAGAATCAGCAGCCTCGAATTACGCACAAATAGTAGCCCTAGGCGCCGATCACGGCGGCTACGCACTCAAAGAGCAGCTAAAAAAATATCTTCGCGACTGGGGCTACACCCCGCTAGATCTAGGCACGGACAGCACCGAGCCAGTAGATTATCCAGATTTCGCAGAAGTGGTCGCCAACGCAGTAGTTCGTGGCGATGCCTGGCGCGGCGTGGCAATAGATAGCGCCGGAATCGGCAGCGCCATAGCCGCCAACAAAGTACCAGGCGCCCGCGCCGCCCAATGCTACGATCGCGCCTCAGCCAAAAACAGCCGCGAACATAATGACGCCAACATCCTCTCGCTAGGCGCCAAAATGCTCTCAGATGAATCCGCCCGCGAGATCCTAGCTCTCTGGCTAGAAACGAACTTCGCCGCCGGCAGGCACCAAAAACGAATAGATAAGATTCGAGCGATAGAGTCGCGGCATCAAAAGTAGGGGAGGGTCTTTCTTTTCAGACCCTGCCGCAGTTCGGCCATGTTTTCAACCCGTAACCCAGTTCGCTGACAATCACCACAAGCTCAGCAGGAGCACCCAGTGAATCCGCAAGATCTAGAAAAACTAATCCAAGCCATAACCGAAGAAATGCTGGCGTATTTAGGCACGCAGCCAGCAAACGCCCGCCCCACAGAACTCTCCGAAATCTACTGCGCCGAGTGCAACGAACGCTGCAACCACCTCTGCATCCACAAAACGCAAAAAGCCATAGCAGCCGGCGCCGACCGAATCTCAGCAAGCTCCGAAGTGATCTCAGTAGATTCCCAAATCGCCCATCTAATCGACCACACGCTACTAAAGCCAGACGCCACCCGCGATCAAATCAAAAAGCTCTGCGAAGAAGCCGTAAAATTCGGTTTCGCCTCCGTCTGCATCAATCCATGGAACGTAGCCCAAGCCGCCGAACTAGTCCGAGGCAGCCAAGTAAAAGTCTGCACCGTAGTAGGCTTCCCGCTAGGCGCCACATTACCCCAAGTAAAAATCTACGAAACCGAAGAATCCATCAAACAAGGCGCGCAAGAAATCGACATGGTAATCAACATAGGCGCTCTAAAATCCAACCTCGATGAAACAGTAGAAGCCGACATCCGCGGCGTAGTCGAAGCCAGCCACCAAGGCAACGCCATCTGCAAAGTAATCCTGGAAACCGCATTGCTCACAACAGAAGAAAAAATCCGAGGCTCGCTAGCAGCAAAAAACGCAGGCGCAGATTTCGTAAAAACCTCGACAGGCTTCTCCACCGGCGGCGCCACAGCCGAAGACGTAAGCCTGATGCGCGCCGTAGTAGGCGGCCAAATCGGCATCAAAGCGGCAGGCGGCGTCCGCAGCTACGAAGATTTCCAAAAGATGGTAGCGGCCGGCGCCACCAGAGTAGGCGCCAGCGCCAGCATAAAAATCCTAGAACAAGCCAGAAGCCAAGCCGCCGACTAAAGCGAGGTTGACGTGGCACTTTCCCGTAGGGGAGGGCCGAATTAGCCCTCCCGCGACGCCCGCTTCTGGCGTCCCCGCCACGCGATTTCTGCGTGGTTCCGATCTCCTGCGAATCCTCCTCGCTCTGCGGACCAAGTCCACCTCAAATGCCGCAATCCATTTTGATTCCTGGCCTAAAAATATTTTCACTCCAACCGCCGTAACCACCCCGAACCCGCATCCCACCTGATATAATTGTCTTTTCCAATAACCCTGTGTAATGTGCCCCAGCGGGCCGAGCACTGCCCGCCGCGCACAAAAAAGTCATGGATCCAGTAGAAATCAAATCCGCCAACGAAATCTCAGCCGAAACCCTCTCGACGCTCGTAGAGATCGGCCAAGAAATCAACTCGTCCCTAAATCTAGACGAAGTCCTAGCCAAAGCCGCCCAACTAATCAAGCGCCTGATCGACTACGAAATTTTCGCCGTCCTGCTCCCCGAAGAAGGCACCGATCAACTCTATTTTCGCTTCACCATAGGCTACAAAGAAGAAGTAAGAGACCACTGGCGAGTACCCTGGGGCCAAGGCATCACCGGCATCGCCGCAGCCACCGGACGCGCCGTCCGCGTAGGCGATGTCCGCAACGACCCACGCTATCTAAACGCCAACGACGCCGTCCGCTCCGAGCTAGCCGTGCCGATGATGGTAGGCGGCAAAGCCATCGGCGTCCTCGATATTCAGAGCCATGACGTGGATTACTTCACTCCAGAACAGCAATCGATCCTTACGCTGCTGGCCACGAGAATCGCGGGAGCGATCGAGAATGCGCGTCTATTCGAGCGCGTAAGAAATCAAGCCGACACGCTACTTCTACTCAACGAAGTCAGCCGCGAAGCCAGCTCCGTCCTCGACGTAGAAGAAGTCCTACGCCGCGCCGCCGAACTGGCCAAGCGCATAATCGATTACCAAATTTTCAGCATCCTTCTCTACGACGACACCGACAAAGTATTCCGTCACCGAGTAACAGTAAAATTCGGCCAACGCATCCAGGAAAAACACGCAGTTCCAGCACACGAAGGCCTAGTGGGCGCAGCCGCAACTCTAGGCCGCCCAGTAGTAGTTCCAGATGTCTCCCACGATCCGCGCTATCTAATGGTGAATCCCGAAACGCGCTCCGAACTAGCCGTCCCGCTACTAAGCAAAGGCCGGGTAATCGGCGTAATGGATCTAGAAAGCCCGCAGCTGAATTATTTCACCGCCGATCACGTCCAAGCCCTCTCGATCCTGGCCGCGAGCCTGGCAGTCTCAATCGAAAATGCCCGCCTCTACGAAAAATTAGCCAGCGACGAAGCCCGCCTGGAGCGCGATCTAAACGCCGCCCGCCGCCTGCAAGGCGCTTTACTGCCAAGAATGCCAGGCGCAGATTCCGGCCTCGATCTAGCCGCTCGCGTAGTCTCCTCCCGCGAACTCTGCGGCGACATTTACGATTTCCTGCGTTACGGCCCGCAGGAACTAGCCCTAGCCATGGGCGACGTAAGCGGAAAGGGAAGTGCCGCCGCACTCTACGGCGCCGCGGCGATCGGAATCATGCGCAGCCTAGGCCCCAATAAATTGGGCCCTGCTCAGATGCTCCACGACATGAATCAACTAATAGTCGAGCGCCGCATCGAAGGCCGCTTCATGACCATGTGCTTCGCCACCTATCATCGCGGCAAGCGCAAACTAAAATTCGCCAACGCCGGCCAGGAAGAACCAATCCTCTTCCACAAAGGCGAATGCAAAAAAATCAATCTCGCCGGCTTCCCCCTAGGCATGTTCGAGGACGTAACCTACGAAGAGATCAACATGATCCTGGATCCCGGCGACATAATCGCCTTCTATTCCGACGGCATCACCGACACCCAAAATTTCGAAAAAGAATTCTACGGCACCGAACCCATCATAGAAATTATTTGCGCCCACGCGCACGAGTCGGCCGCGGCCATAGCCGATCGAGTCCTGGAGCAGGTAGACCTATTCTCAGGCTCGCAACACGCCTTCGACGATCGCACCTTAGTAGTACTAAAGGTGCTCTAAATGGTCAGCCGTAGCGCTGCGGCAGCAGCCGAAGCGTCGAGGTGGGAGCCTCCGCCATTCATGCGGGGGGAGGAGCGCTTCAGCGCTCCGGAAAAGAGCCGCTGATTAACGATGCGCTTTAGCGCTGGGCCTCGACAGCGGCGTTTGCGCCGCGACCAACACCAAATGCCGCGGCAATCTTTCGATCCTTGAATAATTACGAGATGACTGCGTCGCGCAAAAACGCCAATTCTCCGATGCCCGCGCCCAAGAAATCCACAAGCCCCACGCACCCCATCGATCCCTCAAAATTCACCCCGCATTTCGTTTGGCGCAAATCATCACTATGCGCCGAACAAATCGCTCTATCGCAAATCGCCGCGCGATACGGCACCCCCACCTACGTCTACAGCCGCGCCGCCATTGAAAACGCCTATAACCAATACAAAACCGCTTTCCGCACCGTGCCAACAACCGTCTGTTACGCAATGAAAGCCAATTCCAATCTCTCCATCCTCGGCCTACTAGCAAAACTAGGCAGCAATTTCGACATAGTCTCCGGCGGCGAGCTCTATCGCCTAAAGCGCGCGGGCATTCCAGCAAGCTGCGCCGTATTTTCAGGAGTAGGCAAAACCCGCGAAGAAATCCGCGACGCTCTACGCGAAGGAATTCACTGCTTCAACGTGGAATCGGAATCCGAACTCGATTTACTAATCGAAGAAGCTACCCGCGCCCGCAAAAAAGCCCCAGCCGCCATCCGCGTAAATCCGGATGTAGAGCCGGGCACTCATCGCCACATCTCCACCGGCCATCATCAACATAAATTCGGCATCGATTGGCCAAACGCCCGCCGCCTCTATCTAGCCCATCGCAACACGCGCTCGCTCGAATGGAAGGGAATCAGCGCCCACATAGGCTCCCAAATTCTAAATGTAGCCCCGCTCCGCAAATCCGCCAGCCGTATGGCCGCGCATTTCACCGACCTACAAAAAAATGGCATCGTGCTCGAACATCTCGACCTAGGCGGCGGCCTCGGCATTCGCTACACGGAAGAAGTCCCGCCGCAACTCGACCACTACGCTCGCGCAATCGAAGCCATCGCGAAACCCCTAAATTGCCGCCTAATGCTAGAGCCCGGCCGCTCGATCGTAGGCCTCGCCGGCGTCCTACTGATGCGCGTCCTCCACAAAAAATCCACTCGCGGCAAGAATTTCATCGTAGTCGACGCCGCCATGAACGATTTCCTCCGCCCAGCCCTCTACAACGGCATCCATCCCATCACGCCAGTGACACGCCGCGTATCCCAAGAAAAAATTATCCGAGCCGATATAGTCGGCCCAGTCTGCGAAAGCGGCGACAGTTTCCTAAAAGATTGGCCAATCGAGGAGGTACAGCAAGGAGACGTCCTAGCCCTCTGGGGCGCAGGTGCCTACGGCTTCGCAGAATCCAGCAATTACAATTCCCGACCAAGACCCGCCGAAATCCTAGTCAGCGGAAAAAAGTCCAAGATTATTCGCAAACGCGAAACTCGAGCAGAAATGCTGCGCGGCGAGTAGGGCCCGTGCTTTACGCCGGGCCTCTTCATGCAAGATCGCGCCACAATCGCCAACTCGAAAATTCCACCCGCCCGTGAAACAACGACCGCCTACCGGTGCGCCTTGTGATGCTCCGGATGCAAAAAATTATCAATCGCCCCAACAAACAAATTATTCTGATCTACAAAAGCCATATGCCCGCTCCTGGGCAAAATCAAAAGCTGCGACCCCCCAATCTTCTGATGCATCTCCTTCGACAAAGAAGGATCGCACTCATCATGATCCCCAGCCAAAATCAAAGTAGGCACGCGAATGTTCTCTAGACGGTCCACATACTCCACAGATTTCAAATTCCCATCAATCACATACTCCCCATGCGATCCCCACATCACGCGATACAAATCCCAAGAAGTAACGCCCATCGCGATCGGATCAAAATTAGGATCCGGCCGGTTCTGAAAAAGATAAGGAAAATAACCCTCGCCCCAAGCCGCCACCATATAGTCATTCGTATAACGATTCTTCTCGTAGTCTTTCCCGTGCCCGTACAATCCATCCGCTTCCATCTTGTCGATCCGCTCGCGCAACTCCGGCGCCATCTTCGCCTTGATCTGTGCCAACACATCATTCATCTGCTTCGTGCTCGGAAAAGTGCTAGCCAAAATTAAATGAGATAAATTCGACTGATACTTGAGCGCATAAGCCTGCGCCAAAACTCCGCCAAATGAGTGCCCCATCAACGTAATCTTGCCCAACCCCAAACTCCGCCGCACGCCCTCCACATCCTCCACCATATTCTCGACGGTATATCCGGCAGGATCCTCCAACTTCTGCGATTTCCCCGACCCGCGTTCATCAATAAAAACCAATTTATTCAATCGCGCCAAAGGCAGCAAATAAGGCAAAAAATAATCATGCGACCCGCCCGGCCCGCCATGCACGATCACTAACGGCTCGCCCTTTCCCACAGTCATGTAATAAATCAGCATGCCCTCGGCATCGACGTACCCCTGCGATGACCCGTTCACATCCACAAATCCATCAGCGATCGGATAATTCGGCGTGTCCGAAGTCGGCGCCGCAGCCGCTTTCTTGCGATGTTGCTGCGCCAGCAAGGGCGCGACACCCATCGCCAAGATCGCCACCAAGCACACTCCCACCCGCATTCGAGATTTCATCGTCAGCTCCTTTGCTATTTCCACGACATGCGAAGAACCGCTACCGCTCTCCCCAACCCAATTTGTTGCGCAGCACTTCGAAGTAAGATCTTCCCGCAGCACGCACCAGTTGCACCCGCGTCTTCGCCCGCTGAATCGCCACACGATCCCCCGGCGACAATTGAAATCCCACTTGCCCGTCCAGCGTCAGATGCACCGGCTCTCCATGCTGCTCGGGAGCAATCTCAATCCGCGAAGTATCCGGAATCACCAAAGGCCGGTTCGTCAACATATGCGGGCAAATCGGCGTAATCACAAATGCATGAATGTCGGGAAACACAATCGGCCCGCCAGCCGCCAGCGAATAAGCCGTAGATCCGGTAGGCGTAGCCACAATAATTCCATCGGCCCGATACCGCCCAACATGACTCCCATCCACGTGCACATCAAAATCCATCAATCGAGCCAGCGCCGCCTGATTTACCACCGCATCATTCAAAGCCCGCGCCCCTTCGCCAACAACGCCCCCACGCATCAACTGCGCCTGCAAAACCATCCGCTCGCTGATCGAATGTTTCCCGGCGAGGGTAGCCTCCAGCAAAGGATAAAGTTCATCCAACGTAACGCTAGTCAAAAATCCCAACGATCCGAGATTCACCGCCAAAATCGGAATCTCGCGATCGCCCAAAAGCCGCGCCGCAGCCAACAAAGTCCCATCGCCGCCCAACACTACCAGCAGATCCGACTCGCTAACGAGTTTCTCGCGCGCCGAAGCCTTATCGAGCGAGCTGCAAGATTCAGCAGCACTTTCGTCGAGCAAGACTTTCAGTGAGCGCGCACGCAGCCAGTCAACCAATGGAGGAAGAACGGAGCAGAGGTCTTCTTTACGCGGTTTGCAGAGAATCCCGACAGTAGAAATCATTTTGGCCAGGCCAAAATTGTACTCTAGCCCTCGCGGCGAGCGTGCAGAAAATACTCCAGATTTCCTTCAGCCCCAGCCAAATGGCTAGGCATAATCCCCACAATCTGCAGTCCATTCGCCGCCGCAAATGCACGCACCTTCTCAATCGCCTTCTCGTGCAACGCGGCATCTTTCACAATCCCGCCCTTGCCAATATCGCGTCGTTCCAGCTCGAATTGCGGCTTAATTAAAATTAAAAATTCTGCGCCCTCTCGCGCCACATTCACCAACGCCGGCAATATCTTGGTAATCGAAATAAACGAAACATCCGCCGTAACAAAATCAACCGGCACAGGAATCGCGTCAGCCTTCAAATAGCGCACATTGCATTGAATCGGCACAACCCGCGAATCCTTCTGCAATTTCCAATCGAGCTGTGCCGTATTCACATCCAACGCAAAGACTTTCACCGCCCCATGTGCCAACAAGCAATCCGTAAACCCGCCAGTAGAACTCCCCGCATCCAAGCAAACGCAACCAGCAGGCGAAATCCCAAAATCCGCGAGCGCCCCTTCGAGCTTCAATCCCCCGCGGCTGGAATAACGCTGCGAATCTCCAGCAATCGTGATCGCCACATCCTCTGCAATCAACGATCCAGGCTTTCCAGCCCGCTGCCCATTCACAATCACGTCGCCGGCCAGCAACATAGCCTGCGCCCGCTGCCGCGAAGGCGCCAACCCTCGCGCCACCAACAAAAGATCCAACCGCTGCTTAGCAATCCGCCCGCTCATCAAAAATTCACGATCGCCGTTCCACCAAAAATTCCGCCAATTCCCGCAAATTCCGTCCGCGCGCGCCAAACGGCTCCAATTCCGAAATTGCCTTAGCCGCAAGTTCCGAAGCAACTTCACGCGATTGCGTCAATCCCAGCAAAGCCGGATAAGTAGCCTTCTGCTGCGCCTGATCTTTCCCAGCCGTCTTCCCCAACGCCGCCGACGATTCCTCCACATCCAAAATATCGTCCACCACCTGAAACGCCCAACCAATGTTCTCCCCAAAATTCCGCAACCGCTCCACATCCGCATCCGCCGCCCCGCCACAAATCGCCCCAGCCACGCATGCCGCTCGAATCAAAGCCGCCGTCTTCGATTGATGAATGTACTCAAGCGTAGCCAAATCCGCCCGAGTCTTCTCCGCCTCCAAATCCGCCACCTGCCCGCCAACCATCCCCCGCACAGTCCCAGCAGCCCGCGAAACCTCAGAGATCAAACGCACGCAACGCGAAGCCTCGATCGGCGCCTGCGCCAAAGTCTCAAACGCCAAAGTAAGCAATCCATCCCCGGCAAGAATCGCATTCGCCTCGCCAAACTGTTTGTGGCAAGTAGGCTTCCCGCGCCGCAAATCATCGTTATCCAGCGCCGGCAAATCATCATGAATCAGGGAATAAGTATGAATAAACTCGATAGCACAAGCAGCCGCCATAGCCGCAACCGGCGGATCAGCAAATAATCGCGCCGCCTCCAAACAAAGCGCAGGCCGCAATCGTTTCCCCCCGGCAAAAACCGAATAACGCATAGCCTCATGAATCGAAACAGGCAAAGTCCCAGCAGCAGGAAGGAATTTGTCGAGCGCCGCGTCCACAGCAACCCGGTCCAACTCAAAAAATTCAGAGAAGCCCATAAGCTCGACGCAAAGGTAGGATGACACCGCGGGCTTCCAAGAAATTCAGAAGGGAATTACACTCCAACAATAAATCGGCGCAAGGAGTTCCAAGCAGCGAAATTAGGAAGCAGCGGTGGAACTTATTTGAAATTTCAAATTTGAAATTTGAAATTCTCACGCGGCCATCAACGCCATAACTCGAGCGTCCATCAAGAACCCGCTTCCTCATCCGATTCAAACGGCTGCGCCACAATCTTCCCATCCGCCTTCTTCAAAAGAATCTCAATCCTACCCTCAGCCTCTTCAAGCTGCTTCTGGCATTCGCGCGAAAGCGTAACGCCTTCCTCAAAAAGCTTCATAGCCTCATCTAATGAAAGGTCCGCACTCTCCAGCCGCTTGACAACTTCCTCCAACCGCCCAAGCGACTTCTCAAAATCACCTTTCTTCGGAACCTCAACAGGTTTGTTAGCAGCCGGACTCAAGAA
>Ga0206813_1118_pt1 | contig 16520 bp, 8 predicted proteins | sample Alteio_BWOrgCont_92_FD_152856 | JGI IMG/M metagenome (GOLD analysis project Ga0206813, IMG submission 152856) | Enriched cells from forest soil in Barre Woods Harvard Forest LTER site, Petersham, Massachusetts, United States -... | ecosystem: Environmental > Terrestrial > Soil > Temperate forest > O...
GATGGCAGTGATGCGGCTTCGGACGTGTTGCTGCGTTATTTCGAGAAGGCGCGCGGCTGGGACAGTCTGAATCAGATCATCTATGTCGATTTGAAAACTTCGCTGCCCGATGATTTGGTGATGTTGACGGATCGCATGAGCATGGCTGCGTCGCTCGAATGCCGCGCTCCGCTGGTCGATTACGAGCTTGTGGAGATGACTGCGCGCATGCCGGCGAATTTGAAAGTGCGCGGGCTGACCATGAAATATTTGCTGAAGAAAGTGCTGGAGCCGCTGGTGCCGCACGAGATTTTGCATCGGAAGAAGCGTGGATTTGGCGCGCCGATGGGCTCGTGGCTGCGGCGCGATTTGGAAAGCCTGGTCAGCGACACGCTCGGCGAGTCTCAGGTGCGGCGTCGCGGATTCTTTGATCCTGCGGTGGTGAAGGAAATTATTGCGGCGCATCACGCGCAGACGAGCGATCACACCGATCATTTGCTGGCGCTGATTAATCTGGAGTTGTGGTGCCGGATTTATCTGGATGGGAATGATTGGCGCTCGACGCCGGCTGCGCCGGTGGCGGCGGCGCGAATTTCTTGAGCGAAAATCGACTGCGACCGAACTAATCCATGCGAATTCTTTATATCTGCCATCGCTTTCCATTTCCGCCGAATCGCGGGGGAAAAATTCGTCCGTTTCAGATGATCCGGCATCTTTCCGAGCGGCATGAGGTGACTGTCGCGAGTTTGGCGCATTCGCAGGAGGAATTCGATGCTGGCGCGGGGTTGCGCCGGATTCGACGCGCTGGCCGCAGGCGGTGTTGGCGCTGCCGACTAGCGTTCCTTCGTCGGTCGCCTACTTCGGTTCGAGCCGGCTGCGCTCGCGGGTTGAGGCGGCGTGGCAGCGGAAGAAATTTGACGCGGTGATGGTGCACTGCGCGTTTGTCGCGCAGTATACGCTCGGCCTGCACGGACCGGCGCTGCGCATTCTTGATTATGGCGATATGGATTCGGCGAAATGGATGGATTATGCCGAGCATCGCCGTTTTCCGCTGTCTGCTGGTTATGCGATTGAATCGCGCAAGTTGCGGCGCTATGAGCGCGAAATGGCCAAGCGCTTTGACCGCATCACCATTACCACGCAGGGCGAGAAGGAAGAATTCAAGACGCTGGGCGTTCCGAAACCTTGTACGGTGATTCCCAATGGCGTGGATGGAAATTTCTTTCAGCCGGCGAAAATGGGCGGGGGGACGAAGCCGAATATCGTTTTTCTTGGACGCATGGATTATTTTCCGAATATTGATGGGGTGCTTTGGTTTGTGCGCGAGGTTTATCCGGGCATCCGGCGAGCTATGCCTTCGGCGGAATTGCAGATTGTGGGGGCTGATCCTTCGAAGGAGATTTTGCGATTGCGCGGGATTGAGGGAGTTACGGTCACCGGATTCGTGAAAGACGTGCGGCCGTATTTGACTGAGGCTGCTGTCGCGATTGCGCCGCTGCGAATTGCGCGGGGGACACAAAATAAAATTTTGGAATGCATGGCGGCGGGAATTCCGGTGGTTTCGACGCCGCAGGCGGCGAAGGGGATTCAGGCTGTGGCCGGGGAACATATTGTCGTTGCGGACGGGGCGGCGGAAACTGGTCGCGGCGTTCTCGAGTTGTTGGGTGATCCTGCTCGGCGCGTCAAAATCGCCACTGCGGCACGTGCGCAAGTCGAGCGCGCGCATTCGTGGCCGGAGTCGATGAAAATTCTGGACGCGGTTTTTGCTGAGGGAATTTCGGAAGCTGCTTCAGAGGATGTTGCCATCACCACGGAATCGCGATCGTAATTCTCGCGCACGGTTCTCGCCGGCGATAAGTTCCTAGTTTCAACGAATTGATCAATGCAAAGAACGCGAGATCTGCGCGCGCAGAGGCAGATGGTCCAAGTTTTCGCATGCGTTACCCGGGCGGGCACAGCAAGCCAGCGCCCCTACGAATCCAGAAACAAATGCGGCTGCCCGAATTGTCTACTTAGGGTCGGGGATTTTTTCCCTGGAAATTATTAGTTCGTCGTACCAGGTGTAGGCTTTGTCGTGCGGGGCGTCGCCGTCTTTGTTGGTTTGATAGGGTAGCAGCCAGATTTTTCCGAATTTTGCTTTGCCTAGGTCGGTGTTTACCAGGTCGTAGCCGGTTTTTTTCTCTGGGCTGAAATCGATCACCGGGACGGAGGGCCTGCCTTCGTCGGCTACCGATAGCTGGACGGTGCTGTCGCGATGATATTTGTGGGAATTGTCTAGATACCAGGTGCCTACTTTCACGTGCAGTTGGAAGGTCATCCACTGATTTGGTTTGTACGCAACGCACGGGGGAAACTTCGGGGCGAACCCACGATAGAGACGGCATTTTCCGTTGCCGGCGGCATTTTGCGGGGAGAAAATTCCGGAGCCTTGCGCGTCGTAGCCTTCCATGATGGAGAGTTCTTCGTACTTGTCATCCTTCACGCCGCAACTGTGATACATGCGCGGCATTCCTAGCTGTCCGCTATTTTCGAGAACTAAATCGATATTCGTGCAGGACCAGGCGGTCTGGCCCGGGTGGTCGCCTTCGCCGATGATGGCTTGCTTCCAGCCATTGGAGCCTTTGAAGGGCTTCAGCATCTCCGGCGAAAAGCGCTGGCGCCACTGAATGTAAAATTCGTCGTATTTGCTTTTTGGATCGCCGTTCACGAGCGAATCGAATTGCGCCGATAAATCGTCCGCAAAATCCGTCCAATATTGTCCGGAGGAATTCGCTACCGAAAATGCCGGGACGGTGAATTTCAGCGAGCCGCGGCCGGAGGCCGAGACGGTGGTGTCGATTTCGGGAAGCACCGCGCCAGTGGAATCGGGCATGATGTGGCCGGCAATTTCCGAGCGCGTGTCAAAGCCGATGCAGCGAATTACGCCGGGGGCGTGGCAGCGTGCTTTGTAATCCGCATCGTTGCCCAGCTTCGCGGGGCCCGGCGCGGATTCGGCTTGCGGCAATTCCTCGACGGGCGGTACAGCTGGCTCGTTGGGCTTCTTCTCCGGCTCCTGTGATTGCGTTTGAGCTTGGGATTGTGCCGGCGATTGCAGATTCGCTGACGCGATGACCTGCGACGACGCGTGCGTCTGCGGCGTGGATTGATTCAGCAGGATTGCAATCGCGGGGACACCGAGGAAACAACTCGCCACGAAGAATTTCTTAAACCGCGACATTCGATCTCACGCTTCTCTCGCGATCACTCGCCACTCGCGTCGCAACTTCCATCGCATTCGACGCGATTTATCTTAGCCTAAAATGAAGCAGCGACGCCACGGGGGGACATGGCGCCGCCGCTCCTTAACCGGCTGGGGGGCCGGTAGCTCGTTGTGTCAGAACTTCGGATCGGCAATCTGCGTGTACGAGATGATGAGTTCGTCGTACCACGTGTTTGCCGCCGAGCAGCTCGGACAGTTGAGATTGGTCTGATACGGGAGCAGCCAGATCTTGCCGAACTTCTCCCGAATCATGTTTCCGTTGGCATCCGCTTGACCGTAGGCCGTTGGGTTCACCAGGTCATAGCCGGTTTGGCAGGACGGAATGTCTTGTTGCTGCGCGTCGCAGGCCGCGGACGTGGCGCCCGGATGCATGTCCATCACGAGTTGCGACGGCTGGCCCTCTTGCGCGACGTAGAGCTGAATCGTGCTGTCGTGCTTGAAGGGCGCCGGTGGGCCGCCATTCGAGGAGACGCCGGCTGGATACCAGGTGCCCACCTGGATGTGCATTTGGAACGTCATCCACTGATTCGCGACGTATGGGACGCACGGCGGAATCGTTGGGATGTTGATGGTCACGGTAAAGGTGCAGTTCAGGTAGCCGCCCGCTGCGTTCTGCGGTGAGAACAGGCTGTTCCCGTTGCTATCGGTGCGGCCGGTGTTGACCTCGAGTGGATCGTATTCATCGAGCTTCTGGCCGCAGCTGTGATACATGCGCGGGATTTCGAACTGGTTGGAATTTTCGACGACCGTCTCGAGGTCCGAGCACGAGTACGACAGGAACGAAGCCGTGTCGCCTTCGCCGACGATGACCTGCTTCCAGCCATTCGAATTCGCAAATTTCTGCAACATGCCGGAGTCGAAACGCTGGCGCCACTGGATCCAGATTTCATTCTTGCAAGGACCGCCGCCGCACGCGGTGGTGAGCGAGAGCGGATCGCCGTTGACCAGCGAATCGATCTGTTGCGAAAAATCGTCCGAGAAGTCGATGTTGAACGATCCCGAAGTGTTCGCCGACGTCGCTCCAGCCGGCACGGCAAAGTGCAGCGAACCGCCGCCCGAAGCAAAGGTGGATGTGTCGATCGACGGCGTAGTCAAGCCGGATGCAATTAACGGCAGGCCCGGTGCGGCATTCCCGCTGATCGTCGATGTGGTATCGAAGGTGACGCAGCGAATCACGCCGGAAGTTGCGCAGCGCGCCTGGAAATCCGCTTCGGCGTTCGAAGTGGAATTCGAGACGGTCACGCTGATTCCTGTTGACGTCGTCGTGTTTCCGGAAGTGTCGGTCGCAGTCGCCGTCAGAGTATGAGCTCCGTTGCTTGCACCCGACGTGTTCCACGACGTTGCGTAGGGAGAGGACGTATCCGCCGAGCCGAGATTCGACCCGTCGAGCATGAATTGCACGCTGGCTACCGCGACGTTATCGGAAGCATTCGCGGAAACTGTGACGGTGCCCGAAACAGTCGCGCCGTTTGCAGGCGCAGTAATGGAAACTGTTGGCGGCGTGTTGTCGGTTGTGTTCGTGGTGCCGAACGAGAAGCCGCTGCCAGTGATGGTGTTGCCGCTGCCATCGACAGATTGCACGCTGAAGAAGTACAGCGTGTTGGCGGACAGGCCGGTGAGAGTTTGCGAATGGCTGGTTGTCATCGTGGAACTCTTGGTGGTGGATGATCCCAGGTTCGCGGTCTTGCCGTACATCACTTGAGTGGTCGCGGCCGCGCTCGTGGTCCACGCGATAGTCGCGGAGTTTGTGGTGATGTTGCTCGCGGCCACGTTCGAAATGGTGGTCGTGCCGCTTCCCGTTCCAGTGCCGCCGCTGCCGCTGCCACTACCGGCGGTCAAGCGCAGCGTGTGAACGTCAATGTTCCACTCATTCACCAGCGCGTAGACTCCCAGTGCCGGGAAGTAGCCGAAGCGCTTGAACGTTCCGTTGGTGGTGGATGGCGAGCCGGTCATATCGGAGTCCGGCGGTGCATTCGTCGAGTAAGTTTGCGTGGTGCAGGAATCGGCGACCGGATCGTAGAGATACAGCGTGCCGCCGAAGTTTGGCCAGCCGACTACCAACTGCAGAACCGGATCCCATTGCAGGCCCGGGTTGTTGCCTTCGAGCCCGCTGCAACCGGAAGCCTTCAGAGTGGTGACCGAGTAGTTGCTGCCGGACGCGATGCTGATGGATTGCGCGCCGTTGTCGCCGAATCTTAGGAACAATTTATGCACTGGATCGATGACTGTTCCCTCATGGAGACTGAGGCTTGAGGGAGCGGCACCCATCAAGGTGTAGGAATTCGCATTCGGATCGTAGGTCCACATTCCCTGGCAAGAATCGTTGACGAATACGAGGCCGGTGTTCGGATCGTATTGCGCTTGCGAGTTGCCGAAGTCGTTGCAAGGATGCACGCCACCGTTGCCGAGCGTGCTGTCCATTTGCGTCCAGCCACCGGTGCCGCTCGATCCGACTTGCGAAAGATTAAGCGTCCAAGTGTCGCTGATGAAGCCGCCGCCCGGGCAATAGGGTACGCCGCCGAAGACGTACATCTTGTCGACGTTCGGCATGTAGGCGGTGCCGCCGTAGGTGTGGCGCGAGCTTGGAGTGCCGTTGCTGAAGGCATCGGCGCAAGTTGGAGTTGGATCCGCTGGATTGTTCGCGCGGGTCATCTTCAACGTGTTGAGATTGAAGGCGTAGATTTCATTTCCGGAGTAGTCGTTGTGACCGCCGCCCCAGACCCACAGGATATTGCGGTTGGTGTCGGCGATACCGCTGTTCCAGGCATCAACCACGCCGTAGCAAGAGCCGGTGTTGGACGGATCCGGCGGGCAATTCGGGGCGATCTGTTGACCTGCGACATCGAACCAGCCGAGCGTCGAAGGAATTCCGCTGCCGCTACCGCTGCCGGAGGATGCGTTGTTGACGGTTACATTCACCGTTGAGCTGACTGCGCTGTTGCCGGCCGCGTCTTTTGCGACGGCCGCCAGCGTGTGGCTGCCGTTCGCATAGCTGGTGGTATTCCACGACAAGTTGTATGGCGATGAGGTGTCGGCGGAACCTACGTTGTTTCCGTCGACCTGGAATTGCACGCTGGCAACGCCGACGTTGTCCGACGCTGACGCCGTCACCGTGACGGTGTTGCTGACGGTTGCACCGTTGCTTGGCGAACTGATTGAGACTGTTGGCGGCGTGGTGTCGGAATTGTTTACCGTGACTTTCACGCCTGCGCTGGTGGCCGTGCTGCCGGAAGAGCTCTTTGCGACGGCGGTAAGTGTGTGGCTGCCGTTCGAGACCGACGTGGTATTCCACGAGAAGTTGTACGGCGAGCTGGTGTCCGCCGAGCCAACGTTCGCGCCATCGACTTGGAATTGCACGCTGGCGATGCCGTCGCTGTCGGAAGCGGTGGCGCTCACCGTGACTGTAGCTTTCAAGGTCGCGTTGCTGGACGGCGAACTGATCGACACTGCCGGCGGCGTGCTGTTGGTATTGTTGACGGTCACTTTCACGCCGGTGCTAGTCGCGGTGTTCCCTGACGAATCTTTCGCGACTGCAGTGAGCGTGTGGCTACCGTTCGAGACCGACGTGGTATTCCACGAAAAACTGTACGGCGAAGTGGTATCGGCCGAGCCGACGTTCGCGCCATCGACCTGGAATTGCACGCTGGCGACGGCAACGTTATCCGAAGCCGTTGCGTTCACCGTGATCGTGCCACTGACGGTGGCATTGTTCGACGGCGAGGTGATCGAGACGGCCGGCGGAGTGGTGTCGGAATTATTATTGACGGTGACCTTCACGCCTGCGCTAGTCGTAGCGTTTCCTGCTGCGTCCTTGGCAACCGCGGTCAGCGTGTGGCTGCCGTTGGCAACCGACTTGGTGCTCCATGAGAAGTTGTACGGCGAACTGGTATCCGCCGATCCAACATTCGCGCCATCAACTTGCAATTGCACGCTGGCCACGCCGACATTATCGGAAGCCGTCGCGTTTACTGTGATCGTTCCGTTTACCGTTGCGTTGTTCGCCGGCGAAGTGATCGAGACCGTCGGCGGCGTGGTGTCGGCGTTATTCACCGTAACTTTCACGGCTGCGCTGACTCCCGCGTTTCCCGACATGTCCTTCGCTACTGCCGTCAGCGTGTGGCTGGCGTTCGAAACGGTGGTGGTATCCCACGAGAAGTTGTAAGGCGCGCTCGTTAGCGCGGCACCTGCGTTGGCGCCATCGACTTGCAACTGGACGCTTGCAACGCCGTTCGTATCGGAAGCGGTCACGTTCACTGTGATCGTTCCGCTCACCGAAGCATTATTCGCTGGCGAAGTGATCGAAACCGCCGGTGGCGGAGCGGTCTGCCCGTTGCTTACCGTGATTGTCTCAACCGTGCTGGTCGCCGAAACTCCAGTGGTATCGGTGGCGACTGCCGCTACGGTGTGATTTCCATTCGTCGAAGATGTCGTGTCCCACTGAATGCTGTACGGCGCGGCAGTTACCGGAGCGCCAAAATTATTTCCATCCAATTGGAATTGAACATTTGCGACGCCGGCACTTGCCGTGGCGCTCGCGGCCATCGTGACTGTGCCTGAAACTGTCGCGCCATTAACTGGCGAGGTCATTGCCACCGCTGGCGGATCGCTATCTCCAGAAGCGCCCGCAGTAAATGTCTGATCAGCAGTGGTGCTGGTGCTTCCATCCGCGGCTTGCGATTGGCACTTATAGTGATACTGAACGCCGGTGGTGAGATTGGCGATCGTCACCGAGTGGCTGGTGACCATGGTGTTGTCGAGCGGCGTGGACTGGCCATAGGCCGTCGTGGGGCCGTAGACGACTTGCGAACTGCTGGCGATGTTCGTCGTCCAGGTGATCGCTGCGCTGGTGGCTGAGACCGTGCTTGCGGCGGGAGTGGAATCCGTCAACTTTGTATTATTGGAGCCAGCTAAGCCGATACAGCCGGAAATTAGGCTGGAAACGAAGAGGACCGCGAAAAGCCCGAGCGTCGTTGACCAGCGCTGTGGGCAAACTCCTTTGTTTACTTGCATTTCTTTCCCCCAGTCAAGAATCTGCACGGTAACCCGCTTGACCGCCCCCCGAACATTAGCGCTCACGGATCTCCGATAACGGAACTAGGCTAAACGCTGGGAGTTACGGGGAGTACTGGTCGGGGGGCCTGATTAGGGTCAACGTTCGGTACAGGTACTTTGCTGTCCCTGCGGGCACCTTCGGCCGGGAACGAGGAGGGTCCGCCAAATCCTTGATTCTGCGAGAGAAACGGGTGTTTTGTGGTTACGGCGAGATGTCGAAATCGCTAAAATTTCCGCGAGGATATTCGCCGATGGAAGTCTATTTCGAGAATTCCGGTCGTGGTGGCCAAAGGTACTGCGTATGCTTCAACTTACGTGCAATACCTTGCGGACGAACCAGATCACGAGTTCTCCGGACGCGCGGAATCCTTCTCCCAATTCAAATAGCCAGAGAAATATCGCCAACTCGATCCAACTGCCTGACATAAGTACGCGATCCAGCCAGCGGATCCCCCGGCGGGACTCGCCGGCGCGCCACGCCAGCCACAAAAACGCAAGGGCAATTACCACGGATGCGAGGACATCGGTGGGATAGTGGCCTCCCACGTAAACTCGCGGCAACGAGACCGCCAGCAAAACCCACGCGCAGAGGATCGCGCTGCATTTGCGGCTGAGCGGCCATAATCCTGCGGCCATCGTGAAATAAACCAGCGTGGAATGGCTGGGGAACGAATTGCCGCTGCCGAATCGCCAGAGGTATGGCGGGAATAATTCCTGAAATCCCGGAGTGCGGCAGGGCGGCAGTGTGCCGACGAAGGGGCGCAGCGCCAAAGTGAAAAGCACAGCGGCAATGCATGCGACGATTGCTTCGAGTATCCGCGCGCGCCGCCACTCCGTCCTATCGTCGCGTAGGCTCCAGAAATAATACGTTGCGGCTGCGAACGCGAAGCCGCTCACGAGGCGGTTGTGCATGAAAAATTCCGCGAGATTCATGTGCGGATCATTGAGCGGAAACAAATGCACCAGCAGCGCCAAAACCCAATGATTGAATGAGTAGAACCAAGGACCGGCGAAGGCGCTGCTGCAAATTAGGGCAGGCAGTGAGGGAGGTAGAAGCAAGCTGGGATCGGAGAGGGCCATTCGCTTATCGTATTAATCATCACATTTTACGATATGTAAGTCTCGCCTCTAGTAGCGCCGGCGTCCCCGCCGGCATCCGACGAGCGGAAAAGTACGCGAAGGCCAAAACCCTGGCCGGAGGGCGACGCCAACATCGGAGGTGGTTTCGCTTTTGTAGCGCTGGCGTGCCCGCCGGCTCCTACGAGCGCGGAACTTGGTTAGGTCTCTAATCGTGGACGGAGCGAGGCAAAAATAAATGGCAATTGATTGGTTTTTTTTAGTTCGCGCGCATCCGTTGCCGTTGGCGCGAGTCTGCTCGAAAGAGCCGGCAGGGACGCCAGCGCTACGCGAGTTGGCGCGATTGAGGTCCGCCTCCGAGCATCGGAGTTGGCGACTATTTCGCTCGTAAGATGCCGGCGGGACGCCAGCGCTACGAAAGAGTGTTACCCTCAATCTCAGGAACGAACGAGTCCGCATTGTCTTCCGTGCAAAATTCGGCGCCCGAGCGGGTCTCCGCTGGTGTGTTCTCCATGCCCGTTGGCGCGAGCCTCGCAATCTGCGTCCGCCTTCTGCTCTCGTTAATAATGATAGCGGCCGATTATCTTGCCGCACCCGCTCTCTATAACGGCTCGACTCTCTGGGCCACCGCCGGGCTCCTGCTGCTCATCTTCCGTCGCGGACAAGCCGTCGGCGCGAATAGCGAGGAGCCGGGGATCGCGAGATTGTCGATCGCGCGCCTGGCTATCTTCTTAGCGCTGCACGCAATCATCATCACCATCGGACGGAGCTCCGGGGCGATATTGACATCCGCGGCAGCGAGCGACGCACTCGCCGCCGCTCCACTAGCCGCCGCCAAACTACTGATCCTCTTGCCGGTAATCGCGCTTTTCTCTCGCAGCGATTGGAGCGCGATCCTGCGGAAGTTCCGCGCCGAATTTCTTGCCGCGCTCATCGTTCTCTTGACGTTTTTCCCGTATCGCTTGTTTCACACCATCTGGCCGGCGTATTCGCAGCTGATCGCCACGCTCGCGTATTACGGCGCCAAACCGTTCGTCGCAGGCCTGGCATTCATCAACCAGCCGATTCCTACAATTGCCGGCCCGCAAATTAATCTTCAAATTGTTTTCTGGTGCTCGGGATTTTCCGCGTTAGCGCTATTCGACACACTCGTGGCATTAATCGCCATACTGGATTGGAACGAACTAAATCACGCGCGGCTTCTCACCGCCTACATCGCGGGCGGCGCAGCAATTTTGGCGGCAAATATAGTGCGCATCAGCCTGCTGGTAATCATCGGAAACGATATCGGCCCGGAATATGCCATGGGCCGATTCCACGTAAACGCAGGCTGGGCCTTCTTCGCCGTAATCTATCTAATTATTCTGACGGTCTCCTACCGCTGGATGCTAAAAAAGCCTTCGTAGGGCCCGCGCTTTATGCCGGGCCTCTTCGTGCAAGATCGAGCCACCCATTCATCTGACGCCGAATCAATAAGGCACGTTAAGCCCAATAAGTCCGGTCCAAAGTGCGATACTGAATCGCCTCGCTCAAATGCTTCGACTCGATATCCGCAGTCTCATCCAAGTCCGCAATCGTGCGCGCCACTTTCAATATGCGATCGTGCGCGCGCGCCGATAGGCCCATACGCTGAATTGCCGTTTCGAGTATTTTTTCGCCGTCCGCGGAAATCTGGCAATGCGTGCGGATCAATTTCGGAGGCATCTGCGAATTGGCATAGAGCATTTTCTCACCGGCAAAGCGCTTGAGCTGCACATTGCGCGCCGCTACCACTCGCTCGCGCACCGCCGCCGAAGGCTCGACGTCGCCCTTGCTGCGCAGCTCCTTGTATTTCACCGCGGGCACTTCGATATGTATGTCGATGCGATCCAGCAACGGTCCCGAAATTTTAGACACATAGCGCTGGATCAAAGTAGCGGAGCAATTGCAATCGCGCGTGGGATCGCCGAAAAATCCGCAAGGACAGGGATTCATAGCCGCTGCCAACATGAATCGCGAAGGAAAACTCACCGAAAGCGCCGCGCGCGAAATCGTAACGTGCCCATCCTCGAGCGGTTGCCGCATCACTTCGAGCACATTGCGCTGAAATTCCGGCAGCTCATCGAGGAACAACACGCCGTTATGCCCCAGCGAAACTTCGCCCGGCCGAGGAATCGCTCCGCCGCCGATCAATCCCGCATCGCTGATGGTGTGGTGCGGCGAACGATACGGGCGCGTTCCCACGAGGCCGCGCGAATTATCCAGCACGCCTGCGACGCTGTGAATTCGCGTGGTTTCTATCGCCTCATCGAGCGACATCGGCGGCAAAATTGTCGGAATGCGTTTGGCCAACATTGTTTTCCCCGCGCCCGGCGGCCCGATTAGTAAAATGTTGTGGCTGCCGGCACAAGCAATCTCGAGCGCACGCTTGGCCGCCAACTGCCCGCGTACATCGCGCAAATCCACCGAATAGCCGTCGGATTCCGCGAGCATTTTCGCGGCGTCCACGCGCACAGGCGTAAACGATTCCGGCGCATTCACCAAATCTGCGGCCTGGACCAGTGAATTCACGGCGAATACGTCAATCCCCTTCACTACCGCCGCTTCACGCGCGTTCGCCGTGGGCACCACCACATTCTTCGCCCCGCGGTCGCGCGCCACAATCGCCGCCGAAAGCGCCCCGCGCACCGGACGCACGCTGCCATCCAGCGATAATTCGCCGAGGAATACGTGCGAATCCAAAATTTTGCCGTGGAACGAACCCTGCGAACCTATCAACCCCAGCGCCATCGGCAGATCGAAAGCAGATCCTTCTTTGCGGATGTCAGCGGGAGCAAGATTGACGGTAACGCTCTGAGGGGAAGGAAAATCAAAACCGCAGTTCTTCAACGCGGACTTGATCCGCTCGCGGCTCTCTTTCACGGCGATATCGGGCAGGCCTACAACTGTGAATTCGTTCTGCTTCCCCGCGCCGATGTCTACCTCCACTTCGACGAGATAGGCATCAATTCCAAATACAGCGGCGCTGAGCGATTTGAATAACATTTTTGAATGGGCTCTTTCGTGTGGCCGGAAAGTTGTGCCCGCATCGAGCACACGTCGCGGCCAACACAGCCAATGCGTTTAGAAACAGACCTAAGAGCGCGAAGACACGACTGCCGCGCTATTTCCCATGCTATCCTGTCCGCGGCAAAGCACAATCCGTACAATCGCGCTTCGTCATAGTCCCAATGGCTCTGATCCGACGCTCGTACCCAGTCCTTGAATGGCTCCGCGCCGGCGCTGCTCGTGCCGCCATGGTCGCCGTATCCTTATTCTTCTCGTCTCAGGCCATCGCTCAGTCCAAGTCCGAATCCAAAGCTCAATCCAAAGCCGATGCGCAGGCTGAAACTGGCGGCTATTCGGATGCGAAGGCCGTCCAGCTGAATAACGAAGGCATGCAGCTGTACCAAAACGGGAAAATCGACGATGCCATCGCGAAATTCCGCCAAGCCCTGGAGCGCGTTCCGAAATTTCCGGAAGCCCTCGACAATCTGGCGTTGGCCCTCGAATCCAAAGGCGGCGATGACGAAGCCATCACCGATTTGCAGCAGTCACTGAGCCTTCGCCCCAGCGATGCGCTGGCCTATTCCAATTTGGGCCTCGCGTATCTTCATAAGCGCCAGTATGACGATGCTGCTGCGGCGTACCAGAAAGCGATCGATCTGCGCTCCGATTTCCCGGAGGCCTATAACGGCCTGGGCGCGGCGCTGATGGCTACCGGAAAATCCAAGGAAGCCATCGCCGCCTATCGCCGCGCCATCGAGCTGCGGCCGAATTACGTCGACGCCATGAATAATCTGGGTGTCGCGCTGCAACATGATCACCAATACGATGCCGCGATCGATCTCTATCAAAAAGCGCTGGCGCTGCATCCCAAAGCGAAAGATATCCAGGCGAATTTAGCCAGCGCGTTGTCCGATGCCGGCCGCAACGACGAAGCCCGCGCTGCTTACGAGCGCGCTGTGCAAGCGGATCCCGGCGATGCCGTCGCCTGGCATCAACTTGGCCAGCTGCAATTCGCGGGAGGACACTACGAAAGCGCCATAACAAGCTTCGAGAAAACGCTGCAGATCAATCCCAATCAGCCGGACATCGATTTCAACCTGGGCAACGCCTACTATCAACTCGGCCGTTATCAGGAAGCGGAAGCAAGCTACGAAAAAGAATTGACGCTCAAGCCCGGCGATCCTGATGCGCTACACGGCCGCGGCAACGCCTATTTCCGCCAGGATAATTTCGATGGGGCAATCGCCGACTACCAGGCCGCGCTCGCAGCGAAGCCAAATAATCCCGATGTCCTGCTCAGCCTGGGCCACGCTCAATATTCGAATAAAGATTTGGTAGCCGCGGCAGATACTTTCCGCAAGTATCTGCAGCATCGCCCCGACGATGCCGAGGCGCAATTCAATCTGGGCAACGCGCTCTACAATCACGGCGATTACGCACAAGCAATTGATGCCTACCGAGAATCGATTCGCCTACAACCTGACCTGGCGCGAGCCCACTACAATCTAGGCATGGCGCTGATCGGCCAAAAAGATCTAAAAGCAGCCAAGCTCGAATTCACAGAAGCTGCAAAACTAGATTCCAGCCTGACGCCGCCGGCAGGGCTGCCAAAGTAGCGCCGGCGTCCCTGCCGGCTCTTACGAGCGCGATCACGATTCAAGCTACAAGCATGGACGGCCCACACAATTCAGATCGGTCTATTTAACTAACATCGCGCGCCGTCCACGACTTCGGATTCTGCGAACATTCGCGGTCGTAAGATGCCGGCGGGGACGCCAGCGCTACTTAACATCGCGCTCCGACCGTGAATTTGCGTTGGCCGGCGCTCGCTATCACAAGAGCCGGTAGAGACGCCTGCGGTACGAAACCTGTCCGCGCTTTACAGTCGGCGTCCAGCCCCGTATCCTCATCTGTAGAATCCGCAAGCTAGCGAATTCCCTCGAGGCCCGACACCGGAGGCAGGCATGATAATGCTGATCATCGGAGCAGTAATTCTGCTCGCGATTGTCGTAATCGTAGGAATGTACAACGGCTTGGTGCGCCTGAAAGTTCAGTGCGATAACGCCTGGTCGGATATCGACGTGCAGCTCAAGCGGCGCTACGACCTGATTCCCAATCTGGTGGAAACGGTGAAGGGCTACGCCAGCCACGAAAAAGGCACGCTCGAAGGCGTCGTGCAAGCCCGCAACGCGGCCATGAGTTCGCAAGGCCCCGCCGCAAAGGCGGAAACCGAAGGGATGCTGACGCAAGCGCTGCGTCAAGTTTTCGCCCTCGTGGAAGCCTATCCGCAGTTGCGCGCGGTCGAGAGTTTCAATCAGCTGCAGGCCACGTTGAATCAACTCGAAGACACCATTCAGAACGCGCGCCGTTATTACAACGCGGTGGTCCGCGACTTGAATACGAAGATTCAGGAGTTCCCTTCCAACATCATCGCCGGCATGTTCAATTTCAAGCCGCGCGAATTCTTTGAGATTTCCGCCCCGGCCGAACGCGAAACTCCCAAGGTCAGTTTCGGCGCCGGCGCCGCGCAGCAATAGAATTTTCGGGCCATCCGCCGATGACTAAAGCCACGCGCCGCTTCCTTGCACTGCTGCTAGCAGCGCTCGCATTCGCGCTTCCCGTCCGCGCGCGCGAGATGAAGATTCAGAATTTCGAATCTCTGGTCACGGTGAATCCGAACGGCACCATCGACGTCTCCGAAACCATCACCGCCAATTTCACGGGCGAATGGCACGGCATCTATCGCACCATCCCGGTTGAATATTCCACCGCGCAGGGCTTGAATTACACGCTGTTCCTCAGCGACGTCATCGCCACCGATGATTCCGGCAATCGCCTCAAACTCGAAACCAGCCGCCAGGGCCCCAACGAGCAATTCAAAATTTACGTTCCGGATGCGGTGAACGCCACGCGCACCGTTGTCCTGCACTATCACGTGCTCGATGGCCTGCGATTCTTTCCCGATCACGATGAGCTTTATTGGAACGTCACAGGTAATTCCTGGGATGTTCCGCTGCAAGCCGCTAGCGCAGAAATCGATTTGCCCGCCGGCGCAACCGGAATCCGCACGCTCGCGTTCACCGGCGCCTATGGCTCGAATTCTCAAGACGCCGACGTGCAAGTCAACGCCAGCCAAATCACCGTCAAGTCCCGGCATTCGCTGCGCTTCCACGAGGGCCTGACCGCGGTAATCGGCTGGGATAAAGGCCTGGTCCACGAGCCTACAGCACTCGATTTATTTTTCCTCTATCTGCGCAGCAATTGGGTTCTGATTCTTCCGGTCCTCGCGTTCGGCATCATGTTCTGGCAGTGGTGGACGCGCGGGCGCGATCCGCGCCGTCAACCGATCTCCGTGCAGTACGAGCCGCCCGATCAACTCACGCCCGGCGAAGTTGGCACGCTCGTCGATAATTCCGCCAACATGCGCGATATCACCGCCACCATTGTCGATCTTGCGGTGAAAGGTTATTACGTCATCGAACAAACCGAACGCGATCAAATGCTCGGCCTACTTCACAGCAAGGAATATACTTTTCATCTCAAGAAACCCGCCACCGAGTGGCAAACCGCGCGACCGCACGAACTCGAAATGCTCACCGCACTTTTCGATGGCGGCGCGCGCGACACCGTGAAAATGTCCGAGCTGCAAAATCATTTTTACGTGCACCTGCCCAAAATTCGCGACAACATTTTCGATGCGCTGGTCACCGACGGCTACTACCTGCATCGCCCAGATCGCGTTCGGGCCGCCTACATCGCCGGCGGCGTAGCGCTCGGAATTTTTCTCGCCGTAGCTGGGGCCAATGTAAGCGGGGCGATGGGCATCGCGCCGCTTTCGGCAATAATTGCGGGAATCGCCAGCGGAATTATCGTCTGCGCCTTCGGATGGTTCATGCCCGCACGCACCAACACCGGCGCGCGAACGCTCGAAAAAGTTCTAGGCTTCGAGGATTTCCTCGGCCGCGTGGAAGGCGATCGCCTCGACCGCATCGTAAAAACTCCCGAGCTCTTCGAGAAATTTCTCCCTTACGCTATGGCGCTGCAGGTGGAAAAAAAGTGGGTGCAAGCCTTCTCGAATATTTCGATGCAGCCGCCCAGTTGGTATCAAGGCCCCTACGGCGGCGGC
>Ga0206813_1121_pt1 | contig 16238 bp, 16 predicted proteins | sample Alteio_BWOrgCont_92_FD_152856 | JGI IMG/M metagenome (GOLD analysis project Ga0206813, IMG submission 152856) | Enriched cells from forest soil in Barre Woods Harvard Forest LTER site, Petersham, Massachusetts, United States -... | ecosystem: Environmental > Terrestrial > Soil > Temperate forest >...
GGCATTTTCCAGCGCCGCCAGCCCGGCGGCCACGGCGAAATAGCTGATCGGACTGGAACGCCTCATCCGGGGATTGCGGCCGATGCTCTCGACCATCTTCATTGGCACAGGCGCGCAGGGATGTGTCCGGCCGGTTTCGGGATTGGTGGCGGTTTTGATTTCCGCGACATCGCCCGCGGCGATTCGCGCCCATACCTCGTCGAGGCCCATCCCGAGCGGAGTCACCCAGCCGAGGCCGGCGATTTTTGCGCTCATGAGGCGGCCTCCTCCATGACGATGGATGCGTTTGTCCCGCCGAAACCGAATGAATTTGAAACCACGCGCCGGACGCGGGCGGCGCGTGATTCGTTGGCGACGATGTTGAGCGGCCAGGCGGGGTCGGGCTCCTGGAAGTGAATGTTGGGGGGCAGGAATTGATGCCGGATCGCCAGGAGGGAAAAGATGGCCTCGATGGCGCCTGCGGCGCCGAGCGCATGCCCCATCATCGATTTCGTGGAACTGACAGGCACGCGGCCGCCGAATACCTGGGAAATGGCGGCGCCTTCGGTGGCGTCATTGAATGCGGTCGCCGTGCCGTGGGCGTTGATGTAGTCGATGTCCCCGGGCGTCCGCCGCGCGTCCGTCAGGGCGCGCTCCATGGCCTGGCGGGGACCGATCCCGCTGGGGTGCGGCTGGGTGAGGTGATGATTGTCCGTGGAGATGCCGTAGCCGGTGATCTCGGCGAGGATGGGCGCGCCGCGTTTGCGGGCGGATTCCCACTCCTCGAGCGCGAGCAGTGCCGCGCCTTCGCCCAGCACGAGGCCGGTGCGATTTTTGTCGAAGGGCCGGATCTTTTCCGGCGTGGACGCCTGGAGCGAATCGAAGCCGACGAAAACCATCTCGGAAATGATGTCATACCCGCCGCAAAGGACGCGCCGGCATTCTCCGTGCCGGATCAGGGCGAACGCGTGCCCGATGGCGTTGGTCCCGGATGCGCAGGCATTCGCGATGATCTGGCTGGGCGAAGTGAGTCCGCATGCTTCCTGAGCATCGAGCACGGCCTTTTGAGGCAGGTAGTTTGCCAGCCACATTGGGCGCTCCCGCGGGCGACGCCTTTCCACCTGCGCCTTGTAGAAGGCTTCGCCGAAGCTCATGCCACCACTGGTGGTGCCGATTACCGTGAGTTCCGGCTGGAAGAGCGGGTCCATGGCCTGAAGTTCACGAGCCGCCTGGATCATGAAAATGCTGGCGGGGTGAAGACGAGAATAGCGGCGAGGGGGCCTTTGACCCGGGTTTGCGGCGCCATTTTCCGCGCGCGCAGGCAGGAGTTGCCCGGCGGTCTTGCAGCGCGTCCTGCTGACGTCAAAACGCGTCACCGGGGAGACGCAATCCCGTCCCTCGCGCAAGGAGCGCCTTGTTTCCTCGAGCCCGTGGCCGAGTGGGCTCACCACCCCCGCGGCAGTGACGGCGACCCGGCAAAGGTTGGAGGCGTTGGGAGCAGACATGCGCAGCGTGTTTTCGACGAGCGCGCTGCATTCCGCAATCGGCAATTGTGGTTGTCCGGCGATGGCATTGCCCTTAAGGACGGGCGGATGGATCCAACTCCTGCCGTCGGGGAAACCCGGCGCAAGCAACAACTCCGCTCGCGCATTTTCTGGTTTCTGGCCGGAGCGGGAGTCAATTATCTATTGATCGTCACGCCGTTTAAATGGCTGACGAAGCACACGGACCTCCCGGTTTTGGCGATTTCAGCATGCAGCCTCGGCGTGAGCGCGTCCTTCTTTTTTGCCTGGAACTACTTCATCAATTTTCGCACCGACGCTCGGAAACGGGACGCGCTGCCGCGTTACGTTGCGGCGGTGATCTGCATGTGGGCGGCTTCGACGGCGACATTGACGGCCCTCAAGCATTTTGATGCGCATCTCTCGTTCAATATCGGGAGCTTTCCGCTCGATCTCGATGTCATCGCGACGCAGTTTTTCCTGAGCTGGATGAAGTTTTTCCTCTACCACAAGTGGGTGTTTCCGCTGGCGCGCGAAGACGATGAAACTCCCGCCGTATGACTTTCAAAACACGTCCTAGACCAACGAGAGCGGGTCTGTTCTAATCCGCCGCATTTATTTTCTATGGCCTATACCACCTGCACACCGCCTGCCGGCGACAAAATCACGATCAGCAACGGGAAACTAACCGTTCCCGATCACCCGGTAATTCCGTTTATTCGGGGCGACGGCACGGGGCCGGATATCTGGGCATCCAGCGTGCGCGTCCTCGATGCGGCGGTGGAAAAAGCCTACGGGGGAAAGAAGAAAATCGCGTGGTTCGAGGTATTTGCCGGGGAAACATCCAAGACCAAATTTGACACGTGGCTGCCGGACGACACCATCGAGGGCTTCAAGGAGTATCTCGTCGGCATCAAGGGGCCGCTTACCACGCCGGTCGGCGGTGGCATTCGTTCCTTGAATGTGGCATTGCGGCAGATGCTGGATCTGTATGTGTGTCTGCGGCCGGTCCAGTATTTCAAGGGAGTTCCTTCACCCGTGAAGCATCCGGAAAAGGTGGACATGGTAATTTTCCGCGAAAATACGGAGGACATCTATGCGGGGATCGATTTTCAGGCGGGAGGAGAAGCCGCCATGAAGACGCTCGAATTTTTGAAGAGCAATTTCCCGAAGGATTTTAAGAAGATTCGTTTTGGCGAGGAATCGCCGGAACTCGTGGGCGTGGGAATCAAGCCGGTCTCGAGGACCGGCACGCAGCGCCTCGTCCGCGCGGCGATCCAGTACGCCATCGACCAGGGGAAAAAATCGATGACGATCGTTCACAAGGGGAACATCATGAAGTTCACGGAAGGCTCATTTCGGGATTGGGCCTATGAACTGGCGAAGACGGAATTCGGCGGCGTGGAGATCGACGGCGGCCCCTGGGTGAAACTGCCGGGCGGTGTCATCGTCAAGGACGCCATCGCGGACATCACGCTGCAGCAGGTGCTGACGCGGCCGACGGATTTCGACGTGATCGCGACGCTCAATCTGAACGGCGACTACCTCTCGGACGCACTGGCCGCGCAGGTGGGCGGAATTGGGATCGCCCCCGGCGGCAATATCAATTACGTGACGGGCCACGCCATTTTCGAGGCAACCCACGGCACCGCTCCGAAGTACGCGAACAAGGACGTGGTCAATCCTGGCAGTGTGGTCCTCAGCGGCGAGATGATGTTCCGGTATCTGGGCTGGAACGAAGCGGCCGATCTCATTCTCAAGGGGCTCAACGGCGCGATCGCCAGCAAGCGGGTGACGTATGACTTCGCGCGTCAGATGGAAGGCGCCACGGAAATCAAGTGCTCGGAATTTGGCGACAATATCATCGCGCACATGAATTGAACCAAGCGACTGCGCTGGACGTCCGGGCCGGTTGACTGCATGTTGCGGCAGCTTCCAGGGCGGGCAGGCGCCAAAACCCGCCCGCGCTGGACGGCCCGCACTGCGGCATGAACGAGTATCCGACACCCTGGCAGCAGAAAATGATGTGGAGCGCCCTTGCGGCGCTGTCCGTCGTGGCGATCGGCGCCGTTGCCGTGGGGTTGATCTGGCTGGTGTCGAGCGTGATCGGATTTCTCCAGCCGATTCTCGTCCCATTTGCGCTGGCCGCGGTGATGGCCTATCTGCTCGAACCGGTGGTTTCATGGATCGTGCGATTGGGCACTTCGCGCCAGCGCGCGGTGCTTTCGGTTTTTGCCGTGGTCACGATCGCGTTGGCGGGGGTGATGCTGTGGATCATTCCGGCGATCTGGATGCAGACATCGAACCTGGTCAGGAGAGTGCCGGCGTATCAGGACAAGATCGAAGCCAAGGTGGGGCAGTTTAACGATTGGGCGCGCTCCCTGTCGCAGCGGTATAATGATTGGGCGCATTTCATGGATCAGAAGTACGGCGTTCGAGTTCCGGAGATTCCGCGGACGATTCCAAATCCGCTGGCGGGCGTGGAGGAAGAGTCGGAAAATGCCAAGGCGGAGACCAAAGCCGGACAAGCTCCGCGGGCGGTGGGCGTAGCCGCGGCCCCGGCGGCGCAATTGAATTCCGGGCCTCCGAAGAACCTGCCCACGGCGCTGGATTTGCAGGATATTTTGAAGAGCTGGCTGCGAACCACCCTCCCCGTATTGCCGCGGAAGATGTGGGAATTCATCGCGAACGGTGTGGGCGGGTTTTTGGGCGTGTTCGGCTTTTTGGTATCGATGGTGATTGTGCCAATTTTCCTCTACTATTTCCTCACCGAGGCGAAGAATATCTCGGAATCGTGGGGCGACTACCTGCCCCTGCGCGCTTCTGCCTTCAAGGACGAGGTGGTTTCCGCGGTGAATGAGATCAATGACTATCTGATTGCCTTCTTCCGCGGGCAGCTTCTGGTCAGCTTGATTAACGGCACCATCACCGGCGTGGGGCTGGTGGTGATGGGCCTGGATTTCGGACTTCTCATTGGAATCACCCTCTGTTTTCTCGGACTCATCCCTTATGTCGGGATCATTCTATGTCTGATTCCGGCGGTGATTATCGCATCGGTGCAGAGTTCCCCGTGGTTTTTGCACGGGACGGCGTGGTGGGTTTTCCCCCTCATCGTGACGGCATTTTTTTGGGGGGTGAATCAGCTCGATGGATGGATCGTGACGCCGAAGATCGTCGGAGGATCGGTGGGACTTCACCCGATGACCGTCATCGCGTCCGTATTTGTATGGGGCTTTCTGCTCGGCGGGCTGTTGGGAGCGATTCTCGCCGTCCCGCTGACTGCGACAGTGAAGGTGCTCCTGCGCCGATACATCTGGCAAAGGCGGGTGATTGCGCCGCCGAATGAAGTGACCGAGGAGACGTTTTCCGTGCAGCAGGCCCAGGAAGGCGTGATTGGTTCCGAATCCCTGGCGGCGAAATGAGCGCGCCGCAGCCTCGTGTCATCATCCCGAGCACGAGCAAGCGGGATGTGGCCATCGCGATTGCCGCAGGGTTGCTGATGCTGGTGTTCATCGGCTACGGCGTAATGCGCATGGCGGCGCCGGTCGTGGGAAACAAACTCACCGGCGTCGTGGTCGGACGGGAGTTCACGCCATTCAAGGAGCGGCAGGTGAGTTTCAACGGGCGAAAGATCGAGGGCGTTCAGGAAATCGACGGCGAATATGTGCTGAAAGTCCGAGTGGAAACAATGCATCGCACTTATGACGTTCCAGTCGAGAAGCCGGTGTATGAGGCGAAAAAGGACGGCGATTCGCTGACGTTTATCCGGCCGCCTTCGGAGCAACATTAGGGGATGTTGCAGGGGCATCTGCACCTTGTCTGCGCGGCTGATCCAGCGGGGAGAAGCTACTTGCGCAGCCAGTCGTTTCGCGCGCCAGTTCATCTCAGCAAGCCGCATCTCGACAAAGGGCTGCTCATTGTGAACGCGGTCAATCCCACGGCAGGGTTGCTCGCGGGAGATCGGATCGATTTCGACATCTCGGTCGAGCCTGGCGCTCGAATGCTGCTGACCGCGCCGAGCGCCAGCCGCGCGCATCGGACGCAAGGGGAGGGGGCCACGGTCGAACAGCGTTTCCACGTGGCGCGTGGCGCGTGGCTGGAAGTCTGGCCGGAGCTTTTCATCCCGCAAGGCGGCTGCCGCTATCGGCAGCGGACCGAGGCGCGCGTGGAGAAGGGCGGAGAGATGATGCTGATCGAAATGATCGCGCCGGGCCGCGCCGCGTCCGGCGAACTGTTTGCGTTTTCCGAACTGGATTGGGAAGCGTCCTTTTTTCTGGGCGGGGATTTGATCGCGCGCGAACGCTACACGCTCACTCCGGCCAGTCCGGCGCTCGACGCGATGCGCGCCCGATTTCCGGAAGCCTATTATGCGAGCATCTTCGTTGTCTCGGAGAGGCTGGGGGATGCGGAACCGTGCTGGCAGCGCATTCATGATTTGCACGATGAGACGGCATGGATCGGATGCAGCCCGCTCCGACGGGGAGGCGCGGCGATCCGGATGCTGGCGTCGGGAAGCATCGCGCTCAGGAAGAAGGTGGTTGAAGTCCGGATGGCGATTTACGAAGCGCTGGGCATGCGGTTGCCGAATCTGCGACGCGGGTAAGGGGGTTCGTGTGTTTTCCGACGCGTGTGTCTTCGGTCAATGGTTCGGGCGTGTCAGGCGTAGGTGCGCCATTCTTGCGCTTCCGAGCAACTAAAACAGGGTTGCGCCGGGTGTTTTTGGGTCGCATTTTCTTCCACCGTCGTTGAGCTTGGGCCGTCCGGCGTTTCCGGCGCGCCCTGAAATGCGGAAAGTATTTGCGATTCTCTTCACGCTTGCAGTTCTTCTCACCGGGGCCGGGTGCGCGCTCGCGCTTTGGGAACACAGGCTCTTGCGTCCCATCCTGCTTGTCGCTCTTTTGAGTTTCGCGGTGGTTTCCGCCGTTACTGCAATTTACCTGTTTCGTCCGCGCGCCGCCTGGGATGCATCCATGGTGTGCCCGGCTTGCCGCCAGCCTGCCAGTCTTTCGCCATGCACGCTAGGTCAGCCGCGCCCGAGCCTCATCGCACTCCTTTTTGGCGGCATCATTCTCACCATTCTCGTCCAACATTCGCAGGCGCGCCGGTATCGTTGTTCCGCGTGTTCAGCAGAGTCCAGCCGGCGGGCATTTGGTTCATGGCTCGCCATCGCGTGGTGTTTCACCTTCCTCATTCTTCTCGCCGTGACGCCGGCAAAATCGCAATGAACACAATGCGTAACCTTGCGATCCGATCCGCTGCTCCGGAGTCACGCTTGTTGCTGCTCACCATCCCGCCGCCGAGCGCGGCAATCGCTGAGATTCGGGTCGTTAGGAACCCCCTTTATTCCTGTCAATGAAATCCATCCTTTACCCTTTTATGCTCCTTGCCGCGTGCGGTCTCACACTGAGCATTGGAGCGCATTGCATGGCTCTTGCCGGAGCCGTTATTCCCGGCGGGAAACTTGTTTGGGGCCTGCACATCGGAATCTTCGTCGTGTGGATACCGGCTATGTACGTCTCTATGAGAACGACCCGTTTGGCCAACCGCAAGGATTTCTGGAAGGTCGCCCTGGCAGGTTGTCCCGATTGGATGCGGCGCGGTCTCTACGTTCTTTTCGGTTATGCCGCCCTCAACTTCGTCATATTTATGGCCACCACCGCCGGCGAGCACAAACAACCGACCGGTGATGCGCCGCCCTCGGTTGTTCGCGGCTTCTCCGGCCACTGGATGGTCTTTTATGGCGCGGCGTTTGCCATCCTCTATTCCAGAATTCATGCGCCGCAATTCTACCGCGAGCGTAAGTGCCCGCAAGGTCACGACGTTTCACCTGCCGCCCGCTATTGCTCCGAGTGCGGTTACGAATTTCCCACTGAGACAATCCAAGGTCCGTGAAACTCATTCACGCCGGAATTTTTGGAGTTTTTTGTTTCTCGAGCTGCGTGATGTATCTCGACAATCCGCCGGTGCGTCAAATTTCGGGCAAAGTGATTCGCGAGGATACCGGGGCGGCGCTCGCCAATGCTTATGTTCACTTCGGTTCCGGAAGAAAGCCGTTCAGCCTTGTTCCCATCGATACGTTTGGCGACGAGGCGGTCGTGAAGACGAATGCCAATGGGGAGTTTTCTCTCACGGCGAAATTAAATGCGCGCGTCACCATTAATGTTGAGAGCAGGGGAGTCTTTCAGCGTTTCACGCTGGCGAAGTTTCCGCCATCCAATCGTCTGGACGGCGTGGTCATCAAACTGCCCTACAAGGAACAGTGCTTCCAGCGATGATCGATCACGATCTCGATATTCGTTGCGCCAATGCTCGGCGGGAGCCTCGTGCTCCCGCGCGTTTGCCGGCCGGTTAATCCATCGGGCGGCGGAGGGCGCGGACGTTTCCCAGCCAGGTGGAGGCGAGGCTGCACATGACGGCGGCGAAGAAGAGGTTCTTGGCGCTTTCCTGCCAGGCCAACGGAATGCTTCTTCCGCCAAGAGCGAAAAAGCCTCCCAGGAGAGCGAGCGCGCCAACGGAACCGAAGAGCCAGCGTCCAATGGGTGAGCCGTTGGTGAAGGTCATCGAAAGCGGAAAAATGGAGGCGATGCATCCGACGCCGAGGTATTGCGAGAGGGGCCAGTCGAAGACCAATCCAGCGCCCAACGCGGCGAGACCAACGATTAATCCGCCGCCCACGACTGCGGCCTCGATTTTTTCGTTTCCGCGAAGCGCGTGCCGGGCAAAGGAATCGAAGAGCAAAAGGAAATTGCCGGCGGCTTTGGCGACCCACACCCAAAGGACGAAGAGAAAATAAATCACGAAGACGGCAAACCCGACGCCTCCCTTGATAAGAGAACCCAGCCGCATTCCGATATAGAGCCCGATGATGACAGCCCATCGCGAGCCTGCCCCGAGCCGTTGCATGGCAAAGCAGTACCGGAGGTAGGCGCGGTAAAGTGGGGAGCGCGCCCGGAAGCTCGTGAGAAGGCCTTCGCGCGCGGATTCGAATCCGGGGCTGATCCGGAGCGCTTCGCGAAAATGCACTTCGGCGGCCCGGCGTTCTCCGCGCTGAAGCGACGCCCAGCCGGCGTTGGCGTGGGTGTACGGATCTTCCGGGTCTCGGGCCAGCATGCCGGCGAGGTGCGAGGCGTTTTCGGCGAGCTTGTTTTGGAGGCGCAACGCCTGCGCGAGCTGATTGGCGGAGGCCGAGTTGTCGGCGTCGAGCGCGAGCGCCTGCCGCGCTGATTTTTCGGCATCGGCCCAGTTTTCGGAATGCAAATGGGCCTGGGCCTCGGCGGTGAACGCGCCGCTATGGAGCGGGTCGAGGCTTATCGCCGTCCGCGCGGCTTCCAGCCCATCCTTGGGCCGGTGCAGATGGCTGAGGATAAAGCTCCGCAAGATGTGATGATCCGCGAAATTCGGCTCGATGGCGATGGCCGAATCCACGGTGGCGAGGGCCTCGCGCTGGCGGCCAGCCTGGTGAAACTGGCAGGCCGCGAGCTGGTGCAGCGCAAACGCGTCATTGGGCTCCTGCGCCAGTGCCTCCTTGAAGGCGCGTTCGGCGTCGGCGTAGCGTCCGAGATCCTTGAGTTGCAGACCCCGCAGGATCTGGGGCGAAATGCGCGGGGCTTCGTTCATCGAATTGCGGAGAAGGTGGAATGGGGGAGCGCCGGGAGCACGCCTTTTTTGCGAGCCGCGGCGCGGAGCTACTTTTTAATCCCGAGAAACTCGAGCACGTCGTCGTAAAACCCGCTTTGGTTGGAATAGATCGCGTAATTCTTCGCGCTCTCGAACCAGGCGCGCGTGGAGGGTTTCACGTCCCTGGCCGCCTTCAGGAGATCGTCCGTGCCGAGCGGGATCACCGCGCCTTCCTGCATCGCGCGGGCGAGCGAGCGTTCGATGGCGATGTCGAACATAGCCTTAAGATCCGCGCCGGAGAAGTCCCGTGTTTTTTTCGCAATGGCGGCGATGTCCAGCGCGTGAGTCGGCTTGTCTTTGGCCATGACTTCCATGATGGCGCGGCGCGCGGCTTCGTCCGGCGGAGGAACGAAGAGAATGCGATCAAAACGGCCGGGGCGGCGGAAAGCCGGATCGAGATGCCACGGGGCGTTGGTGGCGCCGAGGATCAGGAGACCATCGTTGTCGCCTACGTTGCCGTCCATCTCGGCGAGGAATTGATTGATCAACGTCCGTCCGGCGCTGCGCTTCAGATCGTTTCGGTCCGCCGCAAGCGCGTCCACTTCGTCAAAGAAAAGAATGGCGGGCGCGTGGGAGCGGGCGAGTTCAAAGAGCTGGTGGAGATTTTTCTCAGAATTGCCGAGATAGAGATCGAGAATCTGATGAATGCCGATGGAGAGAAAGCTGGCCTTGATTTCGCCGGCGGTGGCGCGGCTGAGCAGCGTCTTTCCGCACCCGGGCGGCCCATAAAGAAGGATGCCGCCGCCGATTTTTTTGCCGTAGGCCTTGAAAAGCTGGGGATTTTTCAAAGGGTGGATGATCTTCATCCGGATCTCCTCCTTGATGCTTTCCATGCCGCCGATCCCTTCGAACGTGAGAGCCGGGCGCTCCACGTCCGTGTCATCGATGGAAGTTTTTTCCGCATCGCCCTCGGGATTCCAGCCTTGGGCGGTCACTTTTTCCGGTTCCTGAGGCGTTGGTTCGGTTTGGGATGCCCGCCCCTGGAGCTCTTTTTCAAGCGTTGCATCTCTCACGGTCGGGTCCAGGGCGAGGGCCCGATCATAGCAGACCCGCGCGGTATCGCGGTTGCCTTCTCCTGCGTTCAGGCGGGCCAGCAGGAGATGGGCAGGCGCAAAATCCGGATGCTGGGCGATCACCGCTTCCGTGCGCACGACGGCTTCGCTGGTTTTTCCGCTGAGATGAAGGACGCGGGCAATTCCCAATTTCGGCTCCGGCCGCGCCGGGTCGAGCTGCAGGGCGCGCTCGAAAACGGAGCGCGCTTCTTCGAGGGACCACTCATCCAGGCACGCATGGGCGAGCAGCATGAGCAGCGGAAGATTGTCAGGCGAAACGGCGACGGCCTGGCGGAGCGGATCGAGCTTGGACATGAATCCACACTGGAAAGGGAAGGGGAAAAGTGAAAGGGCGAATTTGCGCGTCTTGATTGGATCGTGGCGCAAAAGTGAGGAAGTTATGGAGCGATCGTCGTGAAACAGGCTGTTTTTCGCCGATGGCACGCGCAGTGCTTTCACAAGCATGCAGCGCCCATAAAAAATCCCATGAACTTCCTCGTTGTTGACGATAACCGGCTTTTGAATCGATTTCTGACTTCCTATCTCCGAGGGAAAGGCCATGGCGCTTCCTCTCTGACTGATAGCTCCAAGGTCGAGTCCTGGCTCGATCTGAATCCGTGCGATGGGCTGATTCTGGACATTGGCATGCCCAAAATTGACGGTCTGACGCTGATCACCCAAGTGCGCGCCAAGCACGCCGATCTTCCCATCGTGATGTTTACCGGGCTCGGCTATGACGAAGACGCCATGCAGGCGGCGCGCAAAGCAGGCGCGAACGGCTACGTGAGCAAGGGGCTGGGCCCCAGCGAGATTTATTCGGCGCTCATGCGCGTCCTTTCGCAGAACCAGCACGCCAAAGCTTGATCGAAAGCGGAGAGCGGAGTCCGGAGAGCGGAAAGAAAATCACGCTGCCAGCTCGGCGATCCTCTTCTTGAGGAGAGTGGCTTCCCACTGGCCGCTGGCGTTCGGCTTGTCCAAGTAACCGTAGTTCAGGACGGATCCTGCCTGGGCGAATAACAGGCGCGAAACCTTTCCAAATGGCCCCATGCCCATCACGCTCAAGGGGATCGGCCCCGGCTTTGCCAGCAAGCTCAAAAGCGTGGACACATCAAGGGAGGTGGCGGCGAAAGTGGCGATCTTGATTACGTCGGCGCGCGCCAGGATGGCGCGCCGCTGCCGGGCCGCCAGGGAGCGCCCGGGGGGAGTGCGATGAAAATGATGGTCTGAAACGATGACGCGCACTCCGGCGGCGCGCGCTTCTGCGATGATATCGGCAAATCCAGCCACGGAACGCAGCTCGATATCGATGCAATCCGCGATGGGAAGGAATTCCCTGAAGAGCTGGCGCCGCCGCTGTGATTCGAGCTGGCTGGCGCCCCCTTCCCTCGGGTGGCGGACCGTGACGATGAGCGGAGCGGGAAGGCGCGGGGCCGTTTTCAGGAGAGAACCGGGGTCGTTGGCAAAATGATCCACCCGCAATTCCAGGAAATCGACATCTCCCTGGCGGAGACGGAGAGCGGATCGGAGCGATCCCGGCGAATGGACCGTGCCAACGATTTTCGGGTCGCCTCTCAATATTCTGGAATTCTTTATCCGGCTCATGTTGTATGGTATTTCCGCGCCAGCAAACCCCATGCTCGGTCGAAAACAAGAACTCAATCTTCAATTCCTCCAAATTACCGACGGCATTTTAATGGTCGTGGCATTTTGGCTGGCTCATGCCTTCCGCTTCTTTGGTGGCGACTGGGCCCTGTTTGGCAACAAGCCGATTGGTCCGTTCACGGATTTTCAGTGGCTGCTTTTCGTGATTTTGCCCTTTGGCCCGATCTTGCTCGAACTGCAGGGTTTTTATCAAAGCCCAATGCTCAAGGACGCCGGCAAGTCCATGGCGCAAATCGCGCGCGGGTTTTTCTGGCTCGGGTTGATGATCGCCGCGTGCTCCTACTTCCTAAAGCTCGCGGTGCCCAGCCGCGCCGTGATGCCGCTCTTCGCGCTTTTTTCGTTTATCGTGTTGCTTTCGCGCGAGCGCTGGACTCAGGCCCGCTACCGCAAACGGGCGCGCAGTGGCAATTTGAGAGAAAACGTCATCCTCGCGGGAACGGTGGGGGATACCTATCAATTGAGGCACTCGTTCACTGCGGAGCAGGTCATGGAAATGGAGATCGTGGATGAGATCGACATCGAGAGCCGCCCGACGAGCGACCTTATCGAAGCGCTGCACGAGCATTCGGTGAGCCGCGTTATTTTCGCCAGCGGCCAAAGCCACATGAACCGTCTCCAGGAGGCGATCGCGGCTTGCGAGATCGAAGGAGTGGAGGCTTGGGTGGTGGCGGATTTCATTCGCACATCGATTGCCAGGCCCGATTTTGACGTATTTGGAAACCGGCCCGTGCTTGTTTTTCGCACGGCGCCGGACGTTTCCTGGGCGCTGCTTGTGAAGGCGTTCATCGACCGCTTGGGGGCGATTCTGGGATTGCTGTTTGCCTCGTGGCTTTTTGTGATCATCGCGGCCGGCATCAAGCTGACCACCCCAGGGCCGGTGATCTTCCGCCAGAAGCGCGCTGGAAAAAACGGGAAGCCTTTCATGATGTATAAGTTCCGCTCGATGAGCACCAATGCCGAGATGCAGCAAGCGGAACTGCTGGTGTTCAACCAGATGGAAGGCCCCGTTTTCAAGATCGAGCATGACCCGCGCATCACGAAGTTTGGAGGGTACCTGCGCAAGACGAGCCTCGACGAGCTTCCCCAACTCATCAATGTGCTCAAGGGTGAAATGAGCCTCGTCGGGCCGCGTCCGCTGCCGATCTATGAAGTGGAAAAGTTTGCCAGTCCTTCCCAGCGGCGCCGCCTGAGCATGAAGCCGGGATTGACGTGCCTTTGGCAGGTCAGCGGCCGCAACCAAATCAAGAGCTTCAATGAATGGGTGATGCTCGATTTGCGGTATATCGATCAATGGTCGCTCTGGCTGGATTTCAATATTCTGCTGCGAACCATCCCCGTGGTCCTTTTCGGGTTCGGCGCGCGCTAGCGGCGATGGGGTTTGAATCGCGGATGTTCACCCGGTTCCGCGGCCGAAGCTGAAAGTCCGGGCGCTCCGGGCTCCCGAAGATCGGTCGGAAACCATGGTGGCGTCCGATTCCTGATTGCCGAGCGCGAGGCGAGCCGTTAGAAAGCGCGAACATGGCAAATCTTTCGCGTCCCACCTCAGTCGTCACCGGCGGCGCCGGTTTCCTTGGTTCGCATTTGACGGATCGGCTTCTTGCAGAGGGACACCGGGTAGTTGGGATCGACAATTTCCTCACGGGCAGCACGGCGAACATCGAGCATCTGGCGGGAAACGAGCGCTACAAGTTCATCAAACACGATGTCTCGAACTACATCTTCCTGCCGGATGAAGTGAATTTCGTCTTTCACTTTGCGTCGCCCGCGAGCCCGATCGATTACCTGGAACATCCGATTCCCACCCTCAAGGTCGGTTCGCTCGGGACGCACAATGCCCTCGGCCTGGCGAAGGCGAAGAACGCCACCTTTCTCATCGCATCCACGAGCGAATGCTACGGCGACCCCCTGGTGCATCCGCAGCGCGAAGACTATTGGGGCAACGTGAATCCCATCGGGCCGCGCGGGGTGTATGATGAGGCAAAGCGATTTGCGGAAGCGATGACGATGGCCTACCATCGTTATCACCGCATGGACACGAAGATCGTGCGCATTTTCAATACCTACGGCCCTCGCATGCGGCTAAAAGACGGCAGGGTAGTCCCGGCCTTCATCGGGCAGGCATTGATGGGAGAAGCGCTGACGATTTTCGGCGACGGCTCGCAAACGCGCTCGTTCTGCTATGTGAGCGATCTGATCGACGGCATTTTCAGGCTGGCCATGTCGGATTTCCACGAACCGGTGAACATCGGAAATCCGCGGGAGATGACGATCAAGCAATTTGCGGAGGAGATCATTCGCATCACCGGGACAGCTTCGCGGATCGAGCATCGGCCGCTGCCGGTGGACGATCCGAAAGTGCGGCAGCCGGATATTACGCGAGCACGGAGCGTGCTGCAATGGGAGCCGCGTGTGGACTTCGACGAGGGCATTCGCAAGACCATCGATTACTTTCGAGCCCGCGTGGGATGAGGATTCCGCGCCTTTTCCGCGTTTTTTTCTTCCCAACCCCGATCAAATCAACAACAAGAACAAGAACAGCCACCCCGGATTCGAAAGCATCTAAGGAACCCCCCATCATGAAAACTTATCTCTTTTCGCTCGTGGCAATCGCTGCCCTCTCTCTTTCGGCTTCCGCCCAGGCCCCGGTGGGACCGGGATCGGTGAAGCTCGCCAAGCCTCAGCCCGCGGTGATCAAATCGCCGGATTATCAAATCAACGGAGGACCCCAGAAGCGCACGATCTTTGGCAGTTGGCTGGAAGTGGAGGTGCAATATGCGACGCTTCCTGAGATGATCGATGAACTCACTTTCAAATACACGATCCTCATCCAGAACACGCTGCTCGACGGGGAAGTCACCTATGTGAACATCCCGGCGGCCCGCGACCATTTCGCGGTGATGTATGTGACGCCGCGCGCGCTGCTGAGGCTCACGGGTGGAAAGCCGCTGACGCCTGCCAGTATTGAAAATGTGTGGGTTCAGGCCACGAAGCAGGGGCAGATCCTTGATCAAACGAGCTACCGCGGCTCCGCACAGATTCCGAATCTCCCGCATATTGCAGGTCTTGTTCTAAACAAGAATGAAACACCGTTTGCTCCTCTGTATTACGATCGCTACGAAGCGATCAAACCGAAGTAAGCTCCTACAAGGCTGAATATTCATGGCTGCACCCACCCGCATCCTGACCCTGAGTCTCGGCACGCAGACCATCGGGCTTGCTGAATTCAATATCGGACAAAACGGAGCCGTCGTCCTCTCCTCTTATCAGACGCGCGAATTGCTCGCCGACCCGGCGGCTGATTCCACCCGCATCGCCCAGGCAAACCTGCTCCTGAAGGAGTTGGTGCAGTCCTTGAAGTTGCGCGGCTCGAAAATCAGCTACGCTGTTTCCTCCCAGTCGGTCTTCACCCGGTTTGTGAAGCTCCCGTCGGTGGGCGAAGAGCAGGTCGATCAGATCGTCACGTTTGAAGCCCAGCAAAACGTCCCGTATCCGATCAATGAAGTGGTGTGGGATTACCAGCTGGTGGACAGTGGCGATCCCGCCCAGGTGGAAGTCGTCATTGTTGCCGTGAAGGCCGACCTTCTCGACGACATCAACGACGCGGTGGAGTCCTCGGGGCTCAAGACGACGATCGTCGATGTGGCGCCGATGGCCGTCTATAATGCTTTCCGCTACAATTACAGCGACCTCGGCGGATGCTCTCTGATCATCGATATCGGTTCGCGCAGCACGAACCTGATCTTCATCGAGCCGCACAAGGTTTTCAGCCGGAGCATCCCGAATGGCGGCAGCGCGATCACTCAGGCCATCGCCAAGGATTTTGGCGAGCCTTTCGGCGTGGCCGAAGAGCGGAAAAAGCGGGATGGGTTTGTTAGCCTTGGGGGCGCGTACGCAGAGCCGGAAGATCCCGATGTGGCGCGCGTCTCGAAAATGATTCGCAACACGATGACGCGGCTGCACGCGGAGATTGCCCGTTCGATCCAGTTTTACCGCGCCCAGCAGGGAGGGGCGCAGCCGGAGCGCATCTTCTTGTGCGGCGGCAGTACGACTCTACCCTATATGCGGGAGTTTTTCACCGAGAAACTTCAGCTCCCGGTCGAGTTTTTCAATCCCTTGCGCAACGTGGCCGTGGCCGGCGGGATCAGCGCGGAAGAGATTAGCAGAAGCGCCCACCGCCTGGGGGAATTGGTAGGACTCGCGTTGCGCGGCACGAGCGAGTGCCCGATGGAGATGAATCTCCAGCCCAAAAAGGTGGTTCGCCGCCACGAACTCGCGAAGCGCCGCCCCTATATCATTCTGGCCGGCATCGTCGTGTTGGCGCTCATGGCAGGGTGGTGACAGTATTTTGATCACGCGACGACCGTCG
>Ga0206813_1122_pt1 | contig 16094 bp, 11 predicted proteins | sample Alteio_BWOrgCont_92_FD_152856 | JGI IMG/M metagenome (GOLD analysis project Ga0206813, IMG submission 152856) | Enriched cells from forest soil in Barre Woods Harvard Forest LTER site, Petersham, Massachusetts, United States -... | ecosystem: Environmental > Terrestrial > Soil > Temperate forest >...
GGGAAATTGAAAGCGCTTTGATAAACACTCCTGATCCAGGCTCATGGGCTAAGCTTCGGACAATTCTCCCCAAAAAGTCATTCGCTACGCTTGCAGCGATTGCCGGTTACGTTGAGGCACCCTCAGCTCCATGCCTGTGTTGGGCTGAACTTCTCCGACTATTCGAGGCCGATTGCATACGGCGACTTGCGCTGAAAAAAATGAGTGCTTCGACAATCCAGCGCTATCAGTTTGAGACCCGCGAATTTTCTGATTTTCTAAAAGAGCTTGGCATCGATTCAGTTGAATCTATAGACCGCCCGATCATTGAGAAATTCAAAGTCTGGCGAGTTGAAAGAATTCGCAGCCGGTCTCAACTCAAGGGAGCAAAGAGCCTTTCTCTCTCGGCAGCTATCCTGCATCGGGTATTTGCATTCGCCATCGAGAACGAAATGCTGGTGAAAAATCCGGTGCGGCTCGAAGGACGACCGGGAGCTGAGCCGGAACGTGGCTCGCAGCCCTTCAAGGCCGACGAAATTTGCAAATTACGCGGACACGCAGGACCAGATTTACTCGCCTTCAGCTTGCTCCGATGGACAGGATTTCGCGGTTCGGATGCTGTAGCCCTCACTTGGGCAGAGATTGATCTTGAGAGCCGCGAAATCGTGCGCATCACGCAAAAGCGTGGGAAGAAAGTTGTGTTGCCGATTCACACGGAGCTGATGTTCAGCCTCGAAGCGGAACACGACAGGCGAAAGCCCAATCCTTGGGAACGCGTCTTACTAAATCCCGAAACAGGTAAGCCTTACACTCGACCGAGACTCTATTATCGGCTAATGGCGATAGGCCGCCGAGCGGGGGTGGCGAACTCGAATCCTCACCGCTTCCGTGATTCCTTGGCGGTTGAGATGTTATGCAAGGGAGCGACGCCCTACGACGTTGCGAAAATGCTTGGGGATAGTATCGAAACCGTTGAGCACCACTATGCGCCGTTTGTTCCCGAGCTGCGAGAGCGTGTGCGGCGCATCTTGGAATCCCAATCGAACGGCTCCAACGCGGGCACGATTTGGGCACGTTCGAGCCAAAAGACATCACAAGTCCAATAAAATCAGCGGATGAGCCTGTAAGCCGGATTCTGTTGAGCGCTTGCGCGCCCCAGCGATCATTCCTCTAGGCCCCGAATCGCTCCGGGACTCCAGCAGCCTACCCGAGGGTCCTAACGGGCCGGGCCGGCCCTCCCCTCCTATTTGGCCTTGCTCCACGCGGGGTTTTCCGTGCCGCGAATGTTGCCATCCGCGCGGTGGGCTCTTACCCCACCTTTTCACCCTTACCGGCGGTACGGCCCAAACAGGCGGCTCGCAAGGTTTCCCTTTGAGCCACCGCAGAGGCGCATCACTCACCGGCGGTTTATTTTCTGTGGCACTGTCCGTGGCCGGATTCCCAACAGGCTGGCTTGCGCCTGCTTGCTGAGAGCGGCCCCCTGGCGTTACCAGGCGCGTTGCCCTTGGAATCGCTCGCCTTGCGGCCTGCGATTCCGGAGTCCGGACTTTCCTCCCGCGCTGCACTCTTGCGAGACAGCGCCAGCGATCGCCCAGCTCATCCGCCGATTTAATTATACGCGGATTGCAGCCGAACTCGATGATTCCATACTCAAACAGTGCCAGTATCACAGCGCAGGTTCAGGCGCCGCCGGCAAAACTTGCATCGCTGGATCTTCGTCCAATTTGGGCGGCCAGTACCGGAAAAGGAGGAAGGCGATCAACGCCCAAAATGCGATATCGAAGAGCACCGCGTCCCTGGGCCTCTGCTCAAACTGAGAGAAAACGTTGACGTTGGACAGCCCATGGATCACGGCGGCAGGCAAGATTGAACCGGAGCGCAATCTCGTCCATCCAAGCACCAAGCCAAGGGCGATGCACAATGCAGGGCGCCACAAAAACACCAATGCGATTTGTTGATCGCTGAAAACCGATTTGAAATCCCAATGGAAATGGAATGCGGCCCACAAGAGTCCGAGGATCACCAGCCCTCGCAAGACTCCGTATCTTCGAATGAATCGAGGCTGCAGGTAGCCGCGATAGATGATTTCCTCAAACAGAGCTGCTGGAAGGAGTTCCGGAAATAGAGACCATTGCGGTGCTAAGAAATACATTCCCACTCGTGGAGCTTCGAACTTTCCGAATTCAGTCGAGGCCCAAACTATTCGGTCGTGCGCGTACATGACCAAGCGTAGAAACGACCAATCTGCCGCGACGATAATACCTGTGGCTGCCGCATCGCTAGGTGACGGAAGCATCAGGAATCGTCGCATTTCCCTCCATCGATCTTTGCCAACAGACCAAGCCGCGAGACCGGCGATGACGGCTGTGCCGCTAGCTGGCTGAAGCCAGGCGATTAGTTGAGAAAGGTAGCCGTTCGGTGGGGCTTTCATCAGGAAGGGCAAGCCGTAAAGTGGAACCGCTGTAGCGGCAAAGGCTACGAACGCGCACGTTATGGAAAACCAGACAAAGAGCCATATCCGCCGCCATTCATCGTCGTGCTCTGGCCCGGAAGTCGAGAATACATTGAGCGAAACGGGAAGCGACGACCGCCCCGTCACCATACGAATCATGAAGTAGCTAACACACACGATTCCAAGAACTGAAAAGTGCAAACCCGGGCCGAGCCGGCTCAACACCTCTCCAATCCACGGCACCGTGTGCGCGCGGCTCGGAGGGTTCGAAAGCAGCTGGAGTGACGGATTGTGGATGAGGATGGAGAAGCGGACGCAAATCACGCCTATGGCGCACGCTGCCGGAAACCAAACGAAAACCAAAATGTTGCGAAGTGGGTGCTTTCGGGGACGCAGACACAAATAGAGCCCCGCCGTGCCGCTGATGAACAACAACGCAGCGCAACCCCAAACCACGCGGGTCCAAACAATCAGCGCCGCGCCTTCCGGGTTGTTTGCTTGTCCGAAGATTATCGGGCCGAAATGGCTTATTAAGTCGGACCACTCTTCGGGAGAGAACCGGAGGCTCGTTGAGATGTAGAGAAATAGCGAGCCGAGCATGAAGAAAAGCTGCGGCGGGTCACTCGGGAGAATTGAACGGACGAATGTGGCGAGAGTCTTCAAGAATCACTCCCGAGTCGCCGGGATTATGCCTACTCGTTGAGATGTTTGCCAGAGATTTAATGCTTAGTAGCTTAATGGCGGTACCGCCCGCGATAATCCTCGTTTCGTTGATCACTGGCACGCCGGGGGTCCACTTCGGTTCGTCCCGCAACATAGCGAACAAAAAGGGAATAAAAAGAATCGGGACACTCGAATATTCTTGGCGGGCTTAACCCCTTTAGAATCTGTAATCGGATCCCAAAGAATCGGGACACTCCCCGGGTACATGAGATTCCAAGAATGCTGATTTTTCTGAATTTTTTACGCGGCCCTGGGCGAAGACGCGGCGAAGAGATTTAATGGCTGATTCACTTGCTGTTGATCAGTTTCTCGAATCCCGCTTCGTCTAGAATTGGCACGCCGAGTTCCTTCGCCTTGTCGAATTTTGAGCCGGGGTCAGTGCCTACCACCACGTAGCTCGTCTTCTTACTAACGGAAGAAATCACTTTGCCGCCGTGGGCTACCACTAGTTCGCCGGCTTCTTCGCGAGTGCGATTTGCTAGGCCGCCCGTGAAGACGAACGTTTGGCCGGCTAGCTTGTTGCTCTTGGGGGCTTTGCGCTCTACCTTGGGATTTATTCCGGCTTCGCGCAGGCACTTTAGCATTTTCAGGTTGGAGGATTCGTCGAAGAATTCGCGGACGCTGGCTGCTACCTTGGGGCCGATTTCGTGGACTTCGTTTAGGTCTTCGAGGCTGGCTTCGGATAGTTTTTCGATGGAGAGGAATTTTTCCGCGATGAGTTGGGCGGTGCGTTCGCCTACCATGCGGATTCCCAGGGCGTAAATCAGGCGATCGAGCGGACTTTTTTTGCTGGCCGCAATTTCATCCAGGAGATTCTGGGCGGATTTTTCGGCCATGCGCTCGAGGTTGGCCACCTTGTCGAGCTTCAGCGAATATAGATCGGCAAAATCCTTCACAATTTTTTTATCTACCAGTTGCTCTACAATTTTTTCGCCGAGGCCATCGATATTCATCGCGTGGCGTCCGGCGTAGTGCTGCAGCGATTCCTTCAGGCGGCCGGGGCAGACCGCATTTACGCAGCGATAGGCGACTTCGCCTTCGACGTGATGTACGGCGCTGCCGCAGTCGGGGCATTTCGCCGGCATTTCGAAGGGATGGCGATTGGCGCCGCGCTTCACTACTTTGAGGACGTGCGGGATTACGTCGCCGGCGCGCTCGACTAGCACGGTGTCGCCGATTTCTACGCCGAGGCGGGCTACTTCGTCCATGTTGTGCAGCGTCGAGCGGCTAACGGTGACGCCGCCGATTTGCACTGGCTCGAGAATCGCTGTCGGAGTGAGCACTCCGGTGCGGCCCACGTTCACGATGATGTCGTTGACGACGGTGGTCTCCTGGCGGGCTGCAAATTTAAATGCGATGGCCCAACGCGGGGCGCGCGAAGTGAAGCCGAGTTCATTCTGCAGCCCGATTTCGTCCACTTTGATTACGATACCGTCGATTTCGTAGGCGATTTTTTCGCGTTTCTTCTCCCACCCGGAAATGTAACGCTCTACTTCGGCAATCCCCTCGCAGACCTTCGCGTCGCGGAATGAGCTTTTGAAATGAATGGTATTCAGCGCCTCCAAATTCAGCGAATGCCGCTTTAAAGCTGGACGGCCATCCATCAGCAGGTAGTACGCATAAAAATCGAGCCGCCGCGAAGCTGTGATTGTCGGGTCGAGCACGCGCACCGCTCCAGCCGCGGCATTCCTGGGATTCGCAAAACGCTTCCCGCCCACTTCTTCCTGCTGCTCGTTCAAAAGCTCAAAAGCCTTGCGCGTCATGATCGCTTCGCCGCGCACTTCCAAATCGCCGCGCAATCCAGCTTTTTTCAGCGCCGCAGGATCGAGCCGCAACGGAATCGAGCGAATGGTCTTCACATTCGGCGTCACGTCCTCGCCCGTCGTGCCATCCCCGCGAGTCACTGCGCGCGCCAGCAATCCATTTTCGTAAATCAGCGCCATGCTCAAGCCGTCGAATTTATGTTCCGCCACATAATCCACGCGCTCGCGCCCGGTCAGCTCGCGCACGCGCCGGTCAAAATCCTGCAATTCCTCGGTTGAAAAAGCATTGTCGAGGCTAACCATCGGCACCTTGTGCCGGTACGTCTCAAATCCCGCCCGCGGCTTCCCGCCAACGCGCTGCGTAGGCGAATCCGCAGTAACCAGCTCAGGATGCTCGGATTCGAGCGCTTTGAGCTGATTCATCAGCTTGTCGTAAGACGCGTCAGAGAGTTTTGGATCATCGAGGACGTAATAGCGATAATCGTTCCGGCGAATGTCCTCGCGGAGACTTTCGATTTTCTTCGCCGCCGCGGTCGCAACGGTTTTCGTGGCAGCAGCCTCTTTCTGTTTAGGCATCAGCCCTCAACTTAACGCAAACGTTGGCAAGCGCGCGCTATTATACAATGCCCGTTCGCTCGAGATGCGTCGGGGGCGTGGGAGCGAGTAGCTGGGAGCGAAGTTCCGTCAAATTACGAAAGTGCTAAACGACATACAAAGCGCGCTCCTGATTTACAATCTCGCCTGCGGCCGCCGCCGCCACACCCGCTTCGCGGAAATCGAAGAAGCCGCCCGTATTCTAAACGCCGCCGGAATCCGCACCGAGCTAGCGCCCACCACCGGCCGCGGTAGCGCCACCGGAATCGCCCGCCACGCCGTTGCCCAAAATCGCGAACTGGTAATCGCCTGCGGCGGCGATGGCACGGTCAACGAGGTAATCAACGGCCTGGCCGGCAGCAATGTCCCAATGGCGTTACTTCCGGCAGGCACGGCAAATATTCTGGCGAAAGAACTCGGCATCCCCTGGAACATTCCCGCCGCCGCACGGATGATTCCTACCAGCCACATGCGCCGCATCGCGCTCGGCTCAGTGATGAACGCATCCGCGCAAGGCGTGATCGACGAATCACAAGGCTGCCGCTATTTCCTCTGCGTGGCAGGCGCCGGCCCCGATGGCGCGATGGTCCAAGCCGTCGATCCGGAGCTGAAAGATCGCGCGGGCATCATGGCGTTCTGGGCGGAAGGCGTGCGCCAAATTATCAAATATAGCTTTCCGAAAATGTCCATCAGCCGAACGCAATCGAATCTGAACGCCACGCTGATCGTCGTGGGCCGCACCGCAAATTACGGCGGCCCGTTCAAAATCACCACCGGCGCCAGTCTTTTCGAAGACGATTTCGAAATCGTGGCCTACACAACCGCGAGCCGCTTTCGATATCTGGTCGCGCTACCGGCACTATGGGCCGGGCAATTGCGCAAAATGAAAGGCATCTTCGCCTGGAAAACCCGCGAGGTCACCTGCGTGCCCGCAAATGGCGAGACGGTCTACGCCCAAGTAGACGGCGAACCAGTAGGCACGCTGCCGCTACATTTCCGAATCGTCCCAGACGCCCTAACGCTAGTTGTCCCAACCGCAGCCTCCGTGTAGAGTTCCCCAAGTAGCGTCGGCGTCCCTGCCGGCATCCGACGAGCAAAAAATCAGAAAAAGGCAACCTCAACGACGGACTTCGATTTCAAAAAGAGCCCGTCCCAAATTCAAATGGAACCAGTAAGCCAAGCCCTAGCCTCGATAGCCCTCTCGCGCACCGGCCTAAATCGCATAGCTCCCCGAACTACTGCGATCCTCATGGCCGCAGCTCTAGCTCCCGACATCGATCTGCTCAGCGCCATCGGCGGCGCAAGCGCGTATCTAAGATTTCATCGCACGCTATTTCATTCGATGCTCGGCGGCATAGCGCTAGCGATCGCCCTAGCAGTACTCGCGACAATAATTCTCCGCCGCGTCAACCCAGCCGGCGAATTCGCCGACGCCTCGATGATTTCGCTATTTTCCCGCGTACTCGCACTCTGCATCTCGGGCGTGGCGCTCCATCTGTTCCTAGATCTCGTCGATGCCGACGGCGTGCGCCTATTCTGGCCCTTCCGCCAAGACTGGCAAGGCTGGTACCTGGCGCCAAATCTAGATCCCATAATCCTGATCGCACTAATCGCATCGATCGCGTTACCGGCTCTATTCAAATTGGTCGGCGAAGAAATCGGCGAGCGAAAAAAGAAAAATCCCATCCCGCGACGTTGGGCCGTCGCGGCTTTTGCGATTCTCTCCGGATATTTCGCAACTCGAGCCACGCTACATTCGCAAGCGATCGATCTGCTGCAATCGGCGATCTATCGCGGCGAAGTTGCGCTTTCTGCAGGCGCCTATCCCGATTCCATCTCACCCTTCGACTGGCGAGGCATAGCCGCCACCGACAACACGCTCCAGGAAATCGAGATTCATCTAAACAGCGGCGAAAAATTCGATCCCGAGCAAGCCATCACCCATTACAAGCCGGCCCAGCCGCAAGTCCTAGCTGCAGCAGAAAAAGTGCCGGCCATTCGTGAGTTCGTGAGCTACGCCCGCTTCCCTAGAGCCAGCGTCCAGCAAACTGACAGCGGCTGGCAAATCACGCTACGCGATCTCCGCATTCCAGCAAATTCCAAAAGCTTAGAAAATATGGAAGTAGTGGTAGACGTAGATTCCGCAATGCAAATCCGCAACGAGGAAATTCGCTTTCCGTAGGGGCCGGGGTTTACGACTGAGCCGTTTTGGCCTTGGGTTTTTCAGGTTTACGCACCACAGTAACAATCCCAGTCACTTCGGCGCCGGATGATGCCGCCCCATGAAATGCACAATCGCATACAGCAGCACGATCACGCCCACGGCGATCAACGCCGCCGATCGTCCATGCGCCAACAAAAACTGCGTGGCGGAATCGCCGTAACGCACCGCGAAAATTCCCTCACCGAAATAACGCAACCCGCGCCCTAAAACCAGTGCAATTACGAATGTACGCAAAGGCACCTGAAACACGCCTTCTGCCAAAATGAAAACTTTGAAAGGCAAAGGCGGCGGCAAAATCGCGGGAATAAACACGCTCAAGAACGCATTCGATTCCACCCAACGGCGTGCGCGGACTGCATGCCGCCCCGCCCGCGAATGAAAGAATACTTCCCCGCCCCTTTTGGCCAGGGCATACAGCCAAATACAGCCGGCCAAGGACCCCACCGTCGCCATAAAGGCGTAGTAAGGCATGCGCGCGGGATTCTGAATCGATTCTTCAATCACCAAAAGGTCGGTAACAATCGGAAACGAAAGCACTGAAGAATCAAAAAACGCCACCAAAAATAATCCCAGCCCACCCAGCGTAGCCACCAGGTGCGCCAACCAAGCCGGCAATTTTATTTTCGGCGCCTGCTGCATCAATCTCCAAGGCCTGCAAAGGCAGGGTGCGCGATTCTACCAGAACCACCCCGCGCCCCACCGGCCGCACGGCGCAATAGCCTCAAAATAAAAAAGCCCGCCATCCCGGAATCACCCGGGAAGGCGGGCTTAACTGCGATACGATTTCGGCCTTTAGCGCGACGCGTTACGAAAGACGAATTACGAAGCCGCAGCCGCGGAACTCCCAAACGACTTCACCGCGCTGGCCTCATTCTCGTGAATATCAAACACAGAATGCAGGCTGGTCATTTTCAAAACGTCTTTCACTTTTCCGCTAGGGCTAGCCAACTTCAATTGCCCACCCTGGCGCCGCAGCGTCGAGTGCGCCCGCACTAATTCCCCAATTCCTGCGCTATCGATGTGATCCACTTCGAGCAAGTTGCAAACGATGCGGGTCTTCCCCTGCGCCGTTAGTTCAGTAATCAGCTCCCGAAGTATCTCATTGCCCTCGCCGAGAGTAATACGTCCTTTCACATCGACGACGCTTACGTCGCCAATCTCACGCGCGTTGGCTTGCATCTTTGTCGAAGACTTCCCTCCCGAACCAACACTCATGCGGTCCAGCACCTGCACCGCAGCATTGGCTACTTCTTTCCATTCCGTTCGTACGATGATCACCGAGTGGCCGTCCTTCAAAACTTTCCGAAAGAGCGCCGCGTCTTCATTGTCTGGAAGAGCCATCGGAGCGGATTCGTCCGCGGCCGCCTTGGCCACCGCCGATCCCGCTCGCGCTCCGGCAAGCCCGAACAGCGCCGTCGCGCCCAATCCGATCGCAAACGCCTGCCCAAGCCCGGGAATCAGCAAGATCGTTGTCGCAACAACGCCAGCCGTCATCCCCGCCGCTCCGCCAAGAAATCCTCCCGCGTACGTCCCCACTTCTTTCGCCACAGAAACCGCTTCCGTCTCCGACGTAGTCAGAAACGCGATCGACTCCTGCGGCACCTTACGATCGATCAATTCCTTAAGTGCAAGTTCTGCTTTTTCTCTCGATTTGAAAACTCCAACTGCCGTCTCCATAAAATCCTCCCTCGGATTACTCGTCGTTTTAGGCGGGCCGCGACATAACCGGGACTTGATGTAAAGTTACGTAAAGCCTCTCAAGCATCTTCGCTTATTGCCGTGGTTTAGTCGCCGCGATCTACGCCCTGCGGGTAGCGCGATACTTGCTCCGGACTCATGAATTGTCAAGCCGTTTCAACAAATTGCGGGCGACGTCAGAATTGGGAGCGCAGAGAATCGTCGGCCACTCCCTCGGAATCGCCGGCCTTTACATTTACTTACAATGCGGTACTTGAAAGCCAGGGCCCGCAAGACCGGAACGCCGCCCGCATCCACAGGAAAGTCTAATCGGAGTCGCACTCGCCCAGATCAAACCGTCAAAAGCCATTCCAAATTCAGCCGCAGCCGCGACGCGGACCGTTTGACCGCCCTTCGCTAGCATGTTATAAACTTTGCGTTTGCTTCGGCACTCCCGCGTAAACTTTAGCCCTCTGGCCTGAAATTGTTGCGGCGAATTGTGGCCGCAGGCCGGTGGCGGAGAATCCTAGATGAAAGATTGTTCGACGAATATGATGGCGACGGCGAGCCGCGCGATGGCGCGTTTTCTCGCAGGCGCGGGCGTGTTTACGCTCGGCGCATTTTCTGTTTTTGCGCGCGTGAAGCCTGATCCTGAAGCGGGCGAAGCGAATCTTAAGCTTCCCGATCTTTCGAGCGTGCAGTTCATGGGCGTGGATGGCCACCGCCTGTTGCTCTGGGGCATTCTGTTTTGCGTGCTGGGGCTGGCGTTCGGACTTTTCATTTATACGCGGCTGAAGAATATGCCGGTGCACCGCTCGATGCGCGAAATATCCGAGCTGATTTATGAGACTTGCAAGACTTATCTGTTTACGCAGGGGAAATTCCTGCTGTTGCTGTGGCTGTTTATCGCCGTCGTGATCGTTCTCTACTTCGGCGTGCTTGCTCCTGTGCCCGGGAAGCCGATCAGCACTACTTTGCCGATTATTTTGCTTTTCAGCCTGGTGGGCATTGCGGGCAGTTACGGCGTGGCGTGGTTTGGCATTCGCGTGAATACGTTTGCGAATTCGCGCACTGCTTTTGCGGGTTTGCGCGGGAAGCCTTACCCGATTTCGTATATTCCGCTCGAAGCGGGGATGAGCATTGGGATGATGCTGATCAGCGTTGAATTGCTGATGATGCTTTTCATTTTGCTTTTTATCCCTGGTGACTATGCGGGGCCCTGCTTTATCGGATTCGCCATCGGCGAGTCGCTGGGCGCGGCGGCGCTGCGAATTGCCGGCGGAATTTTCACTAAAATTGCCGATATCGGTTCGGACCTGATGAAAATCGTCTTCAAAATCAAAGAAGACGATGCCCGAAATCCAGGAGTCATTGCCGATTGCACCGGCGACAACGCCGGCGACTCGGTCGGCCCGAGCGCGGATGGCTTCGAAACCTATGGCGTCACCGGGGTCGCGCTGATCACTTTCATTTTGCTGGGCGTGAAGAGCGAAACGGTGCAGGTGCAATTGCTGGTCTGGATTTTCGTGATGCGCATCGTGATGCTGATCGCCAGCGCCGCGGCCTACTTCATCAACGGCGCCATTTCTCGCGCGCGCTTCGCCAATGCCGAGCGCATGAATTTCGAATCGCCGCTCACTTCGCTGGTGTGGATTACCTCCTTTGTCTCCATCGCCTTCACGTATTTCGTTTCTTCGCTGATCATCCCGGATCTCGCCGGCGATACGACGCAATGGTGGAAACTGGCCACAATCATCTCCTGCGGCACGCTGGCCGGGGCGGTGATTCCCGAGCTCGTGAAAGTATTCACGTCGACCGAATCGCGGCATGTGAAAGAAGTTGTCATCTCGGCGCAAGAAGGCGGCGCGTCGCTCGGAATTCTTTCGGGCTTCGTCGCCGGGAATTTCTCGGGCTACTACCTCGGACTCGCGATGGTTCTTCTTATGTCCGTCGGATATCTGGTCAGCACTTACGGACTCGGCGCGATGATGATCGCCGCGCCCGTTTTCGCCTTCGGTCTGGTGGCTTTTGGCTTTCTGGGCATGGGGCCGGTGACCATCGCGGTTGATTCGTATGGCCCGGTTACCGACAACGCGCAGTCTGTTTTCGAGCTTTCGCTGATCGAGAATATCCCGGGAATCAAGGAAGAACTGAAGCGGGATTTCAAGATTGACGCCAATTTCGAACGCGCCAAGGATTTGCTCGAAGAGAACGACGGGGCCGGGAACACTTTTAAGGCCACGGCAAAGCCGGTGCTGATTGGCACCGCCGTTGTTGGGGCGACTACCATGATTTTTTCGATCATCATGGCGCTGACGCATGGCTTGTCTGAGAACGTCGATAAGCTCTCTTTGCTTCACGCTCCTTTTGTGCTCGGATTGATCACCGGCGGGGCGATGATTTATTGGTTCACTGGTGCTTCGACACAGGCAGTCACCACTGGCGCTTATCGCGCTGTGGAATTCATTAAAGCCAATATCAAGCTGGAGGGCGTTGAGAAAGCGTCCGTCGAGGACAGCAAGAAAGTCGTCGAGATTTGCACGAAGTATGCGCAGAAAGGGATGCTCAATATTTTCATTGCGGTGTTTTTTGCGACGCTGGCGTTTGCATTTGTTGAGCCATTCTTTTTCATCGGTTATTTGATTTCCATCGCGATTTTCGGATTGTACCAGGCCATTTTTATGGCCGATGCGGGCGGTGCTTGGGACAACGCTAAGAAAATCGTGGAAGTGGAGCTGAAGCAGAAAGGAACGCCGCTACACGACGCGACTGTGATTGGCGATACTGTTGGCGATCCGTTCAAGGATACGTCGTCCGTGGCGCTGAATCCGGTGATCAAGTTCACTACGCTGTTCGGATTGCTCGCTGTTGAGCTCGCCGTTCGACTGACTTCGCAAACTGGCGGCAATCTGACGCACATACTCGCGGCGGTTTTCTACGTCATCTCCTTCATATTCGTGTATCGCTCGTTTTACAGCATGCGCATTCGGTCTGGCGAGCTCAAGTAACGCGCGTCGAGCTGGCCGAGCGGTAACGAAAATTACTGGTCGTCGTTTTCCCGATATTCCTCGGGCACGTCGTCTTCGGGGACTTCGTGCGTGCGGACTGGGCCGCGGTCGGCATCGGGAGCATTCTCGACTCCGCTTACTGCTTCGGCTTCGAAGCTTTGGCCTTCTTCGAGGAGTTCGTCTACGCTTTCGGAATCGGCTTCTTCTACGTCTGATAGGCCTTGCAGATCGCCGGATTGGCCGGCGCGTTCGGAGGCGTCGCGGCGAATTGGGGTTACGCGGGGTTCTTCGAAGTCGTAGGTCTTCCCTTTTTTCTTGGTCGAGGCTGCCAATTTTTTCGGAGCGGGCTGCTTCATCTGCACGACTTTTTTCTTGGCCTTTGCGGCTGGCTTCTTTTTCAATGCGCGGGTCTTTGCGCTTATCTTTACCTTCGTCGATTTGGCTTTCTTCTTAGCGGCTTTCTTTTTGGGCACGGCCTAGGTCTCCTCGTAATTTGTGGAGCGTGATTGCGAGCTTCGAAGCTATCAGGAATCTGGGGGTTGCTGCAACGCAGTTGCTTGGGTTCCACGATACAATCGCGGCATGAGTCGATTGCGGGCGATACCGCGGCCGCCGTTTGCGATTACTTTGCGCGATGCGTGGCGCTTCCGTTGTCCGCATTGCCATGAGGGCCTGATTTTTGCGGGGTGGCCGAATAAGATGTTGCTTCGCTGTTCGGTTTGCGGGCTTTCTTATTTTCGGGAATCGGGTTATTACGTTGGCGGGATGATTTTTACTTATGCTTTGACGGCTGGGGTTTTGTTGGCGGTTTACTTGGTGCTTTTGCTGTTTCCGGATTCTAAAGTGATAACCGAGAATTGGCGGATTGGATTGTGGGCTGTTTCGGCTTTTGTTTTGAGTATTGTGCTTTCGCGGCCGGCTTATAGTTTGTGGCTTTCGGTGGATTATTGGTTGGAGCCTTGGCGCGTGGAGCGGAGTTGATGGGTCGTTGATCAGTTCGCCGGCGTGAGATGCTGCCCTTAAGGGCACCGCTACGAAGGCTTTTGATTGTTTTCTTCTCGGACTCATTGGGATTTGAGTGCTAACCGCTTGAGTGAGGCGCTGGGGCGGCATCGCGCTTCGGGGCGGCCGCTGTTTGATCTTACTGTTTCGAATCCTACGGAATGTGGATTTGCGTACGACGCTTCGATTCTTTCGGCGCTGGCGAATCCTGCGGGGCTTGCTTATACGCCTGAGGCTCGCGGGCTGGACGTTGCGCGGAGTGCGGTCTCGGATTACTACGCGGCGCGGGGAGACGCTGTCTCGCCTGGCGATATTTTTTTGACTACCAGTACGAGCGAGGCTTATTCGTTTGTTTTTCGTTTGCTTTGCAATCCTGGGGACGAGATTTTGATTCCTGCGCCTTCTTATCCCTTGTTTGATTATTTGGCGGAACTGTCGGATGTGAAATTGTTGCGGTATCCGCTGGTTTACGATCATGGTTGGCAGGTTGATTTTCATGAATTGGAGCGGGCGATTTCGGGGCGGACTCGCGGGGTGATTGTGGTGCATCCGAATAATCCCACGGGGCAATTTTGCAAGGCGGGTGAGGTTGCGCGGTTGAATGAGATTTGCTCCGGGGCGTCCCTGGCGATTATTGCCGATGAAGTGTTTTTGGATTTTGCCTTGAACGGTGAGCGAGTGGGGGGATTTGCTGGGAATTTGCCGGCGCTTACTTTTGCTTTGAGCGGGATCTCCAAGATTTGCGGATTGCCGCAGATGAAGATGGCTTGGTTGTCGGTTTCTGGCCCGGCGGATTTGAAGCGGGCGGCGATGGAGCGGTTGGAGGTGATTGCGGATACCTTTCTGTCGATGAATGCGCCGGTGCAGCTTGCGCTGGCTTCGTTTCTCGAGTTGCGCCATGAACTCCAACGGAGATTGATGGAGCGGGTGCGGGCCAATCTCGCGGTGCTCGATGAGCGGTTGGCGACGCAAACGACGTGCTCGCGGCTGGAATGTGAGGGTGGGTGGTATGCGGTTTTGCGGGTGCCGGCGACGCGCTCGGATGAGGAGCTGGCGATTGAGTTGATTTCTGCTAGGGATGTTTATTTGCATCCGGGGCATTTCTTTGACTTCTCTGGCGATGGGTATTTGGTGGTCAGCCTTTTGGCGGCGAAGAGCGTGTTTTCTGAGGCGATTTTGCGGGTGATTTCGTTTTTCTAGTCGAAACATGGGTTCACTTAGAATTCGTTGTAAGTGTAAGAAAACAATGGGTCGGGTTGAGTTGAACCCGAAACAAAATCGAGGGGTCGCGGGTTCGCTTTTTGTTTCCGTTTGGGGGAATTTTTGAGAGTTGGGGTGTGCGAACTGGGGTTCGTGACTTGGAGGCTGGGGCGCAGCGGGGGCGCCGAAATCGATCCCGAAAAGTGCGTTTTTTTTGCGATTAGAACGGTGCGGGCTTGTTTGTTTTGTTGGAGTTGCGCGGGATTCTAAAAATTTGGGTTTGCGATTAGATTTTGTGGGTTTTTCGATTGCTCTGAACATGGGCCTGGGCGGTTTGTGTTGGGCGGATCATTTTGGAGATTCGCTTGTTGTTTCTTTCCGGGGTACACACGCCTCCTGTGTCGAATTTACTGCAGCTCGCGGAGGGAGCCAGGATCACCGTAGCAGGAATTAACGCATTAGTCAACAGCAATCGGGGGATGGTACGCGGGCGGACGCGGCGGAATCCGGAGAAACGCCCAGGGCCACGGCGGGCGGGAGGTGAACCCCCGCCCCTACGACGGCTTCGGAGATTTCAAATTTCAGATATGAGATTTGAGATCGGGGAAACGGCTACGGCAACCGCGACGGTTGACGGGAAGGTGGAATTCTGGCGGTTATTTTCGGGGGCGTTACGTGGGCGGGCGCAGCGAGCGGCGGCCCTACGGGGACAACTGACGCCGGTCGTGGCCAGCGCTAAAGCGCATCCTTCAGCGGCGCGGCTTTTTCCGGAGCGCTGAAGCTCTCCTCCCCCCGAATAAATTCGGGGGCTGCCACCTTGTTCGCGGCTTGCGCCGCGCGGGGAACTTGGATGACGTTTTTTTGGGTGATTTTGCGCAATGCTTAGTGGCGGGACGCATCTATTTGTTCGCGTTGCTTCTTGATTCTTGGCGAGGGAAATTATGGATACGCATTTGAATCCGGCGTTGGCTGGGGCGGGGGCTTCTGGGGCGGCGGCTACTTTTCCTGCTTACCGGTTGTTTGATGCTGGATCTGTGTTTATTGCGGCGATATTGGGGTCGCCTGTGGCTGGGGTTGCTTTGATGGGGCTGAATTACCGGCGATTGGGCGAGGGGAGGAAGGGGTTGGTGGCTTTTATTATCGGAGTGGTGGCTACGGCGCTGGTTTGCGCGATTGGATATTTCTTACCGTCTAGCGGGAGCGTTGCTGTGGGCGTTGTTTTGGCGGCGGCCACGCGGGGAGCGGCGCAGCTTTGGCAGGGGGCGGCGGTGGCGCAGCATCAGGCGCGGGGCGGAGAGCTTAGTTCGCGTTGGGCGGCTACTGGGATTGGGTTGGGGTTTTTGGCTTTGTTTTGCGTGGTCATTGTTGCTGGGGCGCTTGGGCTTGGTGGCGAGCATCGCGCGGTGATTGGGACTAAGGACGAGGTTTATTTTGTGGGGGCGGCTACGAAGGCGGATGCGCTGGGACTCGGG
>Ga0206813_1123_pt1 | contig 16085 bp, 15 predicted proteins | sample Alteio_BWOrgCont_92_FD_152856 | JGI IMG/M metagenome (GOLD analysis project Ga0206813, IMG submission 152856) | Enriched cells from forest soil in Barre Woods Harvard Forest LTER site, Petersham, Massachusetts, United States -... | ecosystem: Environmental > Terrestrial > Soil > Temperate forest >...
CGCATACGGCCATCCCGAGAATCAGCCAGGGTCTCGCGGCGACCAGCTTGGGAAGCCGGAATCTGATGACATCCTGCTTCGGAATCCCGGGCTTTTCGTCACCGAGCATTTTTCGCCACTGGCCAATGGACTGCGGTCTTTTGCTCGGGTCCAACGCCATCCCGGCATCGATCGCCTTCAGGAAGGGCCGGGAGTAGCGCCCGCCAAAGCGAGTGGCGAGGGGCACATAAGGATCATTGCCTGTCCGATCGAGAGCCGATGGCGGATTCTTTCCGCTGATCGCCCGGCACATGGTAGCCGCGGCCGAATAAATGTCCGCCGGGGCTGACAACTTGTAATCCGTCCGGTACTGTTCCAACGGGGAATAGCCTTCGGAGTGCAACCCGATCGTGGTGGCGGGTGTTCGAATCTTTTTCTCGGGACGAGCCGCGCCAAAATCGAGCAGGATGACTCGTCCCTGGCTCGTGACGTAGATGTTGCTCGGCTTCAAATCGCGGTGAAGGATGTTTTCATGGTGGACCGCCTCCAGGCCGTCCAGAATCTGGCGGAAAATGTGCTGGAGTTCATCTTCCGTGATCCGCGGACCGCGCTCGTTCAAGTACTGATCCAAACCCCGGCCCTCGACATACTCCATCACGATGTAGGCGGTTTGGTTCGCCTCCAATAAATCGCTCACCGCGACGATATTACGATGGCGGAACCGCGCGAGGTGTCTGGCCTCTTCCGTGAACTTTCGCAACGCCCATCGCCAAACCCTCTGTTTTTCAGGATCCCCTGAGACCGGCACAACCGCCTGGCCCCGCCGGATGACGACATTATCCGGAAACAACTCCTTGAGGGCGACGGGCTGCTTGAGCAGCAGGTGGGTCGCCAGGTAAGTGAATGCGAACCCGCCTTTGGCGCCGAGACGGCGTTCGATCCGATAATCACGGACGATAGTTCCGGGCGGAAGAGGCGCTTGATTGGGGTGAAATGACACGGCTGGACGCACTTTGCGGAATGGGGTGGTTTCCAATGGAATTTTAGTCCCCGCTCCAGAACATCAGGAGTAGGCAGCCCAAGGCTGCGAGTAGGAAAAGCGCGAGAAGGGCGATGATGACCGTTCGCTTCGAAAGCACGATTTCAGAGCGGTCGCGCGTATGCACTGGAAGCGGAGGAGGTTCCTGCGGAAGCGGCGGCGGCGTTTCATGGAGCGGAGGTGTTTCGTTGCTTCGTGGCGAGGTTCTGCGGACCTTGGGAAGAGAGTTTCTAAAATCGGCCACCGTTTGTGGACGCAGATTGGCTTGCGGCTTGAGCGCCCAATCGATTGCATCCAGGAATTGAGGGGAAAATTGTTTTCCGGTCAGACGGGTCTTCAGCGGCTGATAGGTGTCTCCCTCGATTCGGTTTGGCGCTTCCTCGGGGGGTTGGCCGGTCAGGACGCGATGCATCACGGCGCCGAGCGCATAAAGATCCGTATAAGGGCCCTGGTTTTTCGTGCTGCTGTATTGCTCAAAGGGAGCGTAGCCCCGGGTGAGAATCATGCTCATGGGCCGGCTGCGGCTGCCGATGAGCTGCCGCGCGGCGCCAAAATCAATGAGCAGCGGGTCTCCAGAGCTTTTCAGGATGATATTCTCAGGCTTGATATCACGGTGCAGGTAACCTTTCGAATGGACTGCCTCCAGGCCGTCGAGAATACGGCGCGTGAATTCGAGCAATTCGGGCTCTTCCACCGATCCGTTCGCCTCCTTTTGCTTGAGATAGCTTTCGTAGCTTCCCCCGCTCGCATAGGGCATCACGAAATAGCTGGTGCCGTTCTGAGGGAAGAAATCGAGAATCTTGACGACGTTGGGATGATTGACGCTATGCAGGATCGTCGCCTCGCGCATAAAATCGTGCCGGCATTTTTCCAGCACGTTCGCCAGGTCCGCGGAGAGAGGAACAATCCGTTGTGTCGGCGTCGCCCGGGTCGCATAGTCCAGCGGGAGCAGTTCCTTGATGACGCACTGCTCTTGAAATCGATGAGAGTAGGCCCGGTAGGTGACGCCGAATGCGCCGCTGCCCAGAGTTTCATGGATCTCATAGTGATCCAGCCTCGATCCACTGGGAAGGGCCAGCGGGAAGTGGCAATCGTTGGATGAACTCATGGTAGTTTCCGGTGAGCGCGGGAGTAGGATGGAACTTGCTCCGTTCGGACAGGCACGGGATCAGAAACCCCGCCGGACGCTGGCGGTCAGTTCGCCGAACTGGATGCGATCACCCTCCCTGAGCAATTGATTTCGGAAGGGCCCGGCCAGGGATTTTCCATTGACCTTCGTGCCGTTGGAGGAATGGCGGTCCGCCACGACGAGGCCGCTGTCTTTCAATTCGAAATGCAGATGCTGCCTGGAGACGCTGTCGTGCTTCACCAGCACGTCGCTGAAGTCTGAATTGCGCCCCAACACCACCCGCCCGCGCCCCCGTTTGAAATCGGCGTCGGTGAGACGCACATTCTGGCGAAATCCAGCGGGACCCTGAATCTCGAAATCCCAGATGGATTCGACGCTGGATTTGGCCTGCTGCTTGGACAGCGGCTTCACCAAACCCTGCTCTTCCATGATCCGCCGCATTTTCTCGGCAATCACGACGGTCGGCGTGGACTTGGGAGCGGGCTGCCGACGGGGAACCAGGAAGAAAGCCAGACCGGCGGCCAACAGGGCGCATGCCCCTGCCAGCGAAACCAAAACCTTCTGCTTCGTGCTCCATTGCCCCATTTTCGTCACATCGAATTTCACCTTGTGAAAGCCGATCCTGCGGTCTGCCAGGAATCTCTCGATTTCCATTTCCGAAATGGCCCAATTCACTTTTTCGACGGCGACAGTCTGAGGTATGGGATGCAGCTTGCCATCCGTGCCCACAGCCAAGAGGTCCGAAGATTGAGTGTCTCCCGCTTGCTTGTGGTTTTGTCCGACCACGCCGATCAAACAGCCGGCCGCGTCCATTAATGGCCCGCCACTGTTTCCGTGTCCCGTGGGAATATCAGTATCGATGACCCTGGTGGGGGCCGTTCTGCCGGGGAATATTTGATTACCCATCCTCCGGACCTGCCCGGTGGAAAACGACGGGATGACCATGTCTTGAAGCCGTTTATTCTCGGACATGCGGCGCGAGATATCCACGCCGTCGCCCTCCAACGCCGGATCTTCCGCGCTCGCGATCACGGCGCCGCTAAATGCGTGAAAAATGTCTTTATCGGCGGCATCCGCATAGCCGGGAAAACCCGCGGTATGCACCATCGCAGTGGGTTGCGGCTCGACGGTATTCAAAACCAGATAAGGCGCTTTGATGCTCGAACTCAAAACCGCGAGGTCTGTCGTCGTATCCTGGCGAGACGCATCGCACTTGCACTTATAAAGCCGCGTCACGCCCCCGACGTAGCGCATTGCGTAGAGTTCTTCCATGCCGTCGATCACGTGCTGACTGGTGAGGATGTCCCCATTCTCATTGATGAGGGATCCGGAGCCACTTCCAAACAAATAGTTTCCCTGCGCCTTGTCGGTCCACTTGATGGCCACAATCCTTACGGTGGTTTCTTGAATTTTTTGCGGGTCGATCGCGCGAGCCACAGGCGGCAGGACGCCGGGGCCGATCATGCAAAACAACGGGACTGCGATGAATTTGAGTAATTTCTTCATACGATAGTAATGCTGGTTATTTTGACTCACTGATAGTTGACGCGTTAAAATCCCCTCCGCACGCTGGCGGTCAGTTCGCCGAACTGGATGCTGTCACCCTCTCGCAAGGACTGACTCTGAAAGGGTTTCCCGAGGGACTTCCCATTGATCTTCGTCCCGTTGGAGGAATGGCGATCCGCCACCACGATGCCGCTGTCCTTCAGTTCGAAGTGCAGGTGCTGCCTGGAGACGCTGTCGTGTTTCACCGGCACATCGCTGAAATCCGAATTGCGCCCCACCACCACCCGCCCGCGGCCCCGTTTGAAATCGGCGTCGGTGAGCCGAACATTTTGCCGAAATCCGCCGGGCCCCTGGATGTCGAATTCCCATACGGAACCGACTGAGGGCTGAGGCTGGGGCTGCGGTTGCGGCTGCGCTTGAACTCCACGAGCAGCCAGGAGCTGGTCGATCCTTTCGTTAATGACGGTTGTCCGTAGCGGAGCATGAGCCGGCTGGCGGCGGGGAAGCAGGAAAACCGCCAAGCCGGCAGCCACCAGCGCGCATGCGCACGCCAGCGAGATCAGAATCTTCTGTCTGGCACTCCAATGCCCGATTTTTTTTACGTCAAATGCGACGTGGTGAATGGCGATCTTGCCGTCCAGCAAGAATTTCTGCAGTTCGACTTCTGCAATGCCCCAATCGACCTTGTCGATGCCTCCGGTCACGGGCAGCTTGTTCCCCTTGTCGTCGGTAACCGTAGCGAAATCCATTGCCTTCGAAATCCCGTCGCCGACGACACCGATCACATACCCGCCCTCGTCCAACAAGGGTCCGCCGCTGTTGCCGTGCGCCACGGGGATGTCGCAATCAACCACCCTCAAGGAACCGCTTCCCTCCTGCCACGCTTGATTGCCCATCCGCTTCACCTGCCCGGTGGAAAATGACGGGATCACCATGTCCTGGAGCCGGTTGTTCTCGGACAACTCGCGCGAGACATCCGCGCCATCGCCATCCACTGCCGGATCATTTCTTTTGGCCAGCACGGCGCTGATGAATGCGTTCTTAACATCTCTGTCCGCCGTGTCGGAAATGCCGGGAAAGCCCACGGTGTACACCACGGCGGTTGGTTTTGGTTCCTTGGTATTCAACACCAGATGGGGCGCCTTGATGCTCGAACTCAAAACGGCGAGATCGAGTTCCTTGGATTGTTGAGCCGGTTCACATTTGCACCGGTAGAGCCGAGTGACGCCTCCTCCCATGTATCGCAACGCGAAGATTTGCGATACTCCGTTCATTTCCTCCGCTCCGTTCACGACATGTTGATTCGTAACGATGTTCCCGTTCTCGTTGACGATAAACCCGGTGCCGGTTCCGTAACTGACGTTCCCCTTGTCATCTTCTGAGCTGATCTTAACGATGCGGACAATCGACATCTGCGTTTTGTCGGTGTCAATGGCGCTAGCCGAAGGCAATAAAGCGCCCCCGGTGAAAAGACAGAACAGTGGAATGGTGATAAATCTCAGGAATCTCTTCATACGATGGTAATGCTGGCTGCTTTGACGGGCTGACAGATATCGCAAAAGATTTCAAAGATCCGGCATGCCTAGAAATTGCCCCCGGTTTTGCTTGGAAAGTTGCTGCATGAAATCGACGCAATAAGGCTCGGAGTTGTATTCTCCCACACCGATGCAGTGGATTTCTTTCTTGCCGCCGTTCTGGGCTGTGATGTCCTTGACGATTTCATCGCACAAGGCCTGATCTTGCCGCTCGCCCTCGTTGGGAGCGCCATCGGTGATGAGAAAGATGGCTTCGACATTCTGAGCGAGCGCCTGGTGCAGCGCCTGGCGGGTCGGAGTTCCGCCGGCCACGTTTTTAAGGAGCTGCTCGACGAATTCCTTGGCGCCTGTCTGGCCGGCGGCATCCATCGGGACGGGGGAACTCCGCCAGACAGGAAGGTCAGGCGCATAACTGGGCGGAGGCGAGTGGAAACCGATAATCTGAAGCGTTTGGGCCCCCGTCATCCCGTCGATGATCGTGCCGCAGACTTTCCGAACCTGAGGGCGGTAGTCTTTGTTTTTCGGATCGTGCGGTTGATAGGTATCCAAGGCATCGATGCTTCCGGAAAGGTCCACGACGACAGCGATGGATTTCGCTTGGGTGACGATGCCGAAGAGGGCCAGGGACGAACTCCTGGAAAGTTGCTCTTTGAGCTTGGCGATTTCCTGCTGCGGCGCATGATTCTGCTGATTGCGAAAATAGGGGGTGAGGATGATCGAAATGATCATGAACGCCCCCATCGCCGAGCAGAAAAGGTCGATGGCTGCGAGACTGAAGACTGTGAATTCGCGACGAGGCCTGTGCATAGGTTGGAAAGAGCCATGCGGAGTGAGGCGCGCGCCTTTCTAAACAACACCGGGCGAGTGCTTCACGATGGCGATGGTCACGTTATCCTGACGGGTTTTTCGCTCGCCCTCCACCGCCGCCACGAGGGAGTCAGCCAGCGCGGCCGCGGGCAACTCGGACTGTATTTCCAGTTTCGCGGCGATGCGCTGCAGGTCGATGCTATTAATGCCATCGCTTGCGCAAATGACGATATCGCCCTTTTGCAGAATCGATGGCTGAACCGGGGCGTCCATGCGGTGAATTTCCCCTCCGGTGAGCGCGGAGATCAGCATGGGAGGTTTTGGCGGACCCCCGTCTGGCGATTCGATGCGCGGACCAACGTGCTCCTCGTTCAAGCGATGGAGCTTTCCCGCGCGAAAAAGGAAGAGCGGGGAATCGCCAACACTCACCCATTGGAGCCGTCCGTTTCGAAGGTAAACGCCCACCATGGTGGTCCCCATCTCGTCCGGGAGTCCGCCGCGCCGCTCGTTTTCGGCGCCGATCCGGGCATTGGCTTCGAGCACTGCGTCGATCAATGCGCGGCGCACGTTGGGCGCCTGCACGTCAAGACTCTGGATGAAACTGGAGACCGCGATTGCGCTGGCGATCTCCCCTCGTTCGTGGCCGCCCATTCCATCCGCCAGGGCAAGCAAAAGAATCGGGTCGCCTCCATTTTTCACCAGGCAAAACCCGTAGGAGTCTTCCTGGTTTTCGCGACCGCCCCTCATCTGCCTCCCGGCGAATGTGACCTCGGGAGTCATGCTTTCTTCGGTTCTTCGACGCTCGGTTCCTCGGGATCCTCCCAATTGAAGCCCTCGCCGCAGAAGGCCACGAAGCGCAAAACGGTGGCGCCCAACTGGATCTTGTCGCCACTCTTGAGTTCGACGGATTGAAGCACGGGGTTGCCGTTCACATAGGTCAGGTTTCTGCCTCCGGTCCGGCCCGCGTAGAATTTCCGGTTCATCGAATCGTAAATGATTTCGGCGTGGTTCTCGCGGGAGATACCCGTGTCGTTGTAGTTCAGGGAGATGTTATTCGTCGCAAGGCGGCCGATCGTGTTCACCTGATAGCCCACCTGGACGGATGCTCCCTTGCCAGGCCCTTTGATGATCACCAGCCAGCCGGCCACGGGGTTCGACATCGGATCGCTGGCGGGAGGGGCCGCTGCGCCCGAAGGCCGCACTAGAACCGTCTTATTGCCGCCATCCTCATGCTGTCCGGGACGCTGGACCTCCGTGGGATCGCGATCAGGCATTTTCTTCGTTGGTCCATCGTCGCTTGCCGCCGGCTTGTCGGTTCCCCACGGCATGTCGCTGCGTTGAATCAGTTTGGTTTTGGTGTATTCGGAGTCGCTCATGGTATGTTGCGTGTTGGTTCGTTTTTTGCTTGTTTATTTATTTACGGAGTTTGACGGGCAGGATTGCCCGGATGCAGTCGATTGATGAGGCGGTCCAGGCAATACTGCCCGGAGCGGTTAAGGATTTCCTCTTCGCGCCCCTGAATGATGTGCATGGCGAACAGCAGCACAGCCGCCATCATCAGGGCCAGAAAGGTGCCATCGTAGGCGACCGACAGCGCCTTGGTTACATTGATCAGAAGGTTTGGGTCGGTGGACGAAGATGTGCCGGTCTTTTCCAACGCGTCGCCGATGCCTTTGACCGTCCCGATGAACCCGAGGCTCGGGATCAGCCACATGAGATAGCGCAGCACATTGTAACCGAGATCGACTTCGTGCATGGAGAAATCCAGGCTCGTATTCAAAAGGCTGTGCGCCTGGTCCGTGGACTTCGTGGCTTGAAACATGAGGATGACGCGCTGAATCAGCATCGGCAGAAATCTGCCTTCGGCCGCCGCCCGGCCGACCTTCTGATAGATCGGCACGAGATTTCTCGGATCCAGCATCATCCCGCTGGCGTCCCCGGACAGGTAATCCATCTCCAGTTGACGGCTTTCCTTGCTGGTCTTGATGGAACGGATCATCAGTTCGCCGACGCCCAGGAAGAAGACAATCCACATGATGTTCTGGACGGTCAGCGGGTAGGCGTCAACACGCCGGTTCAAGAGCAACCGCGCCCAGTAACCCTCTTTATCCAGCGAAAAATGCAGGATCGTGATGAGCAGCACGGCCGTGATGACCATGCTGATGGCTACAACGATGCGGAAGAGGCCGGTTTGTCTCATGGAGAAGGCGTTTGGGGATGAAGCGGATCAGCGATATTCGACCTCGCCTGTCTCGGCGTTTCGATAAGCCTGCAAGATCGTCTTGTTTTCCGGGGCTTCGACCATGACGGTTTCGTGCGCTTTCCTCTGCGGGAGTCGCTTGAGGAGGTCCCGGATTCTCACATTGCTCGAACCGAATCGGACGAGATCGTTTTCCTTGATCCTATCCTGTTTGATTTTCTCCCAGCGCCCGTCGCGGTGAACATAAGTTCCGTTCGAACTTCCGCAATCCACCAGATAGAGCGAGCGTCCGCCATCGCTGATCGTTAACTCGGCGTGGTGCTTGCTAACCGTTTTTTCCGGGTCATCGAGCACAACGTCAGCGTCTGCCCTGCCGATGGTGAAGATGTCCATGGTTTTCTTAGTTCTGGGTTTGATTGAGCGAGAGTTTCAGGCGAATTTCCCCGATCTCGATAATGTCCTGGTCCTTCAGGACGCTGTGCTCCACGCGCTTGGCGTTGACATAGATACCGTTCGACGAATGAAGGTCCGTAATCGCCAGTGTCCGGTCGCTTCGGCGGTGGATCGTCGCATGGTGAATCGAGACGCTTTCGTCGTCGAGTCGCAGATCGCTGTCGGCGCTGCGGCCGATGTTCAATTTACTCTTGGCGATGGCATGCCGCGGGCCCCGGCTTCCTGCCTTGTCAATCTGCTCGAGCCAGCCGAGTATATATTGGGTTTCAGGTTCTATGGGTGGGGCCAAGCCATCGTTGAAAGTGTCCTCTGGCTTGTCCGGGGATTCGTTGTCAGGCGTCTGCGGCCATGGTTCCGCGGGGTTCGTATCGGGCCAGGTCTCCACGGGCGGAATTGGGGGTTTTGAGCGTGTCATCTTAATGATCAGCGCGGCTAGCAGCCCGAGTAGCAGCGCCGATCCCCCAATGACCGCCGGCCAAAGCCATTTTGGGTTCGTTGACACATTGTGCGCCGGCGTGGGCGCAGGCGCAGGCGTCGGCGCCGGCGTGGGCGTGGGTGTAGGCGGAGGCGCGGGGACGGCCGGTACGTTTATTTTAATTGGAATCTCAAGCGCGCGGCCATCGTTGAGTCCGAGGCGCACGGTTAAGTCTTGTTCGCCGGGAGACGCATGCTTCAGGTCCACGACGATCCTCGCGGCGGAATCCAGCATTCCTCTTAATTGAATCACCAAATCCTGTTTTGGCTGTTTCTTCGCCAAATCTGTCTCTATGAACACGCCGCCAGTCTCTTTGGCGATTCGCCTGAAGCTTTGCCAGCGGGACGTCTCCGCCTCTGTCCTCGCATAGCCAACCGCGAATATGGCAATTCCGTCTCGGTTGGCGTCTTTAATCAGCTCGTCCGGGTTATACTTTGGATCCTTGTCGTCAGATTTTCCTCCGGAGAGGATGACCAGAACTTTCCGTTCCGCTCCCTTGAGAGATTTAAGTTGGTCCAGCCCTTCCATGGCGCAGCGGTAAATCTCAGAGGTGGGCTCGGATTTTCCAGCGGCCGCGCCGTTGATGGCCGCGTCTCGCGCCACCTTCTCGGGGATCGCATAGAACCAATGGGTAAAATTGCTCCCGATGGTTCCCAATCCGACGTCGAAATCGCGAGCGGGGATCAAGTTATCCGCGGCCTGGCGGATAGTTTCCTTTTCCACTTTGGCAAACTCCTCGTTTTTCTGATCGCTGATGTCCAAAAGGAAATATACGGCTGTTTTCTCTCCGGTGACCGGAGCGAATGTGGCCGGCGCGTCCTTTCCTCCGAGGGTTGCCTCGGCCTTCACAACTGCGCCCGCTTTCGTAAGGCGCACCGTGAATTTTGCCGCCGCGTCGGGCAACTGGCTGACCTCGACCTTGTCCTTGTCGATAAGGTAGTCGGCGCCCATGACCGGGAGGGCGGTGAGCGCGACGCTGAAAAACGCCGCGGCAAGTTTTCGATGGAACGATTTGGGCATAATGGGGTGACGGTGAGTGTGAATTCGTTGGTTCTTGAGGGATGACTGCGCCGATAGTTGGGTTTCTGAACGTTCGGCGAAAAAAACATTCACTTTTTCCGATTGGAAAATGCTATGCGGAGTTTCGGTTCCATAAGCCTGGAGTCGGAATTCCGGATAACAAATTTCTTGACGCGCGGCAAGGCAATTGGAATGCCCCCGAGCCACGAACCAGCGCATCGAACTCCGACAATAATTACAGATATGTAATAATTGTCCTGTTTTGAAAAATCCCGGGTTTCCGGCCGCAGTGAAACTGCGGCGCCTCATTTTCCCACCGGTGTGTTCGACCCCGGCTCAATGGATGCCCGATCAAGGGCTTCCCCGCCGCACCCGGAATCGCCGTCGATCCGTTATTCCAGGATCTTCCCCTTCGCGCGAGTTTGCGCCGGGCTCTCCGGAATCGCAAGCATCCGGCCGACACCGAGCTTCCTCTCGTCGCCGATGTGATTTGCAGACTTCAGCGCCGCAACGCTCACCCCGTATTTTGCCGCGATTTCACTCAGCGTTTCTCCCTTCGCGACAAGGTGGCTCCGCGTTTTGGCCGGCGCGCTCGGGAAAGCCGCCAATTTCACATGCTCAGGCCGCTCTTTTGAAGCCGTGCTCCCGACGCCCTGGCCTTCCTTCCGAGTATGGACATAAGAGGCGAGCGCAGGGTCGATTTGAAGGATTTTGGCCTCCAGTCGCCGGTCGGCGTCTTCGTAAGCCGCTCGCACTCTGGCGTCGCGCAAGGCGATGGTCCGAACCTGCTGATACTCCTGCTCCTGGCTGCCGGCGGCGGATGCGTCGGACAACAATGGCTCCATCAGCAGGACGAGAAGGGCGATCACGGAAACTCTTGGGCTCATCCCCCGGAAATATCGAAACAATGCCCCCTCGGCAAGCATCGCGGGTTCGGCAGGGTGTCATTGGGTGTGATTAATAGCTCTTTTAATCACACCCCTCCGGCAGCCCCCATTTACTTCGGGCACGACGGATACGCCGATTAATGCTAGACCGCTGCACACCATGACTCGAATTTGCGTCTATGCCGGTTCCAGCTTCGGCGCGTCTCCTGAATACGCAGCCGTAGCGGCGGCATTCGGCGCCGCTTGCGCTGCTCGCGGCCTCACCATCGTCTATGGTGGCGGTAATGTCGGCCTCATGGGCGTTCTGGCCGACTCGGCTCTGGCCGCCGGTGGTCGCGTCATTGGCGTCATTCCGCGCGCGATGATTGCCGAGGAGCGCGCCCACCTCGGCCTTACCGAGCTCATCGCCGTCGATACCATGCATGAGCGCAAGCATCGCATGGCGCAACTTGCCGATTCCTTCGTCGCCCTTCCCGGCGGCATCGGCACTTTGGAGGAGGTTGTGGAGGTTTTCACCTGGCTGCAGCTTGGCCTGCATCTCAAACCCGTCGGCATTCTGAACGCCTTTTGCTTCTACGATCTGCTGCTTCAGTTCTTCGAGCACATGCGCGCCGAACGGTTTTTGACGGCAGCTCATTACTCGATGCTCTCCGTGGCGTGCGACGCCGATTCCTTGCTCGACCAACTTGCAACGGCCCGGCACGTTCATGTTCCAAAGCCCGCTCACCATGCATCGACCGCCGGCTAACCTCCAATCGTGGCGCGAATGACCCGGGCCATCGTGTCGCCCTTGATCGCCGGGTCGCTCATGCGCACGAAACCGCTCCGCTTCGCCGCGATGCGCGAAGTGTGACGAAATATAAGAATAGCGTGGAAACTGAAGAGCGCCGCTTCGCGGAAACTTTTCGCGGAACCCTTACTTCTTCCCCGCCCTCTTCGCCGCCCAGCGCGCCTTCAACGCAGCCACGATTTTCGCGCGGCCTTCGGGACTCAGCTTGCCCCTCTTCTTCCTGGCCTTGGGCGCGGCGGCAGGCGCTTTGGCTATCCCTTTGGATTTCGCCCAGCGCGCTCTTTGCGCCGCCGCAATTCGGGCGCGGGCTTCCGGGGACATGGTCCGTTTGCCGGATTTCACGGCGGGGGCGGATGCTGCTTTGGGAGCGGAGGTTACTGATCCGCCGCCGATAAGACTGGCGAGCTTCGCTTGGAGCTCTTCGATTTGTTCAGCAATGGAGACAGCTTGTTTGAGTTGGACTAGTGTTGGCATACAATGGCTACTGACTGAATGCGCTATTATTGTCAATCACTTACGAACGCTGTTTTACGGATTGCTCCCAATTAAAAAGGCTATACACTCCCCTCATGCCTACACCCAAGAAATCCCCAGCTCGCAAAGTGAATCCAGCCCTGATGAAGCCCGTCCAGCCCGATGAAGCTTTATCCAAGATCGTCGGCGCCAAGCCCATTCCCCGTGGTGAACTGACCAAAAAACTCTGGGACTACATCAAGAAGAACAAGCTCCAGGACGCGAAGAAAAGGACCCAGATCAATGCGGATGACGCGCTGAAGGTCGTCTTCAATGGCAAGAAGAGCGTCACCATGTTCGAGATGACGAAACTGGTTTCGGGTCACGTGAAAGCGTGACGCCGAACGAAAAGGATCCCTGGCTGGATCCTGCTCGCAATCTACCCGTTGCTTCCCGGTGGGATTAGACATTTTGAAGTCTCGCCTGGCTGGCGTCTTCTCGTGATCCCGCTTCGGCGATTTTTGCCAGCGTCTAAAAGGGCGCGCCTACTCCATCGCCGAGAGCTTCATCGAGAAATTGGACCACCCGCCTTTCGAACCACGGCTGAATTCCCCGCGCTAAGTCCAAAAAGCCGACATGCCCGCCCCAGGCAGGAGCTTCTAGGAACAGAAACGGATTGGCATTGGCTTCCGCGAAAGGAAGCGACTCCCGCGTGAGGAACGGATCGTCGCAGGCGTTCAAAAGCAGCGCCGGCACGGTGATTCGAGGCAAATAAGGGCGGGCGCTCGCGCGCGCCCAGTAGTCAGCCGCATCGCGGAAACCATGAAGCGGCGCGGTGTAGCGATTGTCAAATTCCTGGAAGGTCCGGATCGCGCGCGCTCCACTGGCGTCGAGTTCCTTGGGAAAGCGCCGCGCTTTCGCCTCCACCTTGGCGATCAAGGTTTGCAAAAAGCGGTGAAGGTAAATTCGATTGCCTTGGCGGCCGTCCAAAGCCCCGGCGCTGGAGGCCAGATCCACAGGCGTCGAGATCGCCGCCGCCGCCACGACCGATGGCGGCGAGGGCGTTTCGCCCAGATACTTGAGCGTCACATTCCCACCCAGGCTGAAACCAATCAGCGCAATGCCCTCATAGCTGCCGGCGGCAAGCCGGACCACCGCGGCGATGTCTCCGGTCTCGCCACTGTGGTAGAATCGGGCCAATCGATTCGGCTCCGTCCCGCAACCGCGGAAATTCCACGCTAGAATATCCCAACCGACTCCACTGAGGGCCTCGGCCATTCCATGGACATAACCTGCGTCGCTGCTTCCTTCCAACCCATGCGTCAGGATTGCAAGGCGGTTGCTGCCACTCCTGATCCAATCCAGATCGAGGAAGTCTCCATCTTCAAGTTCCAGTCGTTCGCGTTCAAAAACAACGCGGCAACGCCGCCGAAGCAATACGGGCAGGATCGTTTGAAGATGCCCATTATGAAGAAAAAATGGGGGATGAAAAGCGGACCGGATAATCGGCATGGGTGCAACTCGATAGTCGATTGGAGCCTACTCTTTGCGCATGGGGGATTGCTGATTGCGCCACGCCTCCCACATCGACCGATAGGCTGCTTCGACATCGCGGGCAAAATGTGGCGCATCCATCAAAACGGAATTCTCCATTCGATCGCGCAGCGTCGAACGCAGTTGCGCCAAACGGGGGAGATTGCCGGCCAGCTCAACCGCAATCCTCACATAATCCGATTCTGAATGGGCAACCAATTCCGGCAGCCCAAGATTGGTCAGTTGGCTCAGCCCCGCGCGTGATACGGGTGTTTTGCCAACCAAACTCACCACCGGCACACCCATCCACAGCGCCTCCAGGCTCGTCGTATGCCCATTGTAAGGAAAGGTATCCAGAACGATGTCCAGCCGGTGATACAGCTCCAGATATTCCCGCCGCGGACGAAACTCCACAAACTCCACCCGGCTCGCTTCCACCCCCTCGCTCCGCAGCGTCTCCAGCGCTCGCTCGCGGTGGCTTCCCGCGGGACTCCACAACAATAGACGCGAATCCTTCACCGTCCCGAGCACCCGCGCCCAGAGCTTCAGCACCGGTTCGTTGACCTTCCCGAAGTTGCCCAGGCTCCCAAAGGTCACCGTCCCTCTTTCCAGCGCCGGCAGCGGATTGACTTCCACCTCCATGCCGCCCGGGTCGTAGCACCAGAAGCTGTCGATCAAACACACCTGCTCCTTTGTCCCGGTTTCTTCATCGGCGGCGCCCGCCTCCAGATATCGATCGCTGATCCGATACTCGATCGCCTCCAACCCCGTGCTGTCCGGATACCCCGCAAAGCTGACCTGGACAGGCGCCGGCTTGCGCGCAAATACCGGCAGGCGGTTGTCCGCCATGTGCTGCGCGAGGTCCACGAGAATATTCACCCCGTCCCGCCGGATCATCTCCGCGAGCGCCTCATCGCTCACGCCCACCGTGCTGCGCCACTGATCGGCGCATTGACGAAATTTCTCCGTCAATTTGTCAGCCCGCACAACTCCCGCATAACAGATAATCTCAAATTGCCGGCGGTCGTGCCGCTCAAATAAGGGCAGCAGATTCCTGCCCACCACATGGTCCCGAAAGTCCGGCGAAACATATCCGATACGCAGCGGTCCCGCGACTGCGGGATCTTTGGCATGCGGGAGGATGAATCGCTTGACCGGTTCGCCGAATTGCCGGTTCCAAATCTCGCGTTCCCCGGAGATTGACCGCGCGTTGCAGCCCGGATGGAAATGAAGCGTATAGATCAAATTGCTATGGATTCCGGGATCCTCATGCCCGGGCTGCAGCGCTCGACGGAACATTCCGATCGCCTCGTCGAGTTGCCCAAGGTCTTTGAGCGCGCTGCCCAGATTGCTGCGGGCTCCCTGCAGGTCAGGTTTGAGTTGGAGCGCGCGCCGATACGCGGCCACAGCTTCATCGAATTGACCTCTTTCCCGTAACGCGATGCCCAGATTATTGTGGGCTTCAGGATAGTCTGGCTTGAGTTCGATTGCCCGCCAACACGCCGCCACGGCTTCGCCGGCTTGACCTTGGTCTCGTAGCGCCACGCCCATATTATTGTGGGCCTCCGGGTAATCGGGTTTGAGTTGGAGAGCGTTGCGATACGCGTCCACAGCGTCGTCGAGCCGCCCCTGCTTGGCCAGCGTTACGCCCAGATTGAGGCAGGCCTCCGGGTAGTTGGGCTTGATCTGGATCGCCCGCTGAAACGCGGCTGCGGCTTCGTCCAATCGGCCTGTCGTGCGGTAGGCTTCACCGAGGTTGTAATGAGCGTAGGGATTATTCGGGTTCAGCGCGATAGCCTGGCAAATCCACTCCACCGCGAGGTCGTAGCGGCCTGCCTGCTGGGCGATAACCCCGAGGTGATGCCGCGCCTCGGCGTCCGCCAATCGTCCGGCCCGGTGGTGTTGAAGCGCCACTTCGAAAGCTTTCGGGATCGTCATGTTATTCGCGGATGGGGGGCTGCCCGTTACACCACGCAAGCCACATCTCCCGATACGCTTGCTCCACTTGCCGGGTGAAGCGCGGCGCGTCCATCAAGACCGAAGTCCGCATCCGATCGCGCAGGGTCGAGCGCAGTTCCGCCAGACGCGGGAGCTCCTTGGCCAGCTTTTCGGCGATGTGCACGTATTCCAACTCCGAACGGCCGACCAATTCAGGCAGTCCCAAGTTGCTCAACTGGCTCAGACCCCCGCGTGACACCGGCGTCTCCCCGGCCAGGCTCACCACCGGCACACCCATCCAGAGCGCGTCCAGGCTCGTCGTGTGTCCGTTGTAGGGAAAG
>Ga0206813_1124_pt1 | contig 15944 bp, 16 predicted proteins | sample Alteio_BWOrgCont_92_FD_152856 | JGI IMG/M metagenome (GOLD analysis project Ga0206813, IMG submission 152856) | Enriched cells from forest soil in Barre Woods Harvard Forest LTER site, Petersham, Massachusetts, United States -... | ecosystem: Environmental > Terrestrial > Soil > Temperate forest >...
TCCACCCAATCCGTAATCGCCGTCAACAAAGTTCCACTAAAGCTAGAAGTCGCCGGCCCGCCCCCGCAATGCGCCATATTCGGAATCATAAACAACCGCGCAAAGTCATGAGCATGCCCGCCCATCACAAAATCCACAGTCTCATAGTAATCCACCAAATCCACGCCAGAAAAAATCCCATCATTCACCGAGTCATACAAAATCATCTTCCCGCCATGCTGCTTGAACGGAAAAAGAAACGGCGAGGCCCCAAATTCAGTCCCGGTCATAAACTGCATCGAACTCTGCGGATAACCGTGCGCCGCCTCATAAATCTTCGGCGCATCGGTATCAAAGTTGTAGCCGAAAATAAACGCCTCCTGCCCGTTAGTCCCAGCCACAGGCGTAACCACCGGCGGCGTAGTAAAGATCATCGGCACGGCCCCCGCTCCCAAAGTCAGGTTAATCGCCGTATTCGTATTCGGCGGACCGAAGAACGAAACGTTCCATGCCTGCCAACCAGCCCCAAACGCCGTCGGCGGATCCCAAATCCCGGCATCCCAGAACCAGTTCGAATACAGCGGCACGCCATGAGAATTCCGCGGCCCGGCATAAATCTGCTTCAGCGCCGTAACCTGCGCCGCCGTCAAACAAGTTCCGCCGTGCGGCGTGTTCCCGTTCGCGCCCGTCGGACTGCACGTATAGGCCGCTAGCGCGGGATAGACCCGTGCATTCGTGCAAGCCGTATAGTCGTCGATGATGCCGTCCACGAGCCCGTCCAACCCATCGCAAGCGCTCAAAATCGCCGCCGACGCCACTTCCAAATCCTGCGGCTGAAACGTATCCGGCAAGTAAGGCTGTCCGTTTGAATCCAAACTGGTAGCCAGTGGCGCCAATTTCTGCTCGTTCCAAGCCTCGGTAACCGCCGCTCGCGGCAAATCAAACCCAGGATTCCCGGCAACAAGCCCATCAAACATATCCGGCTCGCGTTGCGCGGCCACGGTGGCATCGCGCCCGCCGTTCGAACAACCCCACAAGTAAGAGAACTGCGGCCCCTGCCCGTAATAAAGCGCCATGATCATCTTGGAAATTTTCGTAGTCTGCGCGATCCCGTTATATCCATAATCAATGCGCGCCTGCTCGTCGACTCCAAAATGCCCAGTCCCGCCGGCATTGGAATCATCATCAATCCAACTAAACGCCGGATTCCCCGGCGCATCCTCGTGCCCGCCATCATCCGCCGCGACCGCCCAACCCAAACTCAATTCCGTCCCCGCGCTTCCCACCGGACTTCCGACCGACCCGTCCGTCCCACCGCCGCCCTGCATCTCAAATCGTCCCACCCAGGCATCCGGCAAATTCAATTCAAATCCAATTCCGTAAGTAAAATGATCGGGATCCTGCGTGCTAACGCGCTCATCGATCACCCCAATCACGTTGCAATAATTCCCGGTAGTCGCAGTCACTTCAGTAGCGCTAATGATCTGCGTATTCGGCAGCGAAAGACTCGTCACGCTGCTGCAAGCCATCGTAGGCGCGGTTACCGCCGCCGCTTTTTTCCCCTGCGCAAATGCAGAACCAACCGGCCAACTCAGTAGCGCGATCAGCGCCAGCAAACACAATGCAATCCTCTTCACGTTCATTCTAAAACCTCCTCATGGGTGGGGTACTGCTAGTCCTAAGCGCAAGTCGGCCCTGCGCTCGGCGATCACAAACGCGCGCACTGTGACCCCACCCGCTCCGAGTGTCAAGACCGGAAACGATGTATTTCGCATATCAATAAGGTATGAATACTGAAAAGGTATGACTCCAAACGCGCGCTCGGTTATACTCGCCCGCTATGGAGCTTCATCATCTTCGTTATTTCGTGGCGGTCGCCGAGGATCTCAGCGTAACTAAAGCCGCCAAGCGCCTCGGCATGGCGCAACCTCCGCTCAGCCGCCAAATCCGCTCCCTCGAAAACGAACTAGCCGTCCAACTCTTCGAGCGCCGCTCCGGCAAACTTTTCCTAACCGACGCAGGCGCGCGTTTCCTAGGCGCGGCCCGCCTAGTCCTAGAACAAGCCGCAGCCGCCATCGAGATCGCCCGCCAATCCAAGAAAGGCGAGCTAGGCACAGTCCGCGTAGGCTTCGGCAAAGGCCTAGGCGACGTAGTAAGCCTGGTAATCAACCAGCACATGCGCCTCTACCCAGACATCGAATTCGATTTCCGCGATATTCTCTCCGGCCATCAAAGCGAAGCCCTGCAAGGAAGAAAAATCGACGTAGGCTTCTCCCACGGTCCAGCCACATCCCTAGAAGTAGCCTCAGAAAGACTATTCCGCGAAAGCCTTTCGGTAGTCCTACCCCGCACCAATCCGCTAGCCAAGCGCCGCCATCTACGCCTAAAAGATCTGCGTAACGAAACCCTGCTGCTAATCGAGCGCTCCATCTCCCCAAATTTCCACGATCTAGCCCTAACCCTCTGCCGCAACGCCGGCCTAAGCCCCAGAATCGTCCTAACAGAATCCACCATCTACGACGAAGCCGGCGCCATGATGACCGCTTCAAACAAAGGCATCTTCCTAGCAGTAGGAAAAAATCCCACCCACCCGTCCTTCGCCGACCGCCTAACAGTCCTACCGCTACGCGAACCCCAAGCCGTAATCGAAGTCCACAGCACCTGGCGCCGAGACGAAACGTCGCCCACAATCCTAAACTTCATCCAAACCGCAAAATCGCTCCTGCAAAATGTCCGCCGAGTCCAAGACATGCGCAATTTCCCAAGAATCGCCAAGCCGACGTTGGCCCCAGCAACAAGAAAGCGCAGACCGCGGTAGCACAGCCCAGTAGCTCAGCCACTTCTGGCTGTCCTCCGGCTGCCCCATGCGCCGTATTTGCGCATGGGGTTTTTGCCTTTGCCGTCGCCGTTTCCCCATCTCAAATTTGAAATTTTAAATTTCCGCCGCCTTAGCCGCTGCCTCCCCCGTTGACTATCCCCAGCCCCCGTCCTAACATCACCGGCAAAGGCATCCCGGCAATGATCGGCCAAATCATTTCTCACTATCGCGTAATCGAAAAACTCGGCGGCGGCGGTATGGGCGTCGTCTACAAGGCCGAAGACACCACCCTCCGCCGCTACGTAGCCCTGAAATTTCTCCCGCACGATGTAGTCCAAGACCCCCAGATGCTCTCCCGTTTCCAGCGCGAAGCCCAAGCCGCTTCCATCCTCAACCATCCCAACATCTGCATGGTCTTCGAAATCAGCGAACACGAAGGCCTCCCGTTCATCGCCATGGAATATCTCGATGGCATGACCGTAAAACATCGCATCGGCGGCCAACCTCTAGAAATCGAAACGCTCCTGAACCTCTCCATAGAAATCGCCGATGCCCTGGACGCCGCGCACACCGAAGGCATCGTCCATCGCGACATCAAGCCCGCCAACATCTTCGTAACCAAGCGTGGCCACGCAAAAATCCTGGACTTCGGCCTAGCCAAGCAAACCCGCCTCTCCCCCACGGCCTCCGACGCGACACTCTCCACCGGGGCCGCCCCCCGCCTAAGCCACGAGCAACTCACCAGCCCCGGCACTCCACTAGGCACCATGGGCTACATGTCCCCCGAACAAGTCCGCGGCAAAGAACTAGACGCTCGCTCCGATCTCTTCAGTTTCGGCGTAGTCATCTACGAAATGGCCACCGGCACAGTCCCCTTCCGCGGCGAAACCTCCGGCCTAATCACGGACGCCATCCTCCATCGCGTCCCAGTAGCCCCAGTCCGCCTGAATCCAGATCTACCAGCCGATCTAGAACGCATAATCACCAGAGCCCTAGAAAAGGATCGCAATCTCCGTTTCCAACACGCCGCCGACATGCGCGCCGAACTACAACGCGTCAAACGCGACCTAAGCGCAATCCCTCTAATCACCACCGACCACGCCGATTCGCCCGCACGCGCACAACAACCGTCAGAAATCCCCGTCGCACAATTCCGGGATCCAGAAACGATCCCCCCGTCACCGCAGGCGTTTACGTCGTCACCACGAACGCCATCGCCACTCACGCCATCGCCGCGCCCCGCGCGCGGCGCAGATTCCGATCTCCGCAAAAAACAACAAGAAGCCCTGCGTCCCATCGAAAAGTATCTAGCCACGTTCCTCGGCCCCATGTCCGGCATCATCGTGCAAAGAGCCGCCGCCACAGCGAAACATCACGACGAGTTGTTCGCCGTCCTAGCCGCGAAGCTGCCCACACAAAAAGATCGTCAAGCTTTCTTGTCACGAAAGGATGAGTTGCTAGGTCTTACTTCGGGGGATCAATCAGGAAAAGAACCATCAATTGCCACAGGCACGTCGCAATCGTCTGCGCCCGCCGAATTCTCGCCAAGCTCGCTCCGCCAAGCCACCGAGTTACTCGCCCGATACGTCGGCCCGATGTCGCGAGTCTTCACCGAACGCGCCGCCAAGCGCGCCGACAGCCCTCAAACCCTGTATCGACTTCTCGCAGATCACCTAAAAGACGCCACTGAGCGCGCAAAGTTTCTTCGCGAAGCAGGATTTCCGGAGTCTTAGAGAGCCAGCCGCACCCAAACGGAACTACCGCGCCTCCGCACTCAACATCTTCATCGCCTCAATCAAACTTCTGGCCATGCGATTAAACGATTTCGACAACTCCGAAATCTCATCCTTGCCCGTCACAGGAAACTCCGCGATATCCGATTTCCCCAAGCTCACGCTACTAGCCATGCTCGAAAGCCGGTTCACCGGACGAGTAACCATAAAAATCAAAAGCCCATTCGTAGCAATCAACAGAATCACAAACACCGCCGCCAAAGAAATCATAAATGTCTTAAACGTCTCTCGCGCCCGTTGCTGCGGCAACTGCATCGGCACGGAAACAATCTGCGCGGTCACAATGTCCCCCATCTTCCACCCAAATCCATTCGCGCTCCCATACTTCTCCACCATAGTCCGCGGCGCATCCTCCGCCGTATCGTGGCAAGACAAACAAGCCATGCTAGAAACCCTCATAGGCCGCGCAATAAACAGCGAAGGCCCATTCGGCGTAGCCCGCTCCCCCACAATCTCTTTCTTATCTTCCGTCTTTCGAAATTCCTCCACCAAATCCGCTTCCCAGTCGGTCGCGCGATTCGTCGGATTTGTCGGATTCAGCGTCGCCTCTTTATAAGAATAATCAGGAAATTTCTTCTGCAACTGGCTGAAATAAGAATTCGCCGAATAAGCCGGCACGCTCTGCGGCAAAAAATTATATTTCATCTGCGTATCCAGCAACGGCTTGATCTGTGTCGCCGTGTAAGTGCGCACTGCAATCGCCGCTTCCATCATGATCCGCGCATTCTCCATAATTTCCGCCCGCGCATTCTGCTGCAGCAACCGGTTGCACACGTAACCGGTGACCGCGAAACTGATCGCAAACACGATGCACAGCACCAGATTGAATTTGACCAGAAGTTTCATAGTCACACCCTCGGATGTCGAGATTCGGAATCGGCAGCAGCAGGCGGAGCATTCGCAGATGATTGCTTTTCTGTATGCGGCGTCTCTGGATTCGTCTTTTCCGGATGCAAAACCGGCTCCCACTCCGGATGCTCGGACTCATGCGCTTCCAGTTGCTTCCGGAATTCGGGGTCCTTCAATCGCGGCTCGAACCGCGCCACCAATCCTCTGCGCCAATCGCGTGGCATCGTCAGCCAAGCCTGAATTTCAGCATAAGAGACGGGGTGCTGCGCCTTCGGTTCCGGAGGCTTCCCCGTAAAATGAGCTAGCCGCGACGGCAGCGTATCCCGAAACGCCTGCGGAATCTCTTTTAAAAAAGCCGCGCTCGGACGCGAGTCGCTGGCCAGACTCTTGCCCGCGTGCCGCGAGAAAAATTGCCCCGAGTTTCCGGCCGAAAATTTCCCCGCGTCCCCGCTAGGACTCACATCAGCCAGCTTGGCCGTCCCCGATTCCACAAAAACTTCGCACTCGCCGGCAGCGCCGTGAAAAACAACAGTGCCATTCACAGTCGTGGCAGCCAGCAACGGGCTTTCATATCGATAGAACCCCGCCTCCGCATTCGACTGCCCCTTCATCCAACCGCTCAACAACACCAATTCCGTTCCACCACCCGCGCTGGCGGAAGTTTTTCCCGCCGCGTGCCGCATCACATACATCCGGCTGCCCGGACCCAACCCCACAATCCCTCCACCAGAAAATTCCAATTGCGCAAATCCCTTGTCGGAAGTTTCAAAAATATCGCCCAACCGAACGCGCGCACCCTCGCTCGCCTGAAGTACCTCCGCACCACGAATGATCCGCAGCGGCCCTTCAATCAGGGTCACCGTGCCCGCATCCTGCGCGTCAGTGGGAAGCGGCAGCAACCAAGAAAGCATGAGCGCCAAGCCCAGAAGTTTCATGTGGACCCCGAAGCCGGGGAAATTCGGGAACGTGCCTCACTACCCAGCGACAATCCGCGTATCTTATAACCGCACATTGAGATGTCAAGCCGCTGACAGCGCGTTCCAACATCATGCGCACCAATTAGATGTAATCTATCCACATGATCCTTCAATCTTACAAACCTCGAAAGAAGTTCATGGAGCTGGCCATCTCCGAAGCAAAACGCGCAGGTGACCGCGGCGACTATCCCATCGGCGCGGTGATCACGGGCTTCACCGGCCGCCGCGAAGTGGTCATCGCGAACGCCGGCAATCGCGTGAAAACTTCCGGCTCCAGCATCAAACATGTCGAACTCGAAACGCTAAAATATGTCTCCAGCGGCTACGGCCGCTATCTCCCCGACTTCGTCCTCTACTCTACCCACGAGCCCTGCGCCATGTGCGCCGGCGCCTGCGTGTGGTCCAGAATCGGCGCGGTGGTTTATGGCGTCTCGCAAGAAGATATTGACGCTTACGGCCGAAGCCACGGCACGGAAGACTACAAATGGCGAGCCTGTCTCATCTCCTGCAAAACGGTCTTCGAAAAAGGCAATCACCACATCCCGGTAATCGGCGGCTTTCTGCGGAAAGAATGCCAAAAGCTTTTCAGTTACAAGCCCGCGAAGCGCTAATCGAAACCAACGCGCTGAAACAAACAGAATTTTCCGCCACGTCGCTCCGCAAAAATCGCCAGCGAATTCGAATCGCGCCCCGCTGTGTTACATTTGCCCGCTCTCGCATTCGAAGGAAGGCTCGCGGTGATCGAGCGCCTCTTCAAACTCGCAGAAAATCAAACCACCATCCGGCGCGAACTGCTCGGCGGCCTCACCACCTTCATGACCATGGCGTACATCATCGCCGTGAACCCTCGAATTCTTTCCGAAGCAGGCATGCCCATCGAAGGTGTCCTCTTCGCCACATGCGTCTCAGCCGCCGCCGCAACATTAGTGATGGGCCTCTGGGCAAATTATCCCATCGCGCTCGCGCCGGGCATGTCGCTGAACGCCTATTTCACATACTCAATCGTGCTAGGCCGCGGCGTGCCCTGGCAAACCGCACTCGCCGTAGTTTTTTTCTCAGGCCTGCTATTTCTGCTACTCACGCTCACCAACGTCCGCGAGCAAATCGTAAACGGCATCCCCGATTGCCTGAAATACGGAACAGCCGCCGGAATCGGCCTTTTCATCGCCTTCGTAGGCCTGCGCAACGCGAAAATCATCGTCGCCAACCCCGCCACTTTCGTCGGCCTCGGCAATTTCTCCGATGCTCAGGTGCAAATCGCCACGTTCGCCCTGATCGTCACCGCCATTCTGATGGCCCGAAAAATAGGCGGCGCCATTCTGATCGGAATCGCAATCGCCACGATCGCAGGAATCCTCCGAGGCCTGAGCCAGTGGCCCGCCCACATTTTCTCGCTGCCGCACCCCGGCGGAACTTTCCTCAAGCTCGATTTTGCCGGCGCCGCAAAGCTCGGCCTCGTCGAATTCATTTTCGTTTTCTTCTTCGTCGATCTCTTCGACAACGTAGGCACTCTGGTAGGCGTCTGCGAACAAGGTGGCTTCCTGCGCGATGGAAAACTGCCGAGAGCCAGCCGCGCTCTACTAGCGGATGCAACGGGCACAATCTTCGGCGCGCTAACCGGCACGTCCACAGTCACCAGCTACATCGAAAGCGCCGCAGGAGTAGCAGCCGGCGCCCGCACCGGTCTCGGCAACCTGGTAATCGCCGCTCTGTTTTTTGCCGCGATGTTCTGCGCTCCGCTCGTAGCTGCAATTCCCGGTTACGCCACAGCCCCCGCGCTAATTCTAGTCGGCGCGCTAATGTGCGAGTCCGTCTCCAAAGTGAAGTGGGATGATTTCAGCGAAGCATTTCCAGCCTTCCTCACCATCGTAGCCACGCCACTCACCTTCAGCGTAGCCACCGGCCTCAGCCTCGGCCTTATTTCCTACACGCTGGTAAAACTGGGCTCCGGCAAACACCGCGAAATCAGCCCGCTAATCTGGATGCTCACCGGCCTCTTCCTACTCCGCTACGCTTATCTCGCCGCCGAATAATTTTAATCTTGCCCGATGTCTTCGTTCCAAATGTTAGGGTGATCCTTGATATACGCGCCCAGCAGGGATGCACACTCTTTCGAATCAAGATCAATCATCTGCACGCCCAGCGAACGCAACCATTCGATCCCACCCTGAAACGTCCGGCTCTCTCCAACCACCACCGTCCCAAATCCAAATTGCCGCACCAACCCGCTGCAATACCAACACGGCGCCAGCGTAGTCACCATGATCAGCTCGCGATAGCTCCGCTGCCGCCCCGCCCGCCGAAATGCATCTGTTTCAGCGTGTATCGATGGATCACCCTGTTGCACCCTCCGGTTATGCCCCGCGCTGATCAATCCCCCGCCGCTATCAAATATCGCCGCCCCAATCGGAATTCCGCCCTCCGCAAGACCAAGTCGCGCCTCGCCAAGCGCTACCGCTAGCATCCCCGCATGATCAAGTTTCGTTGTCATCGGCGCAAGAATTTATCCATCGAGATAATGCTACGAACTCCCGCAGAAACGAAGCCCGATTGCGCAGATGCCCTCAATCCCAACTTGACAGCTCCAATCGTCTCCGTCTATCCTGCCTCCACGCTATGACTCAGCACGCCCATCGTCGCCATCATCATCACGGCATCGATCCGCGCGCGCTGAGGTGTGCATAGCGATTCGCTAAACAATAAGCACTCTTCAGCCCGCCGGTCGATAAGCCCGGCGGGCTTTTTGTTTTTGGAGACCATATGGAACTCGATTTCGAAAAAAGCGACGGCCTGCTACCAGCCATCGTTCAGGACGCCCGCACCGGCGATGTCCTGATGCTCGGCTTCATGAACGAAGAAGCCCTGGCAGAAACGCGGCGCACCAACGCAGCAGTTTTCTACAGCCGCTCCAGAAAGCGCCTCTGGCGAAAAGGCGAGCAAAGCGGCCACCTCCTTCGCGTCCTCGAGCTGCGCGTAGATTGCGACGCCGACGCCGTGCTCCTCCGCGTCGAGCCGCAGGGCCCGGGGGTCTGCCACGAAGGTTACCGTTCCTGCTTTTTCCGCCGTTGGGAAAGCGATGGCCAAGTTTCATTCGTCGAGCCGCGCGCCTTCGATCCAGCGCAAGTCTATTCCCAGGAACGCCAACCATGAGCGCGCTAAAGCTTGGTATCCCCAAAGGCAGCCTGCAGGAAGCCACGCTCGAGCTCCTCGCCCGCGCCGGGTGGCGCATCACGCTAAGCTCGAGAAGTTACATCCCAGCCATCGACGACCCAGAAATCGAATGTCTGATGGTCCGCGCCCAAGAGATGGCCCGTTACGTCGAGACCGGCGCGCTCGACGCTGGCATCACCGGCCACGATTGGGTCGTCGAAACCGGCGCCGACGTAATCGAACTCGCCGAATTCATCTACGCCAAGCAGCGCCTGGCCCGCGTCCGCTGGGTACTCGCCGTCCCAGAAGATTCCGCGATTCATGCGGTCAGCGACTTGGAAGGAAAGGTGATCGCCACTGAAGTGGTAAAAATCACCGAGAAATTTCTAGCGCGCCACAATGTCCGCGCCCGCGTGGAATTTTACTGGGGCGCCACCGAAGTAAAGGTTCCACAACTCGCCGACGCCATCGTGGAAGTCACGGAAACCGGCGCCTCGCTCCGCGCGCATCGCCTGCGCATCGTCGACACGGTCCTCGAATCAGCCACCGTCTTCATCATGAATCGCGCGGCGGCCGCGGACACCTGGAAAAAAGAAAAAGCCGACAACATCGTCCTCATGCTTCAAGGCGCCATTTACGCCTCCAACAAAGTCGGCCTGATGCTGAATGTCCGCCGCGACGATTTGACAGGCGTCCTGAATGTTTTGCCCGCGCTGAAAAATCCCACAGTCTCCACGCTGAGCGATCCGGACTGGGTCGCCGTAAACACCATCATCGAAGAAGCCGTAGTCCGGCAGATTCTGCCGAAGCTGAAAGCCGCAAATGCGCAAGGGATCGTCGAATATCCGTTGAATAAAATCGTGCCATGATGCGCATCGAGAAACTTACCCGTGCCATAGTGGAAAAACTGCTGCGATCCCGCAGCCAGCGGGATCGCCAAGCCGAGCGCGTCGCCGCGCGCATCATCACGGATGTGCGCCGCCGCGGAGATCGCGCGCTAGTCGAGTGGACCATGCGCCTCGACCATACCAATATCCGCGGCGGCAAAATGTGGATTCGCCCCCGCGAATTCGGCGCCGCATCCGGCTCGATAAACGCCAGCTTCGCCCGCGCCATCCGCCACGCCGCCCGCAATATCCGCCGCGTCGCCGAAAAACAAATGCCGCGGCCGTGGACGCTCAAAGTCGAGCCCGGCGTGCGCATCAGCCAGATCGTGCGGCCCATCGAATCCATCGGCTGCTACATTCCCGGCGGGCGCTTCTCGCTAGTCTCCACGCTGCTGATGACGGTAATTCCAGCGCAAGTAGCCGGCGTGCGGCGCATAGTGATCGTCTGCCCGAAGCCAAGCCCCGAACTATTCATCGCAGCGAAATTTCTGGGCGTGGATGCGATCGCGCAAATCGGCGGCGCCCAAGCCATCGCCGCTCTCGCCTATGGCACCCGCAGCATTCCGCGCGTGGACAAAATCTTCGGCCCCGGCAACCGTTACGTCGCTGCCGCAAAGCAACTAGTCAGCCCTGATTGCGCCATAGATCTAAATGCAGGCCCCACTGAAGCCGCAATTCTCGCCGAGTGCGGCAATCCCCGCTGGATCGCCGCCGACTTACTCGCGCAAGCCGAGCACGCGCCGGACGCAGGCAGCTTCCTCGTCACCACTAAGCCATCACTCGCCCGCGCCGTGCAGCAAGAGATCGCCACGCAACTCGCCGCGCTTCCCCCATCGAATCCCGCACATCGCTCGATCGTCAAGTCCTCCGCCATCTTGCTCGCCCCATCACTCAACGCCGCCGTCGATTTCGTCAATCGCTTCGCCCCCGAGCATCTGAGCCTCTTCAACAGCGAGCGCGAAATTCTTCGCAGGATCAGCTCCGCAGGTACGATCTTCCTAGGCCCGTGGAGCGCGCAACCTCTGGGCGACTATTCAAGCGGCAGCAACCATGTCCTTCCGACGGCAGCCTGGGCCCACACCCGCGGCGGCCTCAGCACAGCGGATTTCGTGAAATGCATCAATGTACAATCCATCAGCGCAGCAGGATTCGCGCGCCTGGCTCCCGCCGCGCAATCGCTAGCCTGCGCCGAAGGGCTAGCAGCACATGAAAACGCCGTGGAGGTCCGTCGTTGAAAAAGATTCCGCAAGTGCGTGATGCCATCCGGCGCCAACCACGTTACATCCCTCCCGCCGAAGGACGCGCCGGAAAACTCCGCCTCGACTTCAACGAGAACACGAAAGGCTGCTCGCCCGCCGTCCTCCGCGCGCTAGCAAAACTAACCCCCGATCGCCTCTCGATGTATCCAGAATACGTCGCAACCACGCGCCGCCTGGCCCGCTCATTCGGTGTCCGCCCCGAAGAAATGGTCCTAACCAACGGCGTCGATGACGCGCTGCATCTCCTCTGCGACACCTTCGTCGATCCGCGCAGCCGCGTCGTCCTCTGCGAGCCGACATTTTCGATGTATCGCTTCTACGCCGAACTAGCCAACGCAAAAATCATCACGCTGCGCTACGGCGCGGCCATGAATTTCCCACTCGAAGATGCCCTCGACGCACTTCGCCCCGGAAAGTCCGCGCCGCAAATTTTCTTTCTAGCCAATCCGAATAATCCGACAGGCACGCTAGTCTCAGCCAAGTCACTCGCGCGCATGCTCAAAGCCTCCCTTCGCACGGTAATTGTTGTGGACGAAGCCTACACCGAATTTTCCGGCCTCTCGATAATCCGCTGGATTCGCCGCTTTCCAAATCTCGTCGTACTGCGCACATTTTCAAAAGCAGCAGGCCTCGCCGGCCTGCGTCTAGGCTGCATATTCGCGAATCCAAAACTAATCTCGTTCCTGAAAAGCGCTGCGTCGCCATTTTCTGTAAACACCGCGGCGCTAGTCGCCGCCGAAGCCGCCATCCGCGACCTGCGCACGATCCGCAGCTATGTAGCCGAAGTCACGCGCGCCCGCGAGGAATTCACAAAGGCGCTGGACCAACTGGGCATCACGTCCTATCCCAGCGCCGCCAATTTTGTTCTAGTCGATTTCGGCGAGAGCGGCCCGCAGCTGATCCGCAAGCTCGAGCAACGCGGAATCCTGCTGCGCGATCGCGGAATGGAATTCGGGCGCCGCGGATTCGCCCGCGTTTCTATCGGCACGCGCCCCGAAATGCGCCGTCTAATCCGCGCCATCAAGCAAATCAGGTGATCAACTGATGCCCCCAAAAAATCGCCAAGCCCGCATCCATCGCCACACATCCGAAACCGATATCCGCCTGCGCCTCAATCTCGACGGCCGCGGAAAATCCCGCGTCCGCACCGGCATCCGTTTCTTCGATCACATGCTAGAACTCGTAGCACGCCACGGCGCCTTCGACATAGATCTCGAAGCTCGCGGCGATCTAGACGTGGATCAACATCACACGGTAGAAGACGTAGGCATAGTCCTAGGCGAAGCCGTACAAAAAGCCCTCGGCTCCAAGCGCGGCATCCTGCGCGCTGGATATTTCCTGATGCCCATGGACGAATCGCTAGCCGCCGCCGCGATCGATCTCAGCGGCCGCCCGCACTGCATCTGCCGCGCGAAAATCGCCGCCCGCCGCGTAGGCGATTTCCAAACCGAGCTCCTCGAAGATTTCTTTCAAGGCTTCGCGCAATCCGCCCGCGCCAACGTCCATCTCCGCGCCCTCTACGGCCGCTCCTCGCATCACCAACTCGAAGCCATCTTCAAAGCCTTCGCCCGCGCCCTACGTTTCGCCGTCTCCCGCGACCTGCGACTTCGCCGCGTCCTACCCAGCACCAAAGGTCTGCTATGAAAGTCACCATCCTCGATTACGGCGCCGGAAATCTCCCATCGGTCGAGCGAGCTTTCGAGCGTCTCGCCACACCGACCGAGCGAGCCACAACTCCCGAATCCATTTCCAGCGCCGAAGCAATCGTCCTACCAGGCGTAGGCCACGTAGCCGCGCTAATTCGCGCACTCGACAAGTTCAATCTGCGCGAGCCTCTATGCGAATCCGTGCGCCGAGGCACCCCGTTTCTAGGCATCTGCCTAGGCCTGCAGGTACTTTTCGCATCAAGCGAAGAAGCCCCCGAGTTCAGTGGCCTAAGTCTTTTCGAAGGCTCAGTGCGCGCCCTGCCAAATTCGGTAAAGCTCCCGCACATGGGCTGGAATCAACTCCAACGCACCAGCAATTCGCGCCTCCTGCGTGGCCTCGCCGAAAACGCATGGTTCTATTTCGCCCATTCCTACGCCGCGCCAGACGCGAGCACCGCCGCCACAGCAACCTGCACCCACGGCGCACAATTCGCAGCCGTAATCGAGCGCGAAAACATCTCCGCCGTCCAATTCCACCCAGAAAAATCCGGCCCCAGCGGCGCCACCGTCTTCAAAAATTTCCTGGAAATGGCCCAATGCCTCTAGCCCGCCGCATAATCCCATGCCTCGACACGGACGGCTCCCGCGTAGTCAAAGGCATAAATTTCGTCGGCCTGCAATACGCCGGCGATCCCGTCGAACTCGCCGCCCGCTATAACGCCGAAGGCGCCGACGAACTCGTAGTCCTGGATATCGCCGCCTCCCGCGATCGCCGCCCCACGTTCCTAGAAACCATCCGCCGCGTAGCCGCCGAACTAGCAATTCCTCTAACAGCAGGCGGCGGCATCCGCACACTAGAAGATGCTCGAGCAGTAGTACGCGCAGGCGCAGACAAAATCACCGTCAACACCGCCGCAGTAGAACGCCCACAACTCATCGCAGAATTAGCAAACGAGTTCGGCAGCCAAGCAGTAGTTCTAGCCATCGACGCAAAGCGCGAATCCGACTCCTGGGACGTCCGCGTCCGAGGCGGCCGCGAATCCGCAAATCGCAACGCCACGCAATGGGCCCAAGAAGGAGTAACCCTCGGCGCCGGAGAAATTCTAATCACCTCAGTAGATCGCGACGGCACGCAATGCGGCTTCGACGTACAACTAACCTCAGCAATCGCCCAAAGCGTCTCGGTCCCAGTAATCGCCTCGGGCGGCGCAAAAACTCCCGCGCACTTCGCAGAAGTTTTCACTACCGGCGCCGCCGACGCAGCGTTAGCTGCCTCGATCTTCCATCAGCGCACGCAGCCGATAGGCGCACTGAAAGAATTCCTAGCGAGCCAAGGGATCCCCGTTCGCCTAAACCAATGATCATCCCCTGCATCGATCTACAAAATGGCAAAGCCGTCCAACTAGTCCAAGGCCGCCGCCGCGCACTAGCCGTAGAAGATGTTCTAGGCCTGCTCGAACGTTTCCAGAAATATTCGCAGCTCCACATCATCGACCTAGACGCCGCCCTCCACACCGGCCGCAATAATCATCTAGTTCGCAAGCTCTGCCGCGAAGCCAAGCATCGCTTCGGTTTTAGAATCCGCGTAGGCGGAGGCATCCGCACAACCTCCCGCGCACTCAACCTCCTGCGCACAGGAGCAGATCAAGTAATCCTAGGCAGCGCCATTTTCAAAAACGGAAAAATCCGCAAGCAATTCCTAACCAATTTCGCCCGCAAAGTAGGACGCCAGCGAATCGTAATCGCTCTGGACACAAAAAAAGGAAGGATCGTAATCAGCGGCTGGCGCCAAAAACTCCAAGCCCGTCCAGAAGAAGTAATCCCGCAGCTCGAACCCTATTGCGCAGGCTTCCTCTGCACCTACGTAGACAACGAAGGCACCCTCCGCGGCACAAATCTCAAATGGTTCCGCAAACTCCGCCACATCACCCGAAAACCAATCATCGCCGCGGGCGGCATCCGCAGCCAAAAAGAAGTCCGCGCCCTAGAGCGAATCCGAATGGACGCCGCCGTAGGTATGGCGCTCTATCGAAATCGCCTAGGCTGAATCTGCGAATTTTTCCCCGTAGCGGCGCCGCTTGCTGCGCCCGCCGTGTAACGCTTGACGAAAATGTGGGCGATGTGCAACCACGCGACGAGACTCGATCTCTTCCGTGTTCGAGCCGCTGACAAATGCGCAGCGCCCGCATATCATTACAACATCTCGCCTTGACATTCCTCCACTCTGCTCTAAGATTTCAATGTACTCATCACATGAATGCGATCTCCAATCCGGTGATGCCGTCGCTTCGACCGCATAAGTTCCTCTTTACGTACCGCTTCTCCCGCGGGAGAGGCGGCGCGGTCAGAACGCATCGGCCAATGACGCTCTAAAAAGATTCCAAAGCCGATTAAGGTTCTACCAGCCAGCCGCTCCCGATAGGGACCGAGCTGGCTTTTTTGTTTCGCCCGTAAATTTTTCAGCGGAGCATGCCGGCGCCGGCGGCGCGTACGGCTCGGGCGGTTTGCAGAATTTGCTCGCGCGATTCTACCGAGCATGGGCCGGCGATTACTACCGGGCGCCCGCTGCCTATGGTCACTCCTCGC
>Ga0206813_1125_pt1 | contig 15913 bp, 17 predicted proteins | sample Alteio_BWOrgCont_92_FD_152856 | JGI IMG/M metagenome (GOLD analysis project Ga0206813, IMG submission 152856) | Enriched cells from forest soil in Barre Woods Harvard Forest LTER site, Petersham, Massachusetts, United States -... | ecosystem: Environmental > Terrestrial > Soil > Temperate forest >...
GAGTCAATGTGTCGCAGTTGGTGATCACTAAAGTTTTGGATGCCGGTTCTACCGAGAAATTCGGTAGGCCCGCAGTGATCACTAAGGAAAGGTTGCAGAGCCGCCAACTTTTCAACTCTGCAAGCATGAACCATGGTGTGTTCGCGCTCGCATGGAGCGGGGCAACAACGACAAGGGGATTGGAAGCGATGGATATCACGATTGGAAGCTTTGAATGGGGCCCGAGATACTTGCGCCTTGGAAACCTTCTCGTTCTGGGATGGATGTGGCGGGAGGACAGTCTTCCATTCCAGTTATGTCGGCCCGGCGAATTCGATGAAACCGGGTACTGCCTCTTCTGGGGACGGCTGGAGGCCCGCTGGGACGGACCGAAGTCATTGCGGAAGAGAGCAGCCGAGGCGGAGGCGGAACGATTGACCTTCATCCGCAGGCTGGAGTCGGGAGAGCTAGCGGAGGAGTTGGCGGATTGGAAGCCCGCACCGTTTGTCGTCAACGACTTCGGACGAGTTGAGACGGCGGACCACGAGATGCGTAGGATCGAGCTACGCGCCGTCGATGGTGAGGCGCTCATGTTGGGAGTGCCCTCAGGCTTGACCAAGAGACTGGCTGAAGAGATCGCGGGGGAAGCCCCGCAGGGTGCGTGACTAGGAGGAGCATATGGAAAGCTTTTTCGTGGAAGGCAGTGACGAGGTAGCGGCGTCAAAGGATGGGGCGGTTTGCTCACTCCGGCTGATCAACCCTGAAGGCAAGACAATGACGTTACTCTTTCCTGCAGAATCCGCCGCGACGCTCGCGAGCCGGATCACCACCGCCGGCCAAGTCGCGGCCGGAGTTGCTGAGGAGATGGGCGATACGGTGGTGGCCTTAGTGCGGCGCTTCGAGGTGTTCGGCTCTTCGGATGGTAGCGTTATTGGTCTCATGTTCCAAAGTGGTGAGGCCCAGTCCAGCTACGCCCTGACTCCGAGCCAGTCCGCCGACCTACGCAAGGGACTTAAAGCAGCGGAGGCCGACGGCAAATCCAAACGCAAGAAGGGCAACTGAGAAGCGGCAGGTCAATCCAGGCCGCTTGAGGGTTCCCGAGAGGGCCGCTGGTGGGATGCCGCTGGCGGCCTTTTTCTTTTGGGAGCCCGGTGGTGGCTGTGGCAGGATCACAGCGGGAGGGCTCGGCACCTCAGCGTGTTCGTGGTGGGCAATGGTGTGGGAAGCTTCCAGCGATGCAGTTAAAGTAACTGAATCTCGTATGACCAATCGCAATCGGCATGGGCACGAGCCAAGGAAGCATCACTACGTACCGGAGTTTATGCTTCGTCCTTGGGCAAAGAGATGGCGCCCCAACCAGATTCTTCTTCGAGGCTACTACTGGGACATGCACGCGCGTCGCCTTCGTTACCGCGAGAACGGCATAGGCGCCTTTTGCTATCGGCTCGATCTACTGACGCTAAAAGGCCGCGCGCAGAACCGCGCGATTCTAGAGTCCCGTTTCTTTCAGTCGATAGACGAAAAGGGAAGCGCGGCAGTCGTTGCGATGGCTGGTCGGGGACCTGAGGGGCTGAGCGCGGATGAACGTTGTGATTTTGCCCGGCTGGTCCTGTCGCTTGAGTGGCGCCGTCCAGCGACTATAGATCGCTTGCGGCAAGAAGGGCGAGCACAGTTAATGGCGGGACTCGATAACGATCCGGAGATACTAGAGGCGTTCCGCGCTCAAGACATAGCCGTGCCGCCGTCAGAATACGCCGAGGGTACGCTAGGTTGGTCGTTTGAGGACCGCGCCGTGCTGATCGTCCAGGGGCTCGTTGATAGCAAAGAGGTAGGTGAGCGGCTTATAAATGCGAATTGGTACTTGAAGAGACTGCGGCGTGAGCACGGATCATTCGTGCTAGGTGATCGGCCGCTGGTGCGCACTCATGGGTTAGACAACGAGGCGGCGACTTGGTTCGTCCCGTTATCTCCGAAGCTCGGATTCTTTGCGACCCAACACTTAGGCGCGCTCAAGCTGATCAAGCGGGCTTCAGCTCGCACCATCGTGGCTAAAGCAAACTGGAGTAGTGCCCAGCAATCCGAACGGTATGTATTCTCGACTGATCAAAGCTGTGAGGCATTGTTATCGAAGTTACTAAAGCCCGGCCCATGATCAACCTTCGCAAACCCCTCGAAGGCGTCCCCGGTCTCCTCCTGCTGGGCGCCCTGTGCTGTTCGGCGCTAGCCCGGCCCGTGCCGATATGACGGTGCGCGAAATACTCCAGTATAGGAACGACGACCTCGTAATCTCCCACGTGAGTGGAGTAGGACTAGGTTTCGTGGCGGCCAACGTGCTCCTGCAAGTGCGAGGAAGCCCACTAATGTACTGTCAGCCGACTAAACTAGAGCTGACTGCAAACCAGTATATGGCCATCCTTGAGGACTACGTGAGGGACAACCCAAAAGCGGCGGACAATCCGATGCCGCCGGTGTTGCTAGTCGCGCTTCAACGCGTCTTTCCCTGCCGTTAATATCATCGGGCTCCCGATGTCCTCAGCGGAATCCCTTCCTCGCTATCGCCCGTCCATCCTCGGTTAGGGCAGCCCACAGGTCCTTCGCCTTGGCTTTCGCCTTGCCCTTGTTGTCGTCCCGAATGACCACCCACCCGCGCTCCACCGCTCGGCTTACAGTCGCGGCTGCCTCACCGAGGGACCGGACGGACTGCCATGAGGGTGCCGTTCTGGTGGCCTTGGAGGCGTCGTAGAGCTTGTAGAGAAGGAAGCGGGCCGCCACGTCCAGCCCCTCACCCCTGGTGTTGGTGCGGCTCTTGGCGGTGCGAATGACGAGGCGGCTAACCATTTATAGCCGGTTGTACCGGATAAGCGCGGAGATGGTGGCGGGGACTTTGTGGTACGCGGCGTGTTCCTTTGAGGGCCGCTGGGTGCGATGCCGCTGGCGGCCTTTTTCTTTTGGGAGCCCGGTGGTGGCTGTGGCAGGATCACAGCGGGAGGGCTCGGCTAGCAACCCGGCGGCATCACCGATTCACGCGTTCGGTCTGTTCTGGCGTTGTGAGGAGATTGATTGGTTTCCCGGAGCCGGCAAATCGGGGGCCTTTCGCCTGTTGGGAAGGAGAGGAAAGAATACAGGTACTCTTCGGCTCACTGACTTTCGTGACCAGCACGGCATCTACATCCTCTACGGAAACTATGGGCCGCACTATGTTGGCTTGACGAGGACTCAGGGGCTCGGCGCTCGCCTCAAACAGCATATGTCGAATGAGAACGCAAATAGATGGGACAGATTCTCGTGGTTTGGCTTTAAGCAAGTCCTAACCCAGAAGGACGACGACGGCCTCCGAGCGCTCAAGGACAAGATGCCGGGGCATAAGTCGATCAGCCCTCACAACACCATCAAAGAGATGGAAGCGCTTCTTATCAAGGCAATGGCGCTCAACAACCGCGCGGACAGCAAGTTCATATCGGCGCTGGAATGGAAGCAAGTCCGCTGGGAGGAGCGAGAGTCTTTGCTAGAACGCGTAAGCAAGTGAGATGATCAATCTCCGCAGACCCCTCGAAGGAATCCCCCGTCTCGTCCTACTAGGTGCCCTCGTCCTCTTCGGCGCGACCATCGGGATATCGCTCGCGCTGGTGTTCTCATGGGTGGACATGAAGGACTCCATGGCGAACTTCCTAGGGGGGCGTGGGCGTCGATATAGGCGTGGTGTCCCTAATCTCTAGGAGGTTGCCACTTGCCCTCGGGGTTGTAGTTGCGTGAACCTTCAAGTCCAACGGCGTTACAGAAGGTGTCGAAAATCGGCCGGAGGATCGCCGCAACGTCGGGCGTTTGCTCTTCGACCACGCAGGTCCCTAGCGGGATGAACTTGCGTTCAAAGAGGCGCGATCCCCAAGCGCGGCCTTCATAGTGAGAACCGAGTTGGAGCGCGAACTTCGAAGCTTTCAGTAGCGCGAGGCATAACAGCGTTGGCGCGGAGTACCCAAGAGTGGCGAGAAGCTTCAAGATAGTCGTCACTTCGCCAACAGCGGTCCGCTCGAACCACCCAGCGTTCAGTACTGGTGGCGAGTCTGTGGAAGATGATCCTGATGCTCTCCTCGGTTCGAACACGGAGACCGCTTCAATCGGTCCTGTTCGGAAGACTTGCCAATAGGTGTATGGCAGGTCGGAGCTAACTGCCGCTAGGTATCCTTCAACGTTGGGGCGGCCAGTTATCGGATGATGTTCGACTGCCCTATATGGCCGAATTTCTCTCAGACGCTCAACGTTCGCTCGTATGTCTAGAGCGACCGGCCGGGCCATTGCGGCCAAGGGCGCGGCATGGATAGCGAGGATTGCACCATCAGACAGATTAACGAGAGGCTGCGGCCCATGATCAATGATGTGCTCCCCGAGGAGGACGGTATGGCGCTCATCGCAGAACTTTTCGAAGCGTTCCTCTGCACGGCCCGCGAGAAGAAACGCGTTCCGAAGCTCATGCGCGTCCATTGGTTGCTTTCCATTGGAAGTACGTTGGTAGTAAGCGATAAACGATCTCGTGGCCGCGTGAGGCCCCACCCAGCTTGGTTGAACACGGACTACGACAACGGCCCTGCCAGCACCGAGGTCTACCCAACGGAACCGAACTGGTGAGATGCGCGGGTCCACCTGGTCGCGAAGCGTATGGTTTAAGGTCTGCTCGAAGGAGTCCCGTGAGGCCACCTTTAGGCCCGGGATATCGACGATGACCGCTTTGGCTTTGTCCGCTTTGACGCCATAGATGAGGTCACCGCCGTCTGTGTTGGCAAAGGAAGTGACGCACGCGCGAAAGTCGCGCTTGGAGTCACCGCTGACGGTAGGGTCCTCGTCCTTGTACTCGATGGTGCGCCCCTCAGCCACTTCATCGTCACGCAGACGTTCAATGTCTCGGAGTCCAATTTGATCGAACGGCACAAAGTCAATCATGCGCTGGTCCTCTCGCCGCGCAGTATCATGCAAAACGATAGATCAATCATCACACGTGCTCACGCGCTGCCAGCTTCCATGTCCGCCCTGATCCTTGCAACAGTGCCCGAGCCCACTCCGAATTGAGCGGCGATCTTATGCTTACCCTTGTCGCCCTTCGTGATGGCCTTCCGGATAGCCTCCTCGGTCTTCCCATCGATCTTCGGCCGCCCCAAGGTCACCCCCTTTGCCTTGGCCCTCGCGAGGCCCGCATTGACGCGCTGCACGATCATGTCCCGCTCGAACTCCGCGAAGGCGCCCGTCACGGCAAACAAGAGCTTCCCTTGGGGCGTGGTCGTATCGAGCATCTGTTTGTCTATGAAGAGATCAACCTTGCAGCCCTCAAGGTGCTTGATGGTGTGCAGTAGGTCCGCCAGCGAGCGGCCGATGCGGTCTAGGGCGAACACCATCACTACATCAAACTTACCGCGCCCAGCGTCCGTGAGCAGACGGTCGAACTCGGGGCGATCCTTCCGGCCCTTCATGCCGCTGATGCCCTTGTCGCTGTAGGTCGTCACGATCTCCCATCCGCGATGAGCAGCGATGGCCTCTAGAGCTTTGGATTGGTTCTCTACGGTCTGCCGATCCGTCGATACGCGGAGGTACAGGGCGGCACGCCTGGGCTTGCTCATCGGTCGTCTCTCCCCAGTGATGAGCGGGTGTACTCGAATGGTGGGCAATAATCAATTCATTTCTGCCCAAGCAGTCCATGTGGGTCACGCCCATTGATTTCGTTGGGTTTTACCGAGACCCTTTCAGAGGGGTTTTCTGCCCACCCTCCAAACGATTGAGTGGACCCTCGAAGGGCTGCACAATCGACCACGCCATGGACAGGACGGACTATCGCTGCAATCTGGAGTACCGCGCTAGGGTGCGAAGTGAATTGCTCGAACTCGTGACACGCTTCCTTGGTGGCAAGGCGACCGTGATCGAGACAGCCAGGGCGGTCGTTAGATACTCCACGCTACCGGAGTCCGAGCTTCAGCCCTTCTTGAACGTGTTCGTGGGCATCGACTCTGAGACTGACGCTCTTCCAGTCGGTGTACAGCGGCAGCATTGGTCTTCCGAAGCACTGAGCAGAGAGGACGTGAAGATCGCCCAAGCTGAGAGCCGGTGGAGCGAGGCCGCCCACGTCGCGGCTGCGAGCATTGCCCCGGTGGCTGTCCTCGAACGCCTCAAGCTGAGGCGCTAGGGCCGACGTCTAATAGGCGCGCGAAGGGGTAAAGGGGGGCCGCGCCGCGCTAGCGGAGGCGCTTAGGAGTTTGAGAATATCCTAGGCTGACATTCCGGACGGGCCTTCAAGGGAGCCCTCGCGGGAAGCCACCGACCGCCCACAGCGGAAGCCCACACACGAGCCCGCACGGGACCGCAGTGAAAGGCGCGCGTGTGGTGCCCTTGAAGGTGTGCCCTGAGGGAGTGCTTGAAGGAGGCCGGTGAGGAGAGCGTCAGATGTATGATTGTTGCTCACATCGCCCACTAGAACCTAAGGCGACACGGCACACGCAAGCCTCAGGTGGAAGCTGCAATGGTCCAAGGGCCTGATGGTGAGAATTGTTCTACTTTGATGATCATCATTGGCAGGGCGTTCCCTCCTGTCCCCGAGGCCGCCTTAGGCCGAGGGGCCTGTTGGTAGGTAACTGCCTTGGAGGGTGATAAGGATGATGATCACCTTCTAGGGTTCTCATTCCTTTGGAGTGTAGAAGGATGATTAGACCTTCAGGCGCCTTCGACACCCTACGCAACTCTTCCTTTGGCTGGCTGCTGTTTCCTTGGAGGAAAGCCTTCTATAGGAGTATCACGATTTACCCCCTCATTCGGCACTTTATCGTTTAACCTCAGCCGGTTAAGACCAATTGCCGGCTCTCACGTGATCACCCGGAGCCCGTCCCGAGCGCCTGCAACAAAAGCCGTCCAAGATTCGCTCAGGAGCCCCGTAGAGCGCCCCTCACACGGAAGAGCGCCCCACGTGCCACTTCTAGAAAACGCGCTGTATGGACTCCCCAGCGCCAGCAATCGCTATGGCATTTCTGCAACGGTGGGCGCTCGCCGGAATTGTGTCATGCTGGGCTCGCGTCCGGGGATGGGGCGGCGGTGGGAGGGGACACGTGAAGCTAAAGCTGGCATTGATTTCGGCGTTCGCTGCGCTTTCGGTTGGAGCAGCGCGGGCCGATCAAGACAACGACGCCATTACCAGATTTGGCCTCGCGGGACACTGGGCCGTGCGATGCGGAGAACAACCGGGCCCTCAAAACCCTCACCGGTTCTTCGTCGCATCCCCTATCGGCAGCCCAATGGAGCAGATTGCCGGAGGTGACCCATCGGGGAACGGCGGCGTGTTGTTACTCTCGAAGGTGCACATCCTCAGCGCAGATCAGATCGCTTATACGACAGTGATAGCCGGCACCCTCTTCAACATCATGCTCACGAAGAACGGCAACAAGCACAGAACGATGGATGTCGTGAGCGCCGCAGGCCAGGCGATAACGAGCCATGGAATCTTAATGGCAACCGGCGTTGAGACGTTCTGGCTTGAGCGCTGCTCCGACTAAAAGCCGGACCGTCTCTTACTATCGTGGTGAGATGGTTACGCGAACATATATCCCGCGTCTCGAACGCCGTTGAGATCAAGGCCGCCCTTCAGGGGTTCTTGCGGTCGTTCCGCGCCGGCATCGTCCAGCATCCGCCCCAAGGTGTTCGCAAGCACATCCGCCGAGTACATCGCCACGAATTCCTCGCGGAGCAGCCGGGCGAGTTCTCCCATCTTCGCAGGCGTGGTGCCGAAGGCATCATGGACGATGGACACGCGATCGATGCCAGCTATCCGCGTCTTCGCCAATGTCCTCATGAGGTGTGCCGCGTCCAGGCTGTGCACGACGTTGGGCGGTGCCCGGTCCTTCACGGTGTTCCAGTCGGTAGCCCCCGAGGCGGCGTAGTACTCGAACGTGATCGTCTTGCCGTTGGCATCCTTCAGCGTGGTCCGCCGCTTCTTGCTCACGCGATAGTCCGCGAGCACGGGGAAGCCGCACGGCGAGGTCCAGGCAAAGCGAAGGTTGGGCTCTACGGCCTTGGCCTTATGGGCTTCTCGCCGTAGCACGCGCTCGCGGTCTCGCATCACCCCCGCGCAAGCCTTGAACCAATCCATGACGACGATGGGCGCTCGGATGATCTCCGACATGGCCTGCCATACGGCATCGCTGAGCACCTTGAAGGCCGAGCCCCGCTCTTCGCGATTGTCCTTCCCCAGCCTCAGCCAGTCAGGGCGCACCTTCTTCCCCTTGCGTATTTGCTTCTCGACGCTCTTCCGCACCTTGTCGCGATTCCCATACTCGGTCCCGCCATAGGGCAACGTCATGACGGATGCTTTCGTGTCCGCCCGCGTCACGGTCCACTCGTAGCGCCACCGGAACGCGCGCGTATCGAGCGCCGTGGCCTTCTCGGCAAGGATTGCGTTGGCTCGCTCGGCTACGTTCGCGTAGATATCACCGGGCTTTTCATCCGCCGTCCGAGGGACAAGGTTGACGCGTCCCCCTGCATCCTCATCGCGCACCAGCGCCGCGCTGTGCTGAATACCGGAGCACGAGCCGTCGATGATCACTGGCAGACGGCAAAGCGGCTCTCCGTTCACATAGTCGGCCCACGCGAAGCACGCCGCGAGGAACTGCCAAGGTGCATCCGCCTTCTCCCACTCGCGGACCATATCGAGCGGGGCCGATGCGATCCTGCAGAACCAATCCGAGTTGAGAGCGGCCCACCGGATACGCTCGTCAAACGACTCCTTGTCCTTGCCGTAGGTGTTCGCCAAATGGATCTTCAGCCACCACGCCCCATCGTCGGTCATCTCGTCGCCCTCGGAGAATTCCAAGAGGCCGCGCTCAAGGTCTCGCCCTTGTGGCGATAGGTACTCCGACTGCGCATAGGCTCGTCCCCGGAAGTCCAGGGCGTAGACGAAGTGAAAGCGGCCACTATCGGAGAAGAGCTTCACCGTCTCGAAGGTGCGCAACTCAGCCACACGCTTCGTCTTCATCTTCCGTTCCTCTGCGTAGTAGTCGCGGCGGCGCGCCAAGAACTTCTCGTGCTCCTTCGGGTCATGATCGGCGGCGTCGGGACGTTCCGGTTCGGGCGCGTTATCCGCACGTGCGAGACCGGCCTCCCCGCGTCCAGTTCGCCGCAACTCCTCGAACACCTCGTACACACGCGGGTTGATACGCCAGCAGGTGTCCTGGGCAGCGTTGAGGGCGGCATAGACGGTGCTGAGGTCGGCCTTCAGGAGAAGCGCTTTGTGCTCCTTACGGGCGTTCTTCACGATCCAGAACGGCCGTTGATTGCGGGGGACCGATGGATGATCGAGCGAGCCGCGTCCGTGGAAGCCGCCGCCGCTGGGCTCCGTCCAGGGCACCGGGGGATCAATCGTCGGAAAGAACACCTCGGCCGATGCAGCTTCGAACTCAGCCGCATTACTGAGCCAGTGGGCGGCAGTTTCAGTGAGGCGCAGGCCGTTGGTCCGCCGCTTGCCCACAGCCACCGGGGCCTTGTGATGTTCGAACATCCCGAGTCGCACGAGGTAGTCTACGAACGCTGCACCGACGGCCTTGGTGGCGGGTTCATCCCAACCTTCGCCGTGCTCCTCCAATTCTCGAGCCCAGCCCATGAGGTATGCCTTGCGGGCCTTCCGCCGCATGAGCGGGTCGGTCGAATGCCCAAGCCGCGCCCGCACCGCCTCCGCTTGGTAGGGATTGAGCTTCCTCCACCGTGCCTCCAACAAGGCATCTTCGCAGGCAGCCCCGAGCTTCGCTTGCATGGTGATGCCGGGCACCCACTCCGCAGTCATGCCGTTGACCGCCGCGCGAGCCACCGCGAGGCACACCTCGGGAATGGGTGCTCCTTCAAGGTGCCTTAAGGCTCGTCCGTGCGGCACTGCCCGCCGGCCACCTTCGCGGGTTTCGAGGGCATTCGTGAGGAGGTCCATGAGCCCGTTCACGATCTCCCGAACCGCTGTGCTGCCGGTCCGCGTGCGCGTCTCGCCGCTACTCTCTTTGGCCTTGCTCCATTCCTTCCGTGCTTTGTTGCGTCCCTTCTCGCGGGCGAGCGTCGTCAGCGCCTCTTGGGTGAGCGCAGGTGTGTGCAGGGGGTGTAACTCCTAGGCTGTATGTGTGGGAGGAGTTGAGAAGAAGAGGAGCCCGAGCGTTAGCCCGAGCCCCTCGATACCTGCCTAGTGGCGCGTCGGCTGATTGCGAACGAAGCTCATCTCAAAGTGCTCGGCGTGCGGTAGGGCCCCTAGCTCGGCCTCTTCACGAACCACCGTCGCCAACGCTGCTAGCTGGCCCTCGTTTGCGGCGATGCAATGCACGCCAACATCAAGCGTCACGCCATCAGTGGTGCTCAGGTAGTACACCTTCACCGCGCGCAGGTGGCGGCCATCTACAATGGGCCTCAGTGCAGCATCGATCTCAGCGTGAAAGTCCTTCGGGAGCTTCAGCGGGCCGCCCACTAGTTCCAGGCCCTACCGATTCCGAGGATACCACCAGCGTTGAAGAGGCCGCCGCTTCCGTTAGTGACGGGCGTGGTGTCTTTCATAAAGGAAGCACCGATGCCGAGTGCGGCGCCAACATAATTACCGATGATGCTGTTTGTGGGGTCAGAGGGCAGACCTTCCTTGATCGAAAGGATTTGGTTCTGGGCCGACATTTGATCCGACTTCTTCTCGTCCTCGGCCTGACCGATCTGGCCCTTCTCATCGGATTCCAGATTCATGATATCGGAGCCCGTGGCGACGTTGTAGGCGCGGTACAATTGCTGCACCGAGCTTCCCGTCACACCACCACCGCCGGCTGCCGCCGCCGCTTCGCCTTCGGCTCCGCTTAGCCTCTCGCGAGCCTGCCCTTCTTTGACCGTCGCTTGGTTCTGCACCTGCATCTCTTGAAGGCCGGCGGTCGCGTACTTGAAGATGGTCGAACGGTTTATCGCGTCGGCCTCCGCGTTGGCGGCCTCGATTTTGCGATCATAACTCGCCATATCCGAACTGGACTTAGTGATGGCCCCCGCGATGGACATGAGCGCGGACGCTCCGAAGAGCACTGATGCGTCGCAGATGTTAGCCTCCATGATTTGAGTTGATGGGCGCAATCAGCGGAGGAAGACCGGGAAGGGCGAGCCCGAAGGTACCAAGCTTGATGAGATGCTTCCGAAGTTCCGCAACGTCACTCGCCTGATAGTCATACGGCCGATTGAACGCGGAGCGGATGCATCGCGGGCCAATGCCGAGTGAGCGCCAGTTGGCGGCGACGCGCTTCGAGATGCCAAGTTGCTTGATGGCTTCGCCTTCGGAGATGAGCGGGCCTGTAGCATTGCCGGTGACGATCACGCTTCCCTCTGCACTAAGTGGTGCGTCGACGCCGTGGAGCTTAAGGCCGAACCTGCCAATGCCGAGCAAGCCGGAGCGAATCTCGTCAACGGACTCGCTTTCATATGAGAAGGGTTCTTGGTGATCGAACTTGGCGCATCGCGGTCCAATGTCGCGGCGTCTCCAGCTAGCGCATATGCCGGCCGTGATCCTGAGCAGCTTTTTCAAGTCGTCTTGAGTAATCCAACCGCTTCGCGCGGTCGGCGTGGGAGACATTGTGAGTGTTGTCCTCGTGGAGGAACGGTGGAAGGCGCGGCGGTGCGAGCGGCGGGGAGGCTCCCAAATGGGCCATACCCCTATCTAGTACTGTAGGAAGTTTGGGTGCCCCATCCCAGCGGTTACGAGAACAGGTACTCGGACGAGGCAATGGCTTGCGGTTTGAACTCATTGAACGTCTTACCCGGAGGCACGTTCGGGGCATTCTGGGATAGCAATGCCAAGTGTGCATCGCAGGTCGCGTAGAGCGCCGCGAACTCTTCTCGAAGTACCCTGTGGAGCTTGCCTGTTTTGTTCGGTGTCGTGGCGAAGGCATCATGCACGGCCGCAAGATTGCGTACGCCCTCCTCACGAGCACGCTTCAAGGACTGGAGCAAATGCGAAGCGTCCAGGGAGTGGATGAAATTTGGAGACACAGAGTTGATCGTCTTCTTCCAATCAATCCTCTCCGACAACTGATAGTGCCGCAAAGTGGGAGGGGCCTTCCACGCGTCGGAGTAGGGACGAACGGGCTGGCCTGCGTCCGGTTTACGGTAGTCCAAAACGACAGGAAGACCACTGGGCGCCGTCCAGGCTACACGCGCATTCTTCGCCTTCACTGCCCTGACGATGTTTTTTGTCCACTCCATCGCTTCCACTGGCCGCGCAAGGACCCTGGTCATCACCTCCCAAACAACATCCGAGAGGAAACGCGCCGCCGACCACGCCTCTTTATGATCTTTCCAGAAGGGCTCGCTCTTCTCCTTCCTCATGCGCTCTTTCACGGCGTCTAGGAGGCGCCTCGGCTGACCTTGCTTGGTGGCGCCATAGGGCAGGACCATCACGGCGCCCTTTAAAATCTTCCTATCGATCTTATTCCAGTTAAGCCAAACGCGCGCCCACGGGTCAGCCGACGCTTGAAGTCGTCGCACGGTCTCTTCCGCGACCTCCCTATAAAGGTCCCGAGGAGCGTTGGCGGGAAGCACATTCACCGCCTCCGCCGTTCCCCTGTCGCCTATGACTGCCGACCAGTGCTGAAGCCCCGAACAGGACCCATCAAGGTACACCGGAAGCCGGCACTCCGATTTCGGATCATCTTCAAACGCCTTCCACGCGAAGCACGCGGCAAGGAATTGGCACGGGTCGTCAGCGGAACGCCACAGGCTATCCCTGTCGTAGGGCTTGCGTGCAGCGGCGCGAATGGCGGTGAGATTGCCTTCTGTCCAGGCCCGACGCTCGGGAAACGGCTTTTTGTCCTCTCCATGTCCCCAACAGTTAGCAAGCCGGACTTGCAGCCAGCCCACACCCTCGCGGGTCAGGGGCTCACCAGTAGAGAACTCCAGAAGGCCGCGTTGGAGGTCGTCTCCCTGTGGTGACAGTGCGTCCGAAACGGGATACGCCCTGCCTCGGAAATCGACGTTGTGGGCAAAGTAGATCGCAGGATAGCGCGCGTACTTTGAAGCGGTAGACAACGCCGTGGCCTGCGCCCGCCGTCGAGACCGGGCGGCTTCGCGGTCGGAGTACGCTTCGGCCTTCTTCGCTTTACTCTCAGAAAGTTTCTGAGGGTCAGCCGCGTCTTCATCCGAAAGGTTGTCCGGGATGGCCGGCTCCGAGGTAGTGATGCCCGGTATCTCCTCTTCCCTCGCAGCGAGCGTCTCAACCACTCTCAACACGCCCCGGTTAACGTGCCATGCGCTCCGCTGCAGAGCGTTTAAGCCGGCATAGACGGTAGAGAGATCGGCCGCTTTGAGTTTGGTCTCCAGCGTCGTTCCTTGCTCGTGATCGAACCGCACAAGCGGGAGTGGCTGAAGTCCCTTAGGGAGCCCCGGTGAGCCGCCATAGGATGCTCCGCTACAGAGGAAGCCGCCTCCGCTGGTATCCGTCCAGTCCAGCGGCCTTATGATCATTGGATGGGAGCGCGCCCGTGCGATAAGCGTCTCCGCTGCCGTCTGGTAGATGCCGTCTCCCTTGGCCGTAAGGCTTACTTTCCAGGCGGCCCGCCTGCCCTTTTCACTGACCTGGGCTTTAACAACTAGGCCTGCCGCCTCCAAGTAGGCGACGAAGAGGCCGCCTATGTGCGTCCTGTCCTGTCCTTCCCATTTTTCCGAGCGGTGCGCGGCTACTGCCGCTTCTCTCCTCGCGAGGAAGGCACGCACGGCGGAGAAGTTGTGGTGGCTTAGTGCTCTCCAAAACTTTTGTTCTTCGGCCTTTGCGCTCGGCCCGCCTACCCTCGGCTTGCGCCAAAGGTTCCACTTGATCGTATCCTCAACGGCCTCGGCTATGGCGAGTGCCAACACGTTGAGGGTTGTCCCGCGATCTAGGCGGTTGAGAGCGGTCCGCGCCGCCGCATGACAGGCATTGAGGCGAATACTTGAGACCAGTTCCTTGCGGAGCTTATACCGAGCGCCTCCTCCCTTTTTAGACACGTGTTCAAGATCACTGTTGAGATGACGAAGCATCACGCGCGCAAAGCCCGAGGTAACGTGCGAGCCCACTTTGCCGGCTGCAGGCTTTCCCTCCAATTGCTTAACTCTCGCCTTCCTGTGAAGCTCTTCGGCTACGGCTCAGGAGGTATTCATCGTACCAAGTCGGAGTGCTCGTCTTCACGTGGACGCCCTCCGGGATGCCGCGCGGGCCTCCCTCGGGACCATCTTCACGGCCGGTATTTGGGCGATGCACTTGGCCTTCGTCGCCAGTGAGTGGCCGTGACCATACCGAGCGCTCATCCCCTGTCGCGCGTGGCCCGTGAGAGCGTCGCGGACTTCCTCGGGAGCCTTGGTGTGGCGTAACTGGTCCTCGAAGCGATGCCGCCAAGAGTGGGCCGTGAGCCGGGCATCCTTGATGCCGACAATGGTACGTGCCCACTTGCGGTAGACGCGACTCCCGCCATCGCCCTTGTGGCCATACTTGCCCGTCGTCAATTCGGGAAAGATGAACTGGCCCGGCTTCACACTGGCGACGAACTCGAGAAATCCCTCCGCGATGATCGCAGGGTGTATCGGTACATCACGACGTGAAGCGGCGTTCTTGAGGCGCTGGCCTTTCCCTTCGTTCGTGATCCGCAGGAAGTAAAACCCGCCGCGCTGGCCGGCGGCCTGCTCGCCCTTGCACGTGCCGCCCTGGTCCGCTTCCTCCCGCGATGCCCACCGCACATCCTCACGGTATAACTGCGATACTTCCCCAATGCGCTCACCGCCATAGGCCATAAGCCAGGGCAACCATCGTAGCGCCCCCCTTTCCTTCCGGGCCGCACTCAGCAACCTCGCCGCATCCTCATTGCTGTACGGATGACGGGCCGCGCCCTTCGTGGCATCGGCCTTGATCTTGAACTTAACGGACGCCAGCGGGTCAACCCGCAACGCGCCTACTGAGGCCGCAGCGGCGAAGCACGTTCTGACGCCCGCCCGGTATCCCTCGTTGATCGTTTTGGCTGCGAGCTTCTTCGGGCCTTCAGCCAGGGAGATCAACCAGCGCGGAAGGTCGCTGGCAGTGACGCGCGTTGCATCGTCATGCCCAAGGAACGTAGCGAAGTCGGATAGAGCCTTCGCGAGGCGGTCATAGGTCTTACGGTCGTAACGCTCCTTGCCTGCCTTCCAATACTCCACAAGGCCAGTGATGGAGACCGGCGCAGAAGTTGGAGCTACCGGGAACCGTTGGGCGAAGGTCTCATCTGTCCACGCGCCACCACGCGCACGCCGCTGGAGAACCGCATAGGCACCGTCTAGCGCATCCCGAGCAAGGTCGCAGAAGTCCGCCCACTGAGCGTCAGCGAGTACGATGCCCTTCGCGTCCAGCAACTCCTTCGCGGGCTTTGTGACGACGCCTTGCGTGGTGGCTGGAACGTTGTAGGCACGTGGTGCGAGAAGCATGAAGCGGTGGCCTGCCCACGCATCGTTGGAAGTTCCCCATGGGGCAGCTTCGCCGTTGCCATTAGTGGGTATCGAAGAGTTGAGGCGCTTAGCCTCCGGTCGAGGAGCCGGGTCTAGTGCGTGCCGTTCGAGGATGCTTTGGGCAAGCTCCCCAGCGAGCGCGCGCAGGTCTTCGGATAGGAGCGTCATCGGAACCAAGTGGCCGGACCGTACTCCGGCAGCGGACCGCGCCTGCTCTTCCAAAGATGAAAGCAATGAGGTGTACTGGGCGATGAACGGTAGCGCTAATCGCTCCGCCTCGCGCTTCTCTGCGGTGCCAGTAGAGCGCTTGAACTCGCTGCTGGCGTGGTGAGCGCGGAGTCCCTTGGGGATCACGCGCCGGTACTCCCACATCCCCGTCCGCTTGTTCTTCCTGAGTCCGAGCAATCTGAAAACCGTCACTTCAATGTACCTCGCCAACGTACCACGGCGAGCCAAAGGAAGCCGATAGAACCGG
>Ga0206813_1127_pt1 | contig 15771 bp, 13 predicted proteins | sample Alteio_BWOrgCont_92_FD_152856 | JGI IMG/M metagenome (GOLD analysis project Ga0206813, IMG submission 152856) | Enriched cells from forest soil in Barre Woods Harvard Forest LTER site, Petersham, Massachusetts, United States -... | ecosystem: Environmental > Terrestrial > Soil > Temperate forest >...
TTGAATGATGTTGATGGTACGGGTATTTATGCAGGTAAAAAAAGTGAAGTGATAGTTATAAAAGATATTACGGCAAATACGGCTACTAATAATGCCCGTCAGATTTATTCGAAAATAGCAGGATTAAATATTTGGGAAAGTGATGGAGGTGCCGGAATTCAATTATCGATTGGTGGAAGAGGTTTAGATCCTAACAGGACAAGCAATTTTAATACCCGTCAAAACGGATATGATATTAGTGCCGATGCACTTGGTTATCCGGAAAGCTATTACACACCTCCTGCGGAAGTAGTAGAAAGAATAGAAATAGTTCGCGGAGCATCTTCATTACAATACGGGACGCAGTTTGGCGGCATTATAAATTTTAGAATGAATAGTGGTGTTGATAGTGAAAAAGCTCAGGTTGTTTCACGATTAACAGGAGGTTCATGGGGCTTTGCAAATACATCAACGAGTATAGGCGGTACCGTTAATAAAGTAAATTATTATGCTTTTTACCAACATAAACAAGGTGATGGATGGCGCCCTAATTCTCATTTCAATGATAATACGGCATATATTTCTGCTACATTAAAAGCAACCCGTAAATTATCTATTACTGCTCAATATACTTTTATGAGTTACCTGGAGCACCAACCGGGAGGATTGCCAGATTCTACGTTTAATCGGGATCCTCGTGCATCCACAAAAACAAGGAACTGGTTTAGAGTAAATTGGAACTTGGGGGCAGTATTGGTTGATTATGCTATCAATAATAATTTAAAATTCAATTCGAGATTTTTCGGCCTTATTGCAGATCGCTCTGCATTAGGTGTTATCAATACGGTAATCGATGTTTATCCCGATGGGCCACGTCAGTATCGTACGGATAGTTATATGAATTACGGAAATGAAAGCAGGCTAATATATACCTACAACACAAAGAGAAATAATCCATTTGTTTTATTAACGGGTATACGATATTATAATGGCTACACTGATAGAAGAATAGGAAATGGCAATTATGGTTCGGGAGGTACAAAAGCTGATTTTGCTTTTAATCAATCAGATGAATATGATTCTTTGAATTATTCGAGGTATACATTTCCCAGTCATAATACTGCCTTGTTTGCTGAAAATATTTTCCGTGTAAATGCTAAACTTAGTATTATTCCCGGTGTGCGTTATGAGAATATTGTTACTAAGGCTAATGGTTTTTATAACAACGTTTTTGCAACTCAAACGGATTCTGTACTTTCTTACAACCTTGTTAATGAAAATAGGGTAAGTAATCGATCATTCCTGATCGGAGGTATTGGTGTTAGTTATACTCAAAGTAGTGCAACACAATTGTATGCTAATATCTCACAAAATTACCGTGCCATTAATTTCAATGATATGAGTATTGTTAATTCAACATATTTGGTAGATCCGAATTTAAAAGATGAAACAGGATACTCCGCAGACATGGGAATAAGAGGACATATCAGCGATATATTAAATTATGACGTTAGTATTTTTACAATTCATTATAATGACAAAATAGGCATGATACCCTCGCTTGTAGTTGCTGATAAAGAATATGTAACCAATATATCTCAATCAAGAAATTTTGGCTTTGAATCTTTTGCTGAAGTTGATATATGGAAATTGATCAAAGGCAGTGAAGCAAAAATGAAAGTGGCTGTTTTCTCTAATTTGTCTTTTACAGATGCAAGATATGTTCACAGTCAAAATTCATCTGTTGAAGGTAATTATGTAGAGTCCGTTCCACCGATTATTTTAAAAACGGGAGTTACGTTTCAAAAAAACAGATTTACTGCAACGTATCAATATTCTTATATGGCAAAACAATTTGGAGATGCCACCAATGCAACTACACCAAGTGATAATGGTATTTATGGTTTAGTACCTTCTTATTATGTGATGGATCTTACTGCAGATTATAAATTGAGCAAACGATTTATGTTTTCCGGATCGATCAATAATCTTACTAATCACATGTATTTTACACGTCGGGCTGATAGCTATCCTGGTCCTGGTATTATTCCTGCTGACGCAAGGAGCTTTTATTTAACGCTACAGGCTAAGCTTTAATAGGTGCTGTTAAGCCTTTATTAAAAATTAGGTCTGATTTATTGCTAAACATTAGTTTGTAAGTATCTTGCCGCAAATTATTTATTGCATGAAAAAAGCCCAGGTTGTATTGAATGTTATTTTGGTTGTATTAATAGCTGTTTTGTTTTTTCTTTATTTTTCCGGAAGAAGAAAAGAGTGTATGGCAACAGCTAACTGTTCAGTTACAAAAGATAGCATGGGAGGAGCTAAACATCCTACAATTGCTTATTTTGAATTAGATTCTCTTAATAATCAGGTTACATTTATTGGAGACAAGAAAAAAGAATTGGATGCTGAACAGAAAGGTATAGAAAGTGATTACGAAAATTCATATCGCCAGTTAGAAGCAGAAAAAAACAATTTCTTAAAAAGAGGAAGTGCGATCACTCAACCGGAAGCCGAAGCGTTCCAGGAAAAATTGGTTCAACAGCAACAACAGGTAGAAGCGGACAAGCAATCAAGATCTCAAAAATTAGCAGAAAAAGGTGCTAAAATAATGGAAGACGTACAATCAAAGTTGAAAGATTTTTTGGATGATTATAATAAAGATAAAAGATACACCTACATCTTTGCAACCGGAACAGGCTTGGATTATATGTTCTATAAAGATTCTACATTAAATATTACCAATGATATTGTGAAAGGATTGAATGATAAAATGAACAATTCCAAGTAGGCAATAATCCAATCAAATTATTTATCTTCATCCCGTTGCAAAACGGGATTTTTTATGCCGTAAACCTCAACAACCAGCTTATGAATGATACTGCTAATAAAACCAGTTTTAAGCCATCATTGGGATTGTTTGATTCAACAATGATCGTTGCGGGATCGATGATTGGCTCCGGAATCTTTATTGTGAGTGCAGATATGCTGAAAGAAGTTGGTAGCGCAGGATGGTTGTTAACCGCATGGCTGATTACAGGTTTTATGACTTTGACAGCCGCGGTAAGTTATGGCGAATTAAGCGCCATGTTTCCTAAAGCAGGCGGACAATATGTTTATTTAAAAGAAGCATATAATCCTTTGATCGGATTTTTATACGGCTGGAGCTTTTTTGCTGTAATACAGACAGGTACTATTGCCGCGGTAGCCGTTGCTTTTGCAAAATTTGGCGGTTATTTTTTCCCTTCTTTAATTTGGGAAGATGCTAATACTTTTAATCTTTTAGGATTACATGTGCACTATGCGCAACTAGTTGCAATTGTGTTGATCATTATCTTAACCTTTATCAATACAAAAGGGATCGAGGCAGGAAAGATAATTCAAACAATCTTTACCTCTACCAAATTAATCTCATTGTTTGGGTTGATACTGGCGGGTTTTATTACTTTTAAATGGAACACATGGCACTTGAACTGGCAGAATGCGTGGACGATGCAACACATTACCAAAACACCTACAGGTATTAGTTTCGAACCTTTATTAATGGGAGCTGCATTAGGTGCAATTGCCAGCGCAATGGTAGGCAGTATTTTTAGCAGCGATGCCTGGAACAATGTAACTTTTATCGCGGGAGAAATAAAAAATCCTAAAAAAAATATTGGTTTGAGTTTATTTTTAGGAACACTGATCGTTACGGTTATTTATATCTTGATCAATGTTGTTTATTTGGCGAATGTGCCGTTAACTGATCTGGCTTTTGCAAAAGATAATCGTGTCGCTTTAAGTGCCTCAGAAGCCATTTTTGGGGCCAGCGGTACTATCATTATAGCCCTAATGATAATGGTGTCAACATTTGGTTGTAATAATGGATTGATACTGGCAGGCGCCAGGGTTTATTACACAATGTCGAAAGATCAGCTGTTTTTTAAAAATGCCAGTAAACTAAATAAAAGTAGTGTACCAGAATGGGCATTATGGATACAATGCGCCATGGCTTGCGCCTTGTGTTTAAGCGGGAAATACGGAGATCTGTTAGATATGGTTTCTTTTATCGTGGTAATATTTTATGTGCTGACCATTGCAGGTATTTTTATATTAAGAAAGAAAAGACCAGATGCAGAAAGGCCGTATAAAGCATTTGGGTATCCTGTATTACCGATTATTTATATTTTACTGGGAGTTGTTTTTTGCACTTTATTGATCATTTATAAGCCACAATTTACATGGCCGGGACTCATTATAACGCTAATTGGCATTCCTTTGTATTATCTTGCAGTCCGAAATAAAACAGCTACAGAATAACTTTTCAGCGAATGAAAAAAATATTTGTGAATGGCACTTTTGATGTACTGCATATTGCACATATTCGGTTGTTGAATTATGCTAAAAGTCAGGGTGATTATTTACATGTTGCCATCGATACAGATGCACGTGTAAAAGAAAAAAAAGGAGAAACAAGACCCATTTATCCGCAGGAAGAAAGGAAATTTTTTTTAATGAATCTGAAAGCGGTAGATAACGTTTCTTTTTTTTCAACCGATGAAGAATTGGAAAATACGATCAAAGAATATGCGCCGGATATAATGATAATAGGTAGCGATTGGAAAGGCAAACCCGTTATCGGTTCGCAATTTGCAAAAGAATTAAAATTTTATGACAGAATCGAAAATTACTCAACCACAGCAACCATTCAAAGTATTATTGATAGGCGATAGTTGTGTTGATGAATATGTTTACGGTATTTGTTCGCGCCTGAATCCTGAGGCTCCTGTGCCTGTATTGGATTATAGTAGAACTGAATACAAGCCGGGTATGGCGGCAAATGTGTATGAAAATTTAAAATCTTTTAAGCTGGATGTAGAATTCATCACTAATAAAGAAAAGATAGTAAAAACAAGATATGTAGATCATAAATACAACCATCAGATATTGCGTGTTGACAGACATGAAACATTATCGCCACTGCTTGAATCTGCATTTGATAAAAAGTATGATGCCATCGTAATTTCAGATTACGATAAAGGATTTATTACCAAAGAAAGATTGTTTGATATTGTAGCAAAAGCGCATTGTCCTGTTTTCGTTGATACCAAAAAGAAGGTTGTCCCCGAAAAAGACAATTGCTTTATTAAAGTGAATGAGGTTGAATTTAATGCCTTGATCGATCCCCCCAAAAATGTTATTACAACATTGGGTGAAAGAGGATCCCGCTATAAAGATATTGTTTACCCAACAGAAAAAGCAATGGTTTTTGATGTAGTTGGTGCGGGCGACACATTTCTATCCGCGCTTACTTATTTTTATTTATTGACGGGTAGTATTGAAAAAGCAATTCCTTATGCTAATAAGGCTTCTACAATTGTAGTGCAACATATTGGCACGTATGTATTGACAGAAAAAGATGTTGCCAAAATTTTAGAATAATACAGATCTATATAATTAGAAGAATATGAATACAACTGCAAAAATAATAGTAACTGGTGCGGCAGGTTTTATCGGAAGCTGTTTAGTTAGTTTTTTGAACGAGCAGGGATACGAAAGTTTAATTTTGGTTGATGAGTTTGATCGTGAAGACAGGACATTAAATCTCTTACATAAAAAATTTATTGTTCAGGTTGAAAGAGAGAATTTTTTTGAGTGGTACCAAAAAGAAAATATAAAAGCCGATTTCGTTTTTCATTTAGGAGCACGTACAGATACTACAGAATTTGATTATTCCATCCATCAGCATTTGAATGTTGATTACTCTGAAAAGATGTGGAAGCTTTGTATAGAGAATACTATTCCTTTAGTATATGCCTCTTCTGCCGCAACTTATGGAGATGGCACTTTTGGTTACAGTGATGAAGATGATAGTTTAATTGAAAAGCTTCAGCCATTGAATCCTTATGGTGTTTCTAAAAACGAATTTGACAAATGGGTGCTGAAACAAACTATACATCCACCTTTTTGGGCAGGCTTGAAATTCTTCAATGTTTACGGGCCTAATGAATATCATAAAGCAAGAATGGCGAGCGTTATCTTTCATTCTTTCAATCAGATAAAACAAAATGGTAAAGTAAAATTATTCAGGTCACACAAAGAAGGATTTAAAGACGGTGAACAACTGCGTGATTTTGTTTATGTAAAAGATGTTGTGAACGTTTGTAATTGGTTAATGCAGAATAAACCAGCTTCTGCTATTTATAATTTGGGAACGGGAACAGCACGGCCATTTAATGATCTGGTAAAATCTACTTTTGCTGGCTTAGGTTTAGAACCTAATATTGAGTTTATTGATATGCCTTTGGATATAAGAGATAAGTATCAATATTTTACAGAGGCATCAATGGATAAATTAAAGACAGTAGGTTACACTGAAGAATTCTATACACTTGAAAAAGGTGTAGAAGATTATGTAAAAAATTATTTAAGTCCTCACCTTTTCTATTAATAACAATGGCAAAATTCTTAATTATCAGGTTCTCTTCAATTGGTGATATTGTTTTAACAACACCCGTTGTTCGTTGTCTGAGAAAGAAATTCCCTGATGCGGAGATTCACTTTGTTACCAAAGCTGCATTCAAAGATATCGTTGCTAATAATCCATACATTAATAAAGTTCATACGCTTGGTGATAATTTCGAATTAATGCTGAATGAATTGAAAGCTGAAAAATTTGATTATATCATCGACCTTCATCATAATTTAAGAACACTTCGTGTAAAAAGGTTTTTAAAAGGTGTGAAATCTTTCTCTTATGATAAATTAAATATTGAAAAATTTATCTACACCAAACTTAAAATAAACATACTTCCTAAAAAACATATAGTTGACAGAAATATAGAAACAGTTAAAAAGCTCGGTGTTGTAAATGATGGATTGGGATTAGATTATTTTATCCCCGAAAGAGATGTGGTACAAAAGGCAGAGATACCGATGTCTCATCAATTTGGTTACATAGGTATTGTTATTGGAGCAACAATGGCTACTAAAAAATTGCCACTACATAAATTAAAAGAGCTTTGTAATGCTATTAATCATCCGATCATTTTATTAGGAGGAAAAGATGATTTTGCGGTAGGAAATGCTATTGAGCTGTTAGATGATACAAAGATCTATAACTCATGCGGCAAGTTTAATTTGAATGAATCGGCCGATCTTGTGCGCAACGCTAAATTAATTATTTCTCATGATACAGGACTGATGCATATTGCAGCAGCTTTTCAAAAACCTATTATTACTGTTTGGGGGAATACTGTCCCTGAATTTGGCATGTATCCTTATTACGGTGTAAAATCATCCCGGGAATTTACGAATGTAGAAGTGAACAAATTATCATGCAGACCTTGCAGTAAGATAGGGTATAACAAATGTCCTAAAAAGCATTTTAAATGTATGGAGCAAATAAACATACAGGAAATAGCAGACCTTTCTTATAAATACTTAGGCAAGTAAATATCATTACTACTGCACGTTTACTTTCTTAAAACCTACGGACCTAAGGAAGTTTTCCATCATGACATTTGCAACAGCAGTAGCTTTCGGCAAAATATTTTGTTGCATAGCATCAGCGATCATTTTGTTGCGCAATTTTATTTTAACGGCAGTCACTTCGCTGTCTGTCCAATTGCCTTTTTCATCAAAAGTCTCAAAATCAGAAGGGTTGGTAATTACCTGCAGAATTTCTGTTTTGGGTAAAGTAATAGAAACCGAATCATCATTTACATATATATCCTTTTCTTTCAGCGCAGCCAGATCTATACCTGCTAACATTTTACCTTTACCAATTAAAACGATTTCATCATCTAAATATTTAATTGGCGCTGCTATTGTAACAGAAGGAAGTATTGGGATAGTGAAAATCGGCTTTCCTTTTTTTATGGAGTCAACTACAATTTCACTGTAAGCAGTAATGGTAATTAATTGCGACAGGCTATTAATTTCTTTAACGAGAATTGGTGTATTGTCAATAGTAACAGGCTGTGCAATAAATATATTGCTAAAAGAAGGAAGTAGTTTAATTCGCTGGCATATCAATATAATAACGAGTATGCCCGCTACAAAAAATAAACATTTGGTTAATAGTTTAAGCAAAATGGATAGTTACTTTTTTATAGCCTAAACGCGTTAAAAAATTAGTGATAAATAAAGTAGCATTTTTTTCTCCAGCTTCTAAAATGCCTAGTGAATCAATGCTGTTTTTTATTTGATTTTCTGCTTGTGTTGCCAGCGTATTTCTTTCTTCACTGGTAAAAGGATCTCTTAACAAATTTTCTGATTCGTATACTTGTTGTACATCTTCAGGTTTTATATTGATTGATATTAATTTTGCATGAGGCAATTGTAAGTCAATATTCTTATCGTCAATATGTACATTATTAGGGGTAATTGCAGATAGATCTATGCCGGCAGTAAGGGTGGCTTTGCAGCTCATCAATATTTTTCGATCACCTATTTTGTACCATGTTTGATTATCGTTTGCTTTAATGATTTTTGTAACAACATATTGAGCAGTGGCCAGGTCACTCATTTGCTGTAGTGCCATTACCTCCTGCATTTGTCGCTCTTTATTATTGCAGCTAAGCAGCAATAATAAAGACGCCATTAAAAAAGAGGTAATAGTTTTAAACTGCATGATTGCAAATTAGTTGGTTGGTCCGTATTGTACAAAATTAATTATAAATTTGTACCCATGAAGAAAGTAGCTGTTATAGTAGCAGGAGGGAGTGGTAGTCGTATGAATACTGCTCTGCCAAAACAGTTTTTGTTGATAAAAGGTAAGCCAATACTGTATTATACACTTGCTACATTTTTAGAAGCGTATAATGATCTTACCATAATTTTGGTTCTTCCCGAAGAATTCATATCGGCCGGACAAGAAATTATCGATACTTTTTTTGATTACAAGCGTATTCAAATTACAACGGGTGGTAGTACAAGGTTTCATTCTGTACAAAACGGACTGAAATTAGTTAAAGAAGAGAGTATTGTTTTTATACACGATGGTGTACGTTGCTTATTAAGTACTGATTTAATAAAGGAATGTTATGAAGCTGCTATTGAATTTGGATCCGCCATTCCTGTAACCGATTCTAAGGATAGTGTTCGTATCATAACGGAAGATGGCAATGAGCCAATAGATAGGACTAGTGTCAAGTTGGTGCAAACGCCACAAACATTTCACAGTAAAATAATATTGCCTGCTTTTAAAATTGACTATAAAGATAAATTTACTGACGAAGCAACAGTAGTAGAAGCTTTTGGATTAAAAGTTCATTTAATAGAAGGGGAAGAAAATAATATTAAAATCACTAAGCCCCTTGATATAACAATTGCTGAACAGATATTAAATAAGTCGCTTGATTAGTTGAAAGTATTATTTTTTCAGGAGTCGTATTAGTTTTGGCAGTTTGTTTAGCTTTATTCCCATGTATTTTTCTTCTGTAGCACCAAAGCTGCTATAAAAAAAGGCGACATTATTGATCTCACTTCCCTCAAAATCTAATAGCAAATTTTCTCCTGCATGATCTTTGATGAATGCGTTGATAAGTAAATGAGAAGCACCGATAGTTTTTCCATTAGGATGGTTGCCCACTAAAATATAATACGCTCTCTCATGTGAAAAAAAGAAAGCACAGGATGCAAGAAGTTCATTGTTGTGTGAATAGGCGCCATAAGTGATGGCTTTTTGTTGATTATGTAGAAGCTTGTATAACTGCATGATCTTTTCATAATCTTCGTCAGTAACAGGAGAAAATTTATTCGACTGTTCTGCTGCTAACATTATTATCTCTTCAATTGAAATCTCTTTTTTTACTATACAACCTAATTGTTCAGCCTTTTTAATATTACGTTTTGTGCTATCGCGAAATGAAGCAAATAACAATTCATAATTTTTATTGAGCGGTAAGATGTAATTAGTTCTTTTATATAATTCAAAGTGAGATACAGAAAAATAATTCGAAAGATAAAAATCCCAATATTTGAATTTTTCGGGAATTGCGGTCAGGAATTTATTTAGCAGATCAGCAGATATATCTTTTCCGAAAATACCCAATGAAGCTGTAAAGAAAGGTTGGTATATATAATAGAAACCGTATTTTTTATTCCAGGTGAGAGGCATTACTGCTTCATAATCATTCAATATTAATGCATCCCAGTTTTTCGCCATTGCATCTAAATAATATGAATAAGCATATATCAAACCATTGCTTGCATTAGTTATGCAGTCATCCCATTTCTTTTTATCGATTGTGTTGTTGGTGAGATATTTTATGTTCATCATTGTTAAATTAGTCAACCAATGTTTGATAAGCCGGAGGAACAAATTTTTTCAGCATTATATTTTGTACATCAATGCTAAATGATATTCGTTTTAAAAAAGTATTTTGTTGCGGATCGCTTTCTAAAACACTGTTAAAATCACTGCTGTACACTATCGGCGCATAAATATTCAATACATTTTTAAATAATGATAACTGTAATCCACCGGTATACAAGAATCTGTCTGTTGGTGGATTCACCCCCCAGGCTTCAGAATAGGAACCTATATCAAAAAATATCCTAAAAGGATTTTTTATCGGCACTAAAAAATAAGGCAATGTACTTACAAAATTTAATGCAGCTGCCCAGTTTGCAGATTGCCCTTGTAAGGTTGGGTTTAGATCAAATCTGAATTTTAAACCACCTGTATTTTGCATTAATAATTGCTGTGTTGCAATACCTTGGTTTGATACAGGTTTATCAGGATTTGAATAAGATGCGGTGCGGCCCAGAAAATAATCACTGTAAGTATAATCATCCGTTCCATTTCCTGCGACTAATTTCGGTTGATATTGATAAGCATCTGTATTTATACCACCGATGTACCCAAACTTAGCTGCAAATAGACGAACACTCAATCCTCCGTCTTTTATATAATTAAAGAAATAATTTCCAGTAACGTTTAATCTATAAAATCCAGAACCTTGTTGTAATTGCAATTGATAGTCGTAAGGATATAAAACTCTTCTGTTATCTACGTTAAATGTAATTTGATTGATGTATCGGATTGTATTGCTACTAGATGTCGGATAATAGGCATCGCCTGAACTGTCTGCAATATCTATGTAATTGCCAAACGATTTTTCTCCGATAATATAAACGCGAAAATCAATCCAGCTAACTATTGAATTTTTTATAGGATGATTAAAATAAAATCTTGCCGATGGAACGATCTTATAAAAGTTCTCGAATATTTTATGACCCGAAGTATCCATGCTTTCTTTTGTTGCAAATCTTTCTCCATTTATCCCTGCTTCAATTCTTTGAAAAAAAGTATTGGTGTACCAGGTATATTTTAGCTGACCAATACCATTTAGTTGTTTGCTGCCTGTGGCGTACAACGGAGTTATTATGAATTGAAATTTTGGGTGTGGCAGATTGCAATTAGTGATGGCTGCACCAATCATTATATTATCATAATTGTTATAACCCAATGCAGGAAGTATTCCGAGGTGAAATTGTTTTTTTCTTTTTATATTTTCTACACTCCCTTTTTCATCGAGCAGAGCGAAAGAGCTATCTATATTTTTACCGCTTACATTTTCAATTACTTCTTTAAAATCTTCTGGGTAAGGGTGCCTGAATTGCCAGCGTTGATAATATTCACGCATACAACTATCAAATAATGGTTGCCCCAAATCATTTTCTAATTTCCGCATCCATTCCGCTGCTTTTACATCGGGGATTAAATGGTAATTAGCCTGACTGAATTTATCTGTAGCAGTTTCAATTGGCTGATCTTTTTTTTGTTGTATTACGGTTTGTAGAAAAAGAGAATCAAAATTACAGGTCATCTGTTTCATAGAATGACAAGAATTTTTTCTATCGCATGTACTATTATTTTGTTTGAAATATCTATCTGTATAGAAATTATTCATTCCTTCGCTCATCCACAAATGATCATTGCCATTGCTTGCTAATACACTATAGTTCCAGCTTTCGCCAATTCCCTTTTCAATCGATATCGTAAATTCGTTTTTACCTGCATTTTGTGAGATGCTTGTAAGTGCAGGATATTTTGTAGTATTATTAAATGTTGAAGGTGTTTCGACTATGCTTATAGTATTATAAGGGTAGTAACCTAACCATTCACTTCTTGCCAGTATAGAACTTTTAATTAAAGCAATGCTATTAATCCAATTATTATTTACAGAAGGAAGTAAATAAACATACAGATTGATTATTCTTCCTGATTTGAGTTGTAATGTATCCTGCGCTATATTAAATCGCTTATCTGCAAACCAAACAAAATCCTGCGTATTATTTTGTTTAAATGTTATCGTTTTATCTTTTTGTGAAGAAGATGGCGGTATTAATTTTTGTTGAATGATCGATCTTAAATTTTGCGGATGATATTTTGCACTTTTAGGTTTGAAGGAATATTTATTGTACTTATCTGCAAGAAATTGTTTTTCTGTTTCAGTTTGTAATTCTCCTGTTGCGGCAACAATATAATTTTCAGGTAATGTTATGCTTACTTCGTAATCGCCAAACTCGCTGTATTTGATATCTTCATTGAGGTATGTATTAACGTGCCATCCTTCAATATCATATACAGCTACTTTTGGGTACCATTGAGTAATTTCAAAAGAGCGGCCGACATGTCCGTTACCTGAAAAGTCATAAGGAAGTTTTACATGAAATGGCGTTTCAATTATTGCGCTATCATGTGGTAGAATCGGATGCGGCAATATCAATTTAATAACGTCCTGGTATTGAGGATGTTCTTCCGTTGTAGCAATGGTGCCATCTACTTTAAAATCTAACCTGTTGATATAGCCACGTTGGTCATCATCGCTAAAATAAAAATCGGTTCGGCCGTTTTCTATCAGCTGATCGCTATAAGCTGTGTGATCATTTTTATAAGCATTAGCTGATAAGTTTATCCAGATATAATGAAGCGTATCAGGAGAGTTATTGAAGTACTGTATTGAAACATTGCCATCTAATGTTTTTTCTGCATCATGTAACGTAACGGAAATTGTATAATTAACTTTTTGTTGCCAGTAGGTAAACTGACAATAAGCAACCGGAAGTTGAAAGCAATAAAGAAAAAATAAAATAAATATTTTTTTCAATTCGGAACTGTTTACTCAAATGTAAAATAAAATAGGATAGTAAGGGTTAGATTACTTATTTTCCTTTTCCTGCAACGATAATGCTAATGGTGTGTAGCATTATCTTAAGATCAAGACCTATAGAAATATTCTCTACGTACATCAAATCATAAGGCATGCGGCTTATCATTTCATCAACGGCGCTTGCATAACCATATTGTACCATTCCCCAGCTTGTTAAACCCGGCTTTACTTTAAAAAGATAATTGTATTCAGGATGTAATAGTTCAATTTGATCAATATAAAATTTACGTTCCGGCCTTGGACCAACAAGACTCATTTCGCCTTTTAAAATGTTCCACAGTTGAGGTAGTTCATCCAGGCGCCATTTACGCATTGTTCTTCCCCAGTTCGTTATGCGTATATCATCATCGCTGCTTAATTGCGGGCCATTTTTTTCAGCATCTTGTACCATACTTCTGAATTTATAAATGGTGAAGATCTTGCCCTTAAAACCAACTCTGTCTTGTAAAAAAAATATCGATCCTTTGGATGAAAATTTCGTTCTGACAATTGAATAGATTAAAACAGGCAATAATAAAACAAGTGCTAATGCAGAAAAAATGATATCAATAAATCGCTTAATATTTTTTTGCCATCCAGGAAGCTGACCGCTATGAACATCGATCAAGGGTATGCCCATTACGTTATTCGTTTGTACGGCGCCTGATATAATATCTACAGCATCAGGAGTGATCTTAATATTTACATCTTTATCGCTTAATTGTTGTAATATATTTGTAAGTATGGTACGCTCATTTTTTTCTACGGTAATGATCACTTCTTCAATATTGTCTAAAATAATGATCTTATTGAGATCTGTCAGTGAATCATATTTTTTTATATTCTGCGGAAGATGAATACCGTTATTATCATTAATGTTTAAGAAGCTGTTAATGTGGAAACTGGTTGTTTCTTTTGCTTTAGCGAAAGCTTCAAAAAATTGTATGGCATTTTTTCCTGAGCCGATAAGCAGTACATTAAAAAAAACTTCTTTTCTTTTAAGTTGTCTTTTTGCTTTGGTTAAAATTAATAATCGCAGCAAATAGGTTACTATAAATACGGGAACAAGTAAGCTGTAAAATTCAAGATAATAATAGCCATTATCTACCTGCGGATTTTTTAAAATAAAAAAGAATAATAAAGCGACGGAACCAATGATGCTAATGATCATCGTCTTAAAGAATTCATTCACTCTTGATTTTTCGTATATATTTTCATAAGAACCGATGAGGAAGTATAAACTTATCCAGCCCAAAACATATAAAAATCCTCCTACATAAAATCCCGGTGGAATACTAAAATAATAATGTTGGATAACGGTGCGTAAATAATAGAAGCATACCCATGTTATTAAAGCGCTGATTATATCGCTAATAACATACCAGATAATATTTATGCGGGGTTGGTTCAAAAGTAGGTCGATAATTTTTTGACGAATGTCAAAGTTAATGGAACGCTACATTACGCTGCCACTAGCAATTTTAACTAAAATCTGATGCGCCACATCCATTGCTCTGTAACCATCTACAACTGTAACCGCGGTATTGGTATTTTGTACAATCGCATTACGGAATTCTTCCAGTTCCATTTTAATGGCGTTGCCTTCTTCTACTACAGGATTGGCAATAGCAATTGTTTTTTTACCATTGTTAGTATCAATATCAAACGTAAAAACATTTTTATCTTTATTGTCGGGAGAACTCAATTTAATGATCTCCGTTTTCTTTTCTAAAAAGTCGATACCGATGTAAGCATCTTTCTGAAACAAACGCATTTTACGCATCTTCTTCATTGATATGCGACTGCTTGTTAAATTAGCCACACATCCATTATCAAACTCGATACGCACATTTGCAATGTCAGGTGTATCGCTCATTACAGCAACGCCATTGGCAGAAATGTATTTTACATTGCTTTTTACAAGACTTAAAATAATATCAATATCGTGGATCATCAGATCGAGTATCACACTAACATCAGTGCCGCGGGGATTAAATTGCGCCAGGCGATGCACTTCAATAAACATAGGTTCAAGCGTGTGATCTTTTAGCGCCAGCAACGCCGGGTTAAAACGTTCCACATGTCCTATCTGAAATTTAATATTTGCTTCTTTTGCCAGTTGTACCAGTTCCCTGGCTTCATCCATTGTATTGGCTAAAGGCTTTTCAACAAAAATGTGTTTGCCTTTTCTGATGCCAGCTTTGCACAGATCAAAATGCGCAAATGTTGGTGCAACAATATCAAGCGCATCACACAGATCAATTAATTCTTCAGTATTTGTAAATCTTTTTAGCTGGTATTTTTCGGACACTATAGCAGCGTTCTCATCATTCGGATCATAAAATCCAACTAATTCAACACCTGATATTTCTTTCCAGTTGTTAAGATGAAATTTTCCTAAATGACCAACTCCTAAAACGCCTACTTTAAGCATAAAATAAAACCTCAACCCAGAAGGGTTTTTTAATTAAAATTATTTGTTTGTCGACATTTTGCGTCTATACGTTATTGTTGTATGTCTTGAACCACTGGGTGGCGCTCATTGGGATTATGATGAAGCAGCCAATACACTTAAAAAATTCCTTATCCCGGTAATTAAAGAATTGAAAAAGATACCTGCAGATAAAAGATGCGAACAGCGGAT
>Ga0206813_1128_pt1 | contig 15592 bp, 13 predicted proteins | sample Alteio_BWOrgCont_92_FD_152856 | JGI IMG/M metagenome (GOLD analysis project Ga0206813, IMG submission 152856) | Enriched cells from forest soil in Barre Woods Harvard Forest LTER site, Petersham, Massachusetts, United States -... | ecosystem: Environmental > Terrestrial > Soil > Temperate forest >...
CGATTCGCCATGAGCGTTGACAGGATGGACGTAGCGATCATGAGGACGACCAAGCCAAGAGCGATACCGACGATCTTGCGTCTGATCGATTGGCTGAACATCGGAGTCCTAGAGGTTGGAGACGAAAGCAGCGTTCGACCTTCTTTGCGCCGACTTATCACGAATCAGACGCAAATTGAGTTCCTCGTGAGGATGCCGGAGACGTCGAATCTCGTAGTTCAAACAGAATATAGTGGCGTGCAAGTCGAGGGAGCTCGCCTTCGCCGAAAGAGTAGAAGAGCATTGGTCAGCCATCGGATTATCGGAGTGACTGCCCCACATGGTCTCGACCGAAACGGCAGATGACATCCAAAGGCCACCTGCGATTGATCAGCAAAAGCCGTCCGAGCGCGCGAGTGAGATCCGCTTCGCGTCGGGCAACGGTAGGGGTCCTCACGCGAATCATGACGAGGGCGGTTTTTGAATGGTTCCGGTTGCAGTCGGCCTGGATTTCGGCACCAGCAACAGCGTCGTCGCGATTGCCGACCGATCCGGCCAGGTTCAGGCCCGCCGGTTCGACACGCAGGTTGGGACCGTCGAGGCCTATCGCTCGGCGCTTCTCTTCTTCTGCGAGGGTCGGCGACCGCCAAATTCGTCATTCGACAGCTTCACAAATTTGTGTGTTAAGCCGACCACCGAATACGCCCTACCCACCAAAAAAATGTTCTTGCTGGACATATCGATGAGATAGCGAGACCAGGACTGGCGCCGAGCAAATCAATGGATTCCGCTTTGGGCTGCAAAGCTGAACCTAACGAGCTGAAAGCGCGGCTCACGCGATGGCTAGCGGCTGACGAGGCGGTGGGTGTTCCGCAACCGCATCGGCGCCGACTGTTACTGCGTAGGGGAAGCTCGGAATTTCCTCTGCCAACGGCGCTCTCTGCATTGGTGATTCACGGGCTGTACGATTCTCCACAAGCAATGGCGGATTTGGCGGAAGTCTTAGCCGATCATTCGATCAACACGATTGTCTCGCGCATGCGCGGACACTTCGAGACCGATCGATCGGTCCTCGAACGAACGGTTCATTGGGAAGAATGGCTCAGCGACGCTGGAGCGGACTTTGTTTTGGCGCAGGAGCTGGGCGGCAAGGTCGTTTTGCTGGGGCACTCAACGGGTGCGCTGCTCGTCACCTGGCTTGCTATTCGCAATCCGCATCAAGTCGCTGGGTTGATCCTATTCTCTCCCGCTCTCGGCGTTCACCCGCTCGCCCTGACCGGGGCATGGGCAAGCCAACTGACGGGAATCAATCTTGCCACCGTCGACGGCAAGTTGCGAACGGGACATTCAGGTTTGGAGGTCAACCGAGCAATCCGGTCTTTTGGAGCTTGGCTTAGAGCCACTTCCGAGGACGGCCGCCTCTACACACATGCATCCAAACAGCTGAAGGACATTCCGGTATGGATGGCCAACACCTCAGCTGACCTTGTCATCCAAAAAGGGGAGGCAAGAGCTTTCATGGCGGCTCTGAAAGAGACGCACTCGCCTGCCGCGCTCCGTCAAGAACTGTGGCTGCCGTATTCCAAGGCTGTGCTCCACGATGCGATAACCCGGCCGGCTAATCCTGAGTTGCCCCTCATCAAAGCGTCACTGGGGAGTTTCTTAGATCAAATTCGGGATGCGCCAAGCGTTTCAGGTAGCCGGTGACGCAATAGTGGCCAGCAGCGGCCGGCTTTTTCCAACCTGTTCGGAGACATCAACGTGAGTGAGCTTGTCATTCCGCCGCCGCCGGTCGCTGGGGTCCCAGTTCGCGGGGGTGGCGTCTTCCCTGTCAGGCGGATCTTTTGCGTCGGCCGCAACTATGCCGACCACGCGCGGGAAATGGGCCACGACCCAGACGGTGAGCCGCCGTTCTTCTTTTCTAAGCCGGCCGATGCGGTCCTCACCGGCGGCGCTGACATGCCCTATCCGCCCGAATGCGCGGAGTTACATCACGAGATTGAGCTGGTCGTGGCGCTGGGAGCGGGTGGCTCGGACATTTCCCAAAACGATGCGCTATCGTTCGTCTGGGGCTATGGAGTTGGGCTCGACATGACGCGGCGCGACATGCAGGCGATAGCCAAGAAAATGGGCCGCCCCTGGGATATGGCCAAGGGCTTCGACCATTCTGCCCCCATGGGCGATCTCGTGCCGGCTGAGCGCGTGGACTCGTCGAAGGGCGCGATCGAGCTCAAGGTCAATGGCGCCATCCGCCAATCTTCGGACCTTTCAAACATGATCTGGAACGTGCCGGAAACGATCGCCTATCTATCGCGTCTCGTCCGGCTGGCCCCGGGTGATCTCATTATGACGGGAACACCCGAGGGAGTTGGGGCGGTCGTCCCCGGGGACATGCTGGAAGGGGCTATTGCGGGGATTGGAACTGTACGGACTCGGATTGTCTAAAGAGCGAGGGTGACGACGCGCTTCAAGCGAGCCAAGTCTTGAGGCGCTGAGGTGGACACGAATAGCAGGCTGATAGGCATGCTTCCCGTACCGGTGGCTTCACACCCCAGTGATTAAACTGTCGATCCGCAGCGGCAGGTCGCGCAACCGTTGGCTGGTCGCGTGGTAGATCGCATTGGCCAGCGCCGCCGAGGTCCCGACGATGCCGATCTCGCCAATTCCTTTGACGCCCAGCGGATTGATCGCCGTATCCTCTTCCGGGATCATGATGACATGAACTTCGCCGACGTCGGCGTTTACCGGAATCATGTAGTCGGCGAGGTTTGCGTTGACGTAACGTGACGCACGGGGGTCGATCTCCGTCTGCTCGTGAATGGCGGAGCCAACGCCCCAGATCATCCCGCCCATATACTGACTATGGGCAGTGCGAGGATTGAGGATGCGGCCGGACGCGAAGGCGCCGACCATTCGGGGCACACGGATCTCGCGCGTGCGCGCATGGATACGCACCTCGACGAACTGGGCGCCGAACGCGAACTGGATGCGATCCTTGAGCCGCGCGCCGCCCATCGGCATCGCGGCCCCTTTGTACAGAGCCTGCACGCCGTCCTTGGCTACGCCATGGGGAATGGATTCCGCATAGTCCTCAAGGGCGCCCATGCCGCGATCTTTCATCGCGGCAATGACGTCGGCGGCGGGCTTGCCGTCCTGGCCCAAACGCGCCCGGAGCGAATCGCAAGCCTGAGCGACGACGGTGCAGACGCTCGCGGTCGAGATCGATCCGCCTGCTACGGGCGCGGGCGGCAGATCCGTATCCCCAAGGAACACCGCTATCTGTTCGACGGGCAAGCCGAGCCGTTCGGCCGCCGTCTGCGCAACGACGGTATAAAGGCCGTTGCCGATCTCGTGGCCGGCCGTCTCGACCTGCGCTCGCCCATCTGAAAAGACGCGCACGCGCGCGGTCGCAGCCGCCATCTGGGTCGGATAGGCAGAAGCCGCGCATCCCCAGCCGACCAGCCAATCGCCGTCTCGCGTCGAGCCTGGCCTCGGGTCGCGGCCCTTCCAGCCGAACGCCTCCGCGGCTTGATCGAAGCACGGCATAAGCGCCCGGCTCGTATAGGGCAGACCTTTGATCGGCTCGGTCTGCGTATCGTTCACGCGCCGGAGCTCGATCGGATCCATGTTCAGCGCGACGGCGAGTTCGTCCATCGCGCTTTCGAGAGCGAAGAAGTAGGGGGTCTCGGCGGGCGCTCGCATGAAGCCAGGCGTCGACCGGTCGGCGCGAACGATCGTGACGTTGCTCGCGACATTGGGGCAGGCGTACATGCGCGTCGAAGCGTCGGTGCCGGCGACCGCGTACGGATCCGCCCTGGACGTGACCTCCGATCCTTCGTGACTGAGGGCCTGAAGCTTTCCGTCCCGGGTGGCGGCAAGCTGCATCCGCTGCCGCGTCTCGGCGCGAAACGTCGCAATGGTGAAGCCCTGTTCGCGGGTCGGGACAAGCTTCACCGGCCGCCCGAGCCGGCGGGCGGCGATAGCGACGATCGCCGTTCTTTGGGTAAGGGCGCCCTTGGAGCCGAAAGCACCGCCGACATAGCGGCTGAGGACCCTGATCTGGCTCGGCTCAATGCCGAGCTGGGCCGCGAGCCCGTTCTTGATCCCGTAAACGTTCTGGCTCGGCTCGTGAACTGTGAGTTGCGATCCGTTCCAGACGCATTGGGTTGCGAACAGTTCGATCGGGTTATGGTGCTGGGTAGGAGTCGAATAGCTGGCGTCGATCTTGACAGGCGCGGCGTCATAAGCAGCCGCGAAATCGCCGACCTTGGGGTCGTCGTGTTTCTTGTTCTGCTGAGCTAGCTCCTGCTCAACTGCGCCTTTCGAATCGAAGGTTGCCGCCGAGGGGTCCTCTTCGTATTCGACGCCGATCTGGTAGGCGGCGTCTTGAGCCGCCTCGAGGGTCTCGGCGAGGACCATGGCGATGGTCTGCCCTGCATAGGCGATCTCCGCTGACCCCAAGGGAACGACGGAGTTCGAAGCGGGCCCCCCCTCGGTGGAAAACTTCACCTTGCGAATGCCGTCGCCGATCGTCTCATAGGTCAGAATGTCGAGAACGCCGGGCAAGCCGCGCGCGGCTTTGAGATCAAACGCCTTGATCCGTCCCTTGGCGATCGGGCTCGAGAGCAGGCAGGCAAAGGCCACGTCGGGCAGCGCGGCGTCGGCGGCGTAGACCGCCTTGCCCGTGACTTTGGCGCGGGCGTCATAACGGGGAATGGGTTGGCCCATATTGCCGATGGGCGCAGGAGCAGCCGGATCGATCATAGCTTTAGCCCTCCATGGCTGCGGCTTGCAGGAGCGCGCGCACCAAAGTGGACTGGCCAAGCGCGACCTTGAAGGCGTTGTGGACGCGAGGCTTTGCGCCCGCGAAGGCGGCGCGGGCCGCCGCTTGAGCCGTATCCTCGGTCAGCTCTTTGCCGGCCAGCGCAGCCTCCGCTTCCCGGGATCGCCAGGGGATCGTCGCGACTCCGCCAAGCGCAATCCGGACCTCACGGACCTTCGAGCCATCCATGTCAAGCGCGACCGCGGCGGACGCGAGCGCAAACTCATACGATTGGCGGTCTCGAATCTTGAGGTAGAGCGACCTTTTCGTCCAAGGGCCAGAGGGCACGTGGAAGCCGGTGATGAGCTCGCCTGGCGCAAGAGTCGTCTCGAGGTTTGGCGTCGCGCCCGGCGGCTGGTGGAGCGCCGCGAACGGAATGGTTCTGTCGCCGGCCGAGCCTTTGACGTCGACGGTCGCGTCGAGCGCGATCAGACTTTGCGCGAAGTCGCCCGGATAGGTCGCGATGCAGGCGGCACCGCCGCCAAGAATCGCATGCTGTCGGTTGATTCCATCCATCGCGGCGCAGCCAGAGCCTGGGTCGCGCTTATTACAGGCGCCCCAGGACGTGTCGCGAAAATATGGGCAGCGCGTCCGCTGCAGGACATTGCCGCCGAGCGTCGCCATGTTGCGAAGTTGGGCGCTCGCGGCGAGCAATAGGCTTTGCGAGATGACGGGATAAGCCTTAACGATCTCGGGATGGTCGGCCGCCGTCGCCATCTTCGCCATAGCGCCGAGGCGCACGCCGTCGGGCGAGACTGAGATCGCGTCATGGGCGGGGGCGAGCGCGCCCAGGTCGACGACCTTGGCGGGCCGCATGACGTCGAGTTTCATGAGATCTACGAGCGTCGTGCCTCCGGCCAGGTACTCGACCGGCGCGCGGCCTTGTGTCGGCGGGAGCTGCGCCACCGTCGAAGCCGCCTGGATTGCGGCCGCGTCGCTTAGCACGCGCTCATAAGCGAATGTGCGCATCGCCTCAGCCCTCGATCTGCGTTTTGGCCTGCGCGACGGCCGCGACGATGTTCGGGTAGGCGGCGCAGCGGCACAGGTTGCCGCTCATGTATTCGCGGATCGTGTCGTCGTCGCCCGCGTGCCCCTCCTTCACGCAGCCGATGGCCGACATGATCTGGCCCGGCGTGCAATAGCCGCACTGGAAGGCGTCGTGGTCGACGAAGGCCTGTTGCATGGGATGCAGCGGCCCGTCGGCGCGCGCCAGGCCTTCGATTGTGGCGACCTCGTGGCCCTTCGCCGCCACCGCTAGCGTCAGGCACGAAAGGACGCGCACGCCGTCGATGTGCACCGTGCAGGCGCCGCACTGGCCGTGATCGCAGCCCTTTTTTGATCCGGTGAGCCCAATGTGTTCACGCATCGCATCGAGGAGCGTCGTTCGCACGTCGAGCGCCAACCGGTAGGAAGCGCCGTTAATCGTGAGCTCTGTCGAGATAGGGCTTTCGGCGATCGCGGGCGCGACAGGCTCGGCGCGCGCCTCCTCGAAGCTCTTTCCCACGAACGGGATCGCCGCTGTGGAGACCGATGCGCCGAGAAAGCGGCGCCGGTTGACGGATTGGCGGTCATCGCTGCGTTCGGTCGGCATGGGACATCTCCGCTGCCTCAAAACGATCCTCGAGCCCGCAGGCCCGCTCCCCGGCGCATATCGCCCGAGGTCGCCCGGCTTAACGTGAGAGATCGGAAGGCGTTCCCGCGTTTACCGCAGGCCGCGGGTTCAAGACGGCGTGAGGAGCGCAGCGATCGCTATGGCTGAATATCGTGGCGGCAAACCCAGCGCCCGAAATGTGCGGACACCAGCCGCTGTGGTGCGTTCCAAGGGGACGAGAACGTTTGGCGAAGACACTCGCTGGCTGTCCAAGTCAAATAAATGGTCTCCGCGATCACCTTCTCAACCGCATAGTCGTGTCACCAGAACGCGCGGCAATCACGGGAACGGATGATCCTTCGCAGAGTTGGAACAGCTCTACGAAAAGTCTGCTGCGATGGAGCTTGGGCAGCATGGGATTACTGTCAACGTTGTCATTCCCGGGCTCGTCGACACGGCTCTCACCCGCTACGAGAAGCGCCTGTCGGAAAGCATGGGCGAAACCGGGCAGAAGGTCGAAAGCCCCACCCCACAACAGGCGTGGGACAACCGTGCGCCGACCGTTCCAATGCGAGTCGGCTGGCTACAGCCCGACGACATTTCCCCAGTTGCTGTTTTTCTCGCGTCGGACGCCGCCGCTCTTGTGACAGGTTCGGAATACGAAGTGACGGCGGGGGACCGCGCCAAGGATATATAACCGAGCGACAACGAGTGCCATCTGGCCCAACCTGCACGTTCTGGTACGTCGAGTGTCTGGCTCGGGCTGGTCGTCTCGACGAGGCCCGTCTTGCGGTGAGCCAAGGCACGAGTCGAGCGAACCACCTGGGCTTGTTCTCAGAAGAATTGGACAAGAGCCGCCGTCAGCTCGGTAACTTCCCGCAGGCGCTTACTCATTTGGCGTTCATAAGCGCTGCCCATTTCCTTAACCGTAGGCTGGAGCAGCCGAGTGGCGGCGAATGGCAGCCCTAACGAGTTCTCGCAAGGGTGCAGTTGATATATCGACCACTAGCCGTATAACGTTTTCAAACTGTGCCGAGTACAGCAGATCGCCAGCGCCGCTGTGGCGGTTGACAAAGGGCGTCGGTTGCGCGTGAGTCCTCAGTCGCGACATTCGTTCGCCGAGGTCCGAACAAAGCTTGGGGCGTTTGATCGCTTTCTACTTCTCTATTGCGCCCTGTTCGCCGCCTTCGGGGTCGCGTCCCCATTCCTGCCCGCGCTGCTCCATCAGCGTGGGCTTGGGCCTTCGGAAATTGGTGCGGTGCTGGCGGCTGGAACCGCAATCCGACTGATCACAGGGCCGGTCATTTCTCGCCTCGCGGATCGACTCGGCAAGCACCAGCAGATTCTAACCGCGTTGCTCGCTGCGGCCGCTGTTATCGCGTTCGGCTATTCGCTCCCGGCCGCCTTCGCGATTTTCCTCATTGTCAGTGTCGCGCATGCTTCGACGCTAGCGCCCATCGTACCGATTGCCGATGCGATGACCCTCGCTGCAGCGCCGGGCCGGTTCCAATACGGGTGGGTGCGCGGCGGGGCGTCGGCCGCCTTCGTCGTGGGCGCCGTAGGCGCTGGTCAGGTTGTCCAGGCGACGAGCTTCGGTAGCATCATCTGGATGAACGGGACGCTGCTTGCGCTCGCTGCCGTGGCGGCTCTTTGGCTTCCCCGCAATACGCTGGACAGGCCCGCGGCGCCGCGACGAGGCGATGTTCGCGCCCTGTTGGCGGCGCCCGGCTTTCTGCCCCTCATGGCGCTGGCGGCTCTGGTTATGAGCAGCCATGCGCTGCACGATGGCTTTGAAGTGTTGCGCTGGGCGGACGGGGGCATCGGACCGGGCGCGGCGGGGCTCCTGTGGTCGGAGGGAGTCCTGGCCGAGGTTGTCGTCTTCGTCGCGGTGGGTCCGGCGCTGCTAAAGCGGCTTGGGCCGGCTGGCGCGGCCGCGTTGGCGGCCAGCGCGGGCGTGATCCGCTGGAGCGTCACGGCTGTCACCGCTTGGCTCCCGGCAATGGTGCTCGTGGAACCGTTGCACGGTCTGACATTCGCGTTGTTGCACCTCGCCTGCGTGCAGATGCTCTCTGTAGTTGCTCCACCAGCCCTGGCCGCGACAGCCCAGGGCATCTATGGCGGCGTCGCCGTCGGTACGATGACCGCCATAATGACACTCGTGTCCGGGCCGCTCTATGGCGCGTTCGGCCCGCGGGCTTTCTGGTTCATGGCGCTGCTCTGCGCGGCTGCATTGCCGATCGCGTTCGCAATGCGCAGAATGTCGATGAAAGCATGAGGGTTGAGCCAGCCTGCGTTCGTCAGTACGGCAACCATCTGGCGCTGTCATCGCCCGTGCTTGGTCGTGATTGGCATATCTTGAGCGCTTCTCGCTCCAGGACTTGAAGACTAGGCGGCACTCGGCCGAGTTGCTCCTCTCGTTACGATACTCGCTCAAACGCCGCGCTTTCGCATTCTGGCAACGGCGAAGATCGCGGCCTCCGATGAAGTTCGGGCGGCCGATCGGCGCGTTGTGACCACCAAAGGGTAGCCGCTGCATGGCGTCGCCAGAAGGCCGCGTGGCTCAGGGGAGCAAAATAGCGCCGCCGCGAGTTGTCTGCTCGGAGGGGTCGTCGCTGCAATGGCAGCCAACCGAGAGGAAGAAAGACATGAGCGTCGAAGGAGAGATCAAGGAAGGCGCCGGTTTCATCAAAGAGGAGATGAACGAACACGGCAAGTCCCCAGACAGTCAGAAAAAGGCCCAGGAAGGCCGCGACGTTCGAAACGAAGGTCGTGTGGAGGATGGCAAGGCTCCGAAGACCACGAAGCCCGGCACCGGTCATCCGGAAAAGTAGTTGAGCGAGGAAGAATACAGGGAGCCGCCCCTGCGAATGCGGGGGCGGTCTCGTTCGGCGGAGCGCTGGGAAGGATGTTCCATCGCCAGACTTTATCGCCTCTAGCGTTTGAAGGAATAGGCTTATGGATTTGAATGGAAAGAGGATTGCGATACTCGCAACCAACGGATTTGAGCAATCCGAGCTTGAGGTGCCCCGAGACCGCTTGATTAAAGCCGGCGCGACCGTCGACGTGGTTTCCCTAACGAGCGGGGAGATCAAGGGATGGGACAAAAAGGATTGGGGTCGGCTGGTTAAAGTCGATAAAACCTTGGATGAGGTAGCAGCCGCTGACTACGACGCTGTCGTTTTACCCGGGGGCCAAATCAATCCAGATCTTTTGCGCGTCGAGCCAAAGGCGCTGAAATTCATCAAGGACATCTTTGACGCGAAAAAAGTCGTCGCGGCCGTTTGTCATGCGCCCTGGCTCCTCATCGAGACCGGTATTGCGAAAGGCCGCAGGATGACGTCGTTTAAGTCTATCAAAGCTGACGTCGCCAACGCCGGCGCGCATTGGGAAGATTCGGAAGTGGTCGTCGACCAGGGCGTTATCACGTCGCGAAATCCTGGTGATCTTGAAGCCTTCAGCGCCAAAATCATCGAGGAAATTAAAGAAGGCCGTCACGTGCAACGAAGCGCGGTCTGACGTCCATGAAGAGCGCCAAAGCAAAAAACGAGCGTTAATAACGGTGTGCGATTCGTTCTAACAATGATTCTTTGCGGCGGAGTGCGTTCCATGTCTCCCGCACTTCAGAGCTCCTGAGCGATCGCGGGTTTAAGGGCTCGATGTTAACGCCCGGACGCGGTCGAGGCGCGCTTCCGTCCTTGCGAGACCTGCGACGCACCGACCGCTGGCGACGTGGCTCCCCAGGCGTTGCGGATATAGGTGAGGACCGCTGCGGCCTGATCGTCGCTCAGCTTCCATGCGAATGAGGGCATGCCGGGACCCGTCGGCTCGCCGGCTGTCGCGACACTGCGCGCGCCTTCGATGACGATGCGTATGAGGCTGGTCGGGTCGGCCGAGCGGACGTTCGACGATCCCGCCAGCGAGGGGAAGAGATAGGCGACGCCCTTCCCATCCGACCCATGGCACGCCGAACATTCGTCAGCGTAAATGGCCTCCCCGGCGACCATTTCCGGATCCGAGGCGGGTATCGCCGCCGCCGGCGCCGCAGTCTGACCCGGAAGGGCCTTCAGGTACGTGGCGATCGCCGTGAGGTCGGCGTCGCTCATATGCGAACTTGAGAGCGTGATCTCCTCGGCCATGATTCCGGTCGAGGCGGTGGTCGGGTTATGGCCGTTCTTGAGATAGGCCGCGATGTCCGCGACGCTCCACCCGCCGAGGCCCCGCTCGTTGTCGTTTGTGATGTTGGGCGCGAACCATCCCTGCAGCGCATAGCCCTCAAAAGCGTGCGCGGGATCGTCACCGCCGAGCGCGCTCTTGGGCGTGTGGCAGGCGCCGCAATGGCCAAGGCCTTCGACAAGATAGGCGCCGCGATTCCATTCGGTCGACTTTGCAGGATCGGGCTTGAATTCGCCGCTCGCGAAATAGAGCGCGTTCCAGGCCGCCATGCCCTGGCGAATGTCGAGCGGGAAGGGCAGCGTGTCGGAGACGACGGCGTTGCGAACGGGCTTCACCGTATTGAGATAGGCGCGGATGGCGAGCGCGTCGGGCTCGGTCAGCTTGGTGTAATAGACGTAGGGCATGGCGGGATAGAGCAATTCGCCGTCATGCCCCTTGCCCTCGCGCAAAGCCTGGACGAACGTTTCGTCGCTCCAGGCGCCAATGCCGGTTTCGGAATCGGGCGTGATGTTGGCGCCCACCACGGCACCGAACGGCGTCTCGATTGGCCGGCCGCCAGCGAAGGGTTGGCCCGAACCGGGCACGGTGTGGCAGCTCGTGCAGTCGCCGGCAATGGCGAGATACCGGCCTCGCTCGATCTGGTCGAAATTCTCTGGGTCGAGGCTCGTCCCGACTTTGTCTTGCGCGCGACTCGACGCCACTAGGCTTGACGCGAAGATTGCCGCGGCGAGCGCCGCGCCACCGCTCCGCCGCATGCGCGGCTCACGCATGGACGAGCGGTCCGGGGTTCTTGAGATATTGCGTCCGGATAGCCTGGGCCGACCAATAGGCGAGGGCGGCGACCGTGCCCGTTGGATTGTAGCCGGCGTTTTGTGGAAAGGCGCTCGCACCCATCACGAAAAGGTTCGAAACGTCCCAGCTTTGCAGATAGCGGTTGAGCGCGCTGGTCGTGGGGTCGGTTCCCATGATCGCGCCGCCGCACAGATGCGTGGTCTGGTACTTGGTGACGTCGTAAGGCGCCTTGCGAGGCTGTTTCTCGACCTCCTTCGCGCCCATGGCCTTGATGATCTCGGCGAATTTGTCGGTGAGATAGGCGTTCTGCTTGATCTCGTTCTCGTGGAAGTCGATCGTCATCCGCATCAGCGCGCGTCCGAACCGATCCTGATAAAGCGGGTCACGATCCAGATAGACGTCGCGATACGAGTAGAAGCTTCCGTGCACGCCGGTGCCAGGCGTTACCGTACTCAGATAATTATCGCGCACCGCGCTCTTCCACTTGGCGCCCCATTTGGGCGTGCCCGGCGGAACGTGCGTATTTTCGATCGGGCGGCCGCCCGTCTGCACCTGCCCCATATAGCCGCCGCCGACGAAGCCGAGCGGACCATGGTCGAAATTGTCGCCGTTGAACTCGTCGATGCACATGCCAATCGAGCCCGAGGCGATGAACGGATTGAAGTTGAACTTGTCCTTGTCGAAAAAGCCGATTGCGTCGGAGATCGTCTGGTGGGTGAAGTTGCGGCCGATGACGCCCTCGTTGGCGACAGGATCGTAGGGCTTGCCTATGCCCGACATCATGAGGAGCTGAACATTGAAGATGGTGAACGCCGCGAGGATGACGAGGTCGGCGGGTTGCTCCCATTCCTCGCCGCTTGCATCGACGTAGGTGACGCCCGTCGCCCGCTTGCCGGATCTGTCGACATTGATGCGCGTCACCTCGCATTCGGCGCGGTAACTGAAGTTCGATTTCCTGACCAGCGTCGGAAGAATGGTGGTCTGCGGGGCGGCTTTGGAATAATTGCCGCAGCCGAACCATTCGCAGAAGCCGCAATAGGTACAGGGTCCGAGCCGGGCGCCAAGCGGGTTCATATAAGCCTGCGACATGTTGCCCGACGGCTGTGGAAACGGCTTGTAGCCGAGCTCGCGGGCGGCCTTCGAAAACAGCGTGTGACTGAAGGGTTGAGCCTGCGGCGGATTGGGATAGGGGCGCGAGCGCGGCCCCTCGAACGGATTGCCGCCTTCGAGAATTTGCCCTTTCAGGTTCCCCGCAGCGCCTGACGTCCCGCACAGATATTCGAACTGGTCATAATGGGGCTCGAGATCATCGTAGGTAACGCCAAAGTCCTGGATCGTCATGTCGTCGGGCAGAAATCTCGCGCCATACCTCTGCGTCAGATGCGTCTTGAGGACAAAGTCCGTCGGCAGGAACCGAAACGTCTCCGCGTTCCAGTGGACGCCCCCGCCGCCGACGCCCGTCATGGGCATGAATGCGCCCCAGTCGCGGATTGGCAGAGCCTGCTCGCTCATTTTATTGCGAAAGGTGAAGGTGAGCTGCTCCGGACGCAGAAAAAGGTCGTGGCGGATGCGATAGCGCAGTTCGTCCTGGTCGAAAGTGGTTGGAAAATCCGTTGGCGCGTCGCGCCATGGTCCTCGTTCGATCGCGACCACGTCGAGGCCTTCGTCGGTCAACTCATTCGCGAGGATTGAACCGGTCCAGCCGAGCCCGACGATCGCCACATCCTTCCTGGGGAGCTTGCGCGCCATCGTCTTCACCCTTCAGGTCTTGCGCGCATTCCAATCCGCCCGGCCCTCAAGACTGACGGGCGGACGGGGGTAGCGTTCGTTGTGGCGATGGACCCAGTCCCGGTAATCGTAGCGGGCCCCCGGAAAACCAATCATCCGCCAAGCGCACATGTCGCGGTTGCCACCGTAGATCGGATCGGCGAAAAACCCTTCCTGCGCGTTTTTGACGAGGAGTTCGAAGAACGCACTGCCGTCGACGCCGTCGAGCTTGGCGTCGCCGTTCTCGAGGCTACTGAGGACGGCGTCTTTGTCAGCATCGCCCAGCGAAGCGAACACGCCGCCTTTTGACGTCTTGCAATATTGGTCGAGCGCCGCGAGCGCCTTGCGATATTGCTGCGCTGGGCCGTCTTCGTCCTGCGGTCCCTGCTGCTTGGTTCCCTTGATGAAGGGCGGGCTGAGATAAAGGCCGGCGCGGCGGCCAAAGGGACCAGCGAGCTGGCGATCGATGAAAATTGCGCAACCTGCATCCTTGCCGCCGGGCGTCTCGGGATCTGGCGGGATCAAGCGATCCACGATCGCTTCGACTGCGGCGCCCTCGGCTGCCTCGAAGAAGATCCACGGTCCCTGGACAAAGGGGGCGGGCGGCGAGCCGGCTTCCGGGCGCCAGGGCAGCCATTGCGCTCGAGCGCCGGCTGCTGCTCCGATAAACAGGAACGCGGCGCCCCCGAGCAATTCGCGTCGATGAAGCCTCAAGGCCGTCCTTTCGCGAAAGCGCGTCAACTCGGATCGGTAACCTCGGTCGGTGATGAAGGTTCCGATCCGATCCCGACTGGCTCAAGATGAAGAACCCGCGATCGTCTGGCTCCTCTCGAACTTCAGAGCAGTCGAGAAAGAGTCTCGAACAGCTTTAATTGGCCGCCGTGTCAGAAATTTGAACCAGAAAATCTCCGTACCCGCGAATAGCCAGGGGTGCTTTCGCCATGCGTAGGGTGGGTGTTCGAGGCGGCAGACCGGTCATTCGACCGCTTGCGCTCACAAGAGCCTCTGGGATCGACTTTCCATCTCCCTTTCAGCACCGAGAGAGTCTTTGTCACGTTCGACGGTCGCGACAGCAAGATCGCGGCCATCGCGGCGGAAGCGCACCAGTCCATCCCGATGTGCAAGATCGCCCTCGATACGCGTCTCGTCCCATTTCTCTGCGTGGCCGACGTAGCGGATCGAAAGGTCGAAGTGTTTTGTCCAGAAGAACGGGACCATGGTGAAGGGCTCGTCTCTGCCTAACATATTCGCCGCGGCAACCTGGCCCTGCCGCTCGGCGACGACCCAATGTTCCACCCGAATGCTTTCGCCGGTATCAGGATCAGGCCAGCGGGCAATGTCCCCTGCGGCGAAAATATTAGGGTCGCTGGTCTGCAAACGAGAATTGACAAGCACGCCGCGGTCTAGAACGAGACCAGCGGCCTCGGCGAGTTCAAGCCTTGACTGAACGCCGATGCCTACGACCACAATGTCAGCGTCGATCCGCTCGCCCCCTTGCAGGACAACCTGCTTGTCCTCAATCCGATCGACTTTCGAACCAAGATGAAGGCGCACTCCTTTCTGAACATGAGCCTCCAAAACCAGGTTTGACAGATCCCGACCGAACACGTTCTCGAGCGGATGCTCTTCGGGCGAAATGACGTCGACGGAAAGCCCGCGGCCTTTCAAGGAGGCGGCTGCCTCCATGGCGATGAAGCTGCCCCCGACGACGGCGACACGGGCGCCGCTGATGACATTGGCGAGGATGCGTCGGCAATCCTGAATGGAGCGCAACACCATCACATGTGGAAGGTCTCCTCCGGGAACGTCCAGTCCCTTTGGAGCGGCGCCGGTAGCGAGAAGAAGCTTCGCATAAGTTCGCTCGTCGCCATTCCCCAAGCGCACGAGTTTCTTTTCCGGTTCGATGTGTTGAACGCTCTGAATCTCGAAGTCGACGCCGAGATCGCCCAAGGAATGCTGGGCGATGGGCAATCGCTCCTCCCCGAACGTGCCCTCAAGATAGTCCTTCGTGAGTAGCGTCCTGTCGTACGGCTGCTGGTCTTCTTCGGAGAAGATCGTGACGCCGCCTTCCCAACCAAGCTTGCGAATTGCGTCGGCCGCCGCGAACCCCGCCGCGCCGCCGCCGACGATCGCGATGCTATCAGGCGAGGCTTTGCGCTTTGCCACACGTCGAAGCGCCTTACCAAGGGCTGGCTTGACGCAGAAGCGGCGACCGTCGAATTCGACCAGATACTCTAGCAAGTGATCAAAAGCAGGCGCCGCAGTTGCTTCGCCGGTTGCAAGGTCGAAACATGCATGATGCCAAGGGCATCGAACGGACGCGCCGACGACCACCCCCTTGTCCAGAGGGCCGCCGAGGTGCGGGCAGTTTGAACTATAAGCCCTTAGCTCGTTGCCGTTCCTCCACGCGAAGACCCGGTCTTTACCGACAACACCGCCGACAATTCTCCCGTTGGGCGCCCGATCAA